>Ga0233425_10000212_pt1 | contig 152087 bp, 141 predicted proteins | sample Watercolumn_Towu_2_FD_181712 | JGI IMG/M metagenome (GOLD analysis project Ga0233425, IMG submission 181712) | Freshwater microbial communities from Lake Towuti, South Sulawesi, Indonesia - Watercolumn_Towuti2014_140_MG | ecosystem: Environmental > Aquatic > Freshwater > Lake | place...
GCCGCAATCAGCAATACAACGTTGGCATCCGAGCCAAGCAAAAAGCCGCCAGTTGGTCACACCAATACCGCCTCTCTCTCCTTAACTTCTAAATGCGTTCACCGTGCAAGCGGGGGTGGCAAGCGGGGGCGCAGTTCGAACCTTTGGGCAGACGTGGAATCATTCTGTTCCGGGTAGCGTAGGCGTCCCTGCCTGCGCAGTCTCGTAACGGCACAGGCACGGAGGCCTATGCTACTTGCCCAAAACAATGAACTGCACACGGCAAGCAGTGTTTGCGCAGGAACGCCGTCCCGAAAGCTTTCGGGATCGGAGTCTGACCTGAAACCGCCGAGACGGCGGCGTCCCACTCGCCCCCGCACGACGGCGGAGCGGCGTGGCTACAGAATATGATTCTGTCAACGGTTCAGGGTCGGCACTGGCGCCAGCCGGCGTCGAGCTTGGCGGAGAGTTCCTTCACCAACGCGGCGTTCTCCGGGCGACCGGCGATATTTTCCAGTTCCACCGGGTCGTTGCGGTAGTCGTAAAGCTCCAACGCGACCGTCTCGTTTTGTTTGTGCCAACGAGTGAAACGGTAGCGCTCGGTGCGCATGGAGTAGCCGATGGCGGGACCGCGCTTGATCTGACTGAACGCGGCGGTCTTCCACGGTTTGTCCGGCGCGTCGAGCAATGGCGCGAAACTGGTTCCCTCCACGTGCGACGGAATCGGCAGCGCGGCCAACTCGCACAACGACGGAAAGATGTCCACAAACTCGACCAGCGCATTGCTCTTCGCACCGGCGACCCTTCGTCCCGGCGCGCTGACGATAAGCGGGGCATTCGCGTCCAGTTCGAAGTTGGTGCTCTTGCCCCAAAGACTTTGCTCGCCGAGATGCCAGCCGTGGTCGCCCCAGAGAATGACGACAGTGTTCTCGCGCAGGCCGAGCTGGTCGAGTTCGGCGAGTAACCGGCCAATCTGCGCGTCCACGAAGCTGACACACGCGTAGTAGCCGTGGCGCAACTCGCGCGCCTGCGCGTCGCTCAGGTTTCTCTCCTTCATGTTCGTGTATTGGCCGCGCAGTTCGCCGTTCTCGTGCAACGCCACCGCCGGGGCATCTTTCGGGGGAGTTGTCGGACGGGGCAACTCAATCTTTGCGCGGTCGTAGAGGTCCCAATACTTCTTCGGCGCGACAAACGGCAGGTGCGGTTTCAGGTAACCGACGGCGAGGAAGAACGGTCTTCCTTTGAGTTCGCCGAGCGCCTTGATGGCGCGGTCGGTCATCTCGCCGTCGTAGAGCATGCTATCCGGCACATCCGGCGCCTCGGTGGCGAGTCCCTGGACGAATTCGTGTTTCCAATCATCGGGGTCGGTGATCGGTTTGTTGTACTTCTTCGCGTATTGCTGGCGCGCGATCTCGATACCCTGCGGCGTGAAGTAGTACTGCGGTGATCCGTACCAGTGCGATTTCGACCATGACGGCTCGTCATCGCACTTGCGGCCTACGTAGGCTGTCTCGAATGCGCCGTGGTAAATCTTGCCGAACGCCTGTGTGACGTAGCCGTGCTGCTTGAACTGCTGCGGCAACGCAACGACATCCGGTGCCTTCTTGCGGAAATGAGTGCGGTTGTCCAAGACACCCGTCGAATCCGGACGCAGCCCGGTCATCAGGCTCGCGCGTGACGGGTTGCAGACGGAGTACTGGCAATACGCGCGCTTGAAGACGACACCGCGAGCCGCGAGCCGGTCAATGTTCGGGCTGTGAATGTGCGCTTTGCCATAGCAACCGAGTTCCGGCCGTAAGTCATCCGATGCGATAAAGAGAAAATTCTCGGCAGCACTGCATGCGATGCCCACGAACAGGGCCAGCAGGAATGGCAGGTGATAACGTTTCATGGCGATGCAATCGTGTCACGTCTCCTTTAGCATTTTCGTCGTGGTGTCCACAAGACTCTTGCGCAAGCGCGCCAGTTGAGAACTCCGGCGCTTTTGTGATAGGATGCGCGCCATGGCAGAAGTCAACAGGACGGCCTTTGCTCTCTCGGTGGTGTTGATGGCCTCGGCCGGCGTTTGGGGCGAGGCAGCCGAGACGAGTACCAACGTCTATCCGCTCGGTTTCCGGACCGAGTTGTTTGTGGATGACGAGCAGATCGAGACGATGAAAGGGTTGCGGCTGCAGCTTCATTCGCCGCAACTGGCCGAGATCGCTTTGCGGAAGGACCGTCCTTACGAGGATTCCACGCTCTACGATCCCGTGGTCATGCTGGACGAGGGCAAGTATCGGTTGTGGTATCGCGCCAATTACAACACGGCGCCGTACTACACCGGCTACGCGGAGTCGTCCGACGGCATCTGGTGGACGAAACCGTCGCTGGGGTTGGTCACGTACGGCGGCTCCAAGGACAACAACCTTGTCTGGTCCTCGGCAATGGGCAGCGGTGAGCCGCGCGTTCTCTCCATTTTCAAGGATCCACGACCCAATTGTCCCGTCAACGAACGCTACAAAGCCGTCTGCGTCGTGACGACCGAAAACCAGCGCCTCGGTCTGCGGCCGCTGGTCAGCCGGGACGGCTTGCGATGGGGCGCGTTGCGAGAGGAACCGATCGTGACCGACGGAGCGTTTGACTCGCACAACATCGCCTTCTACGACGGAGCGCGCGGTTGTTTCGCGGCCTACTACCGCGAGTTCGTCAACGGCTTCCGCCACATCAAACACGCGACCTCGCCGGACTTCGTTCGCTGGAGCCGGGGCGAGGTCATCGGCTTGGGCAACGCGCCGACGGAACACTTGTACAAGAACGCCGCCACACCCTACTACCGCCGACCCGACTTGATCCTGATGTTCCCGAAACGCTACATCGAAACTCGCCGCGCGCCGGCCAAGTGGGCATATCCCGGCTTGTCGGACATCGTGTTCATGAGCAGCCGGGACGGATTGCATTTCCGACGGACGTTCCCCGAGGCGTTCCTCCGGCCCGGCCCCGACGTGCTCAACTGGCACGAGCGAGCCATCGAAGTAGGCCAAGGACTGGTGCCGACCGGCAAGGGCGAGATGTCGTTGTACGTCATGCAGAACTACCGCACCGACAACGTTCACATCCGGCGGGCGGTATTGCGTCAGGACGGCATCGCCTCGCTCCACGCCGACTACAAGGGCGGCGAGATGATCACGCGACCGTTGACGTTCATAGGCAAGCGACTCGTCCTCAACTACTCGACCTCAGCCGCGGGGAGCGTGCGCGTGGAACTCCAGGACGCCGCCGGCAAACCGCTGCCCGGCCGCGAACTGTCGGCTTGTCCGGAAATCTACGGCGACGAACTGGAGCGCGTCGTTGCGTGGAAAGGCGGCAATGATGTCAGCAAATGGTCGGGCCAAGCGGTGCGGCTGAAGTTCGTCATGGCCGATGCGGACCTCTTTTCGTTCCAGTTCCTCGATTGAGCGAAACGCTCACAGATCTTATCGCGTCTCGGTGAACTGGTATTTACCGGCGCGGATTCTTGTGACCTGCTTGTCGCCGGCAGCGTAGCTGCGACCGGGGTGAACACAAGCGTAAAAATCAAGTCTTCCGGTCGTCGGGAACATCAGGTGGGGCTTGCCTTCGACTCGCCAACTGGCGTATTGTTCGTATCGAAAGGAAACGTTGCGAGAGCATCCTCAACGAATCTACGTGGATACCTCCGTTATCGGCGGTTGCTTGGACGCGGAGTTTGCTGACGCCAGCGAGAAGTTCATGAGGTTGGTCGAAAGTGGCGCGGTCCGGTTGCTAGTTTCAGAACTCATGATTGCGGAATTGAGGCGGGCACCGGTGGAAGTCCAGCGTGTTCTGGAACGGGTTCCGCAGGGCATCATGGAAGAACTTCCCACCACTGACCAGTCGCGCGCTCTGCGGGATGCCTATCTGGCTGCCGGCGTCGTCGGTCCGTCGCACATCAACGATGCCCACCATGTGGCGTTGGCTTCCGTGGCGCGCGCCGACATGATTGTCAGTTGGAACTTCAAGCACATTGTGCACTACGACAAGATTCGCGGGTTCAACGCCGTGAATTTGCGTGAAGGCTATCCGCTGCTCGCGATATATTCGCCGCTGGAGGTTGTATGAAGACGAAGACCAAGCGATTCGATTGCGTGAAGATGAAGAACGACATCCAAGCGGCCATGCGGCGGGAGTTTCGCGGCCTGTCGGATGCCGAGATTCAGGCGCGAATCGAACAGGACCTGGCGACTTCCGATGCGCCGGCTGCCCGCTTGTGGCGCGAGTTGGCCGTCAGGCAAGCCGTCAGCAAGGTCGCCGAATCGCCGGCCAAGTACACGGCGAAACGAAAGAAATAGCCATGAGAATTTGGGGAGCACGGCTTCGGCTGCCGGCGTAGTTCTGACGCACAAGCGCTGGTCCCAATTGCAAGCTTTGCTCGGCTTGTTCCGACCACGTGGAAACTGCTTTCTTCCAACCGCCACGGGTGCAGTTGGAAGTGTTGGGCAACCGCCGGGTGTAGGCCGCGTGACCTCACGCGGCGAAAGGCCCGCGCCGCATCGGGTGATGCGGCCTACAACATCTGCCCAAAGGTTTCAACTGCACCCAACCGCCACACGAGGCTTGCCTTCGACTCGCCGACGGCGGTATTCTCCGCACCGAAGGAAAAACACCAATCGACTTGGGGAGGACACAATGCACACGCTGACATGCCGCAGTCTTGTGAGTCTGACCATTTTGGCCGTGGTCGGTTTGCCTGCAATCGCTCTGGCAGCCGAATCAACTGCCGATGCCTTCATCAAGACCGTCTCCGCGCTTCCCGCCGAACAACAAGTCGGAGCCGTCATCATCAAGCTGAAGGAACTCAATCCGAATTTCGACGGCAAGGAAACTCACAAGATCGAAAACGGCGTGGTGACAACGCTCTCCTTCTCCAGTGTCGGCGTCACGGACATCTCGCCGGTGAAAGCGTTGCGCTGGCTGCGGACGCTCAGCATCACGCCGCCTGCGCTCAACCAGAAAGGCACGCTCGAAAGCCTCGCGCCGCTGCAAGGAATGCAACTGACGTGGCTCTGGTGCCACAACAACCCGATCACCGACCTCTCGCCGCTCAAAGGAATGCCGCTGACCGTCCTAAGCATCAGCGGCACACAGGTCAGCGACCTCTCGCCGTTGACCGGAATGAAACTGCAAGTGCTCAGCTTCAATGACACTGTCGTCAACGACATCGCCCCGTTGGAAGGGATGCCGTTGACGGTCTTGTGGTGCAACAACACCAAGGTCACCGACCTGACGCCACTGAAAGCGATACCGTTGCAGGAGTTGAGGTGCGACCAAGCTGTGGCCGCTCAAAACGCTGCTGCGCTGCGCGGCATCCGCACGCTAGCGAAGATCAACGACCAACAAGCCGCCGCGTTCTGGATGCGGGTCGGCCCGGCGACCGCCTCAAATGTGGGAGGGACCTCAGCGTCCCGACCGACTACAACAACGCCACAGGAGAGTCGCGGCACTGAGGCCGTTCCCACATTGGCCCGTGGGCCAGAAAAAACAATGACCACCAGCACCGGTATCGAACTGGTCTGGGTTCCGCCCGGCGAGTTTTTGATGGGAAGCACGGCCAAGGAGCGCTTGTGGGCGGTCGGACCGGAGGGGAATCAGGACCCGGCATATCGGTTCGAGAGCGGCGAGCCGAAACGGACGATAATCAAGAACGGTTTTTGGATGGCCCGCACCGAAGTGACAGTCGGCCAATGGCAGAAATTCGTGGACGCCGGCTACGTCACGGAGGCGGAAAAACACGGCAGCGCCACTGCGCCCGACTTGAAGACGGGCAAGATGGGTACGGTACAAGGCGCGAGTTGGCGCAACCCCAACTTCGGTTTTCCACCTAAGGAGAACCATCCGGTCTGCTGCATCAGTTGGAACGACGCGGTAGCGTTCTGCCAGTGGTTGACGGAGGCCGAGAAAAAGGCGGGCAAACTTCCAACGGGTCTCGTGTATCGCTTGCCCTCCGAAGCGGAGTGGGAGTATGCGTGCCGGGGCGGCAAGGAGGGCACGAAGTTCTGGTGGGGCAACACGATGGATCAAGGCAAGGGACGGCTCAATGCGAGTGGGGTCATCTGGGGTGACTCATACAAATATGCATCACCGGTGGACGCTTTCGGGTCGCGCGGGCGCAACGGCTTCGGCCTCGCCGACATGCTGGGCAACGTTTATGAATGGTGTCTGGACGACTTCGATCCGGAAACGGCGCACGCTGAGCCATACAAAGGAAAGACGACCGACCGTGTGCTGCGGGGTGGATCGTGGTACGAGTTCCGCCCCAGCAATCTCCGCTGCGCCCATCGTTTCCGATGGCCATCGTCCTACGCAAATGCCAAAGGTGGCTTCCGAGTCTGTGCGGGTGTGGCTTGGTGAAGCCAACGAAGACACGCTTCGCATTCAACATTCGGAATCTTGTCGGGCGGAATTCTGGAAGCGTGTGGACGCGGGCGAAGCGCCGCAGGCGAAGTGATTCCGGCTAGCGTCGTGTTCCGGTTTTGTTCCGGCCACGCCGGCGATGTGACTGAGCAGATGATGTTTCAGTGCCATGCTAAATTTTTAGCATGGTTCCAACATCCTCCAGCCTTTCACCGTATTTCGGTAAACTTATATTTGCCGGCGCGGATTCTGGTGACTTGCTTGCCGTCTTCAAGCGCGAGCGATTGCTCGATCTTCGGGCCTTTCACGGCCCAGCCGTTTTGCGTCAGCAGGAATTCTTGACGACCGACTTTCATGCGCTGGGGTTTCTCGCCGAAGTTGACGACACATTCGGTGCCGTCGCTGAAACGCGTGCGTTGGACGGCGTGGTCCGGTGTGACGAACTCGTGCGAGAGCAGTTCGGCAGTCGCCACGGCCTCGTGGAGTTTGCAGGTGTTGCGATACGTCCGCAGGAACACGGCGCGGTCCTTGATCCACGAGCCGCCCTTGTTGGCCCAGAGCAGCGGAATGGTGCCGTAGAGGATGTTAAAGGCGTCCTTCTTCGGCGTGATCTCTGGTGCGGCATCGAGCAGCCAGTCGCTCGCGTCGCCCCAATACCACGTCGAGACGATGCAGTCGTGGAAGACCAATTCCCAGAGCGGCGCGCGCCATTCGTGGCCGATGCCCCACTTGGCGTATTGTTCCCACTTCGTCTTCAGCTTGCCCCACGCGCCTTCAAACTCCTCGTCCTTCGATTTCGGATGAATCAAGTGCCCCGCCGGCCACGATGCGTAGCCGCCGCTCTGCATTCCTTCGATGTAATCCACCCACGGCACGCACCACCAGATGCCGTGCTCGCCGCCCACGACCAGCTTGCGGTCGCGGAATGCGCGGTGCAACGCCGGGCCGCACTCGCGTTTCTGGGAGCGCGTCATCGAGTGGTTCGGGTCATAGCACTCGTAGAGCGCCTCGGCAGTGGTCACGTCAACGAACCGGCCGATGAACGGCCATTCGCTGAGCACTTTCTCGGCAGTCGCTTTCGCGGCCTCTTCCCACAGCATCGGGCAACGCTTCATGAATTGGGTTTTCTTGTCCCACGTCAGCCACGCCGTCATGCGCTGCTGGTCGCTTTTCAAGACCGCGTGGTCGGGCAGGATGGCGCGCTGGTGGTCAATCTTGCCGTCCTTGGTCTGGAGGATGTCGGTGTAGTTGTCGTATTCGCTCGTGAGATAGCCGAGTTCGTTGATGGCGCGCATGTCCTCCGGCTTTTTCGGGCGACCGTGGATGATCATCTTCTCGACGCCGGCTGCCTTGGCCTCGCGAGCAAACTCCAACTTCGCATCGCCCCACACGTCCGGCGCGCCGAACAACCGCGTGAGGTTCGGGTTCTTCTTCAGCTTCTCCGTGAACGGCACAATGAGGCCAAGCTCTTTCGCGTAGGCGCGGTAGCGTTTGCAAAGCGCGACGTAGCCGCCCTTCGGCGCGAAATGGTAGAGCACGCTGCGCGTGTAACCGAACGCGCCCTTTTGCGGACGCCATCGCACCGCTGGCGCCACCAGTTGCCGGCCGGTGATTTTTTGCATGTTGACGCTGGCGTCGTCGCTGGTTTCGAGCAGCAGCAAATAACCGCAGCCGGTGTCGAGGTCGCAGAGGCCGACCCACGGCATGTCGAGCCGGTCGCCACTGAAACCGCCACGCGGGAACGGCTGTGCGTCGAGCGGATACAAGTGGCCATCGGTGTAATCGGCCACCGCCAGCACGCCGCGCGGCGCGTCGAGCACGAACGGCTCCAGAAAAGCGATCTCACCGATGGGCGTCTTTGGATCGTCGGAGGACACTTCGACGCGCAGATCAGCCGCGTTCGCCGCGGGCAGCGTGAAACGCAGTTTCAGCGGCAGCTTGCGACCCTGCCCGGCATCGAACGACCGTTCCAATATCAGTTCGTTCTTCTTCTCGCTCAGCAGACGATAGACCGGTCGGGGCACTGAGGCCCCTCCCACAGGTTGTTCCCAAGTCCGTCGGCTGGATTTCTCGGTGACCGCGATTCGCCCTGTGTCGAGCGCGATGTCAACACGCAACGCCCGGTTTTCGAGCGAGGCAGCCTGCACGCCGACACAGACAAACAATACCGCAATGATTCGTTTCATGGGTTCCTCAACTCCTTCAACAATTTCACGGCTTCGTCCACGAGCATTTCGCCGGAGCCGACCGCGCAGCGGGCGCTGACAATTTCGTATTGTCCTTCGGGATACGCGGAGCGGTTCGGGATGTAGCCGATGCTGCCGTTGGCCAGCTCGGCGATGAACGTGTGCTTGAACGGCGACGCCTTTTTGATGGCGAGGCCCAGTTCAACGAAGATTTCACCGGGCAACGCGACGATGGCGAGGTCATCGCTGAACGCGATGACCTGCACCTCGGCTTCGAGCGGCGTGTCCTTGTGCTGCAACGTGTCGAGAACGCAGACGGCGTTGGCCATCGCAGGAGTCGCCAGCTTCTTCTTGCCGAAACTGTCAGCAAGCTCACGGGCTTTGGCGACTTCCTCGTCGGTGATTTTTCGACGGGGCAACGTGACCTGTGTCGCGCGGGCGCGTGGCGCGAAGGGTTGCAGCGGCTGGAGATTGGGCCACGCTTTGAATACGGCGGCGGCGAGCACGGTACCGATGCGCGCGGCTTCGGGCGGCCCGTGCTGCTGGCCTTCCCACTTGGGGTCTATCTGGTTGATGTTCCCGCAGCAGCCGTTGGCGAAGAGTGTGACCGTGTTCGTGCCCAAATATTCGGCGAGCCGCTGGTAGAGCGCGCCGGGATAATCGGCGCAAATCTTCGCCCCGCCGACGGCGGTCGCGTGCATCGCGAAGTTCACATAGGTCGCCACGCCGGTGAAGTGCAGCACGCCTACGTCAGGATCAATCGGCCCGGCGGGACGCACGATGTTCGGGTTCAACCTCGGCATCCACGCCACCGTGCCGTCTTTCATCACGGAGCGGCGATTGAAGCTGAGATGTTCTTCGCGGCCCATCGCGGCAGAGGCGCGCGCGGGAGCGAGCTTCGCGTTCGCGTCGGAGACGGCGCGGGCAATCAGCGACGGCAGCTTGTTGTTGAATTCGAGCGCGAGCGGTCGCTTTGAGCCGGTGATGTCGTCCAGCAGGTTGTCGCGCACTTGCACTGGCCCGCTGTGTGTGTGCGTGGCGGAGATCATCACTCGGTCCGGCGCGATGCCGCATTGCTCGGCGATGAGTTTGCGCGCGGCGGCGACCACTGGCCGCGTGGTGCCGCTGAGATCGAGCGCGACGAGGGCGGCCTTTGCGCCGTCCTGCTCGACGACGATGGCCTTCGCGTAGATGTCGTCAATCACGCCGGCGGAACCGCGGAAGCTGTAGAAACCGGCCATCGGTGTCCCGTTTGGCGGCGTGATGACAACGGCGGCGGCACCGGCTTTGAATTCCCCTGCGTGTGAGATGGACACCAGCAACAAAGCAAAGAATGCGATTATTCTCATGGGTTATTCTGTGTGGCGTTTGGCTTTCGAGCGGCCGCCTTTCCAGATGTTGTATTGTGGGTCGGCGTTGGCGTTGAAGAAATCGTCGAGGCGTTTGGCGAGGGCGTCGCGCGTGGCCTCCGTGCCCGGTTGGCCGAAGAGATTGAATCGTTCCTGCGGATCCTTCCGCATGTCGTACAGCTCGAACGGGCCGTTCGGAAACCGGGCGACGTATTTCCAGTCGTCGGTGCGGATGGCGCGCGTGGTCTCCATTTCGTAGAAGATAGCGTTGTCCCACTCGATCTTCTGTCCACGCAACACGGCGGAGAAATCGCGGCCCGGTGATCTGGGTTTCCGGGGCATCTTGTCGCCGAGACCGAGGTGATTGAGCACGCTCGGCAGAAAATCGTAGTTGCTCACCAACAGGTCGCTGGTCTGGCCGGCGGGGATATTGCCGGGATGACGGAAGATGAGCGGGATCTGCATCATCAACTCGTGCGCGCCGGTCGGACGCGTGTGATCGCCCATTCCCCAGATGCCGTTCTGGCCGCCCATCCAGCCTTGGTCCGATGAGTAGGCCACGACCGTGCGGTCATCGAGGCCAAGACGTTTGAGCGTGGCCATGATCTCGCCGACGCCGTCGTCCACGCCGCTCGTCTCGGCGGCGCAACGTTCCATCGCCGTTTGTGTGTTGTGGAAGGCTTTGTTGTGCCACTGCCACGGGTGCATCGTGTCCACGGGAAAACTTTTGAAATGTTTGTCCTTGTAGTGCGCGGCCCAACGGTTGCGGGGCGGGTTCGACATCAACTTGCCGAGGTTGTACGGGCCGTTGTAGGCGAGGAACAGAAAGAACGGGCGGTCTTTGTTCTGTTCGATGAACTTGATTCCGCTGCGCGTCCACAACTCGGTCGTGTAGCCGGCCTCCTTGCGCACCTTGCCGTCCTCGATGATGTTCTGGTCGTAGAACTCCGACGTGCTGCCGTCGGGCTTGGTGATCCAGAAACTGAATCCCTCCGACGGCGTGAGGTTGGCGCCGAGGTGCCACTTGCCGCTGAGGCCGCACACGTAGCCGGCGTCGCGCAGGATTTCGCCGAGCGAGGTGAACTCGGCGAGCGTGTTGTACGCCTGCGGTCCCATCATGTATTTCTCATCAAGGAACGAATGGATGCCGTGCTGCGACGGGATCAATCCGGTGAGAAACGTTGCGCGCGTGGGCGAACAGACCGGGTTGCTGCTCAGCGCGCGCGTGAAACGGATGCCCTCGACGGCAAGCTTGTCAATGTGCGGCGTCTGGATGTCGGGATTGCCGTAACAGCCAAGCGTCCACGCGCCCTGATTATCGGTGAGAATGAAGACGAGGTTGGGTTTTGATCCGTGCGCGGCGCTGATGGCCGCCAGCACGATGGCCAGAACTGTTGGTCTTATCATGGTCACTCAGTATTCTTTTGTGGTGGTGATACCGGGCATCGGGACCGGGTATTTGCCGTCGCTGTCCGCGAGCAACGGGGCCGGTGAATCCATCGTCAGCTTGTCGAGGTCGGACGCGAATGCGTGCTCCTGGTTGAGCATCTCGTCGTAGGTGACCACTTGGCCCGTGTGCGCGGCGAAACGTCCCATCGCGGTCACAAGGCTGGCGGTCGCGCCACGTTTGACTTCATTGTAGGGCTTGTCGTTGCGAATGGCATCGAGAAGGTCCTGCCATTCGAGTTCGTACGGGCTGGCTTCCGGCTGCGGGTACGCCCAGACAGGTTTCGCGTCGAGATCGTGGCCGCTGTGGATGCGACACTCGCCGGGAGTGTGGCTTTTCCTCGTGATGGTCCCGCAACCACGCGTGCCGTGGGCAAAGCTGGCGAATAGACGGGAGCAATCATTCATGATGCGGCTCTCGAAGAACAGTTTCGTGCCGTCGGCGTAGGTGTATTCGACGGAGTAAGTGTCGAAGTTCTGGTCCACAAACTCGCCGCGATAATGCCGGCCACCGATGCCGCTGGCCTTAACGGGCCACGAGTCCTTCATCCAACTGCATTCGTCAATCTGATGGATGTTGAAGTCGCTGAACAACCCGCCGCTGACCCAGAGGAAACTGACAGCCCGTCGCAACTGATAGTGGAGGTCGCTGACATCAACAGGTTTTGGCCCGGAAAACGCCGTCGAGACCGGGCCGTGCATCCGGTAGGCGCGCATCAGGATGATGTCACCGATCTCGCCGTCCTTGATCCGTTTGTAAAGTTCCTGGCGCGCCCGGCAATGTCGGATCATGAGGCCGACAGCGACCTTGAGGTTCTTCTTGTCGGCCTCCTCGGCCAGCGCCAGCATCTTGCGCGTGCTCGGTCCGTCCACCGAGATTGGTTTTTCCATGAAGACATTGAGTCCCTTCTGAATCGCGTAAGCAAAGTGGACCCAGCGGAAGGCCGGGTAGGTCGCGAAGATGGCTACGTCACCCGGCTTCAAGCAGTCCATTGCCTTCTTACAAGCATCCATGCCGATGAACTTCCGATCTTCGGGCACATCCACCTGCATGTCGAATTGTTTCTTCAGCGCCTTATAACGGAGCGCGAGCCGATCCTCGAACACGTCGGCCATCGCCACCAGTTTGATCGGACCGCCCGAGGCGGCAAAAGCGTTCGCCACGGCGCCGCCGCCGCGACCGCCGCTGCCGATCAATGCTAGGCGGATCGTGTTGTCTTCTTGTGCGTGCACGTGCGGCAGTGTTATCCCTGCTAGGGCAGCGCCTGCGAGAGCTTTGCCGCTCACGGCCAGAAATTCGCGGCGTGATTGAGATGATTCGAGTTTTGGTTTCATGGCTGATTTTTCTCCTGTTTGAGTTGTTGAAGCATGGCTACCACTTCGTCCACGATCCGTTCGCCGGTGCCCGGCTCGGCGTAGCTGTGGTAACCAGTCCAGACTTGGTAGCCGCCGAGCTTGTGGGCTTCGAGGTTCGGCAGATAACCGATCCAATCGTTCGCCAGCTCGGCGACGTACGTGTAGCGGAACGGCGAGCGGTTCTTGATGTCGAGACCGAGCTGCGTGAAATACTCCGCCGGCACGCCCACGATGGCCACGTCGCCGATCAACACGGCCTGCAACCACGTCTCGCGTTGCTCCCCTTGCATCGGAGCGAGCGTCTTGCGCATGTTGCGAAAGGCTTCGATGGTCGAATCGGCGCGCGGACCGCCGTACTTGCGACAATAGACGCACACAGCCTCGTCTTCCTTCGCCTCATCGAATGTTCGCACCTTGAACTTGAACGGTCGTTTGATCGCCGCCAGCCGTTCCACCGGCCGCACTTGGGCTTGCGTCAACGCGTTGCGCACCGCCGTCTTGATGCGAGTGCAGCACTCGTCCGTGGTGAGACCCAGATTGTGAGTCGAGCCGGAAGCGCCCTCCAAGAAACAAGCGATGCCGCCAAGTTCCGCCTCCAGTTCCTGGGCCGCCAAGCCGTAAAACGCCGGCGACCGTTTGGTTGGCGCGCGCGCGCCGATGGTGTGTGTCGAGTGATTGAAGATCAACGCGCGCAGCTTGTCATCGCCGCCCCGAAACGCCAGCACCGGCAGTTCCGGATCAAACGGCCCCGTTGGCCGCACGAACTCGCGCGGTCCGATCCAGTAAATCATTCCGTCGGCAAGCAACTGGCGACTGTTCTGTCCAACCGTCTCCTCCTTGCCGAGATGAAAGAAGAAGCGGCAGTCGTCGGCGGAAAGGTTGCGGTTCGCCTCCTGCACAGCCTTGACGATGGCGCGCTGAACAGTCTGGCAGAACTTCTCGTCACGACCATAACCGTGAACGACCATCGTGCTCGGCGCGGAATGCGTGTGAGTGCAGTTGATCAAGACATTCGATGACGGGATGCCAGTGGTCTTCTCGATTTCTGCGACGACGGGATCGAGCAGGTCGCGCGTCACCATCAAGATATCGCACGCCACGATGGCCACCTTGGCCGGCTGTTTCTGCAAGACCACGGCCACGGCGCGAAGTTTGCCTTCCTGACCTTTGACTGTTCTCGGCAGGATGCTGCCGGCGATCACCATCGAATCGTCTGCCTCCAACTCCACGGCGGCTGTTCCAACGCGCAAGCCGCTTGTCGCCTCGGCCTGTGCTGCAATCAACAGAATCAGGAACGCAATTGTCTTCAAAGCTTCCACCCGTTGTGCATCGGACGGCTCAGCCGCTTGTTGGCTTCATCGTTGCCGATGAATTGTTCCCGCTTCGGATCCCACTTGAGTTTCGTTTCCAAGCGCGCGGCAATCTCGGCGATGAGGCCAAGGTAGGAGGCGACGTGCGTCGCATCCTCGTTTGACACCGGTGACTTACGGCTGCGGACGCATTGCAGGAAATCGTCCTGATGATGTTTCGACTCGTGCAAGTGGAGTTCGTTGTCCTTGATCTTGACCCGCAACAACGAATCCGGTTCCGCCTCGAACTTTCCGTTCCGGTCGCAATAGACCCAGCCCTTGTCGCCGATGAACTTCGTGCCGGTCTTCTGCACGGTCGGGTCGGTGAAAATCATCTTCAAACCGCTGCGGAACGTGAACGTCGCGTTCCAGCTTTCGATGTTGTCGGTGAAGCCTTTCTTGCGATAGACGCCTTTGCATTCGATCTCGCACTGCTCCTTGCCGATGGTCGGGCAACCCCAGTTCGCGATGTCGAGATGATGGACACCCCAGTTGCAGATGAACCCGGCGCAGTAATCCCAGATCAAATACCAATCCGGCCACGCCACGCGGCCGGGATTGTAGGGCTGCGTCGAGGCAGGGCCGCGCCACATGTTCCAATCAAAACCGTCCGGCACCGGCTGCGGGTCCATCGTACCTTCGTACTTCGGCTGGTACTGCGGCCCCGGCGCGGAGACTTGGACAGTGTGGAGTTTGCCGACGTAACCGTTGCGGGCCAATTCGCAGGCGCGACGGAAATTCTGTTGCGAACGCTGCCACGTGCCGGCCTGGAACACGCGTTTGTGTTTGCGGACGGCGGCGACAATCTTCTGGCTTTCCTCGACCGACACGCCCGTCGGTTTTTCGAGATACATGTCTTTCTTCGCCGCCGCAGCGGCGGTGGCGATGAGCGCGTGCCAATGGTCCTGCGGCGCGATCATCAGCGCGTCAATGTCCTTGCGGGCGACCACTTCGCGCCAGTCGCGGAACATCGCGCAACCGGTGTCGCCGTACTGTTTGTCCACGAGACCCTTGGCTTTCTGGCGGCGGTCCACGTAGGTGTCGCACACGGCCACGACCCGGCAATCGTCGAGCGTGAGGAAGTTGCGCATGTTGCCGGTGCCCATGCCGCCGACGCCGATGCAGCCGACGGCGATTTTGTTGTTCGCGCCGAACGCGCGCGCCGGGATGAAGGCGGCGACGGTGGCGGCAGTTGAGTATTTCAGGAAATCACGACGACTGATCTTCATTGGGTTCCTCGTTTGGTTGGTTGTTTGGCCCACTGTTCCCATTTGGCGGTGAGGTCTTTCACGATGTCCGGAAATTTGTCGGCGAGATTATGCGACTCCGCCCTGTCCGCGACAATATCAAAAAGCTCCCACGCTCCGCCCTTGGCCGCGACGAGCTTCCACCGGTCCGTGCGGATCGCCTTGCAGCCCGAAGTCGCCCAGCATAGCGTTTTGTGTCCGTCGCGCTGGCCGCCTTTCAACACGGGCAGCAAACTCTTGCCTTCGAGCGGCAACACGTCGCGACCGTTGAACTCGGTCGGATACTTTACGCCCGCGACATCGAGGCAAGTAGCCATGATGTCCGCGACGTGGCCGATCTCGTGTGTGATTGCGCCGGTTCGTTTGATCACGCCCGGCCACGATGCGATCAACGGCGTCGCGATGCCGCCTTCGAAGTTGGTGTTCTTGTGTTGACGGAACGGCGAGTTCGACACGTTGGACCACGATGGTCCGGCAGTGACGAATGTGTCGGGCTTGCCCGGCGGAATGTCCGGCGTGTTACCGACGCGCGTGGGCGTGCCGTCGAGCCGCCAAGTTTCGCCCGGCTTGTCCAACGACTTGCCTCCCCACGGTGTGTCCGACGCGCCATTGTCGGAGAGGAACAGAACCAGCGTGTTCTTGTCCGCCTTCGCGCGGCGTAGCGCATCGAGGATCCGGCCAACGCTCTGGTCGAGTGAATCCACTTGCGCGGCATACGCGGCCATCCGCTCGGCTTCCCATTCCTTGTTCGGCGCATCCTGCCACGCAACCGCGCGCGCATCGCGCGGCGACAACGGACAACTCTTGTTGATCAATCCCAACTCGATCAGACGCTTGTGACGTTGTGCTCGCGCCTCGTCCCAGCCGAGTTTCCGGTAGAGGTCGCGATAGCGGGCCATGTCCTGCTCCTTGGCGTGGAGTGGCCAATGCGGCGCATATTCGGCAACGTAGAGGAAGAACGGCTGCGGCTTCGTCGCGGCCTCGGCGATGAATTTGACGGCGAAGTCGGTGATCGTGTCGGTCTTGTATGTGGCTTCCGCCGGCAACGTGTAGGGTTTGCCGTCCATGAAGGTTTTCATGGTGCGCACCGCGTGGAAATAGTGTCCCGGTCCGCCGCCGCCGGCGTTGCCGAAGAACCGGTCCACGTACCGCGCGACGCATTCGGGATCGTGCCAATCGTCCGCCGTCGTCATGTCCAGTCGGCCCACCGCGCACGTTGCGTAGCCGGCGCGTTTCAACAACTCGAACGCCGTCACGCAACGGTTGTTCAACTTGCCCGTCCAGTTGAGCATCCCGACTTGATGCGGGTACAGGCCCGTCATCAACGCCGAGCGCGACGGCCCGCACAACGCGCAGTTGTAGAACTGTGAGAACCGCAGTCCGCCCGCCGCGAGCCGATCCAGGTTTGGCGTCCGAATCTCCCCACCGTAACAACCGGCATCGGAGAAACCCATGTCATCGGCGAGGATGACGACGATGTTGGGCCTTGGCGCCGCCGTAGCCGACACGACACATGCGGCAAACAACAGAGCAATTCGTGAGTTCATCTTCTATTTCTCCAGCGGGACCGCCGCCAGCGAGTCTTATAAGACTCCGCTCGTTTATCGGCAAGAGGCGATTTGTGTGTTGACAGGTGGGGGACTGATGACTACCCTACACGCAACCTCAGAAAACCTAACGCGGAGACAACATGAAGAAATCCTCCACCATCAAACGACGGGCGTTCACACTCATTGAGTTGCTCGTTGTCATTACCATCATCGGCATCCTCGCTGGGCTGCTCTTCCCGATTGCCGGCAAGATTCGCGAAAGCGCCCGCCGCATCCAGTGCTTGAACAACCTGAAACAACTCGGCACCGGCATCGGCATGTATTTCGACGACAATCAGCAGCGCATGCCCTACGGCGCCGGCCCTGCGGGTTCGTTTATCGTGCTCAGCAACTATCTCGGCGGCGCCGCGAAACTGCTGTGGTGCCCCAGTGACATGAATCGCCGGGCAGCCGCTGGCTTTAACAATCTGCAGGTGGGCGATACCCCCAACGCCAACGTCAGCTACTCGTTCTGGACCAACTCAATGTGGCAAGCGGTTCTCATGCAACCAATGGTCTGGGACCGCGGTGTCCAGATTGGCGGCGGCGGACAGACGGCCCCGTGGAAAGGCGAGAGCCCGCACCGGGGTGAAGGCGGCAATGTTCTTTGGAGCGACAGCCATGTAGCGTGGGCCAGCAGACTCCCGACCAACAATATTCTGAGCGGCCTCGTCAATCCATAGCCAACAGTTTTGCGCACCTCGACAAGCCCCAACGCGCGCGTTGGGGCTTGTCGTTTCCAGCCTGAAACCTTACTCTCCGCCCGTGCAACCACTCGCTTTCTACAGCACCAATGGCAACGCCCCGTCCGTGGACCTGCGCCAAGCCTTGCTCCAAGGCCAGGCACCTGACCGCGGCCTTTACATGCCGGAAACTTTTCCGCACCTGACCGCCGCCGACATCGCCGGCAAATCCTACCCCGACATTGCCTTCAAAGTCCTGCGCCGTTTCACCGCCGGCATTGTGGACGACGCGACGTTGCACGCGCTTTGCGCCGACGCCTACAACTTCGACGTGCCGCTCGAACAAGTTTATGAGCGCGTCCACCTCCTGCGCCTCGACCGCGGCCCGACTGCCTCCTTCAAGGATTTCGCCGCCCGCATGATGGCCCGGCTCATCGGCCTCTTCCTCCGCGAAACTGGCAAGACACTCACCATCCTCACTGCCACCAGCGGCGACACCGGTTCCGCCGTTGCCAGCGCCTTCCACGGCGTTGCGGGCATTCGCGTTCTCGTCCTCTTTCCCATCGCCGAGGTCAGCGACCGCCAACGCAAACAGATGACCACGTTGCGCGACAACATCCGCACCATCGCCGTGGATGGAAAATTCGATGACTGCCAGGCGCTCGTCAAACGCGCCTTCGCCGATCCCGCGCTCGCAAAGTTGCCGCTCTCATCCGCCAACTCCATCAACATCGGCCGTCTCCTCCCGCAGGCTGTCTATTATTTCCACGCCGCCGCCCGGCTCGGCGAACCGCTCGTCATCGCCGTTCCTTCCGGGAATTTCGGCGACATGATGGGCGCCGTCTTCGCCCGCGAAATGGGACTCCAAGTCCGCCGCCTCGTCATCCCCGTCAATGGCAACAACGAGTTCCCGCGTTTCCTCGCCACCGGCCACTACGAGAAGATCGAGCCGTCCCGCAACTGCCTCTCCAACGCCATGAACGTCGGCCATCCCAGCAACCTCGCCCGGCTCGTTGCCGTCTATGGCGGCCAGATGGACGAGACCGGCAAGATCAACCGTCCACCTGACATCGCACGGATGCGCCGTGAACTCTTCTCCACCGCCGTCTCCGACGAGCAGACCCGCGCGACAATTAAACAAGCGTGGGCCGAGCACAAACTTCTCCTCGAACCGCACGGCGCCGTTGGCTGGCGCGGCTTCCTTGACTTCTGCGCCGCGGAGCCGCTTGGCGACAGTCCCGCCGTCGTGCTGGAAACAGCGCACCCCGCGAAGTTCCCCGAAGAGATTGAGCGGCTGCTCGGTTTCTCGCCGGAAGTTCCGCCATCGCTCGCCGCGCTGGACAAGCTTCCCGAAGATTTCGACCGCATGCCGGTTGACTACGGACAGTTTCAGAAGTATCTGCTCAGCCGATACTCATGGGTACCTCCGGTAACTCTCTCGAACGGGGAATTGGTTGTAGGCCGACTCTGCGAGTCGGCGAAATCCTTACCAAGACCGCCGCCTCGCAGAGGCGGCCTACAGTCGCGGCAATCGAAAACGAAGTTACCGGAGGTACCCTCATGAAACACGTCATCATCCTCGGCGATGGAATGTCCGATTACCCGATCGCGCGGCTTGGCGGCAAAACACCGCTTCAGGTCGCGCGCCATCCGCACATGGACCGCATCGCGCGCGAAGGCCGTTGCGGCCTGTTCAAGACCATCGAGGACGGCATGCCCAGCGGCAGCGAAGCCGCCAATCTCGCCGTGCTCGGCTACAACCCGTGTGAAGTCCTCCAAGGCCGCGGCGTCCTCGAAGCCGCCAGCATGGGCGTGGACATCCACGCCGACGAGATGGCGATGCGCTGCAACCTGATCTCGTTGTTCGACGACGGTCGCATCAAAAGCCATAGCGCCGGGCACATCAGTTCCGCCGAGTCCGACGAAATCCTCAAGACGCTCCAAAAGGAAATCGGCGACCCCGGCCTGAACTTCTACACCGGCGTCAGCTACCGACATTTGTTCGTCGGAAAAAATCTCGACCCACGCCTCGAATGTGCCCCGCCGCACGATCATCCAAACGAACCTGCCGAACCATTGTTGATTCAACCAAGAGTTCCGGAAGCGAAAGCGACTGCCGATCTGCTCAACGACCTCACACGCTGCTCGTGGCCAATCCTGAAAAACCATCCGGTCAACCAGCGACGGCGCGCCGCCGGCAAGGACGCCGCCAACTCGATCTGGCTCTGGTCGCCCGGCAAACGCCCGAAGATGTGGACGTTCCAGGAACGTTTCCACGTGACCGGCGCGGTGATTTCCGCCGTGGACTTGATTCGCGGCATCGGCGTCTATGCCGGCCTCGAAGTGATCAAGGTCCCCGGCGCGACCGGCCTCTACGACACCAACTACGAAGGCAAAGCCGACGCCGCGCTCGCCGCTCTGAAGCGAGTGGATTTTGTCTATGTCCACGTCGAGGCCCCCGATGAAGCCGGTCACGATGGCAACCTCGAACTGAAGATCAAGACCATCGAAGACCTCGACGCCCGCTTGGTCAGCCGGATCCTGGCCGGTGCAGACCTCGCGCAAACAGTGGTGGCCGTGTTACCCGATCATCCCACGCCGGTCGAGAAGCGGATTCACGTCCGCGACGCCGTCCCGTTCGCCATCCGCAACCCGCGCCAAGCGTCCGACGCCGTCGAGCGTTATGACGAGGCACGCTGTGCCGCCGGCTGTTTTGGCACGATTCACGGCGACACCTTCATCCGCGCGATATTCAGTGGACGCTAAATTTGGCTTGTGTTCGTGTTGCGGCCGGCGTTAGAGCAACCCACAACAAGACCCAATCCAACCGGAGTTAATGACATGAAAGCTTATCGCTTTTCGAAGCCTGTTGTGTGCTGGATTCTGCTTCTGGGTTGTTTGACTGCGCTCAACGCCGCTCCGTCAAACCTCATCCGTGGCGAGAACCGCAAGCCGGGCGCGCTCGACTGGCAACTGACGCGCGTGCGCACAGACACGAAGAACTACCGTTCGCCGTGGATTGAAGGTTACTGCTCGAAGCAATCCGTCCTCGCCGGGGAATCGCTTGACATCATGGTCTCGACCGATCCACCGGTGAAGTTCAAGATCGAGATCTTTCGCACCGGTTATTACGGCGGCAAAGGCGCGCGACTGATGCAAACGCTGGGGCCGTTGCAGGGAACAGCGCAACCCATCCCGCCTATCACCGAAAAGCGATTGCGCGAATGCCACTGGAAAGCGTCCGCGACGCTGAAGATTCCCGACGACTGGCTGAGCGGCGTTTATCTCGGCCGGCTCACGACACTGCCGGATGCCGACGACAAACCGTATTGGCAGAGTTACGTCATCTTCATCGTCCGCGATACGCGCCGCGCCGGTGTGTTGTTCCAGTGCAGTGACAACACGTGGCAAGCGTACAACCGTTGGCCCGTCAACGAATCGCTCTACACCGACCCACGCGGCGCGCACGCGCGCGAAGTGGCTTCCAGTTTCGACCGTCCCTACGGTCGCCAAGCGCAATACACCGGCATCGTCAACGATCCGCTCTCCGTCGGCTCCGGCGAGTTCCTCTCCTTCGAGCAACCGCTGGCCTACTTCCTCGAAGAGCACGGTTACGACGTGACCTACTGCTCGAACAGCGATTGCCTCGACGCCTCGCAGGTCACGCGTTGCAAAACTTTCATCAGCGTCGGCCACGACGAGTATTGGGACGTGCGGCAATACGATGCGACCAAAGCCGCCATCGAAGCCGGCGTCAACGTCCTCTGGCTCAGCGGCAACTCCGTCTTTGGTGTCACTCCGTTCTCGCCTTCCGCCGATGGCCGTCCCAACCGGATCATCATGCGAGTCGGCCATTTCGCCGGGCTGACCGACGAAGAGATGGCGAAGGCCGAAAAGATCATGACCAAGGAGTGGAAACGCATGGGCCCCGACGAAAGCCTCATCATCGGCGCCCGCACGATCATTCCATTCAACGGCGGCGGCGACTGGATCGTCACGAAGCCCAACCACTGGATCTTCGCCGGCACCGGCATGAAGAAAGGCGATGCCATCCCCGGTATTGTTGGCTGGGAACATCACGGCTCTCCAGCAAAACTGCCCGGCCTCGAAATCGTCGCCGAGGGCACCGTCTGGGCCGGCGGCGTGACACCCGCGCATTGGACCGCGACGATCTACCCCGGCCCGAAGAAGAACTTTGTCTTCAACGCCGCGAGCATCTTTTGGGTGCAGGCCTTGAGCATGCCGCCGGGTCACACATTGCCGTGGTCGCACTGGAGTCGTCCGCACGGCCCTGATCCGCGCGTCCAGCAAATCATGCACAACCTGCTACGCCGGGCAATCGGCAAATGAAGACGAAGTTCTTTCTCGTGTTGCTTCTCGCCAGCGTCGCCCACGCAACATACGAACCAACTTGGGAGTCGCTCGACAAACGCCCCATCCCACAGTGGTTCGCCGACGCGAAGTTCGGCGTCTTCATTCACTGGGGACCGTACTCCGTTCCGGCATGGGCACCAGTGGGCACATATTCCGAGTGGTATCAGTACTGGCTTCAGGAAAAGAGATGCTCCGGCAACAGCCACCCGAAGCCGACCGCGGTTTCCGATTACCACGCGAAAGTCTATGGCAAGGATTTCAGCTACTACGAATTCGGCGACATGTTCAAGGCGCAGGACTACGATCCTGCCGCGTGGGCCGACTTGTTCGTGCGGTCTGGCGCCAGGTACATCGTCGCAACAAGCAAGCATCACGACGGCTTCTGCATGTGGCCGAACAAGCACGCCAACAAAGCGTTTGGCCGGCCATGGAACAGCATGGACGCCGGGCCGAAACGCGATCTCGTCGGCGAATTGAAGGAAGCGGTTGAGAAAACGCCTGTAAAATTCGGCCTCTATTACTCGTTGTTCGAGTGGTACAACCCGCTCTGGAAAGATCCGGCAAAGCAGGCGCGGTTCGTTGACGAACATTTTCTGCCGCAGGTCAAGGAACTCGTCACGCGCTACAAACCGGCGATTCTCTGGGGCGACGGCGATTGGATGAAGGAGGACACGTTCTGGAAAGCTCCTGAACTGCTCGCATGGCTCTACAACGAATCGCCCGTCAAGGACACCGTCATGGTCAACGACCGCTGGGGCAAGAACTGCCGGCTCAAACACGGCGGTTGCCCGACGACCGAGTACCAGTCCGGCCCGAGTTTCGACAAACCGTGGGAGGAATGCCGCGGCATCGGGTTCTCGTTCGGCTACAACCGCAACGAGGACGTTCAGGACTACAACTCGGCGCAGGTGTTGATCCTGATGCTGTGCGACATCGTCAGCCACGGCGGCAATCTGTTGCTCGACATCGGTCCCGACGGCACCGGCAAGATTCCGCCGATCATGCAGGAGCGGCTGTTGCAGATCGGCCAGTGGCTCAAAGTCAACGGCGAAGCCATCTACGGCACCCGCCGGTGCAAGACGCCGGTCCAGTGGTCCGATGGCAAACAGATGGACGGCGAAGAATACAAGAAGTTGAAGAAGATTCCGTATCTCGGTGGCGATTTCCTTTTGAAACAAACTCTCAATCCCGACCCCGGCATGGCGGTGAAGGAAGCCTTCTTCACCAAGAAGGGCGACGACGTCTTCGCCATCGTTCCCAAACTGCCGGAGGGCAAGCTCCTGCTCAAAGGCATCACGCCGCAGTCAGACACACGCGTCAGTTTGCTCGGCACAAAGAAGATGTTTCGCTGGGAGAAGGTCAGGGAAGGAATGCGAATCACCGTGCCGCCGCTGCTCGCCAAGGAACTCCCCTGCGAACACGCTTGGGCATTTAAGTTGACGAATGTGAAGTGAGAAGCCGCGCCATAAACCTCTTGATTCTTTCCTTGGTAATGCTAGGCTTACTCGCCATGATTGCTAAAGTCTCAGTCAAAGGTCAGATGGTCATCCCGGAACCAGTGCGCGAACAGGCTAGAATCAGCCCCGGCGATGAGGTGGACGTGGGCTACGCTAACGGCCTCATCGTGCTTCGCAAGCGCCGTCCGTTGACTCCTGCAAGGGTTCGCTCCCTGTTGCGGGCGGGCAATGATCTTCCCGAACTCACACCGACTGATGAGGACGCGGTTGCCCGTGCCATACAACGAGTCCGCAGCGGTTCCCCATCGTGAAGGTTGTCTTCGACACCAACGTCGTTGCCAGTGCGAGCTTCTGGCGGGGCGCGCCGTTCGATTGTCTTGTCGCTTGGGCGCAAGGACGATTCGAGGCCGTCGTCAGCCCGGCGCTACTGGCTGAATACCATGAAACCAACGAGGAACTTCGCCGCGAGTATCCCCAACATGGTTATGTTGACTGGACAGAAGCGCTTACCGATGCCGGGACGTTGGTCTTTCCCATGGACCGAGCCACCGGTGCCACACCCGATCCGCATGACGAAATGGTCTTGGAATGCGCCTTGGCTGCCGAGGCTGACGTTATTGTCAGTGGCGACAAGAAACACCTGTTACCGCTGAAACGCTTTCGCGGCATTCCCATCCTCAGTCCCGCCGACTTCTTGCAGTCCCTGCCGGCCGCGCCGTAGAACGTGGTCAGCCGTCACTTGGAGCCACTAACAAAACTGACAATCTCCACGCGGTCGCGGTAGGGGTGACCCGACGGGGCGCCCGCCGGACACCGTGGAAACAGCACGGACGAGCCGGCGGCTCGTCCCTACCGGTGGTTTTGTTAGGCGCTCTTATGCTGTGCTACTTCGGCGGATACTGGGCAACCGGTGCGTTGGTGGTAAGACACCGGATAAAAGCCTGCTCGTTTGTGAAAAATCCAGGTATTGTTGCCGAGATGCTTACAGCATTTGTTCCGTTTGTTGCTATTATTGGACCAGATGCATTCTGGTATTTGTTTAAGTCGTAAGTTATCTGAATGTAATTTGTTGATTCAGGTGCAGTCTGAGCTGTGACTTGAGCATCAGAGCCTGACCTGACAAGAGAAGCAATTTTGTATTCTATAGGAGTAGGAGAGTTTGCTGGCACAGGGACTGCCACAAGATTAAATTGTTCAGGGAGCCCGCCCCCCCATGCGACTGCGCTGGCAAAGTTTGTGCCCGTGTCAGTGAGGTAGGAATAAAGCGTAATACCCCCCCAGAACCTGGCATGAGATATGATCCATTTCCATTGAATACTGTGCTGGTCGAGTTCATAGTTTGAGAAAAGTTCCCAAAAACTCCAGATGTATCAACAAAAAACACTTGTTGATTTGAGCCGGCAGGGATGGTGAGCTGAATCATATTATTATCAGCTCCGGAGGGGCTGGTGTTTTGGACAGCGTATGTAATTGCTAATTCAAGCCCTGGGTGATCCGGGTCAAAGTCATCTAAATAAGTTGTCGCTATTATCGTCATTGTTGGCGTTGATGTTGTCTGTTTTGAAATTACTCTGCCTTTTGTTGTCTTCTGTGGAGATGCTTTCACAGCTCCTTCCAAGTCAGAAGCACACATAGCTGCAGCTACTATAGTTAACCCTAATACTGCCTTCCTGACTAGGTCATCTAGCCACATTCCAGTGGATATAAGGTGTTTATGGATAGGTGTGGCGTTGTGGGTTCGGTGACGACGGATCATCTCGGAGCAGGCGGCGTCGGTGTTGATGGGATTACGGGTGTACCGGTGGGTCAGCCCGACCGTGGTTTGCCACCACGTGTCGCCGTTGTGGGCGCGGTATTGGCAGACGCGGTTGTGGCGCATGACGCGGAGTGTAGCGAGACCAGCGCCGGTCGTCAAGATCGCGGCACGATGGACCGACTGGACCAGCAGTAGACGGACGCTGAACAAGTGTTGTAGCGGCGCTTCCATGAAGCGCCGTGCCGTTGATTCGCGAAGAAATCGGCGGCTGACACAGCCGCCGCTACACCAGAAAACGACCCCTTTAGCGTCCTGGTAGAGTTGCTGCGTGACGCCAATGGCGAATGAGACGCGGCTTGCCGGGTTGTAGCCGTGCTTGACTTCCAAACGTAATCGAATAATTATTCGAGCATGTCTGTAATCGCTTGGCTGCCTCCGTGGTGAATCTGAAGGTGGGCAAAAGAAACCGTGGGGGCTTGGTAAGTTACGTCGCATCTTGTTCCGGCTGTGTTCTGCCGAAACGGGTTGACCGACGTGATACTCTCGTCGCCAACCAAAGGACACAACCATGAAGAACACCAATCGTCGTGACTTTCTGAAAACTTCTGCCGTCGTGGCCGGCGGCGCTTTGCTCGGCGCGCTGGACGTGGGACGTTTCGCGCACGCGGCGGAGAGCAATACCATCAAACTCGGCTTCATCGGCTGTGGCGGACGCGGCACCGGCGCCGCTGGCGACGCGATGATCGGCAACCCGGACACCAAGCTCGTCGCCGTCGCGGACGTTTTCGCCGACAAGGCCGAGACCGCAGTCGGCACGCTGGCGAAGAAGTTTGGCAAACAGGTTGATGTCCCGAAAGACCGGCAGTTCGCCGGGCTGAAGGGGTGGCGCGGTGTCATCGAGAACAGCGATTACGTGTTGATCGCCTGCGCGTCGCGGTTTCACCCGCAGTATGCGCTCGAAGCCGTGAAAGCGAAGAAGCACGTGTTCGTCGAGAAACCCGCCGGGGTGGATGTTGCCGGCGTCCTCACGGTTCTGGAGGCGGAGGCGCTCGCGAAGAAGAACGGCACCGGCGTTCTGGCCGGCGTGACGTACCGTTATCATCTTGGCCGGCGCGAGGCGGTGAAGCGGATGCAGGCGGGCGAGATTGGCGAGATCGTTGCCATTCAAAGCGATTTCCTGCGCGGGCCGTATGGGTTGCACGAGCGCAAACCGGAATGGAGCGAGTTGGAGTACCAGTTCCGCAACTGGTATCACTTCACGTGGCTCTCCGGCGACGACATCCCGCAATCGCTCATCCACAATCTCGACTCGGCGTTGTGGGCAACCGGCGATGTGATGCCGGAAGCGGCCTACGCAATGGGCGGGCGCTCGACGCATTTCCAAGCTTCGCTCGGCACTTCGTTCGATCATCACCATTGCACCTACGAGTTCGCCAGCGGACTTTGCATCTACGCGTCCAGCCGGACTGCGGTCGGCTGTTACGGCTCGAACAAGGACATTTATCACGGCACCAAAGGCCGTTGTTACTACGCAGGGATGGCAGCGCCGTGCATCACCGACCTCAAGGGCAACGTCGTTTGGCGCGCCGACGCCGAACTCTCGAAGAAGTCGCCCTACCAGCAGGAGCACAACGAGTTTCTGCAATCCATCCGCGCCGGCAAACCGATGTACGGCGCGAAGATATTGGCCGACTCGACGATGGTCACGGTGCTGGGCCAACTGTCCGCCTACACCGGCAAGCGGCTCACGTGGAAGGAAGCGATGGCGTCCAAGTTCGCCTTCCCGCCGCAAGGCGAGATCACGATGAAGACGGAACCGCCCGTCAAACCCGGCCCCGACGGCATCTACCCCGTCGCCATCCCCGGCCAAACAAAGTTGTTGTAAGTAACGCTAACCGGAGGTTTACATGAAAACTCTCGTTCTCGTCTTCTGCTTGCTCATCTCGACATCTGCTTACGCAGCGCTCGCCGACGCCAACGTCACCGAGCGCGACAGCGACGGCCAGACCGCGCTCCACAAGGCCGCCGTCTATGACTGGGGTTCGCTCGACGACGTGAAGAAACTGATTGCGCGCGGCGCCGACGTCCACGCCGTTGACAAGGACGGATTCACTCCGTTGCATCTGGCCGCGATGAGCGGCTACGCCGACAAGGCGAAAGCCCTGCTCGGAAGCGGCGCAAGATACGACGCCACCACCAAAATGGGCACGCTCCCGCTTCACCTCGCTGCCGAACGCCGCCGCATCAACACCGAACTCCTCGATTTGCTCATCGGTCCGCCCACCAACCGCGTCATCAACGTCATGAACAAGGAAGGCCACACCCCGATCTTTCGCGCCGTGGACGCCGACAACGCCGACACCATCAAATGGCTCCTCGAACACGGCGCGGATGCGAACCTCGGCGAGGAACTTCCGCTCGAACGCGCGTTCATCCTCAACTACACCAAGTGCGCCGAAGCCCTCTGCGCCGGCGGCGCCAATGTGAACGCCATCAACCGGGACGGCGTGACGCTTCTCACCAAAGCCATTGATCGCGACAAGAAAGAGACCATCAAGTTCCTTCTCGATCACAAGGCCGATCCCAACGCCAAGGACAAACACAACCGCACCGCCATCCACATGGCTGCCAGCAAAGGTAATCAGGCCGTCATGGAAACGTTGCTCGCGCTGAAGGGCGACATCAACATCGCCGACGACGAAGGCCGCACGCCGCTTGATTACGCCGGCGATTCCAACGCGGCGTGGGTCGAGTGGCTCAAGTCCAAAGGCGCCAAACCCGGTCAGACCAAACCAAAACCAGCCGAGACCGCTGAAGAAGACGACGGCAACACGGCGTTGCACAACGCCGTGTATGGCAACAATCTCGCCGCCCTCAAGAACACGTTGAAGGCGACCCCGAACCTCGTCAACCAGAAGAACAAATACGGCGACACGCCGTTGATGACTGCCGTCAACGTCGGTTGGCCCGAAGGCGTCGAAGCTCTCCTCGCTGCCGGCGGCAACCTGCGCGACACGGACACTTATGGCCTCACACTCCTGCACAAGGCCGCCCGCAAGAAAAGCCCGGACCTCGCCCGTTTGCTGATCGAGAAAGGCGCTGACATCAACGCCGCCGACAAACGCGGCACCACCCCATTGCACCGCGCCGCCGAGAGCAAGACCGCCATTGAGACATTGAAACTGTTTCTCGCCAAAGGCGCCAACCGCTCCGCCAAGGACAAGGACGGCAAGACGCCGCTGGACTACGCGACCAAAGCGAAGAACACCGCCGCCATCGAGCTTCTGAAGTAACCGCAATGCACATTCGCCCCTATCGTCCTGAAGATCGTGAGACGTTGAAGGCCATTACCACCCACACGTTTGGGCCGGTCTCCATTGACGGCAACATTGAGAAGTTGTTCGGTCTGCTCAACGGCACCGACTGGGCGTGGCGCAAACGCCGGCACATTGACGCGGATTGCGATGCTCAGCCCGATGGAATTCTCGTCGCGGAAGCCGAAGGGCGCGTCGTCGGCTACATCACGACACGGCTTGATTCCGTAACAAAGCTCGGCTGGATTCCCAACCTCGCCGTGGAACCGGATTGCCAGGGTCGCGGCGTTGGGCGGTTGCTCATCGAAGCGGCTCTCGATTTTTTCCGTCGCCACGGGATGACGCACGCGAAGATCGAGACGCTCGACCAAAACCCGGTCGGGCAAAAGCTTTATCCGAGTTGCGGCTTCAAGGAAGTGGCCCGGCAAATCCACTTCATCGCGAAGCTGTGACTTTGCCGACGCCGCTCATCGGATGTTGAGTGACGGCATCCCAAGCCAGCTTCTGCAATAGCTGATTGAGTTTCTCACACTCCGGTTGTTTCGCCAGCGCCGTGGGCACGGGCAGTCCGACTGGATTGCGGCGATAAATCACCGCAAAATGACAGTACGCCGCCAATATCTGTAACGGCGTTTTCGGGTGACCCCAGCAGTCGCGGAAAAGCTCCGCTTGCTCCTTCAAGCCGGGTGCCTGGCCAGCGACAATCTTCTCGCGCAACGCAACCGAAGCCTGCCCAACCGGCACGATGAGCAACGTCTCCTTGCCAAGCTGCTTGTTGATGGCGCGGACGAAGGTCGTCAGGTCGCGATCATACGCGGCCTGATGTTTCCGTAACTCGGCGGTCTTCGTGTCGTTGTGGTCATATCGCTTGCGCGTCTGCAACGGATAGACGGGGACATATTCATCATTGGGCAGCCAGTATTCCTGAACGGTGATCCGGATGTTTGGATTGTGCTCCACGCCCAGCTTGGCAAACTTCTCGATCCCTTCATCGGGCAGCCAGTAGATCTCGGCCGTATTCGGGTTCTTTTCGCCTCGCTTGAACGGCACGCCAAGCGGCAGACCTTTCTGCGGAACCACCCAGATGGGCGAGAGCGTCAGCACATCAATGTTGCCGGCAAGGAGCGTTTCCTTGGCTTGGTGCTTGTCGTCGGACATGTCCCAGTGCTGGATGACCCGTGACCCGCCGATGGATGAAACCCCGGCGACTTGGTGATCCGGAATGCCGGCGGCCTTGGCCATCTCATCGAGCATGGGCACAACCCAAACGTGGAAACTATGACCGCACGTAAAAACGCGTTGTCCCTTCGTGATGGGTAGCAGTTGGGTATCAGTCCGTTTGTCTGTGTTTGAGGATGCGCAGCCGCTTAATGCGACAAGAAACGTGAGGATCAGGAATTTGTTTTTCATGGTGTACGGGAGTGTAAAATCTGGCTACACAATGTCAACCCCGGTTCAGGTAATGCGCGGAGGCGTCCAGATCACACTACGGTTTCGTGACACGAAGACGCATAAACCGACAGGGTGCGCTGCTTACTGGTACGCTATCACGAACGGTCACCAACGAGAACGTATTGCTGTCCACGATGGAAACTATCGTAACACCGTTCGTGCTCCAAGCACCATTCGTCAGTGCGCCACCGGATTCGACGGAATAGGTAATATCAACGGCAGACGCATTACGCCGGTAGGTTAGCGTTAGATAGTTATTACTATTGGTGGTGATAAGCCCCCTTTGTGGCAGCCCGCCGCTGCCACTGTTCACTTTGGGATTCAATGCCAGCGCATATTTCATCAAGTTGGGAATTCCATCGCCAGTCGGATTCGCGGTGTCACCGCTGACCACGGAATTGGTCAATTCGGTTGTCGTGAAGTAGTTGGTCTTCCATGCTGCATAGGTAGACAGGAAATAGAACTGCTTCCAATCTTCTGTGTGATTTGCAAAATCTATCCCCCGATAGAAGATGGTCGAACTGGCGGTTTTGGTCACTGTCAGCGGCGACCAATATGCATTGGTGGAGCCATTACCCCAGATTACTTGGACGATTGTTGGACAGGAGGAAGCGTCTGCGGTTTCAAGCGTAAAAGAGGTATTGGTCTCGGTCAGCGTAGTCCACGGTGTATCAATATAGGCTACATAGAATCTCGCCGCGCGGTCACTTGGGTACGGAGACGCAAAGATGTCAATGGTTCGATCTCCCATGTTAAATCCAACTCGTTCATAGACCCATTGAACCACTCCGTCGCATCGGATGTAGGTTGGATACGTTGGGTAAAGAGACCGGGGTTCGCAACTTACAGACCCATCATTCCCGTAACTGTCCTCCCAAATGCCCCAATACCAACAATACGCTGTGCCGAGCAATTGCTCAGCTTCAGTAATAATGGCATCTCTTCGAGCGGCAGTCATGGAGTTGGTACTGCCATTCCAAGTTGCCGGGTTTAGGCTGCTGCGATTCCCAGCTCCCCAATACGAGCTTGCCGCAAGTCCGCCCATGAAAGTCGGCGGAAGATTCTCGTCATCAAAGGGCCTGTAATCAACTGCGTAGGAAGTGCTGCCGCCAGTACCGGATGCCTGAATCACCGTATGCCGCCATTGGTTATCCGTCCACGGAATATACCCATAGTAAATACCGGTGTGACCAACATTGATGCTTACCTTGAACAAATCCCTGAATGCGGCATCGCCTTTTTCTGCCTGCGGGTCTATCCCTGCCAAAGCGCACGTCGTCCATAATACTCCGACGAACGACATGACCCATTTTACCGCATGACGAAACCATATCTTGTGACGATTCATGGTTTTGTTGTTCCTTGGAGTTGATGCGCCGCTCTTTCCAACTCGCTTCTCGTGTAACTATCCGACACGGCTCTGGCTTTTTGCAGACATGCTGAGGCATCAACGGAGCTTCCACAACGAGCCAATCCTCGCGCGACGTACACCAAAACCGACTCATTGGTTTCTTCTTGCAAGGTGTTGTTTAGCATTTGAACTGCCTTGGAACCGCCGATGCTTCCGATTGTTTCGGCTGCCTTGCTTCGCACAGAGATCGAATTGCTGGCGTTCTTCACAATGCCTTCCAAGATTGGCAATGAACTAACGTCGGGTATTTCCCCCAACGCCACCACCCCGTGAACCGCCACCGCATTTTCTTCCGCGTGGGCTTCATCGCTACCGGCGGCCAGTTTCGTAGCCACTGTAGATTGCAGCAACGTTAGCGCCTCTTGTTCCCCTTGGTGCGCCAGAGCGTGCGTTGCGGCAATGCGTATGAGGTAACTTTTGCTGTCCGCCAGTTCATCCTTGATGATGTTTACGCTGTTGGGCACCTTGAATCCGCGCAACGCTCGCGTGATTCCAAACTCAAGGTCTGAATCTGTCTGTTTAGGCAACATCTGCACCAACGTTGCACCGTCGGTTTGGTCTCCCGCTACTGGAATCCACTGCAAGGCTTGCATCCGCACGCTCTTTGCGTCGGTAGTATCACCAATGATCGCCATTAACGCCTGTCTCAAGCGCGGGTCATTACGTCCGCTCAAAGATGCCGCAAGTTCAATGAGCAAAATCCTCAGCGGTATAGGGGAAGTCTTATCGGCTATTTCGTCAATGTATGCAGCAACGGCACCCACCCCAAGAGACCGCAATTCATTCAATGGCGCATTTGCTGCAATACAAAGCGCCTGAACATCTGCTATTCTTACTGCTATACTTCGCAAGTTCTGAATCAACTCCCTTGCGCGATTTATTTGCGCAGATGCGGTTAGATTCGTTCCTTTGGCGCCAATACTTGGCTGACCAGTTCCTCTTGTAACATTGTCCAAGGATTGGCGCGCCTTCCCTCCTGACTGAGATTCATCAAGAGGTTTGAGCGTTCTGAAGAGAAAGGGCACTATGCTGAGGAAAATGATGACGGCCACAGCACCAACTAAGATTTTCCTACCTGTGCTCATTGGCAGCGACCCTCCTTCGGTGCGCCCGTAGCTGACACGCACACTCCGAATCGGCCTCCGCGTCGCTTTCCGTTCCTCATTCCGTGCACAAGTTTAGAATCCCGTCGCCCAATGTCAACACCGACAGCAGGGCGAACGCATCACTCAAATCATTGTCATTCCGAGCTTGCGAGGAATCTCTGGAATCCCTCCGGAGAGAAGTTTGAGATTCCTCGCAGGCTCGGAATGACAGAAATAGATGGAAAAAGTGATGCGTTCGCCCTGACACCGACAGTAAATCACTTCTTCTTCTTCATCGCCTCGACGTGCGCGGCGATGGCGTTGCGCATCGCGGCGGTCGCCTGTGGCGAGTTGGCGTGGCCGCAGAGGATATCGTTGTAGATTTCCTTCTTGCCCGGCACCGCGTTGTAGGCGGCATAGACGCTCGTCGGCGGACAGGTCGTGTCAATGAATCCAACCGTAATGATGCCGGCGGCCTTGGTGCGCGTGACGAAATTCACCGTGTCATAGTAGCGGACGGCCTCGACAACATTCGGCGGTAGCGTCTCGCCGGTGGCGATGAACTTCGGCCAGCCGTTGACGCGACCTGCCTTGAAACCGGTGTGATCGCACCCCGCCGGCACGCCGGCGGCGAAGAACGTCACGCGCGGGTCGAGACCGGCGGCGACAAGCGATTGAAAACCGCCTTGACTGGAGCCGGTGACGACGACGGTGCGGCCATCCCACTCCGGTTGCGCCGTCAGGAAATCGAGTGCGCGAACCAGCCGCAGGAACATGCCGAGAAAATAAACCGTCTCGCGCGACTCGCGGCCACGGGCGCGATAATCCTTCAGGTCGCCATTGCGAAGGTTCTCGTAGAACTCTGCTGGCTTGCCGTTGGGAAGGCCGTGGGCGTTGATGTCGAGCGCGAGCATTCCCTTCTGCGCCCAGCCTACTGGGCCGCCGAGACCGGAACTTTTCACTCCCGCGCCATGGACGGTCAGGATGATGGGCAGGCTCTTTGGTTTCGCGCCGATGGGCCGCGCAAAATAACCGCTGACCGGCGCGCCGACGGAATCGGCTTGAAGGTCGAAGCACTCCACGCCGGTCAAGGAGGATCTCACCGGCGTCAGGCGCGCGTTGACCGGCACGGCGGCGAGTTTCTTCTTCTGCGCGGCCCAAAACGCATCGAAGTCGGCCGGCACGGGCAGGCTCGGCTTGATCTGGAGCGGGTCAACCGCCGCGCCGCCGAGCGCAGTCCGTCCTTGGAACGAAGCCCGACACTGTAGGAAACCCGGCTCAGCGAGTTTTCCCGTGACTGTTGCGCTGCCGCCGGTGAGCTTCGCCTTGCCGTTCGTTGTGGGCGGCACGCCGTCTTTCGAAATTGTCCAGTTCACTTCGGCGTTGTTGACCGGTTGTTTGTCGAGCAGCAGCTTGATGGTGAACGCAACTGTTTCGCCGCACTTGTAGATTGCGCCGGGGCGGTCGGCGGCAACAGTGAGGCTGTAGTTGGTGGTGGCGTTGGCCCACGTGGAGACGAGAGCGAAAAGGATGAGGATGATTCGTTGTTTCATATTCGAGATTACAGTTTCTTCGCCAGGCGCTTTGCCAGACGCTCCAAGGCCGGGGAACGGTCGAGCGGATCGAGATGGACATCGAGCAGACAGAAACTCTCCGTGTGACGCTCCGCCGCAACGAGCGCCTGATCGAGTTGTTCCTCCGTCTTGACAACAAAGCTTCGCCCCACTCCCAGCACGTCGGTTACGCGGCTGTAGTTCCAACCGACCAGATCGTTGTACGGCCCGTCCTGCATGTGGCGTTCGGTGCCGTAGCCGGCGTTGTTGAGAACGACCACAATCGGATTCAACCCGTAACGCACCGCGGTCGAGAGTTCCATGCCGGTCATCTGAAATGCGCCATCGCCGACCAGCACGAGTGGTCGCGATTTCGCGTTGGCCAGTTGCACGCCGATGCCGGCGGGAATGCCGAAGCCCATCGAAGCGTAGTAGGCCGTCCCCAAAAACTCGGTCCGCTTGTGAATGTTGAGGTCCGCCGCGCCGAACAACGCATCACCGACGTCCGCAACAACGACGGTGTCGTCAGCCAGAAACGAGTTCAGCCGCTGGAACAGGCGTTTGACCGTGATGCGTTTTCCACCACGCGCCGCCAGGAAAAACGGCAATCGTTCGGGCCGGGGAATCGCCGGCAATTTCCGCCGACGCAGTTTCGCGCGGAGCAACCTTCGGACGAAATCCTTGAACCGGACATCATCGTAGCTGTGATAGCGGATGGAAAGTTTCTCGCTCGTGGCGTAGATCGAGCGCGCCGGGTCAAGCCGGGCCGTATAGACGCCGAGGTTGATGTCGGTCATGAACGCGCCGAGCATGATGACGCAATCGCTCGCCTCGACGTATTGACGGACATCGTCGCGCCCCATCGCGCCTTCGTACACGCCGAGGTAGAAAGGATGTTGCTCTCCGATGACGGACTTGCCCAGCAACGTCGCCGCAACTGGAATGTTGTTCTCTTGTGCCAGCCGCAGCAGTTCCCCCTGCAACGCGAACCGGTGGACTTCCACGTCAGCGAGAATCACCGGCTGCCGGGCCGCGTTGATCATCGCGACGGCCTCGGCGACCGCCTCCCGCAACTGCGCCGGATTACTCGCCTCGTGAACCTCGCCCGGCGTATGCGGTGCAGCCGCCGGCACATTCACCATGTCGCGCGGCAACTCGATATAGACGGGTCGTTTGTACCGGAGCGCGGCGTGCAGAACGCGGTCAATCTCCGGCAGCGCGGTCTGCGGATCGCCAAGCACAGTCGAGGCGATGGTCAGTTGCTCGAACACCTTCTTCTGCGTGTCGAACTCACGGACCTTGTGATGCAGGAGCGGATTCTTCTCGCGCTCCTTCATCCCCGGCGCGCCGCTGATGATCACGACCGGCGATTTTTCCGCAAACGCCTCGGCGGTCGTGTTGGCGACTTTCAGTCCGCCGACGCAGTATGTGATGCAGACCGCGCCAAGGCCACGCACGCGAGCGTAGGCGTCTGCCGCGAACCCGGCGCCTTGTTCGTCGCAGGTGTTGATGACTTTGAGTTTGCTGCGGCTGAGTTGGTCGTAAAAACCGAGCACGTAATCGCCGGGGATGCCGAAGACATGGCGCACGCCGTAGGCATAAAGCCGCTGGATGAGATACTCGCCAATCCGCATGGTGCTTTTCATCACCATCAATCCTAGGGTTTCCCCACCCGATGTCAACAGCGGCTTGCCCTTGGCCACCGCGTCGGCTACCATGCCCGCACCATGAACGTGCTGCGTCACAACCAGCCAGACTTCGACACGGCGCTCAACAAAGCGCTCGCCGTCAACAGCCTCTTCGATCCTGTCATCGAGGAACGCACCCGCGCCGTCATCAATGACGTCGCAACGCGCGGTGACGCCGCCGTGCTCGAACTCACCGAATGTTTCGACAAAGTCAAACTGACTGCCGCCGAACTGCGCGTCACGCCCCCGGCCACATCTCCCCTTCGGAAGGCCATCGCCGTTGCCAACAAAAACATCGCTGCGTTCGCCAAGCGCGGCCTGCCGAAACCATGGACAATGCGCAACGCCCAAGGCGGACGCGTCGGCGAGAAATTCGACCCGATTCGCCGTGTCGGCGTCTATATTCCCGGCGGCACCGCGCCGCTGGCCTCGACCGCATTGATGACCATCACGCTCGCCAAGGTCGCCGGGTGCCCGGAGATCGTTGCCTGCACACCCGGAACAAATCCGGACCTTCTCTACGCCATCGGCGCCGCCGGCGCGACCGAGATTTACCGGGTCGGCGGCGCACAAGCCATCGCTGCGATGGCGCTCGGCACGGCTACCATCAAACGCGTCCTGAAAATCTTCGGTCCCGGCAACGCCTACGTCACCGCCGCGAAGAAACTGTTGTTCGGACAGGTCGCCGTTGACCTGCTCGCCGGGCCGAGCGAAGTGCTCGTGCTCGCCGACGATACCGCCGACCCGCGATTCATCGCCGCCGACATCCTCGCGCAAGCCGAGCACGGCAGCGGCGAGGAACGCGTCTGGCTGGTGACAACGTCGCCGCGCGTCCTCGACGAAACCCCGCGCGAGATCGAGCGTCAGAAATCCGCGCTACCGCGTTGCGACTTGAGCGAGCGTGTCCTCGCTAAAGGCGCGGTGTTTGTGTTGGCGAAGAATCTCGCGCAAGCCATCGAGATCACGAACCGTTTCGCGCCGGAGCACCTCGAAGTGATGACGAAGAATCCAGCCGCCGTCGCGAAGAAACTCACGACTGCCGGCGCGATCTTCCTCGGCCCGTGGACGCCGACAGTTGTTGGCGATTACGTTGCCGGCCCGAGTCACACGCTGCCGACCGGCGGCGCCGGCGCGGCGTTCCCCGGTTTGACGGTGGACCAGTTCATGCGGCGCACCAGCCTCATCGAATACACACCGGCGGCGTTGAAGAAGTCGTTGCCGACATTGGAGGCGTTTGCCAATGTCGAAGGCCTGATTGCGCACAGCGCGTCGGCGAAGATTCGTTTGTGATGAAAGCCGGCATCCTCTACGCTGACAAAGACATTCGCGTCGGCGACGCTCCCGATCCGAAAATCCGACCTAACGAGGTGCTCGTTCAGAGCGCGTTCGCCGGAATTTGCGGCACGGACCTTCACATTTATCGCGGCGAGTTTCACGAGCGCGTCAAGTTTCCGGCGATTCAAGGCCACGAGTTTGGCGGCACGATTGTTGAAGTCGGCAAGCAGGTGACGAACTTCAAGACGGGCGACCGTGTTGTGGTTGACCCGATCATCTCGTGTCATGCTTGTCCCGCGTGTCTGGCCGGGCGGATCAATGCGTGCCGGACGCTCAAGCTGCTCGGCGTTGATCTCAACGGCGGATTCGGCCAGTACGTCGCCGCGCCGGCGGGTCATGTCTTTCATTTACCGGAGAGCGTGCCGATGGAGTTCGCGCCGATGGTCGAGATGTTCGGTCTTGGTTGTCACGTTCTCGCACGCGGGCATGTTCAGCCCGGTGAAACAGTTGTCATCCTCGGCGCGGGCAAACTGGGTTTGGCGGTGCTCGACGTGTTGTGTCACAGCGCCAACCCGGCGACGACGATCATCACCGATCTCCAACCGTTCCGTCTGGAGACCGCGCGCAAACTCGGCGCTGATTACACCATCAACATCGTGCAGGAAGACCCGGTCGCGCGTGTGATGGAGATCACGCGCGGCGAAGGAGCAGACTGCGTGATCGAGTGCGTGGGACACTTCCATGTCGCCGCGCCGCTTCAGCAAGCCGTCCAAATGATTCGCAATGCCGGACGAATCGTGACCTGTGGTTTGGGCGAGCAGTTGTCGCCAGTGCATTTCAAGACGCTCGTGATCAAGGAAGCCGAGATGATCGCGTCACGCGTCACGCTCGGCGAGTTTCCGCGCGCGATTCGCTTGATGGCCAAGGGACTCGTGCATCCCGAATTGCACGTCACTCACAAGCTGCCACTGCGCGAGATCGGCGCGGCATTCGCCCAAGTGGACCGCGAAGACCCGCGCACGATCAAAGTCGTATTGGACGTCCAGCGCGCCTGATGCGGCGCACTACAAACGCCAGACTCATCCCGAACAACACCAGCGGCACCGCGCCCGGTTCGGACACGATCACCAGGTTCACGTTGCCACTGCCGGCGACGATGTTGCCGTTGTAGCCGGCGGGCAGCGAGCCGATCGCCAGGCCGTTGTCGGTCAGCGCGCCGCCGGCGGCGATGGTCAACTGCTTGCCGTCGCTACGCTCGCCGATGAAGAGGCTGGAGTGATTGGTCCAGAGGGAGTCGGCGCCGGTCACTAGGGTGGCATTGTTGCGGCTGCTTTCGAGATAGCCGAGTTGGGCGGTGGCGTTTTCGACGTGGCCGCCACCCGACAGTCAACCTGAAGTTGGCGGGAGCTTGCCCTTATCAAACAGACTTTTGAAAGTATTCAGCAAACAGGTTGCGCCATTGTGTTGAGTCGCCTGTCCACTCACTCTCATCCGGTACGAGCTTGAACACTGTCAGATTATCACGGCTCGGATTTCCCTTCACACGATCCTGATAGGTGACAAACAGGTACTCGCAAGACCTGTGGAAGTAACGGTCACAGGTGTCGCAGAGCCGTTCGATCGCTTCCGCGCTGAGGACGTAATCAATCGCCGTCCGCTCTTGGACAAAGGGGAGATTGTTCTGGGTGTTGCAAATGACGAAGACAAGGCGATCAAGTTGAGCCAATGTTCGGAACTTGTTTGCCAGATACGAGTACTTCTCGACGGCTGTTTTGTAATTGCTACGGATGTCGAAGCGCCTGCCCATCAGGCGAGGCAGGCTCCAGCGTCGCGACCGAAATTCATGCCAGAAGCAAATATCGCGCTCCTTCCAGCAGGGATGAGGCGACAGGACCATCTGGTCTTGGCGCGAGGGAAAGAAGGTGTCAGAACTCAAGATCTCATGAACCGAGTGCGGCGGGCAAATCAACCAGTCAAACGGCATCCCCGACGTGGTGAGGGTATCGCCCCATGCTTTTCCAATCGCGTCCGCATTGGCTTCGATTTGCACGGCGCTCTGGCACGACATGCCCAGGCTGACGACTGCGCTTTTCTTTCCTATCGCCGACATGCGATGCAAACTCCTTCTGTTTGATCGTCCATCCGTATTCTCTCACTCATGCCGGGCAAAATAGTGATCTTCCACCACCCACGTCAAGACTGTGTCTTGCCTGGCGCCACGGTGTACGCTTGCCCTGCAAGGCGCCGTCAGATACGATGGCACCCAATGAGCTACGCGCGCCCCCACATCGAACGGATGCACGGCTACGTCCCCGGCGAACAGCCGAAGGTCGCCGGCCTCATCAAGCTCAACACCAACGAGAATCCGTATCCGCCGTCGCCGAGCGTTGCCGAGGCACTGCACGCAGCGGTAGACGGCCGGCTGCGGCTTTACCCGGACCCGCAAGCGCTCGGCTTTGAACGGAGAACCAGACGGAACATGTAGCCAACCACCAAGAGCATCACCACGAAGCACACCAAGAAAAGCGCGAATACTCCCCACTGCGGCGCCACGCGCCACGTTGCTGGATCAAACTGCCCGGTCAGTTTCAGCAACCGAACCGTGTGACGGGCAAACACCATCATCACCATGGAGACAAACAACATCGTGCCCGACACGCAGAAGTTCTTCTTGAAGAAGAATGGCAACGATCCCAGCGCCAACACCACACCAACCGTCAACGCCCAGATGGCCGGGCTTTGCATGAACGCCTTGAGATACGGCGCCAGCGTCATCAGGTAAGCAACTCCCGCCAGCGCAGCCAAAACAGTGCCGCCCAGGAAGAAATTCTTGCCAAGCGCAAACACCTCCGCTCTCTCGCGTCCAATCATCCCGACAATGAACCCACCGACTGTGACCGCACCGAGAACCATGTGCAGCCAGCGTAATACCCAGTCGCCAGCGGCCGGGTTCCAGACCCAACCGGATTGGTTCGCGGCGTAGAGATCACGGATTTGATTCGGCCGCTCGGCCATCGCGAAGACAGAACTGTATGTGAGTGAAACATACGCCGCCCCGGCCAAGGCAAGCAGCAGCAGCACCACGCTACTTCCTCCGTCTTTCAGGGCTGACCGGTACAGCGCGTAGTACGCCACGATGACAACCGCTATCACAAACAGCCAGAACCAACCGCTGACAATCGCTGCCGCATAAACCTGCTGAGGATATACCATTTGCAGAAACAACAATGGCGCAACGCCAAGCGTGACGGTTGCCGCCATCACGGACGGAAACATCTGGCGAAACTGTTTCAACGTCGGGTCATCCCATCGGCGTTTGATAGCGGCGTAACTGGTAATGATGAGGCCGCCAAACAGAAAGTTCATCGCCACAAAATGAAGTGTCAACGTCACGAGGTGCAACGTCGTGATCAACCACAACGGCGCGGAAAGGAATTCGTAATCGGGAAGATTCATGGTTTCACCTGTTTGCCGAGTTGTTGAAGGTACGAAATCAAGAGAGCACGCTCCGCCGCGCCGCCGGTGTACGCCGGCATGTCCTTGGAAAGGACCGGCAATAGATCAAGCATGTTGCCAAGGTCGGCGACGCTTTGGCCGTTGAACGATTTCGATTTATCGTGCGTTGTGCCGAGCGGATGGCAAATCGCGCAACGAACCCGGTATGCCCTCGCTCCATCTGTAATCGGCGCATGATCAATGTGCACGTCGAGGTACGCGGCGATCTTCTCGGCTTCGGACGGTGTGCCGAGGAACGGCGGCATGTTGCCCTTGATGAAACGCGCCGATCGAATGACTCCCGCAATGAATTTCTTGTCCGTGCCGTCGAACACCGGTTTGAGCGGCTTATAGCCGGTCAGCGTATGGCAGCTACGGCAAGCGTGTCGGAACAAATCCGCGCCTTCGTCACCGGTCTTGTAATGGATCTCGGAGAGAAAGCCGTCCTTTTGGTACTGGGCAGTTTTGGCAACCAGCGCGCCGTTGCCGTAGATGTAGCCGGTGACGATGAACGGTTTGCGGATGGATTCGCGGAACATCTCAAATGCGCCAAACCACAACAACCCGAGCGCCATCAACACAGCCGCCACCACGGACGACAACCGTCGCGCCATCACCAGCCCGAACACGACAAGCAACACGCCCAACGCCGCCGCGAGCCAGATGTTCTGGTGCCACGCCTGCATCGGCGTTGGCATCACTTGGACAGCCTTTGCAGTGACCTCAACCGGAATCGCCTTCCAATACCACCACTCCGACAATGCCACGACAACGAGACCGACTATGCCCCACCGGGTCGTGTAGCGGACCAAGCTGGCTTTGAAGTCGCCCGCCTCATAACGGGACGCGACCAGCAACGCATACAAACCGGCCAGCATCACGCACACGCCGGTACGCAGCACAAGCGACGGCCAGTAAGTTGGATTGAAGAAACCGGTCCAGAAGGCACCGTTTTGGAGCCATTGGCCGGGCGTGAGCATGAATGTGATGATTCCGTTAATGATGACCAGCGACAGCCACGCCGCCGCAAAGTAAATCCAGCCAACGATCATGTGTTCGCGCGGCGCGAGTCGTTTCCAAGTGTAGTAATAAATGATGGCCGCCGTGATCTCGATGACGAAGAACGTCCATTCGATGGCCCAGCCCCAGACGAAATTGTGTATGAGCGCCTCCGTGGCTGTCGGGTTCAACAATCCTATGATGAACCAAATGCCCACGCCGCTCAGCGCGCCAAACACCAGTGTCACCAACACGAAAAACTTGCTCAGCCTCTGTAGGAACTCCAGCGTGACAACATCACCGGCCCTTACGGCACGGCGTTCCGTCATCACCAAATACAATCCGCCACCGATGGCGAAATGGGAGACGAACACATGAAGCACGGCGATGACTCCCATCAACACACCGTATCCAAACGGAACATCCCAAAACGGATAAATCATAAGCTTACTCTCCTCCGATGGCTTACATCTTACAAAAACCGCAAAGAACAAGCAAGAAGATGTCTCATAAATCCGTCGAAGCGGCGGGCTGAGACAGCCCGCCCTACCAACAGCCTCGGTAGGGCACGGTGTCCCCACCGCGCCGCAGGGTGGATGGCTGATCCGATCTCAGAGTTCGATCCACTTGCCGGGCACGGGTACTGGGTAGCGGCCTTGCGCATCCTCTTTGACCGGCGGCGGGCTGTCTTCGGTGAGATTGTCAATGTTCGGACAGAACTGGAAGTTCGACGCCATGACCTCGTCCCACGTGACAATCTTCCCCATGTGGACAGCGGCGCGGCCCATCATGTCGGCGAGGTTGGACATCCCGGCGCGTTTGGCTTCGTTGTGTGGTTTGTCCTTGCGGATGGCGTCGAGCAGGTTGTTCCACTCGGCCTCCCACGGCGTGCTCGGTTCCGGCTCAGCTTTCCACGCGATGTTGTCGCGGGTGCACCGCTGGTCTTTGTAGGTGTGGACAGTGCCGATGTGGCTGGGGCCGGAGAACTGGGCGGCGCACTTGGTGCCGTGCACGAACGTGGCAAACTCGTTGTAGCAGTTGGGCAGCCAGCGGACGACGTCGTACGCCTTGGTGCCGTCGGGGAACGTGAATTCGATGCTGAAGGAATCGAGACCCTGGCCGCAGTCGGTGTTGGTGACCGCGCGTCCACCGATGCCGTGGGCGCTCACCGGATAGGCGTCTTTGAGCCAGCAGATTTCGTCAATCTGGTGGATGTTCATCTCGGCATACAACCCGCCTGAGACCCAGAAGAAATGTGTGAAGTGGCTAATCTGCCAGTACAGGTCTTTCTCGGCGTCCGGCCGTTTGGGCAGCCAGCCGCACGACTGCATCCGGTAGGCGCGGATGTTGTGAATGTCGCCCAGTTCGCCGTTGCGGATGCGCTTGATGAGTTCGTGTCGGTTCACCGAATGCCGGCACTGGAGACCGGCGGCGATCTTGAGGTTCTTCTTCTCCGCAGCTTCGCCGGCCTTGATCACGCGACGCGCGCCCACCGGGTCGGCGGCGAAGGATTTTTCCATGAAGACGTTGATGCCTTTCTGGACGGCGTATTCGAGTTGGCCCGGACGGAAGCCGGCGTAGCCGGTCAACATCGCGATGTCGCCCGGTTTCAAGGCGTCAATCGCCTTGCGCCAGGCGTCGAGTCCGACGAAACGCCGCTCAGGCGGCACATCCATCATCTTGGCGTATTTTTCGCTGAGCACCTTGTAAGAGCGTTCCAGGCGCTTCTCGAAGATGTCGGCCATGATGATCAACTTGACGGGGCCGTTCGGCGAATCGAAAGCGTTGACCGCCGCGCCGCTGCCGCGTCCGCCACAGCCGATCAAGGCGAGGCGGATGGTGTTGTTCTCCGCGGCGTGGACCCACGGCAACGTGACACCGGCAAGGGCGGCGCCGGCGGCGAGCTTGGTGGTGGTGGAGAGGAATTCCCGGCGTGAGGTTGCGCCGTGTTTGCGTGTCGAGGGCTGTTGCATGTTTTCTCCTTATGCTGAGTGTGGTCGGATTTTAGACCTGGAACACGTAGCGTCAAGAGAATACACAGCGGCAGCGTAGCGGAAGCCGTTGCCGACGCTGAAAGCATTTGTCAACAGGACAGGACAGACAGCGCGCGGCATCCCGCGCAAAAAACATTCGATTGAGTGACCGAACTGAATAGATTCGTTCTTGCGAATGGGTGAATGGACGGTGCTCGTCACCGCTGTTTTTCAACGGGAGTCAATTGCACCTTGTCAATCCATACCGTGCGTCCTTTATTGTCGAGCGCGCCAAGATCAAACTGCACTTGCGCTGTGAATGAGTTGTTCTCACGAGACCGGCGTGCGGCGATGCGATAAAGTTTTTTCTCGATGCCGATCGTTTCAGACGCCATGCCTAGGGCGGTATGCGGCGCGTCTTTTCCTTGTAGTCCCACACGACAGGAGACAGGCGCGTCGGCTCGACCGTGAATTCCTGCGCAACTCTAAGATGGTACACGGTGCCGGTGGGTTTGCGGATGACGATCTTGAGCGCGCATGCGTAAGCATCCTCGTAGCTATCGAGGTATCGCGCCGTACCACGCACAAAGGCAAAAAGGTCTGCGTACTCTTCGGGTTTACCGAAGAAACGTCTGGCATCTGGCGTTGGCAGGTACGTGTTCCACGGCGCCTCGATATGACCACCGACAGCATACACAGTCGCGATTGTCTTTCGGATATGGGCCTTCCATTCCGGTGTCTCTGTAGGGTCTCTCCGCAGTGGCATCGTCACAGTCTGCGATCTTCCGAGCGAGAGCGCTGCGCGCTGATTCTCATAGAGATGCTCCGGGTTCGCGTCTCCTTCGGAGAGTTGCGACGGATTCCACGGCGATTACGCCCGGCTCCACGGGACCGACGAAGCCAGACCCATCCATGAAGGCGGCATGATCTCCGATCCCCTGTTCTACATCCGGCGCCAGAAGAAGTGGATTCACCCTGACGACCTGCACCTCCTCGGCGAAACTCCGGTTACGCCGACGGCGTCTTTTGCCGCTCGAAGGTGAATCCGAACGCTTCAATGTCGCGACGGTACCGCTCCGCAACCAAGTCGCGCAGTTCGGGCGCGTAGTAATCCGAGTAGTGTCGTGTGCGCCGCGACTTGAGATGATGCGGCAGTTCGGGCGGCGACGCGCGGGCCAACTGGCAGATCTTGCGAAACTCGTCCGGCAAATCCTCGAACCGCCCCACGTAGTCCATCGCGATTTGACCATCAATGGAGATCGCATCAAGCTGCCGGGTGAGATCCTGGCCCGTGTGGCTGAAGTGCAGACGCCGGTTGAATCCGGGGATGTCCGCCAGATACTCGGCAAACGTCGGACGCCGCACCCACCGCCGGCGTGCGGAATCGAAGGGATGACCCCACTCCCAGCCCCATCGAAACCAACTGACGCCACGGCCCCGCAGCCCGGAGCAACCCCACAGGTAATGCGAGACGAGCAGGTCCCAGATGTTACGGACGATCGCGAACTTGAAATAGGACCGAAAAATTTCGGCTCCGTACAACTCCCGTGTTTCCACTGCCGTAAGATGTTGGTGCTGCCTCAGTCCGTTCTGGTGCCAGGGGCGACCGGTCAGCGCCACCTCGATGCTGGTGCCGCCGCATTTCGGCAGGTGCAGGAATATCAAACGGTTCTGGTGACAAATCATTGCCTGCCGGCTCCGTTGCTCATTGCGGCCGGATTTTAGACTTGGAACACATGGTGTCAACAGAATACAGTGCGCTCGATGAGTTATGCGCGTCCCAACATTGAGCGGATGCACGGCTACGTGCCCGGCGAACAGCCGAAGGTGCCGGGCCTCATCAAGCTCAACACGAACGAGAACCCGTATCCGCCATCGCCGAAAGTGTTCGAAGCATTGCGCGCGGCGGTGGACGGACGGTTGCGGCTTTATCCGGACCCGCAATCGCTTGGTCTCCGCCAGAAACTCGGCGCGCGTTTCGGTTTCGATCCCGCGCAGATTCTCATCGGCAACGGGTGCGACGATATTCTGAACTTGTGCGTCCGCGCATTTGTTGGCGAAGGCGAGACGCTGGCGTATTTCTGGCCGAGCTATTCGCTTTACCCGGTTCTCGCCGACATCCAAGGCGCGAAGAAGATCGAGCTGCCGCTCAATGACAAATTCCAGATTCAGTCAGTTCCATCGCTTGCCGGTGTGAAGCTGTTGTTCATCACGCAGCCGAACGCGCCCAGCGGCGTCTGGCTCGACAAGCAGACGCTCCGGAACATTTCCGGAACATTCGACGGCATCGTGGTGGTGGACGAGGCGTATGTGGATTTCGCCTCGGACAACTGCCTCGACTTCGTCGGCCAGTATCCGAACGTGCTCGTCGCGCGTTCATTCTCAAAATCCTCGGCGCTCGCCGGGATGCGGCTCGGCTGGATCGTCGGCCCGCCGGCGTTGATCGGCGCGCTCGACAAGGTGAAGGACAGCTACAACGTCAGCCGTCTCAGCCAGATCGCGGGCGAGGCGGCGGTGGAGGACGTGCCATATTTCGAGGAGATCGTCCGCAAGGTCAAGGCGACGAGACAGCGGGTGGTTGGAAGGTTGGAAGAATGGAAGTTTTCCGTTTATCCGTCCGCAACAAACTTCGTGTTCGCCAAGCCGCCGTCACCGTTGACGGCGAAGCAGTGGTTCGACAGCTTGCGCGAGCGGAAAGTGTTGGTGCGTTGGTGGGACGCCGACCGCATCCGCGATTTCGCCCGCGTCAGCATCGGCACCGACGAGGAGATGGACAGATTCTTGGACCAGACGGCTGTCATTCTGAGCGAAGCGAAGAATCTCAGTCGTTCACCCGCAAACAACAGAGACCCTTCGCTTCGCTCAGGGTGACAAAATGAAGATGATGAAACGCTCCGCTAAGATCCAACGTAACACCGCCGAAACGCAAGTCGCGGTGAAGCTCACCATTGACGGCGCCGGCAAGGCCGACGTGAAGACGGGCCTGCCGTTCTTCGATCACATGCTGACGTTGCTGGCGAAACACTCGCTCTGCGACCTGACCGTTCGCGCCACCGGTGATCTCGATGTGGACGCGCATCACACGGTCGAGGACGTCGGCATCGCGCTGGGCCAGGCTTTTTTGCTGGCGCTCGGCGACAAGCGCGGCATTCGCCGGTACGGCTGGGCGCTGGTGCCGATGGACGAGACGCTGGCACAATGCCGGGTGGCGCTCGATTTCAGCAATCGGCCGTATCTCGTCTTCGCGGCGAAAGACTGGAAGCAGATCGCCAACGTCGAGATTGGCAAGTTTCGCGTCGGCTTGGTGCGCGAGTTTCTGCAAGGCTTCGCCAACGAGGCGCGTTGCAATCTGCACGTGGACGTGTTGCGCGGCGACGAGCCGCATCACGTTGTGGAAGCGATCTTCAAGTCGCTGGCCAAGGCGCTGGATTTGGCGTGCCAACGCGATCGTCGGGTGAAAGGCCTGCCAAGCACCAAAGGCCGGTTGTAGTTCAGCGGGGACGCGGGAAGGTGTGCTCGAAGATTTCGCGCGTGTTGACTTCCTGCATGTGCTGCGTGGCCGGCTCGCCGTATGGTCCCGTTGCACTGTAGCGACGGCCTTCCGGCGTTTCGACGGAGATGACTCGCTGGCCGTCCGGCGTGAATAGCCCGTCCTGATTGGCGACCACGTAGCCGGTGTCGCGGGCCAGATAGTGGTAGTCGCCCATGATCATTCGCGTCGTCTGGTACATGATGTAATCCTGCGACCGGCCCCTCTCTTCGAAGCTTTGAAGGTTCTCGCGGCGCATCTGCTCGGAGTTCATCGCAATTGTCTCGCTGACCTTGCGCAGCCCGGCGTAGTAGTTCTGCAGATTCTTGGCCATCTGCTGGCCGACCATCTGGTTGTTGAGTTCGTATGACCCCATCACCGCGGCCAACGTCGGCAGGTCGCTCTCGAATTCGTCCGTCGGCGCCATGATCGTGAAATGCCACAGGCCCCAGCTCGCGCGCATCGCGTCGGCCTGGCAACCGCCGTTGGTGAAGCCGGTGAACGGCTTGCCGTTGCGGTCGAGGAACGTGTATGAGAAATCCTCGACCGCGACCGGCCGCAGCGGCCCGGCGAACGAGCGCGCTGTCTGTTCCATGTCCGTGCGTTTCTTCACGAATACGGACCGGAAATTCGAGCCGTGTCCCTGTTGCGTCATCGCGAACGCCAGCGCCTCGTGCGGCGTGAGCATTTCCGAGCAGAGCACGCCGGGCGCGCCGCGCACCATGTAGCGTGGCGTGACAAACGAAACGTTGGCAACAATGAAGAACTGCTTCTGCGTGGGATCGGTGATGAGGCACTGTCCCTTGCCGAGTTCTTGCGCCTTCCAGTCGGCCGGCGCTTTGTACTTGGCCCAGCCGCTCGGCAGTTGCTGCTGCACCAGCCTGGCCGCTGGACGCGCCACACCCCCTCCGCCACCGCCGGAGGTCGAAAAGATGTTGGCGACGCGAAAATTTGCCAGAACCTGAAGCAGCAACGGGGCGGCTTGGTTGAACATGTCCTCCGGCGCCTCGATTTTTTCGTGCAACATCATTCCGTCGCCGCCGGAAACCATGCAACGGAATTTGCGTTTGCCTCCGCGCGGATCAATCCATCCTCCCTCGAAGAGGATCAGCCGCTTTCTCTCCGAGTCCATGACTTTGGTGGTCGGGGCGAGTTGGAAGCCGGAGACTGCCTTCATCATGGCATCCACGATCTGGTTGGCGATCTTGTTCACGTCGCGCCCAAACGGGCTGATCCCGTGGTTGATCGAAGTCAGCCAGCCGCGCGCCGGGTCGGTGATGGTGCACGACCACGTGCCGGCCCGCTCGTCGAGCGTCTCGGTGACTTTCCAGCCGACCGGTTTCTTCACGATGAACAGGTTCTTCTTCGAGGTGTATTGTTCCCACTTGAGCTTCGACAAGTCCAGAGGCGGGACGGTCTTGGGCGGTGGAGGCGGCGGAGTACCTTGTGCGAACGCAGCCGGCGGTCGCCCCGGCGCATTAGCGGCGGCAGTGACGGTCTGTTTCTTCAACACGTAGGTGGTACCCCCACTGACCAATGTCATCGTCTGACCGCTCAGCGTGGCGGTGAAATCAAAATTGTGTCCGGCGCTCTCGAAGCTGCCCGTGAGTTTGCCATCCTTCTCGGTGGCGGTGAGCGGAAACTTCCGTTCGCCCAATTCCATTGCGCCGCTGTACTGTCCCTTGTCGCCGTCGAGCGTGACGGCGAGTTCATCGTTCTTGAACGTCCCGCTGTAGTTGGCCGCGCCGCAACCGACGGCCATGACAAGCGCAAGCAGGACTGAGATGACTGGTATTGTCCTCATGTGTGCGTCCTCCCGTTTAGTGGCGCTGATTCTACAACGGCTCAGGGGAAGTTCAAGCCTTTCCCTTCGGGCGCGAACACTGCCGCGACCGCGTCCTCGTACACCAACACCCAACCTGTCTTCGACCGCATCAGCTTGTCCGCCGCCGATTGCCGCATCACCAGCGCCAGGTTCGCCGGCTCGAGCGCCGCGTCCCACCCCTTCCAGCCAAACCGGAACCGCAAATCAGCCTCGCGCGCCGCGTCCGAATAAACCGTCTCGCGCCGGCCGTCTATCGAGACCTTCACCCGCGGACCGAGGTGCCAGATCACGTATTCGCCCCAATCAAACGGCACGACCATGTTGCCCGACGCACCGCTGGCCTTCAGCGCCGCCACCGCCGCGACGGGATACGTCTCGTCCACACGAATCGTCGCCACGTTACGGAAACCCAAAACACCGAGCACGACCGCCATCGCCAACGGCATCGCCGGCGCAAATGGCAGTGTTGCCTCCACACGGCCCGCCAACATCAACACACCCAGCCCGAACAGCGGCAGATGCCGCACCGCCACCCACGGCCCCAACGCCAGCACCGCAAACACCGCCACCAACGCCAGCGACCGCCGCCGCCACACCAAACCGATCACCAGCAACAGCACATAGACAACGCCTGCCACCGAGAACAAACTCAACGGCTGCCATTCCCCGATGTCCGGGCGTACCCCCACCGCCGTCCGCAACAGAAACGTCCACAACTCCACGCCGTACGGATTCACCAACGTCGCCAACCCGCACAACAGCCCGACCGGAACCACCCGCCGCCAGTCTGCCGCATGAAAAGCTCCCCAGACCAACACGACCGCCAGCCCCGCCAAGAATCCACCGTGCAAATTCGCCCACAACGCAAACACTGGCGGCAGCAACCACAACCGCCGCCAGCGACCTTCCTCCGCCGCGACCAGCGCCGACAACACAACCGCAAACAACAGGTATGTGAACAACTGCGGCCTCACTGTCGCCAACCCGTAGTGAATCGCCGGCAACGCCAGCAGCAGAATCAATGGACGCCGGCAGAGCCACACGTAACAGATCGCGAGCGTCCCGAAACCCAGCGCGAGCCGCAACAGATTCAGCCCCACCGCGCCGGCAGCCGAGTACGCTAACGCAAACAACACCTCCGCGAGCCACTCATGATTGATCCAGCGTTGACCCGCCGTCAGGTATGAATACGTGTCCGCCCGGCAGACGGTGCGCGACTCCAACGTATCCAGCCCGAATCGCAGATGTCCCCACAAATCCGGGTCCGCAACCGTGGGATTGAACATCAAGATCGAGAGCAGCAACAACAGAACGCCGGCGTGCCAGAGCGTCCTCAAAGCTTGTCCGGAAATCCCTCGTTCTCCGCCCTGTCCGGAGGGCGACGCTCTGTCGTCGCTCGTTTCGCGTGGACAGCCCGGCGGCGCTGACGGAGCAGCGCCCTCCGAGGGTGTTTCTGCAGGCGTCCTCACGCAAACTTCACCGCCCGGCTCGTCGAGCGGCCCCACGTCCGCGGCAGATCCAGTTCCGCCATTTTCAGTTCCATCTCGCGCTGCGGAATGAATGGGCACTTCGGCTTGTCGCCGACAAGGTGCGCTGCCTCACTCTCCAGCAACAGCCGCGTGCCGGTCTTGACGGTGCCCTTGCCGAACTGGTGCTCGATGGATTCGAGCGCGTGATGAAGCTCGCGGCGCTTGAAGTCCTGATTGTACCCAAAAAGGTCCGGCTCCAAGTTCAACGGCTCCATGTTCCAGAAATTCACGCAGACCTGGCGAATCGGCTCCGTCCGCCCCGCGACCAGTTGCCAGAAGATCCGCTCGACCTCGGCATTGATGATGCGCGGCTCGAACTGCGCCCCCGCAAACCGGACCCCTAGCCCGACGCCGTCGCGCTCCTTGAACCGGAGATAGACGCCCATTTCGTGCGCCTTCAGGTTCTCGCGCACGAACGTCGTGATCACCCGCTCCGTTTGATCGAGCAGGAACAACAACGCCGCGTCGTAGTCCGGCTCGTCGTACGGCAACGTCGTCGCGCTCCCGATGCAGGTCCGCGGCTTGTTCGCCAGACTCAACCGCTCGCGCAGTTCGCCGCGCGACAGCAACCAAAGTTCCTCGCCGAACACGCCGAACCGCCGCCGCAAAATCTCCAGCGGCAACAACGCCACGTCGCCGAGCGTCCAGACGCCGAGCGCCCGCAACGACCGCGCCCGACGTTCCGCGATGCCAACCAACTTCTGCACCGGCACGTCCTTGAGGAACACGCGCTCCTCGCCTTCCTTGACCTCACAGAACCCGTCCGGTTTGCACGATTCCGTTGCCAGTTTCGCCAGCCACCGCGACGACCCAAGCCCGACCGACACCGGAATCCCGACTTCCTCCGCCAGTTCGCGTTTCATTTTTCCGACGAGTTCCCCGGCGTTGGCGCACCGGAACACTTCCGGAACATCGGTGAAATCCAGAAATCCTTCGTCAATCGAAGTCGGCACCAGCAACGGCGTGTATCGTCGCACCCGACGGAACATCTCCAGCGACAACCGACGATACTCGTCGTAGTGCGGCTTCACCAGCACGCCATCCGGACAGCGTCGTTTCGCCTCAAAGCAAGCCATGCCGGTTTTGATGCCAAAACGTTTCGCCTGATAATTCGCCGCGATCACGATGCCGTCGCCGCGCCGTCCGCCGCCGACGAAGACCGGACGCCCGCGTAACTTCGGATCCAGCGCGACTTCGCACGAAGCGAAGTAAGCGTCGCCGTCCAGATGCAGGATGCGTTGATGTCGCGGCATTCTCATCACATCTCAGCCTGCGCCCGCGCCTGAAAAGAGTCAAGCTTGGGGCGGCTTGGCGGAGAGTTTGATGCGGCGATAGGTGCCGCGTTTTTGGTCTTCCGGGTGAGGTTCGATGGCCAGCACGGTGATGTCGCCTTGTTCTGGTCCATACGCCCAAAACAATCGCCCTGCTGCGGGCGTGTTGTTCTCCAAGTACGATTGGAACACCTTGAACCCGTATTTTCGCGTCAGGTCGTCAATCTCGTGCGAAGCCAAGCCGGGATGACGCGGGTTCTGGCTGAGAAACGCCAGCGTCTTGACCAGTTTCTTGAAGAACCGTTCCTCGTCGCCCGCCAGTTTGCCGGCCAACTGGCGGGTGGAGATGTTGTTCCAATACGCCTCCATCTCCGGTACGCCCATGCGGATGCGAAAGGCCACGAGGTTCTATCCCTTGAGGAACGGGGTCAAATCAACCGGCGCCGAGGCGATGCCTTTCCTCAGGTTGGCCGCGGACTGCTCCAACATCTTGCGGGTGCGCGCGGGGATGGCTTCGGGCGCGACCAACACGCGGGGTTCCAAGAGGAAGCAGCCGTTGGACAACGCCTTGACGTGGAAATATTTCGTCGTGGCGTTGCGCAGGCTGATCCGTTTCTTATCGTCCGCCGCCACATCGTATTCGGCGGCAATCTGGATGGACTCGGTTTTCACGGTACCAATATGGTGGGAATTCCCACCCATGTCAAGCCGTGCCGCGTCAGAGCGACTTCAGGCCGTCGTCGAGGGCGGTGAGGACTTCCTTGATCGTCTCGATTGTTTCGTCGCCCATGTGGCCGACGCGGAAGCTCTTGCCCTTGATCTGGCCGTAGCCGCCATCAATGAGGATCTTGTGTTTGTCCTTGATGGCTTTCTGGAACTTGGCGACGTCAATGTTGCGGTTGTTCTTCACGCAGGTCAGAGTGACGGATTCGTAGCCGGCTTTGGGGAACAACTCGAAGCCGTTCGCCCTAGCCCAATCGCGCATCATCTTCGCCATCGCGAGGTGACGGGCATAACGCGCTTCCAAACCTTCGGCGAAAATCTTATCGAGTTGGTGTTTGAGACCATAGACGTGCGGGATGCTCGGCGTCGAGGGCGTCATGTTTTTGTCGTGGTTGGCCTTGAATTCGAGGAAGTCGAAATAGTAGCCGCGGTTCGGAACGGTGGCGGCCTTCTTCAACGCTTTCTCGCTGACGCTGAACACGGCGAAGCCCGGCGGCAACGCCCACGCTTTCTGAACACTGGCAATCATCACATCGAGGCCAAGCGCATCCATTTCAATCTTGACGCCGGTCATCGAACTGACGGTGTCCACGATGAAGATGACGTCGGGATACTTCTTCAGAACGGCGGCGATATCGGCGATGGGATTCATCAGGCCGGTGGAGGTCTCGTTGTGGATGAGGGTGACAGCGTCGAACTCGCCGGTCTTGAGTTTTGCGTCCACCATCTCCGGAAGAATCGGCTGGCCCCACTCGACTTTGAGGGCTTCGGCGTTTTTGCCGAGGCGTTTGGAAACGTCAAACCATTTGTCGGAGAACGCGCCGCAGCAGCAGTTGAGGACTTTCTTCGAGACGAGATTGTTGACCGCGGCTTCCATGACGCCCCACGCGGACGAAGTGGAGAGGAAGACGGGGTTCTTGGTGTAAAGAACCTGTTGGAGCTTCGGCTGCATCGAGGCGTAAAGCTCTTGGAAGCCGGTGCCGCGATGGCCAATCATCGGCTCGCACATCGCCGCGAAGGTGTCGGGGCTGACTTCGATCGGTCCGGGGATATGAAGTTTTACATGTTTCCTTGTCATGATGTCCTCTCTTTTTAAGGGGGAGACGACTATAATATGTGGGTCGGGAAATCAAACCAAATCGTGAAACGGTTCTGGACAATCGCGTTGTTGATGTCGCTGTTGGCCGCGGCGGTCTTCTGGCGTCTGAACCAGTCGCCGCCCGCGCCGAAGGCGACGGCGTTGTTGCCGGAGACGACGGTGCTGCTGCTGGAGTTCCCCGATTTCGCCCGCACGTGCGCGAGCTTTCCCAAGACTGCGGCGTACGCGCTCTGGCGCGAGCCGCAGGTGCAGGCGCTTGCGCACGACGTGAACCGCGCGTTCATGGAATCGCTCGGCGCGCCCAAGGGAAAACGCCGCCACGAGTCCTTCATCGCCTCGGCGCTGGAACCAGCGAAGGGAGAAGTGTTTCTTGCGTTCACCGAGTTGTCCCTGCAACCGCGTCTCGGTTTCAAGGCTGTGCTCGGCTTGGATGTCCGACGCAATCTTCTCGTCACCAAGATCGCCCTTGCTTACCGCGAGTTCCGCATCCGCACGTGGAACCGCACGGCCAGGTTCTACACGAAGAAACATTCCGGTGTCGCCTACCGTGTCTGGGAGTTGAACCCACAACTGCGCGTCCACCATGCCTTCCTGAACTCGCTGCTCGTGTACACGCTCGACGAGGAGTTACTTCGCGCCATGATTGAGCGCTTCGCCGGGCAGACGCGCGGAAGTTTTACGCCAACGCCCTCGCGTCCGGAGTTCGTCGCCTACGCAAACCCCGCCTTGATCCGCAACGCCTGGCCGTGGTTGACGCGCAGCAAACCAATCACGCTCAGCACGACGTTCCTCGGTTCGCAGATTCGTGACGTCCGATTCTCTCACGGCAAGACGAACATGCCGCCGCTCCCCCGATTTCAAACGATGATCTTCACGATTCCACAAACGGTTTTCTACCGTGTGGGCGTCACCGATTGGGAAAGTGGTTACCGAGAGTTTGCCGATTCGCTCGCCGCTTCCGGCGACCGCGACTCCGTCTCCCGGCTCAGCCGCTTCGAGCGCACGCTCCGCCAGAACGGGATTCGACCCGAAGAAGATCTTTTCCGAAAGCTCGGCCCGGAAACCGCGTTGCTCGCCAACTGGCGCGCCGGCGCGCGACTGCCGGATGTCGCGCTCGTCGTCGAGTTGCAGGATCCCGACACGATGCGCCTGCGGCTCGATGTCGCCATGACAGCGCTCAAGGCGGCGACTGACAACCCGCCGCTGTGGGATGTCACGCAGTTTCACGACGAGACGTTGCGCACGTTACGCCTCCGCACATCCGCGTTTGCGCCGACGTATTTCACTACGGACAAGTTTTTCGTGCTCGCCTCATCGCCCGATTTTGCGCGCGAACTCGTTGGTCAGTTGAAAGAGTTGGCGCCGAGCCTCGCAATGAACGCCGGTTATCAGGAAGCGATGAAACATCTCCCGACCAACGCCGTCGCGTACACCTACTGCAACCTCCGCGCCGTCGCGCCGCCATTGCTCGCTGCGTTGCACAACGACAAACTCCCGTCGCCTGAAACACTCGCCCGACATCTCTCGCCGCTTGTCTCCGCCACGCTCGGCGACACCACCATCACCATCTCGCCACTCGGCGAGCCTGCGACCGTTGCGTTCGGCGCTCTGGCCGCGTACTTTGCCGTCAGTCAAGCCGTGCCCACAACGTCTTCAAGTACGAAGCCTCCCGGAAATCCCACGGCACCGTCGCAAACTCCAGCGCGCTGATCTGCCGCCCGCATCGCCGGATCGCCTCCTCGAATCGTTCTGGCGACAGCGTCCGCTGGTTCGTCGAGCAGAACAACGTCCCCCCCGGCGCAACCAACGCCGCTGCTTGTGCCGCCAACGCGTCGTAATCGCGCTCCGCTTGGAAGCGACGTCCCTCTTTTGTTGTCGAGAACGTCGGCGGATCGAGAATCACCACGTCCCACCGCCGGCCGCGCTTGGCGAACCGCTTGAACCACTCGAACACGTCACCCGACAAGAACTCGTGGCCGTCCACCGGCAGATTATTCGCCCGGAAATTCTCTTTGCCCCAGTCGAGATAGTTTCGCGATAAGTCCACGCTGGTCGTCGCCGCTCCGACTTTCGCCGCCGCCACCGAGAACGCGCAGGTGTACGCGAACGTGTTCAGTACCGACTTGCCGCGCAGGTTCATCTGCAACAGCCGCCACCGGTTTTCGCGCTGGTCCATGAACAGCCCCGTGGACAACCCTTCGCCGAAACCGACCAGAAACGTCAGGCCATTTTCGCGCACCGCGAACCGTGTCTCCGCTTCGCCGTGCACGCAGCGCGTCGTCGTCCGTTTCTGTTTCGTGCAAACCTGTTCGTAAATGGACGAGCCGAGCCGGTCGTAGAGCGCGGCGTCCACTGATTCCGTCTGCCATTGCGCCAGCAACCGGCCATCGTAGGAATCCACGATCACGTCCGGGAATCCGTCCGCCGCGCCGCTGATCAGACGGAACGCGTTCGTCTCTTCACCAAAAATCAACTCCCGGAACTCGCGAGCCGCTGTCAACGCGTCGTCGTTCTCGAACGCCGCGGGCACGCTGGCTTCAAGCGTGACCGTCTCACCGGTTTGCGGATGCGCGAAGCTGAGCCGGTGCGCGTGCAGCATCAGGCGCGATGCCGGTTCGCCGCCGTATTCGGTGTCGCCGAGGATGGGGAAACCGTTCTCCGCCGCGTGCCGGCGGATCTGGTGCGTCTTGCCGGTCAATGGACGCGCTTGGACAAGGAAGAACTCACCGTGTGGTTCGAGATACTGGAACTCAGTTTCCTCATGGCCCTTGAGGCGGACGTTCTTGGCGCAGAAGTTCACCCGCGACGGCCGGGTGGCGGACAAGAGAAGATAGGATTTACGAACAGCGTGGGTCTCGAATTGCTTGCTCAACGATTGGTTGGCGGCGCGCGTCCGGCCAAAGACGAGGACGCCGGAGGTTTCTTTGTCGAGTCGGTGCAGGACGGAGAGCGCGCCGTGGCGGCGTGAGAGAAATTCGTGGATGCCGTCGGGCGCGAAACGGTCGGGCTTGTGGGTGTTGATGCCCGACGGTTTGTTGACCGCCAGCAGATGTTCGTCGCGGAAGAGAATCAAGGCGTCTAACCCGGCGGCCATGACATCGGACGTCCGCCGAGCAGATGGACGTGGAGGTGAGGCACGCTCTCGCCCGCATCGGGGCCGTTGTTGATGACGAGCCGGTAGCCGGACTTGTCAATGCCTTCGCGCTGCGCAACCTCGTTGGCCACGGTCAACAGGTGGCCGAGCAACGGTTCGTCCGCTGCCGTCGCGTCGGCGATGCGCGCGATGTCTTTCTTCGGCACGACGAGAATGTGCACCGGCGCTTTCGGTCCGATGTCGCGGAACGCCAGCGCGCGGTCGTCCTCATAGACGATCTTGGCGGGAATCTGTTTGGCGATGATTTTGGCGAAGATGTTGTCGGCCATTGTGGTTTCTCCTAGTCTGTGACTGTCAAACGCAGCGTTCCGGTTTTGTTCCGGTGCGCCCGCGCGACGCGTTCGCGGACGTGGCAGAGGATTTCCTCCGCCATCCGCCGGCAACTGGCGCTCCAGTATTGCGCGCTCCGCAACCGCATCACGCAGGAGCGCAATCCTCGCACCCGCACCGAAATCAGTTCGTTGTCGCCGGTCACTCGCAACGCCGCGTCGAGCCGGTGGAAAAACTCCAGCTCCGAGATTGTGTTCGACATCTGGTCGAGGTGGACTTCCGCGTGCTGGCGACGGTGCGCGTACGCGTCGGCAATGTCCGTGTAGCCGAGTGAAGCGAGCACACCCTTCACCAAGTCCGCCAGCGCCGCTGCCGGCAAGGTCTGGCGCTCGCAATGTCCGACGATGAACTCCTGCAACGCCAACGCCACCGATTCCGCAAGCCACCAATCACCGTGCCCGGCCTGCGTGGCCGCGCCCATCACCGAGTTGCTCAGGCGCGCCACGTCAAACGGCGCGGCTCGTCCGTCGGCGGAACGGACCCAAGCGATGTTGTCGCAGAGTTGGATCATCGTTTCTTCTTTCGTTTCGCGCGCGGTTTGCGGCGGAGTTGGCGGCGGCTGAGTTGCTTGATCTCTTGGATGAACTGGTCGGCGTCGCAGAACTGGCGATAGACCGACGCGAATCGTACGTACGACACTTCGTCCAGTCCGCGCAAGTGTTGCATGACCCGCTCGCCGATGACCGCGGAGGGCACTTCACGGACAAACTCGTTTTGCAGGTCGGTGGTGATCCGGTCCACCAACGCCTCGATCTGGTGGGTCGTGACGGGGCGTTTCTCGCAGGATTTTTCGATGCCCATCAGGAGCTTGTGACGGTCGAAGTCCTCGTAGTGGCCGTTGCGTTTCTTCACGCGCAATGGTTCGCGATAGACTTCCTCGTACGTGGTGAATCGCACCCCGCATCGCAGACACTCCCGTCGCCGGCGGATGGAAGCGCCATCCCGGCTCTCGCGGGAATCAATCACCTTGTCGTCCTGCGCGGCGCAACTCGGACATCGCATATCGCTCTGAAACGGCCTCCTTGCCGTTGTTGCTACCACGAGAGCGATGTGGAATCAAGGAAATGCGTGCAAGCATACCATACTCGGCTTCGCCCGCGCGCTGGCGCTGGAGGTCCGTCCGCACAACATCCACGTCCACAGCCTCTGTCCCGGCGGGGTGAAGACCGACTTGCTCCAAGACACGTATCTGGGCCGCCGGCTCGAGGGGCAACCGATGATTGATCCCAACGACGTTGCCGCGATGGTGCTCTTCCTCTTGCAGCAACCGGACAACATTGACCTGCCCGAGGTGATTGTCCGCCGGTTCGACGCAACGGCACCGGCCAAATAACGCGCCCGCCCTGCGGCGCGGTAGGGACACCGCGCCCTACCGAGTTTTTGGTAGGGCGGGCTGTCTCAGCCCGCCGCAACGCTGGATTTACGAGACAACTTCTGTTCTTGAACTCTGTTCGCGCAAAGAAAGCGCGGCTTTGCTATTGTACAGCCATGAGCACCACGGAAATTGTTGCAGAGATTCCGCGTTTGTCGCACGAAGAACGGCGGGAAATCATGCGTCGCCTGATCGAGGCTGAGGAAGACGCGACAACGTTGGCCGAGTGCAACCGGCTCGCGTTGGAGCGGTTCCAGATGTTGGACGCGCTGGAAGCAGAAGATGAACAGAACGCTGCCCGGTGAAATCTGGCGCGTGGATTCCGGCAAGATCATTGGCCACCAAAAACACAAAAAAGAGTTTCTTGTTTTCGTGAGTTCTTGTGTTCTTTGTGGCTATCCTATTTGGTTGCGGCTGTGCTGCGCTGTGGCAGTCGCTGGGAGTTACCCATCCCGAAACCGTTCCTGAAATCCGGCGCATTTCACTTGCAGCAAGTCCAACCCATTCCCATCGCCCGCCTCGACACCAAGATTGGCGAACTGACCTCCGAGGAGTTTCAACAGGTCAAGCGCACATGGGCTCGTTTGTTGGACTTGTAGGCCGCCGCTTCGACGCGTCGGCCTCCCTCAAATAGCGCGCTCGGTCGTCTTCAGACAAGAGGTTCGCACAATGAAACGCAATGCGTTAAAGTGTTTTGACGCTTGGAAGAAAGATGACAACACCAGACACACCAAAGCACAGGTTTTGGAAGCGCGTCTTCATAGGCCCGGGCATCATTCTCCTTATCCCATGGGTTGTCATAATCCTGCTGGGATTCTTCGTTTACGCTACTCTCATGTCTCTGTTCGTTCGTCTTGTCTCGTGTTTCCGAGGCCGGTATATCGTGTTCGTGCATTCCAACAGTCCTGTTTGGCAGGACTACATCGCTGCCAACATCCTGCCTCGTCTTCCATCTGACGCAGTCGTTCTCAACTGGTCGGAGCATCTCAAATGGAAATGGTTTTCCTTTCCTGTTCGGGTTTTCAGGTTGTTCGGTGCTGATACGGAGTTCAATCCGATGGGGTTGGTTTGTACACCTCTTCGTGGTGTTAAGACGTTCAGATTCTGGCGGCCGTTCCGCGACTTCAAGCACGGTAACGACAAGCCGTTGAAAGAACTGGAAAAGAAGTTCTTCAAATACCTTGACAATACAAGACCAAGAGGCCGTTGAACGGCGCACCGAAATAGTGCAACTCACATTGCAGGCACCCATTTGTTCGTGCCCTGTGCTCCGGTTTTGTTCCGGCTGTCGAGATTCTGAGAAAAAGGTTGTGGGAAAATGCTCCGGTTTTGTTCCGGATTGCCGCCCTTGCCCTCGACATCTCGTCGGACTTCGCCTTTTGCTGCGCTCAGAGATGACAGCCTTACCGGCAAGGCAGCCTTACCGGATCAAGCGCTGATGCCTAGTAGTACGAGGTATCATGCCATCGGTGGGGTGGCAACGGCCTGCCGGATAAGTCGGCGATCCTGTTCGCGACGGCGGCGGTTGCTGCGGAGTTTGGCCTCGGCTTTGCCGCCCCAATATGCGTCGCCCCCTTTCTTCGCGCCGCTGTGCTCCGTCTTGTTCGCGCGCCGCGCCATCTCAATCCTCGAAGTCGCACCGGGCAATCTGTTTCTCGGGACGACGGATGATGTCCATGTCCCTCGGTTTCCAGCGTTTGGCCGCCCGGCGTTTGTGCGGTTTGCAAAGGGCGCACGAGCGTCGTTTGTTCTTGTAGGCTTTTCTCATCGGCAGGACACCTTCTGACACTTGGGATTTCGCGTCAAGCGGCAGACGGCGCGCCCGGCAGCACCGGCTTGCGTAACGGGCGGGGATGTCATAGACTTTGACCATGAGCTATCGCGGACATTTGAAGAATGGCGTGGTGTTGCTGGACGAACCGACCGGGTTGCCGGACGGCGCGGCGGTTTCCGTTGAGTTGGCAACGGATTCAAATCCGCCAGCGGTTCCCAAAATCAGCATCCGTGAATTTGCCGGGGTTCTCGCAGACTTGTCTGAAGCCGAATGGGAAACTTATCAGCGCGCCGTGCAGCGACGGCCGCTCTTTGCGAGTTGATTCATGCCAGCCGCGACCCGCTGCCTGCTGGACTCGGATATCTTGATCCAGCATTTTCGCGGCAATCCCGTCGTAGCGTCCCGACTGGAGGAGTATCAACGCCGGTACGGCGTGTTCGATCTGTCCGTGATCACGTACTACGAGTTGGAGCGGGGCGCGGAAAGCAATCCACGCAAGCGGCAATTCTGGCAGCGATTTGTCACGCTTTGTCACGTTATTGAGTTGGATCAGCGCATCGCCGACACCGCAGCGCAGATGTATCAGGCACTTGCAGCGCGAGGCGATCTGATTCCGGACGCTGATCTGTTGATTGCTGCGACTGCACTCTCGCACGGCCTGACGCTCGTCACCCACAACACACAGCACTTTTCCCGAATCCCCGGCCTCTCGTTGGAAGATTGGACGCAATAGGTTCTTCCGTCGTGGAATCTTAGCTCTTTACGCAGATGTTGTAGCCACGGCACTCTCTTGCCGTGTGGGGAAGCGCCCCGGCGGAGCGGGGCGACTACAATACCCAGTGAAAGATTGTGATTGACTGTGAGCAGATTCTTACTAGATTCGCTCACGTTCAATCATGCCTCATTCTGAACCCAGAGACCTTGCACCGCAGCGGCTCGACCATCTTCGGTCGTTGATCCGCGAGAGCGGCGTCATCCGCGTCGAGGAGTTGTGCCGGCAGCTTGGGGTGTCGCCGGCGACGGTGCGGCGGGACCTCGACCAGCTTGAACGGTCGGGCGCGATTCGCCGGGTGCATGGCGGGGCGGTCAGCGTCGAGAGCCGGCTCGATGAGCCGTTGTTCGACGACAAGGCGTCGTTGGCGGCGCGGGAAAAACACCGGATCGCGGAGGCGGCGCTGTCGTTTGTCGCGGCGGACGAGACGATTTACCTGGATGGCGGTTCGACGGTGTTGGAGTTAGCGCGGTTGTTGCGGGAGCGGACGAACGTAACGGTGGTGACGAATTCGTTGCGGGCGGCACACGAGCTGGCCGGGCGGGGGCCGCGGCTCATCCTCATCGGAGGCGAGCTGCGGCGGCTGAGCCAGACGGTCGTGGGGCCATTGACGCGGCAGACGCTGGAAGGGTTACACCTCGACAAGGCGTTCATGGGCACCATCGGGATGTCGTTGAAGGAAGGGATGACGACGACGGATCCGGGCGAGGCGTACACAAAAGATTTGGTGATGAAACAGGCGCGGCAGGTTATTCTGTTGGCCGACTCCAGCAAGGCGGGCAAGGTGTCGTTCGCGCGCGCCGGCGGACTGGAGCGCGTAAACGTGATTGTCACCGACAAAAGTGTGGACAAAGATTTTGCAAGAGAACTGAACAAGAAAGGAATCAAGCTCGTTCGAGCTTAACTAAAGGAACATTATGTCAGCGACTTCACCTGTTTATCTGAGCAACATGCGGCCCGACTTCACGCCGTTCGAGGTCAATTGCGGGAAGATCAAGGCCTACCGCTACGAGGGCGACCTGAAGAGCGAGTTGAAAGCGAAGACGATCACCAAGGACGAGGCCATCGGCCTGTTGGAGGATATGTTGATCGTGCGCGAGTTGGAGGAGATGATCGTCAAGCTCCGCTCCGGCGGCTACGAGCCGTTGCCCGGCTACGATTATCGTGGGCCGACGCACGTGTCGGTCGGCCAGGAAGGCACGACGGTCGGCGGCTGCGCGCCGTTGCGGATCAGCGACAACATCACCAGCACGCACCGCGGCCACGGCGAATCGCTCGCCAAGGGCACGGTCTCAATGCGCTTGATGACCGCCGAGCAGTTGAAGACGCGCGTGCCAGGTTGTGCCTCGACGAAACGTGAGGACCTGCTCGAAGCGGCGCTCGAAGAGCATCTCTACAAATTTATCTGCGAGTTGTTCGGCAAGGACGACGGCTACTGCAAAGGCCGCGGCGGCTCGATGCACATTGCCGACTTCACCGTCGGCCATCTTGGCGCCAACGCCATCGTCGGCGGCGGCGTTCCCATCGCCACCGGCGCGGCCATGGCGAATCGTTATATGCATCTGGATAATGTCGTCTGCTGTTTCGCCGGCGACGGCGCGTTCGCCAACGGCGTCGTGCTCGAATCGTTGAACTGGGCTGCACAGGCGCAGTTCACCAACGATCTCGCCTTCAACCACAAGTTCGGTCTGCCAATCATTTACCTCATCATCAACAACCACTATGGCATGACCCACCGCAGCGACGATGAAGTGATGGGCATTGACCAGATGGCGCGTCGCGCCGCTGGGTTCGCGAACAACAACATGCACGCCGAGATCGTCAACGGCATGAACGTGCTCGCTGTCCGCGACGCCGTGCGCCGCGCCGCCGAGTTGTGCCGGCAAGGCAAAGGACCAGTGTTGCTCGACGTTGATACCTACCGCTACTGGGGTCACTCGCTCAGCGACCCGCGCAACGAGTATCGCACCAAGGAAGAAGAAGCCGCGTGGAAAGCCGTTGACCCGATTGACACCTTCAAGAAGGAACTGCTCGACGCCAAGGTGCTCACCAAAGCCACGCTCGAAGCCGTCGAGGCCCGCGTCCGTGACCGCAACGTCCGCGCCGCAAAACGCGCTGCCGTTGCTGCTGATCCGCCGGCCGCCGATGTCATCAAGTACATGTACACCGACACGAAAGCGGAAACTGTTCCGGCCGAGTTCCAGAAAGTGGCAATCTGCGTGGACGTGCCGCCGATCAAACGCACCGACGGCCAGATCACCTACCGCGACGCCCTCAAGGAAGCGCTCGTCGAGGAAATGAAACGTGACGCTCGCGTGATCTTCTACGGCGAAGACGTTGCCGAGTACGGCGGCGCGTTCAAGCTCACCAAGGGACTGCTAGAAGCGTTCGGACGCGACCGTGTGTTCAACACGCCGATCAGCGAGGCTTGCATCTGCGGCACCGCCGTCGGTGCAGCGATGCGCGGACTGCGGCCCGTCGTTGAGTTGATGTACATGGACTTCGCGTTGATGAGCAGCGACCAGATCAGTAATCAGGCGGCGAAGTGGCATTACATGAGCGGCGCGCAGACTGAGGTGCCGCTTGTTGTCCGCGCCTCCGTCGGCGGCGGCAAAGGCTACGGCGGTCAACACAGCCAGACTCTCGAATCCATGTTCGCCCACATCCCCGGCCTCTACGTCGCTTATCCAAGCACGCCATACGACGCCAAGGGCATGTTGAAGTCTGCCATTCGCGACAACAATCCCGTCCTGTTTGTCGAAAGCCAGTTGCTCTACGGCGTCAAAGGTCCAGTGCCGGAGACCGACTACCTCGTTCCGCTCGGCGTCGCCGAAGTCAGACGCGAAGGCACCGACATCACGTTTGTCGCGTGGGGACCTGCCGTTCCCGATGCGTTGAAGGCTGCCGACAAACTCAAGGCCGAGAAAGGCGTCAGCGCCGAGGTCATTGACATTCGCACGCTCGTCCCGCTCGACCTCGACACCATCATCCGCAGCGTCCAGAAAACCGGCCGTTGCGTCGTCGCCAGCCATGCGATTCACATCGGCAGCTACACCGGCGAAATCGCCAGCACGATTCAGGACGAAGCGTTCGATTACCTCGACGCCCCCGTCAAACGCGTCGGCGCCAAGAACGGCATCGCGCCGCAGAGCCACATCCTCGAAGCCGCGTTCCTACCGAACGCCAACGACATCCTCGCCGCCGCCAACGTGATCCTGTAACGTGAAACAAACCGCCATCGTCCAAGCCGAGCCTGTCGAGAGCCTCATCCGAGTGATTCGCAGCCAGCGGGTCATCTTGGATGCCGACCTCGCACAGGTGTACGGCGTGACGACGAAACGGTTGAACGAGGCGGTCAGGCGTAACCTCGGGAGGTTCCCTTCTGACTTCATGTTTCAGCTTACGGCTGAAGAAGTTATAAACTTGAGGTCGCAAATTGCGACCTCAAGTTGCGAGGAGATCCGGTCACAAATTGTGACCGGTTCCTATGGCGGACGCCGCTACCTGCCTTACGTATTCACCGAACACGGTGCGATCCAAGCCGCCAATGTCCTTAACAGCGACCGCGCCGTGCAAATGGGCGTGTTCGTCGTGCGGGCGTTTGTGAAGATGCGCGAGACGTTGGTGGCGCACCGCGAGCTTGCCGAGAAACTCGCCGAACTGGAACGCAGCCTCCTCGCCCGCCTTGACGCGCACGATCATCTCATCACAGGAATCATCAAAGAACTTCAACGCCTCGCCAACCCGCCGGAGCCGTCACGCAAACAGATCGGCTTCCAAGTCCGGGAGCGTCCGGCAATTTATCGAGTCAAAAGGAAATCATAGAATGGCCAATCCCATCACCATGCCCAAGTTCGGTCAGATGACCGAAGAAAGCGCCATCGTCGAATGGCGCAAGAAAGAAGGCGACAAGATCGCCAAAGGCGACATCCTCTTCACTGTTGAGACCGACAAATCGGTCATGGAAGTCGAAGCGTTCAGTGACGGCACACTGCTGAAGATTGTCGTCGCTCCCGGCGTAATGGTCCCGGTGCAAACCGTTGTCGGCTACATCGGCAACCCCGGCGAAGCAATACCGGCAACACCACCGCCACCCGCACCAGCCGCTCCGAAACCGGCTGCGCCGAAAGTGGAAGCTGTTGTAGCGCGCGCTGTCCCCAGCGCGCCGGTTGTCGCGCCCATTGCGGCTGTGACAGCCGCCGCTACAGCGCCGCCCACCCCCACGTCTTCTGTTCCGGTTTTGTTCCGGATCAGCCCGCGTGCCGCTGCGCTCGCCAAACGTTGCGTCATTGATCCGTCTCGCATCACCGGCAGCGGCCCCAGCGGACGCGTTGTCGAGAAGGACGTTCGCGCTTACCTCGACGCTCGTGGTTACAACAACCTCCGCGTCTCACCGGCCGCGAAGAACCTCGCAGCGAAAGAGAATGTTGACCTTCTCGCCGTCACGCCAAGCGACGGCGGACGCATCACCGTCGCCGACGTTGAGCGGGCGCTTGCCGAGCGACCGAAGCCGATGAATAAGATGCGGCAGACGATTGCCCAACGGCTCACGCAGAGCAAGCTGACCCAGCCGCATTTCTACGTGACCGTCTCGGTGGACATGACCGACCTCATCGCCTACCGCAACCAACTCAAGGCCGCCGGCGCGCCGTACACCATTACCGACTTCATCTCGCAGGCCGTCGTCCTTTGCCTCCAAGAATTCCCGACCGTCAACAGCAGCACCGACGGCAAGACCACGCGCTGGCACAGCCACGTCAACCTCGGCCTCGCCGTCTCCATCGAAGGCGGCCTTGTCGTGCCCGTCATCCGGCACGCCGAGCAGTTGACGCTCCGCGAAATCTGCGACCTCTCCAAGCAACTCGCCGAGAAAGCCCGCGCCGGCAAACTCACGCCCGACGACATGACCGGCGGCACGTTCACCATCTCGAACATGGGCATGCTCAACGTCGAGAACTTCGGCGCGATCATCAACACCGGCGAAGGCGGCATCCTCGCCATCGCCACGACGATGAAACAACCCGTCGTCCGCGACGACAAGATCGTCATTCGCCAGATGATGAAGCTGACGCTCAGCGTGGATCATCGTCTTATTGACGGTGCGCTCGGCGCCCAGTTCGTCAACGCCGTCAAAGCCAAACTCGAAGACCTCGAACTATGGAAACGTCTCGCATGAAAGCTCCGGTAGGGATGAGCCGCCGGCTTGTCCGAGGTGAATTCAGAGTTGAAACCCGGTGCGGAAAACAGTAAGGTGTCCGCGTGAAAGCGGAAGCATTGCACAAGATGGTGGCGTCCCGACGCCCGTTCAGCCTGCGGTTGACTGACGGATCGCTCGTTCCCGTGCCGCATCCGGAATTCATCCTGATCACACAAGATGGGAACACAGCCGTCGTGAACACTACTGGCGGCGACATCAAGATCATTGACGTGAACTTGGTGACGGCGCTGGAGACAAATGGGCACGGTTCCAAAGCTCGCCGCTCGAAACGTCAATAGAGCAACGGTCGCCGCCTGATCGTCGGTGCGCTCGGCGCCCAATTCGTCAACGCCGTCAAAGCCAAACTCGAAGACCTCGAACTATGGAAATGTCTCGCATGACAAGAACCTGTCGCCAGCCGCGTTGACCAGACTTACTTCTCGCCTGCAATCGCCAACAGATCAGCCACGATTTGAGCGTGTAAACGAAACCCTCTGGCTGCCAAATCGTCCAGAACCGGGTGGAGTGATGCGATCAGTCCGGCCTGTTTGCCTTTCAACAGTACCCCTGCGGTGCCGGTCACTGTCAGGTTTCGCAACCGGGCAATCCGCCGCCCCAGCTTGTCATCTATTACCAGCAGCGACCGTCCTTCCTGCTCCAAGCCCAGCGCCAGGACGCTGGCCTCCCCCCTGCCGAGATCGGCAATGAGATCGAGATAGGACGGGATTTTGATGGGATGCACCTCAATCCACGGATGCTCCCGCAGATTCGGCGCGTCCTCGCCGACCTTCGCCCCCGCGTCGAGTTCGCCGGCGACTTCCGGCGTCGTCAACACGCGCCCGTACAACTGCCGCAACAGCGACAAGCGTCCGATTTGGTGGAGATAGAACAGCGGGGACGTATTGCAGAGGCAAACCGGTGGCGACACCTCAGGCATTGCCGAGGTCCTCGGTCAGTTCCGCGCGCGACAAGTCCCATGCGCTCGCGCCGTACTCGGACATCCGCCGCAAAAACACAACACGAGGCACTCCCGCCAATTCCGCGGCCCGCCCCGAAGAAAGCCGTCCCATCTCGTAGAACTTGACCGCCGCCGACATCCGCAGATCGTTGGCGAATGCCGACGGATCTTCCTTCAACGAGATCAGGATTTCCTCCGAACACGGCACTTGAATCATCGTCATGACTGTTACCTCGCCCCGACTATACCAGAATGAAACAGCCCCGCAAGCCTGCACCGCACTCGACTGGCTCCACGTTTTTCATACGGACTGGTCCGCCGAAACTTCAGTGAAGGCGGAACATTTCCGGCTTGTCCGCCGTAGCTCCGTCGTAGGAGGGAGCCGAGTCTGCGAGACGGTGCTGAAGTGTGCGCCAAACACAACGCCGATGCCTGTCAGTGACAGGTATCGGCAGAAATACGCCGCAAAGTTAACCGAGAGATTTGTCCAGCGTAAGGAGTTGACCATGACAACGCGAAAACCTCCATCCACAAACGAAAAACCACACGATAGTAATTACACCAACCAGAAACCACACTACTTGAGAGCGTGAAACCCCAAATGCACATGGAACACAATCCGCGCGAAAGAAACCCAACCAGTAACGGCCAACGGCGTACGATGCGCCAAAGGCACAGAACACCTGTCCCGGAGCATTGAGTTTCATTCTCCTGCAAGTGAGCATCCACAACAAAAGGCAGAGTATCATCTCATATAGCTGGACAGGATACACCGGTATTGCAGCTTGAGCACCGTCCTTCAGAAGCCCGGTCCGAAGTTGAAAGACGTAAGTGGGACTGTTCGCCTCATACTGGACAGTCACACGAGAAAGAATGCACTTTACCCAGTTCATTGCGTGTTCTCCGAAAGAGATTGCAACATCTTCGCCGGTATTTGCGGCCGAAGTAGAACATATTTTTCCCCAACAACAGCCGCTCATGTAGCATCCGAGCCTCCACACTGCTTGACCCAATGTCAAAGCAGGGATCATTGCATCCATGATCTTCAACGCCGGCAATCGCATCGCCAACATATAACCGACAGCGGCTATACCGCCGGCTAGCAGTCCAGCGTGTGATAAGAAACCGCCCCCCTTCCAGACAAGCCAGATGCTCCACAGAGATTCGTCTTCACGAAGGAAGGACAATCGGTATGCCACTCGTGCGGTGATCAGAGCCGATATACAACTCAGAAAACAGAGGTTGTCGATATGATTTGCGGCTACTACATCTACTCGGTGGCGCGCGACCAAAAAACACACCGCAACCGCAACAAGCGGCATTACGTCGCACCAAGCAGTGTGTTGGACAGGCAAGACCAAGATGTGCTCGCTAGAAGCTGTGTGCCCGCCAATTACTGGCGACCAATTCGTACACGACTTCACGCATCCAACGATTTATCGTCGAATCAATATTGCGCCCGCGTCCTGTTCGTGTTTCGATGCGGGAAGACCTCTACCGCGCACCTTCAGACGATTGACGAGTAGCGTCAATCCTCGGAAGGGGAGGCGTCGGTTTGCACCCACCAACTGCCAAAACAAGAAAGCCGAGCATGGCGACGATGATCACGAAGTATCGCATGGATACGCGTATTACCGCTACGACTCTGGTCTCCACCGAGACCGGAGCGATAGAGTACTGGTTATTACCGCTTGCCGCCGCGTGGTCCACAGATCGAATCATCTGCTTTTCCGCAAATACCTCCTCCTTCAACGCGAAAACCCGCAGGCTGGGAATAAACCAGCACAGCACCCACGGCTGCTGCTGCCAGAAGTTTGAGGATTCCGACGATCATATGTCATCTCCGTTGTTGCATCGCGCCTGCAACAGGATGCCGACCAAAAGAAACGGGGCGCACTTACTTGCGCCCCAACACAGGCACGTGGATGCCTACTGAGAACGCTTTCAGCGCGCCCCTTGCGGGGCGCACCTCAAACGCTGTCTCAGTTCCGAAATTTCCACGTTTCGTGTTGGACAGCAGCCGAAGCTACGCGAATTGGTTTTGGGTTATTGGTTCAGTTCGTTACGTCTCCTTCTCATCGGCGGTAGAATACGCCCGTGGGCGATTTCCGCACAAGCGCAAAAAAGACCGCACCGGGCGCGACAAACCGCTTGTCGTGCCGTTGGCCAATCTCTACAATGCGCCATCAAATGCAAAGAGAACCACAGCGCAGCATAGCCGCAACCCGTCGGATGAATCGCCACGAAAAACACGAGAACGCACAAAAAAAGAATCTTTGTGGATTTTTGCGCCTTTTTGTGGCCATTACTAGGTAACAGAATAAACCATGCAAGCGTCTTGTCTGAAATCACCCGAAGCCGTTGTTGCCGGGCACATCTGCCTCGACATCATCCCGACGTTCGAACATTCCGCGGCAATCGAACCCGGCAAGCTCACCAAGATCGGCCCCGCCGTCATCTCGACTGGCGGCGCCGTCTCCAACACCGGCCTCGCGATGCAACGCCTCGGCATCCGCACCCGACTCATCGGGAAAGTCGGTGACGACATCTTCGGTCGCGCCATCTGCGAAATCGCCGGCTCCGAGGGCATGATCGTCGCTAAGGGCGAGACCAGCTCTTACACCGTCGTCATCAACCCGCCCAACGTGGACCGCGCATTCCTGCATTGTCCCGGCGCCAACGACACGTTCCGTGCCGCCGATGTAACCGACGCCGCGTTGCGCGGCGCGAAACTGTTCCACTTCGGCTACCCACCGATCATGCGCCGCATGTTTCTCGATGGCGGACACGAACTCGTCTCCTTGTTCCGTCGCGTCAAACGCCTCGGCCTGACCACCTCGCTCGACATGGTGATGGTGGACCCGAAATCCGAAGCCGGCCGTGTGGACTGGCCTGCGGTGCTCCGCCGCGTCCTGCCGTATGTTGACATTTTCCTTCCGAGCCTCGACGAGATGCAAGTAATGATTGGCAATCGCCCGCCCGCCGCCATTGCCGCGCAACTCTGCGACTGGGGCGTCGGCATCGCCGGACTCAAGCTTGGCCACAAAGGTCTCTATGTCCGCTGGCCAGATCGCGAGCGGACCGTGCCGTGCTTCAAAGTAAAAGTCGTCGGCACCACTGGCGCGGGCGACGCCACCATCGCCGGGTTCCTCGCCGCGTATTTGCGCGGGCTGCCGCCCGACGACGTGATGACGATGGCTGTCGCTGTCGGCGCGTGTTGCTGTGAAGCCGCTGACGCCACAAGCGGCATCCGTCCGTGGAACGAAGTGCGACGTCGCATCGCGGCCGGTTGGCCGAGATTGAAATGAAGTCGCGGCGCACATTTGTCGGATTCGGGTTTGGCCCGATTCAGGCCGGTCTGTTTTTGTATGAGGCGTATCGTTCCGGCAACTTCAGCCGTCTCGTCGTCGCCGAGGTCAAACCTGACATCGTCGCCAACGTCCGCAACACCGGCGGACGCTACACCATCAACGTCGCCACGCGCACCGGCATCGAGCGCCGCGAAGTCACCGGCGTCGAGATTTTCAATCCGCAGGTTGAACCTGACAAACTGGTCGCCGCCATCGGCGAGGCATCGGAGATCGCCACCGCGTTGCCGAGCGTGAAAGTGTTTCCGCACATCGCGCCGTTGCTGAAACACACGACTGCCCCGTGTGTCGTTTACACCGGCGAGAACCACAATCATGCTGCCGAGATTTTGGAGGAAGCCGTCGGAGCGAAAGACGGCGTTCAATTCCTCAACACCGTCATCGGCAAGATGAGCGGCGTGACTGACGATGGCTTTCTCGTCGAGGAATTCAACCGGATCCTGATCACGCAAATCAGGCTGCCGAACTTCCGTCGCGGCATCGAAGTGTTCGTCGAGAAACCCGATTTGTTGCCGTTTGAGGAAGCGAAGCTCTACGGACACAATGCCGTCCACGCCCTGCTCGGCTACTTCGCAAACCGCGATGGCCTCCAGTTCGTCTCCGACGCCGACGCGAAACTGCTGGCGCTCGCTCGCGGTGCGTTTCTGGAGGAGTGCGGCCCGGCATTGATGGCGCGGTGGCATGGCGTGGACGCGCTGTTCACGCCCGACGGCTGGCGCGCGTACGCCGAGGATTTGCTCGTGCGGATGACGAACCCTTTCTTGCGCGACCGCGTCGAGCGTGTTATCCGCGACGCCCAACGCAAACTCGAATGGAACGACCGCCTGATCGGGACAATTCGCTTGGCATTGGCCGCCGGTCTCAAGCCGTGGCGGCTCGCGCTCGGTGCGGCGGCGGCGATGGAAGCGATCGGCGCCGGCACGGGACTTTGGCCGGAAGCAAATCCGGATTTAATCGAACTCATTCACGAAGCACAATCCAACCTGAACCAATGGAGGAACACAGCACATGGAAACATTTGATATCGTCGTCATCGGCGCCGGTCCCGGCGGTTACCCAGCCGCGATTCGTGCGGCGCAACTCGGCGCGTCGGTCGCCATCGTCGAGCGCGAACAGCTTGGCGGCACCTGTCTGAACTGCGGTTGCATCCCGACCAAGTCTCTCATCGCCGGGGCGGATCTGTACCATCACATTCAGCACGCCGCGCCGCTCGGCATCAACGTCAAGGGCGCGGCGCCGGATTACGCCGCGATGGTCGCGCACAAGAACAAGGTCGTCGCCCAACTGCGCGGCGGCGTCGCCCAACTGCTGGCCGGCAACGGCGTAAAGACGCTCACCGGCACGGCGTCGTTCGTGGACCGGAACACGCTTGATGTCGCCGGAACACGTGTCGGCGCGAAAAAGATCATCATCGCCACCGGCTCAACCTCGGCGATGCCGGCGTTCATCCTGAAACATCCGCGCGTCGTCGAGAGCAAGGGGTTCCTTGATCTCACGAAGTTGCCGAAAACGATGACGGTGCTGGGCGGCGGCTACATCGGCTGCGAGTTGGCCTGCATGGCGGCGATGCTTGGCGTGAAAGTCACCATCGTCGAGTTGCTCGAAGACATTTTGCTGCTGCTCGACCCTGATGTGCGCCGCGAAGTCCGCAGCAGCATGGAGAAGGACCTCGGCATTCGCATCCTGACCGGTAAGGCGCTGGAGAAGATTTCCGCTGACGACAAGGGCGCGCGTGGCAGGGTCGGCGACGAGACGATCGAGGCGGAGTTGCTGCTGGTGTCGGTCGGACGCAAACCCGTCACCGATGGCTTGAAGCTCGAAAACGCCGGTGTGAAGACGAACGAGAAGGGCTTTATTCCGGTGGACGACTTTGGTCGGACGAATGTCGCGAACATCTTCGCCATCGGCGACGTGAACGGGCGGGTACAGTTGGCGCACAACGCGACCTCGCAAGGCGTCATCGCTGCTGAGACGGCTTGTGGGCGAAAACCACGCAAGTACGAATCGCTCGTGCCAGGCGTGATTTTCACGAACCCGGAAGTCGCGCTCGTCGGGTTAACAGAAGCTGACGCTCAAAAGCAAAATCGCGCCGTGAAGACCGGCAAGTTCCGGCTCGGCGGACTCGGTCGCGCCATTGCGGCCGGGCAAACAGCCGGTTTCGTGAAGTGGATTGCCGACGCGCAGACGGACCAGTTGCTCGGCGCGGCGATGGTCGGCGCGCATGCGACGGATTTGATTGCCGAGGCGGCATTGGCGATTCGCAGCGAACTGACGGCGAAGGAGCTTGGAGACACAATCCATGCGCACCCCACATTCAGCGAAAGCTGGATGGAAGCAGCGCACGCCGTTCACGGCGAATGCATCCACGGCGCGCCAAAGCGAAAGAAATAAGTCGGCGGTTAGCCGAGCACGATCTTCTTGAGGCGGGAGGCAGTGGTTCGCTTGCCGGTCTTGACCGGGGCGGCTGCCTTGCGGGTGGAAGACTGGATCAACTCCGACTCCGCTTGGAGCCAGTCGGCAACGTCAGAGCCGTCGTTGCGGCCGCGTTTCACGAACAGCTCGTAGGCGCGCGCTGCGATCTCGGCGTTGGTCGGACGTTTGGTTTCAGTGTCAATGATGTTCATTTTTATGTTCTCCTTTGGTTAATAAACGGGAGTAAACACCTCCCGAGTGTCATTCCCTTTACGAAGGGGCGGCGAACGTGCAACAAATGCAGCGTTCTGTCAAGTGGCGGATTCCCACCGGTGGCGGATTCCCACCGGGCCTCGGCGTCGGTGAAATACTCGACGCGGGTCTTCTTGTATTCCTTCGTCGAGTAGAGCGCGGAGAACTCGGTGATTCCTGTCTCGCGGGAAATTTCAGCGAGAACCGCCTCGCAATCCTCGGCGGAGCGCCCATGGATCATCGTGAAAAGGTTGTACGGCCAGTCGGGGTAAGTCGGGCGCAGGTAACAATGGCTGACGGCCCGGAACCGCGCCATCGTCTCGCCGAGTTGTTCGACTTCCTTGGCACCGCGGTTGCACGCGGCCCAGACGCCCATTGCGTTCGCACCAAAACCAGCCTTGCGGTGCCGCAACACCGCGCTATACCGCCGCATCCGGCCTGACGCTCGCATCGCGGCGGTCATTTGCTGAAGCTCGCTCATCTCGAAGCCCATCGCTACAAACGGCTCCGGCTCCAGCGGCAAATCGCGTTGCATCGCGCGCACAAACTCGATCTCGCGCGGCGTCAACGGCGCCGGCGTGCTCCGTTGCGCCTCGCTGTAGGCCACCTCGCCCTTGTCAGCAGCGGTCCCCTCGACATCCAGTTCGACGCCGATCTTGAACAGGCGCAACGTTGGCAACAGCCGCATCGCGTTCGCGCCGCTGCGTTGCTGGAGGATTTGCATCGTCTTCTCCAAACCGAGAAGCGATTGCGGGCTGACGGCGATGGTGAACCAGAGGTTGTAGGCGTGGTTACGGGCGTAGTTGTGGGTGACGCCGGGGTGCTCGTTGATGATAGCGGCAACGGCTTCCTCGCGTTGCGGGTCGCATGTTGCGGCGACGAGCGACGATTGGTAGCCAAGCGAGCGCGTGTCAAAAATGGCGCTGATCTGGCGAATGACGCCATCATCTTTGAGTGCGCGGATGCGCCGCAACACCTCGTCACCGGTCAAACCGAGTGATTCGGCGAGGGCGTCCCACGGCCGGAACAAAACCGGAACATCGCGTTGGAGTGCGGCCAGAAGTTTCTTGTCGGTGGCGTCCATGGGCGCCACAGTAAATCGCCGGTTGCCGTCGTGCAAGTCTTGCGCTAACCTCCGCGCCATGCCAGCAGCGCGCTCAGTTTATCTTGTGGGAGGCAGCGACGAGTTCGCCGTGAAGGAACACGCCGCCGCGCTCGCCACAAAACTCGCGCCGAAAAACGCGGGCGAGTTCGGCGTCGAGACGATCGAGGGCGACGCCGCCAACGCGGAGGAGGCGCTCAAGGTGATCGCGCGCCTGCGCGAGGCGTTGCTGACGGTCGGCTTCTTCGGTGCGGAGAAACTCGTCTGGCTCAAGAACACCAACCTGCTCGCGCCAGTCACGCCGGGCGGCGAAGCGACGGTCGAAGCGCTCAACTCGTTCAATGACGACCTCAAGCGCGGCCTGCCCGGCGGTGTGACGTTGTTGATCAGCGCGCTCGGTTTCGACAAGCGGCGCTCGCTGGCGAAGACGATCGAGAAGATGGCGGAGATGTTTTTCTTTGACGCGCCCGACGTCAGCAAGGAGGAGGGCGAGGAGAAGATCGAGGCGTTCGTTCGGGAGCGATTGAGCGCCGGGAAGAAACGGTTTGCCGACGACCACGCGCTGGGCGCGTTTCGCGACCTCGTCGCGCCGACGTTGCGCGAGATCGCCAACGAACTGGAGAAGCTCTGCATCTATGTCGGCAAACGTGCCGAGATCACCGAGTCTGACGTGCGTGCCATTTGTTCGGCGTCGCGTCAGGCTGTCATATGGGAGCTGGTCGAGACCATCAGCCAGCGCAACCTGCCGAAAGCGATTGCGGCGCTGGAGAACCTCCTCGACAACGGCGAATCGGCCATCGGTATCGTGATGATGTTGGTGACGCAGTTCCGTCTGATGATCCTCGCCCGCGATCTCGTGGACCGGAAAATGTTGCGTTCGTCGAATCGCTACTCCGACTACGCGTTCGCATTCAAGGCGCTGCCCGCCCCGGAGAAAGATCATTTCCCGCGCTCGAAGGAAGGCGCGCTACCGAACGAGTGGCGTTTCGGCCGTGCCGCGGCCGCGGCGAACAATTTCTCCCGCGCCGAACTCGTGCGGGCGATGGACCTGTTGCTCGACGCCAACCTCCAGCTTGTCAGCACCCAACTCGACGAGAAACTTGTGCTGGAGGAAATGCTCACACGGATCGCGCGAAAATGAAACGCCTCTTCCAGCAAATTTGCAGTTCGAGTTGTAGTCGCCCCGCTCTGTCGGGGCGTCTGGTGCCGCACGGCGACGGAGCGCCGTGGCTACAGTTATTGCTGCTTCTTCTAGCGGCGGGATGCGCGGCGCCGCGAACGCCGGTGTTGACGGCGTTGCGCGACGCGCCGGGCAAGACGCCGGTTGTGTTCCTCCACGGCATCACCGGCTCGCAACTGCGCGAGCGGGACACAGGGCGTGTCGTTTGGGGCCACAGCGCCGGGTTCTTTCACCCGACTGACCGCGGCGCGACACTCGCGTGCCCGCTCGACGGCAGCGACGACAAACTCGAACCGTTTGCGCCGATCATGGACGTGCGGCTCTGCGGACTGAAGATTTTCGAGGCGTACGGATCGCTCGCGCGCCTGATGACACAGAACGGCTACCAACTCGGCGACCTCCGCCACCCGAAACCGGGCGACAACTTTTTCTTCTTTGTTTACGACTGGCGGCGCAGTTCCGTGTCCGCCGCGCAGGAACTCGCGCGTCAGTTGGAGAAATTCCGGCGCGTCAACGTCGTCTGCCAAAGCGGCGGCGCCTATGTCGGCCGCTGGCTTGCCAAGTATGGCGCCGCCTCGCTTGACGAGGCCGAGGCCGGCAAAACCCGGCCGCTTCGCGGCGTCGAGGTCGCCAAACTCATCTTCATCGGCACGGCGAACGGCGGCGGCATCCGCATCCTCCACGAGATGAACAACGGACGCCAGTACGTCCCGTATGTCGGACGACGAATTGAGCCGGAGGTGCTGTTTACATTCCCGTCGCTGTACGACGACCTGCCCTGCTACCGGCGCGATTGGTTTTTCGACGCCGCCGGCAAACCACTAGACGTTGACCTTTACGACCCGGCGAACTGGCGTCGCTATGGCTGGGCCGGTTGCAGTTCCACCAACACACCGGCGCAGAACCGTTTCCTCGCCGAGCAACTCGCCAACGCCCAGCGGTTTCACAATCTGTTGCAGCAGGACGCGCCCGGCTTCGGCCCAACGCGCTACTACTCGCTGCAGAATCTTTACCAACAGACCCCCGAACGCGCGATGCTCGTCCAAGAGGACGGCAAGTGGCGGACGTTGTTCCTTGATGAAAAAGCGGTGTACTCCGACCGCATACGGCTCGCGTTGGCCGCGTCGCCCGGCGACGGCCACGCGACGCTCAACAGCCAGTGGTGGTTCTCGCCGCAGGAGAAAACGGCGTTCGCCCAACCCGTGGCGTACATCGAAGGCGGCCATTTCGAGATCGTGTTGAACCCCGCGACACAACTCCGGTTACTGGAGTTCCTCGCAGAGTAATCACTTCACCGCGTTGAGCACAATCTGCGGCGTCAACACCTCCGGCAACACCACCGGCGGCTTGTTCCGCTCCGCCGGGTAAAACACGTACGCTGGGACACCGCTGCGTCCGATGGCGCGCAACGCCTCGGCAATTTCCGGGTTGGGCTGCGTCCAGTCGGCCAGCAAGGGGATCACACCCAGTTCGCGGAAACGTTCGGCCACTGCTTTCGTCTCGATGGCGACGCGTTTGTTCACTTGGCAGGTCAGGCACCAGTCCGCCGTGAAATCCACGAAGACCGGCTGCGATGTTTTGAGCGCCTCGGCCAGCCCCGCTTTCGAGTAGGGTCGCCACTCGATCAGCGATTTGCTCGGCGACAGTTTCCACCAACCGAGTCCCGTTGCCAACGCGACGGCGACGATGATCCACGCGAACCGGCCCGGACGAAGCGTTGCCGCGAGCCAAATCAGGAACGCTGACACCAGCAGCCACATCAGCGCGCCATGCGGCACGCCTGCAATCCCCGTCAGCCACAACGCTGTCGCCAACATCGGGAAGCCCATGAACTGCTTGAACGATGTCAGCCACGGCCCCGGTTTTGGCAGCCAGCGCAGCCAGCGCTCGTTCCACGAGAGCACGACATACGGCAACGCGAGGCCGAGCGCGACCGATGTCAGTGCCGCGAAAATCACCGCGGACGACTGCGAGAACGCCAGACCCAACGCCGGCGCGAGGAACGGAGCGGTGCACGGCGTCGCCAGCAGAACGGCGAGCGCGCCGTTGAAGAACGCGCCGCGTCCGGCCAATCGTGACGCCGTCTCCATCGTCTTGCTGCCGACGCCAAACTCGAACACGCCGAACAAACTCAGCGCGATCACGGTACACAACAACGCCATCGCCAGCACGAAGCGCACGTCCTGAAATTGAAATCCCCAGCCGACCTGACGGCCGGCTAATTTCAATGCGATCACCGCCGCGGCCAGCACCCAGAATGACACGATGACGCCTGCGCCGTACAGCAAGCCAAGACGGCGCGACGCGCCCTCCTGGACAAACCCGAGAATCTTCAGTGAGATGACCGGCAACACACACGGCATCAGATTCAACAACAGCCCACCGATGAACGCACCGAATAACATCACCCAAAGTGATGATCGTTTCGCTACCGTAGCTGCTGGGCCGGTGCCGACGGTGAGCGGGATGTTCTTCGGCGGATAACAGACATCGCCGTTGCAGGCCTGATAGCGGAGCGTGCCATCGAGCCGCAATTGGCCGGCGGGCGCCCGGCCTTCGCTGACGATTTCCACGCGGCCGGTGTAGGTTTTTCCGGGTGGGTACGTGGTGCGTTCAACAGGAATGTTCCACGTGACGGTGGTCGGGATCAGGCCCGGCTCGGCGGTGGGATTGGCGTTGATATGCCAGTGCTCGGCCATCTTGATGACGACGGTGACACGGAACTTGTCGCCGTCGCGTACGAGCGTGGCGCGCGCACTGATGTCGTCGGCGCATGCTGTCGTCGCCGTCAGGAGAAGGAGTTTGAGAAAGGTCCTCATGTGCGCTACGATGCACCGCAGGCGACAGCAAATCAAGCGGATGCGGTGCTGACACAGAAGAGTCCTGATTGCGAAACCTGCTCTGAACAGCACTTTCCTTCATCGCTTGCATCTTAACAACGGCGCTGGCAGCGTTGTGCCACAGTTGCTTGCGTGGCGCGAGTGTTCCGCGCGCACAACGGCACCGCACCCGCTCGCCGCGCCCTTGCCGTTGCCAACGATCCGCGCGTCGGTGGCGAAAAGCTCGCCCGTCGTGTCGGCCCGTCTGCGGAGCGTACCGGCCGCCACGCACCCGTGGCGGCGGTGGGGCATCGCGGCTGGATCGCAGAGACGCCGCGCCGGTCCGTCCGCGCCCGCCACCGACCGCGTTGCGCTCCAGGAAGGCTCGCCTGAGAAAGCCGCTGGTGAGAGCGCGAGTCCAAGAGATCGGCTCGCCATGAGGGTGCCTCACAAAAAACCGGGGCGCAACGCGGTCAACGTGTGTGGCTGTGGCGTGCGCGGACGGAGGCGCGGCTTACCCAAGGGGACATTTCCAAAGAGTTTTGACACAGCTTCCGCTCAGCGCTGGACTTGGCCGGGAGGAACTGGCATATTCAGTCCGCTTGTGGCGCCGGCGTAGCTCAATCGGCAGAGCATCTGATTTGTAATCAGAAGGTTGTCGGTTCAAGTCCGACCGTCGGCTCCAGCTCGCTCACAAACCACAAATCGGATTGACAAGCCACGGGAAGCGCAGATGATTTCGCGCCATGAACGCAATCCTCTTGCTTGCCGTCGCCCTCTTCGCCGCGACTGAACCGACCAACGCCAAGGAAGCCGCCGAAAAGAAGGCCGCTGCTGATAAACGTCTCGACGAGCAATACGCGACGTGGGTCGCCAAGCTGCCACCGGAACAACAAGCGTGGGAGCGCGTCCTGCAGCAGAACCTGGGCGGATTCTATTTGCCGCATCACAAACGCGACAAGGTGGCCGGCAGATCAAACGCTTGGGACTTTGTCGTGGACGACCCAAAACTGCCGCGCGTGCTGCTCATTGGCGATTCCATCTCGCGCGGCTACACGCTCAACGTCCGCAAGGCGCTCGCCGGCAAAGCGAACGTTCATCGCGCGCCGGAGAACTGCGGCCCGACCGCGAACGGCTTGAAGAAACTCGACATCTGGCTCGGCAACGGCAAGTGGGACCTCATCCATTTCAACTTCGGTATTCACGATCGCGCCACGACGCCGTCCGATTACGAGCAACGACTCGAACAGATCATTGCCCGCCTCCAAAAAACCGGCGCGAAGTTGATGTGGGCGAACAGCACGCCGTTGCCGCCGAAAAGCCAGTACGGCAGCGACGCCGTCATGGTCGAGCGCAACGCCATCGCCACGCGCGTGATGAAGAAGCACAGCATTCCAATTGACGATCTTCACTCGCACGTCCAGCCGCGCCTTGCGGAATTCCAGAATCCGGGCGACTGCCACTTCAACGGCGCCGGCTACGAATTCCTCGGCAAGAAGGTGGCCGGCGAAATCCTCGTTGCGCTCGGATTGAATTCTGCTACAAGGCTGCCATGAGAATACTGTTTGCCACTCTGCTTGCGTTTCTGGCGCCTCTTTGCGGCCAATCGGTTCCGAACATTCTTCTGATCACAGCCGACGATCTTGGTTGCCAGATGTCGTGCTATGGCGAGAAGCGGTTCAGGACGCCGCAACTTGATTTGCTGGCGGCGCAGGGTGCGCGGTTCGAGAACTTCTACGTCGCGCAATCGTCGTGCAGCCCATCGCGCGCGGCGCTGCTGACGGGGCTGTGGCCACACCAGAACGGCCAGATCGGTCTGGCGCATCTCGGTTTCCGAATGCACCCCGGCCAGAAGAATCTACCGTCGTTGCTCAAAGCCGCCGGCTACCGCACCGGCATTATCGGCAAACTTCACGTCGAACCGGCGTCGGAGTTTCCGTGGGATTGGATGTCGGACAAGCAGGTGGCGGCCGGACCGACGCGCGACGTGCGCTGGGTGGCGGCGCAGAGCCGGAAGTTTTTCGCGTCCGCCAAAGAAACGAAGCAGCCGTTCTTTTATTACGTGAACTACTTCGATCCGCACGGGCCGTACACGGCGGAGGTGAACCAAGTCGGCGGCTTGCCGGAAAGACCATTGAACATTGAGGACATCACCGAGCCGTTCCCGTTGAGAGCGCAGACCGAAACCGCAAAGAAGCGCCTGACGGCAACGATCATCAACACCATCCTGCGTTTGGACGCTGGCATCGGTTTGCTGATGAACGAGTTGGTGGCGGCGGGTGTTGCGGAGAACACACTGGTGGTGTTGCTTGGCGACAACGGTCTGCCGGTCGTTCGAGGCAAGACGTGGTGTTACGAATCCGGCGTGCGTGTCCCGCTGTTGATGCGCGGCCCCGGCATTTCGCCCGGCCAGATCCGTCGCGACCTTGCGTCCTCCTTGGACCTGATGCCGACCATTCTCAAGGCCGCTGGCGTCGCCGTGCCGGCCGAGTTGGTGGGACAACCATTGCAAACGGAATTGAAGCGCGAGTTCCTGTTCACCGAGATGAATTTCCACGAGCCGCAGATTCTCCGTGCCCAACGTTCCGCCCGCGACGCGCGCTACAAACTGCTGTTGAATCTGACGCTGGAGGAAGGCCAGTCGCCGGTCGAGCTGTTCGACCTTCAATCTGATCCGGGCGAGACAAAGAATCTTGCCGACGATTCCGCGCACGCCGCCACGCGACAGCGGCTCGAAGCGGCGCTCCAAGCTTGGCGTGAAAAGCGAGCCGACCCATTACTCGACCCCGCGCGCGTTCAACGATGGAAAGATGCCGCCGCCCGTTGGGCCAAGTTCCCGCGCGCGAAAAGTTCGACCGGCGGTGTCGTCCGCATTTCGGAAGAAGAGTTGAAGTTATTGAAGTAAGCGTCAGGCACCCCGCGGCTCAATCTGACGGAGTTTCTTTGCGGCCAACGCCTGATAGCAGTCGGGCAGATCGAAGTGCTTGAGAACATTGGGAAGCAACGTCGAGAGCGGCCACTGGTAGTCCTCGGACTCGGCGATGGCAGCATAGGAGACGAGCGCGTTCTTCAACGTGACCTGCACAACCGCGTTGGCGAGCACCGCGGCGAACGTCGCGGGCAACGCGCCCCAACCTTTGGCGGCCAGGTGAATCTCCTTGTGGCCGCAGCTCACCAGCCAGTCAATCACCCGCAGCACATCATGCGTCTTCTGGCCGACATAAGGGTAATCGAGCATGATGGAGTGGATCGCGTAGAAATAGTCGTTGCCATACGCGTTCAGAAAACTTCGCAGGCCGCCGGTGTCGGGCTGCGACTCGCCAATGCCGCGCACGTCGCAGGCGTACAACGCCGATGCTGGCTCTTCCTTGAGCAGTTCGCCGATCAACGGTTCATCGCGCAACTCGGCGTCGGCGGATTGGTGCGCCACGTACAACACCGCGCGATCAATTCCGCGGGGCGGGCGTGACATCAGCGCTTCATCCGACAACCGATAGACAATCGCCTGAATCCCCGGCTCGGTCTCGACCGCATAGACGGCAGTGTGCTTCTTCGGATACCGGCGACTGCTCAACGGGCGCAGGATGCGATAGTCGGGCGTGCCGGAGCGGGCGGGCAGTTCCAACGTGTCCGTCAAGGCTCTCGTGAGGCCACGGCTGCGTTTCCGGCTCAGGGCGCGCGCTTTCTCTTGCGTGAACGAAAAGACCGTTCGCGATTTCAGTTCGGCGACCTGACCATGCGGCGTGCACCAAAGCGTTTCGTCCTTCTCGATGGTCAGCGCCGGTTCGGTTTGCGCGTCGGAGATCTTCGTGACGTGGTTGAACCAACGATACATCGCCTCGCGGTTCTCCTGCGTGTACCCGTGGTACGTCGGGCCAATGAACAAATCCACGTTGCGTTCCGCGCCGAGCAATTTGTAGAGCCGTCGAAGCCGGGCGAGCGCCTCCTCCGAGCCGCGCGCGTCGAAATAATCTTTTTCCTTTGCGAGGATGATCACCGGCTTCGGCGCCAACGCCGCGAGGAAGTCCGAGTGGTCGAGACCGAGCGCGAGAGCGCGGGGCGGGCATTGCTCGGTGTCGGCTGGCAGCTCGTTTTCCAAGTTGCGGCGGAACGTGGTGACGAAACACGATGGCGCCGCCATGCACCAGCGTTGCTCGACGCCCGCCAGCCATGTGGTCATTGTGCCGCCGCCGGAGTTGCCGGTGATGCCGACTTGTTTCGGGTCCACTTCGGGACGCGTCAACAAATAATCGAGCGCGCGGATGCCGTCCCACGCCCGCCACGAGCCGAAGAATTCGCCGACGAGAAACTGTTGGTTGCCGGCGTGAAGATGCTGCTGGACGCCAAGTGGAAAGCGTTTCTGGTCCGCGTATTGCGAACGTTCGCCCTGTCCAATCGGATCGAAGATGAACGTTACGTAGCCCATGCGGGCGAGGCCCTGCGCGAAACTCTGGTAAGCATCAGCGGCTTTGCCGTTGTTCGAGTGGCCGCACACGCCAACGACGCCGGGCAACGGGAACTTTCGGCCTTTGGGAACGTAGAGGTTGCCGGTGACCAGAAAGCCGGGCCGGCTCTCGAAGATGATCTTCTCGATGTTGTAGGCTCCGCGCTCGACGATGCCGGTAACGCGCGGGTTGAGCGGTGTCTTGTCGGGCCACGGGCCGAAGGAGTTTTGGATTTTCTCGCGCACCGTTCGGACGTAGGCGAGGGCGTCGGACTTGCTTTTGAGTGCGGCGCGCGTCTTGTTGCCTGTCTCCTCGATCTGGCGGACACGCGCGACAAAATAGTCGTGCACCATGCGCGGAAACCGGTTCAACGGCGCGAGCGGCTCGGTTTTGGGTGGCGCGGCGGCGTGGAGTTCGTTGATGAGCAGCCAATCAAGAAGCGGGATGCTGAGAACAGCCAGACCCGCTTGTCGCAACATGTCGCGACGGGACAATCCTGCGGCGCAGTGTTTCATGGTTGAGTTCTTTTGTCCGGCAATTTTGTTGCCCAAAGGATTCTGGCTGTGCCCCAGAGCAGCGTGCGGCGATCCGTTTCAACGGACAACGCAAAACGAAGCCGGCGCGCGGCATCGAGGGCCAGCGTGTCGGCATTGTCGTTGCCGCAGGAACGGTCGAGCACGGCGTGGGCGACGGTCCCGTCGGGGCCGATGGCAACGCGGACCACGGCGGGCCGCAACGCCGTCTCGCTATCAATGACCGGCAGCGCCGGCGCGTTCAGCAGGCGGAAGGATTCGAGGCGTTGATCGAACTGGATGGTGGAATGGCCGGCCGACGGAGCGATTCCGTCGGGGACCGGCTCGGGGAATGACGCCTCGGGTTTTTGGGCGGCAGCGCGAACGGCGTCGCGAAGCGGAGACGACGCGAGCAACAAAGCAGGTTCACGCGGCGGCGCGGCGTCGAGGTAGGCGATGGAATTGGACGGTTGAATCGGCTGGGCTTCGATTCCGGCTTGCTGCCGCCACAGCGCCGCGGAAAACGCGCGCGTGCTGGGCAGCGACATCAGGCTGGGATCGTCCAGCTCGGCGACGAGCGGGCGGAGATTGTTGCTGGCGTTGAGGGTGCGCGGTGAAATCCAGCGGACAAGAGGGAGTTTCGGCGCGTCGGCTGGCGTGCTCTGCCGGCGCAGGAACACAATCAGGAAGGTGCAGACAAACCCAAGGACGCACGCCGCCATGATGAAATGAAGCGCCTGCCGCTCGCTGACGCGAAAACGGGACAGTCGCACGGGTTACTTTCTCACGGCGGGGGCCGTGATCTCGGGGCGCGTGGCCCAGTTGACGGCGGTGATGCCGGCTTCGAGGGCGAGGCTCATCACTTGGACGACGGTGCCGTGCGGGACTTGGCGGTCGGCTTTGATGATGAGTTCCTTGCGCGGGAATTGACCGGCGGCGAGGTGCAGGGATTTGCGGAGGCTGTCGAGCGTGGTGAGTTGGTTGTTGAAGAAGATGAGGTTGTCGCGCGTGACGGTGACGACCAAGCCCTGGAAGGAGGCCGTGGACGGGGCGCTGGACTCCTGCAATTCCACCATGCCGATGCCCGGATGCAACACCAGCGGCGAACTCAAGACCAGAAAAATCAACAACAAAAACACCACGTCCACCATCGGCGCCGGGTCCACCGGGCCTTTGACGACCTTGCAATGGGTTTGAAGCCTCATGGCGACGGCGTGGGCGGAGTTTCGTCGCCGCGAGAGAGGTAATTGAGGATTTCGTTGGCCGCCTTCTCCATGTCGAGCACGAGATGTTGGACGCGGCTGACGAGATAGTTGTAGCCGACATAGGAAGGCACGGCGATGACCAGCCCGGCGGCGGTCGTCAGCAACGCGACCCAGACGCCGCCGGCGAGTTGGCCGGGGCTGGGCAGGACCTTGTCCTGGATTTCGCGGAACATCTGGATCATGCCCATCACGGTGCCGAGAAACCCGATCAACGGCGCGATCTGCGCGATGGTGGCGAGCGCGACAAGCCGTTTTTCCATGCGGGCGACTTCCGCCCGCCCGGCATCCTGCACCGCCTCGCGAATTTCGTGGATGGGCAGGTGATGCAGCGAGACGATGGTTTTGACGACCAACGCGACCGGCCCGGCGGTCTCGTCGCAAATGGCGATGGCTTCGGGGACGTTGCCGCGGCGTAGCGCGTTGCGGACACCGCCGGCGAAGTCCAGCGCGTGGATTTGGGAGCGGTGATACAACAGGAGCCGTTCCAAAAAGATGATCAGGGCGGTCAGCCCCAGCAGGGCGATCACCCACATCAACGGTCCGCCTTTGAGCATCAGCGTCAGCATGCGCGCGTTCCTTCTGTAACGGAATGGATTGTTTTTTTCAACTCAGAACAAAATCACGTGTTCGATCCGAATGCGACGGATCCGGTCCTCCGCGAGCGGTTTGAGGTCGGGACAGACCTCACCGAGTTTCTGGTACAGCGTGATGGCGTCGCGCCATTGTTGTTGTTGTTCCTTCAACGCGGCGGCGGACCGGGCTGCTTTGCACGCCCAAAACCGTTCCGGCGGTTCGTTGGTCGCCGGCATGGCCGCGGTCTCGTAGAGGGCGCGGGCGTAGAACTGCACGGCGTCGTCCGGCCGGTTCAACTTCTCATACGACTGGCCGAGCTTGAAGAGCGCCTGGTTGCGCATCGCCGTGTCGCGCGCGCCGTCGAGCGCCTTGCGGTAGCTGCCGAGCGCCTCGTCGTACCGGGTCAACGTGAACTGGCAATCGCCTTTGCGTCCTTCCGCCTCGGCGGCCAGCGGATGATTCGGGAATTGTTTGATCAGGTTCTCGAACACCGTCAGCGCGTCGCCGAACTGGCCGAGTTCGCTGAGCGCGTCGCCCTGTCCGAACCGCGCGTCGGCGCTCCACATCGAGTTGGTGAACGTCTTCAGCACCGACTCGAACAACTCGATCGCGCCTTTGTAATCCTGGCGCAGATACGCGGTCCGCCCGGCGTAGTATTGCGCGACATCGGCGAGTTTGTGGGCCGGATAGTTGCGGGCCAGCGACTGGAAGTGTTCCTGCGCCTTCAGGTAGTCTTTCTTCTCCAGGTAATGAGAGGCCACCCAGAACTGCGCATCGGACGCCAGACGCGCGTTGGGTTGCTTGGCCAGAAAATCGGTGAACTCGGCCAACGTTTTCTCCGCCCGGTTCTTCCCCACCAGACAACGGCCCCGCTGGTAAAATGCGCGTTGGCCCAACTCCGCGTCCGGATTGTTGGCAATGAGCGCGTCGAAGCTGGTCAACGCCGTGTCGAACTTGCCCTCGCGATAATAGGATTCACCAATGCCCAGCGACGCCTCTTTCGCCCACGACGTGTCCGGGAATTTCGTGACCGCGGCGGAGAACGCTTCGCGCGCCGCCGCCTCGCGTCCGCGCGCTACGGCAATCTGCCCGACGCGATATTGCGCCTCGGCGGCAAACCGGCTGTTGGGGAAGCGCTCGACCAGCGACGCGAACGTCGCGGCAGCGCCCTCTTCGTTGCCGGTGCGCGACTGCGCCTGGCCGAGTTGGAACATGGCGCGGTCCAGCGCCGCCGTGTCCGGGTGTTTCTGGATCAGGCGTTGATAACTGGCGATGGCGTTGGTGTATTGGCCAAGCCCGAAACGCACGTCCGCCACCTTGAACAACGATTCTGCGACGACTGCGGGGTCCTTCGACAACACCGCTGCCTGCTCGAAAAACCGGGTGGACTCGGCAAGCTGGCCTGTCTTCCACGCGCACCAACCGGCGTTGGCATTCGCTTTTGCCAGCAACGCGCTGTTCGTGCGTTGCGTGATGAACTGCGCGTATTCCGCCAGCGCCCCCGCCAGATCGCCGTGCCCGTACAACAAATCCGCGACGCCAATCTGCGCCCGCTCGGCCAGCTCGTCCTTCGGGTACGCCGTTACGAACTCCCGCAGCCGCGCCACGCCGTCGCTGATCTTGCCGGCGCGAACGCTGGCTTCGCTCAACTTCAACAACGCATCGCGCCGCATCGTCATGCTGGTCGCGTTGGTCAACGCCTGCGAGAAAGCGTCCACGCTCGCGTCGAACCGGCCTTGTTGCCAGCGCATCCAGCCGAGGCCGTACCAAGCCTCCGATGCCAGCGCCGCGTCCACCGGCTGGTTCGGTTTCGCCTGGAATGCCGCGGTGACGGCGCCGAATTGCGCCGCTGCCGCGTCAAACTGCAACCGTCGCGACAACGACTCGCCCAACCAGAGCCTCGCTTGGTAGGCCGGCCGCGACGCCGGCGCTTTCTGCACCAGCGCCTGCAACGCCGCCTCCGCCTTCTCGATATGGCCGAGCGCCAGCTCGACCTGGCCCCGCAACAAATCCGCCTCCAAAGGCACTTCCAGTTTCCGGGCGAACAGGCCGCCTTCCGGTTTTGCCAAACGGTCGAGCGTGGTGTTGGCCGCGTCGAACTTGCCTTGCTTGAACTCGGCGAATGCCAGCCCGTACAAAGCCAAAGCGCGGTACTCGCTGCGGGGGAACTTCTCGACCACCTCGCGGTACGGCAGTTCCGCCTCGGCGAATTTCCCGCCGCGCGCCCACGCCTCCGCCAGCCAGAACCGAAACGCATCCGGCGTCTTGTCCGGCCACCGTTTCAGGCCGGCATCGAGCGTCTCCGCCGCCGCCTGCCATTTGCCCTGCTGCAATTGCGAGCGGCCCAGCAACAGTTGCGCGCGGTCGGCTCGCGATGACGACGGGTGCTTCTGGAGAAACTCCGCCAACTGGCGTTCCGTCACGTCGTAGAGCTTGTCGGCAAAAGTCGCCTCGCCCGCCCGGAACAGGCGAAGCTCCTCCATCGTTGCCGCGACCGACGCCAACGCCAGCGCGACACACAGGCATTTCAGTGCGCTCTTCACGACAAACTTGCGTGGCGTTCCTGCAGGATCGCCAGCAGGCCGCCGATGCGGAAACTCGAATTCTTCCACTGGAACGATTCCACCGCGGTGTCGTGCAACGCCTCCTCGTACTCCCGCAGAAACCCCTCCACTTCGTGGTCGGGAATCTCCACCGACAAGGGGCGCTCCACATTCTCGTAATAAAGGTACAGTCTCATGAACCACTGCAACTCTAGTGCGCCGTGAACCCTGAATGCAAGGGCAATCCTCGTGTTGGGGAAGTCGGGCCAAGTCCCTTGCAAGAGGATTTGACGCGGCCATGGCGACTTGCTATAAGCTGCGCGCCTATGAACACGACCACTCATTTCACGCTGACGCAGCAAGACATCCCCACTCACTGGTATAACATCCTGCCAGACTTCCCCAAGCCACTGCCGCCGCCATTGCATCCGGGAACAAAACAACCGGTTTCCCCGGACATGATGACCGCCATCTTCCCGGAGAACCTCGTCATGCAGGAAATGTCGCCCGAGCGATGGATCGAGGTCCCGGCGCCGGTGCGGGAGATTTATGCGTTGTGGCGGCCGACGCCGTTGTTGCGCGCCGTGCGCCTGGAGAAGGCGCTGCAAACCCCGGCCCACATCTACTACAAATACGAGGGCGCCAGCCCCGCCGGCAGCCACAAGCCAAACACCGCCATCGCACAGGCGTACTACAACAAACTCGCCGGCACCAAGCGGCTCTCGACGGAAACCGGCGCAGGACAATGGGGATCGTCGCTGGCGTTGGCGTGCCGGTTGTTCGGATTGGAATGCACCGTGTACATGGTCAAGGTCAGCTTCGAGCAGAAACCTTACCGGAAGATGATGATGCAAACATGGGGCGCCGACGTGTTCGCCAGCCCCAGCAATCGCACGGAGTACGGGCGCAAGCTGCAGAAAGAAGATCCGAATTGTCCCGGCAGCCTTGGCATCGCCATCAGCGAGGCGATTGAAGACACCGTCAAAACGCCGAACACGAAATACTCGCTCGGCAGCGTCCTCAACCACGTCTGCATGCACCAGACCGTCGTTGGCCAGGAAACAATCAAGCAAATGGCACTGGCCGGGGAAGAGCCGGATGTCATCGTCGGCTGCGTGGGCGGTGGAAGTAATTTTGCCGGCATCGCCTTCCCGTACCTCCACAAGAAGATCACCGAAGGCAAGAAATACCGCATCGTCGCGGTCGAGCCAAGTTCGTGCGCCTCGATGACAAAAGGCGAATTGCGCTACGACTTCGGTGACACGGCGGCGACGACGCCGCTGTTGTGGATGTACACGCTCGGCCACGATTTCATTCCCCCGAAGATTCACGCGGGCGGACTGCGGTATCACGGCATGGCGCCGACCGTCAGCCACGCGCACAACCTCGGCTTGATCGAGGCGGTCGCGTATCCGCAGACAAAAGTGTTTGAAGCAGCCATGTTGTTTGCCCGCAACGAAGGCATCGTGCCGGCGCCGGAATCGTCGCACGCCATCCGCGCGGTGGTGGACGAGGCGCTCGCGGCCCGCGAGGAGAACCGCAAACGCGTCATCGTCTTCAACCTCTCCGGCCACGGCCTGCTCGACCTGACAGCGTACGACGCATATCTCAGCGGCAAATTGCGCGACGAATAACCAACAAAACAAAGGAAGGAAATAGTCATGAAACGGTTCGTTCTGATTGTCGTGTGTGTTCTGCTGGCCGTGTCGGGGGCGTTGGCTTACGACCTGCCATTCTTGAATCTCGGGTTCACCAGTTTTCTCGACGGCGCGCCGCCGGCGGGACCGGGATTCTATTTCCAGGATTACTTCATGTACTACCACGCCGGGAAATTCGCCGACCAGAACGGCAACAGCATCCCGACGGGACCGAAGGTGGACATCGTCGCCAATCTGTTCCAAGGGCTGTACGTCTCGAACCAAAAAGTGTTGCTCGGAGGCAAATGGGGCATGGATGTGATTGTGCCCGTGGCGAATTTCAGTCTCGACCCGGGGATGACAGGGCTTTCGGCAAATGAATTCGGCATCGGCGACATCCTGGTCGGCCCATTCCTCCAATGGGACCCGGTCATGGGCAAGAACGGCCCGATCTTCATGCACCGATTCGAGTTCCAGATGCTCCTGCCGACCGGCAAGTATGAGCGCAAAGAACAACTCAACCAGGGCAGTAACGTCTTCTCGATTGATCCGTACTGGGCCGCGACCGTGTTCCTGATGCCGAAATGGACGCTCTCCTGGCGCGTGCATTACCTCTGGAACGATGAGAACACCGACGTGTTGGGTGCGAGCTCGATGCAGGCTGGTCAAGCAATCCACCTCAACTTCGCCACTGAATACGAAGTCATCGAGAAACACCTTCGCCTCGGCTTTAACGGCTATTACCTCAAGCAGGTCACCGACACGGAAATCAATCGCACCTCTGTTCCTAATCGTCGTGAAGAAGTCATCGGCCTCGGGCCGGGCGTGCTCTACAGCTTCTCCCAGAACGACCACGTCTTCTTCAACTTCTACCAAGAACTCGGCGCCGTGAACCGGACCGAAGGCCAGCGATTCATTCTCCGCTGGACCCATCACTTCTAAAGTGGCCGACACACCACAGCGACAGAATCTGGATGTGGACATCGTCTGCGTCGGGTTCGGCCCCGCCGCGGGCGGATTCCTGACGACATTGGCGCGGCAGTTGCCGATGCCCGACGGTTCGATGCCGCAAGTTATCTGTTACGAGCGCGCCGACGACATCGGCTTCGGAGTCTCCGGCGTCGTCACGCGCGCCCGCGCCATCCGCGAGTCGTTCCCGCAGTTCGATCCGTCGCAGATTCCAACCTGCGCGCCGGTAAAAAAGGAGAAGGTTCTCTACCTTCTCGATCCCGTTGGCGCGAGCCGGCGCTCGGCGTTGTTGCGCATGGCCGACAAAATGTTCCGGTTTTGTTCCGGCAAGAAGTTCGCCATCGAGTTACCCTACATCCCGCCGTACTTGCAGAAACACGGTGGCTTTGTCACCTCCATTGGCCAGTTCAATCAGTGGGTCGGTTCCCAATTGATGAGCACCGGCGCGGTGCAAATCTGGCCGGGCACGCCAGCGGCGGAGCCGCTCATCGCGGACGACAAGGTGGCCGGCGTGCGGTTGGTGGATCAAGGCGAGATGCCGGGCATGGACATTCGCGCCGGACTCACGGTTGTTGCTGATGGTCCTGTTGGTCCCATCGGGCGACAGCTCGATCAAAAATTCGGGATGCCAGAGCGTCATCACACGCGCGACTGGGCCATCGGCATGAAGTTCGTCGTCAACCTGCCGGAGACTTGCACGCTTGAACCAGGCACCGTCCTCCACACGCTCGGTTATCCGGAGCCGGAGATTTTCGGGTTCCTCTACGTTTATCCAGACCGTGTCGCGTCGCTCGGCATCTTCGTGCCGTCGTGGTTCGATTCGCCGGTGCGCACGGCGTACCGTTATTTGCAACATTGGATGTTGCATCCGTATCTCTGGCAGCATCTCAACGGCGGGACGCTTCGTTCGTGGGGCGCGAAGACGCTCGGCGAGTCCGGTCGCCGTGGCGAACCGCATCTTGTCGGCAACGGCTACACGCGCATCGGCGAAGGCTCGGGAAGCACCAACGTCCTTACCGGCAGTGGTGTGGATGAAGCGTGGGCCACGGGCACAATGCTGGGCGAAGCGGTTGTCGAGCTGCTGAAGGACAAGAAACCTTTCACGAAAGAGAATCTGGAGGCGACGTACGTGCGTCGCCGCCGGGCGAGTTGGCTCGAAGAAGAGGCGTGCGCTGCGGAGCGTGCACGTGACGGGTTCCACAGAGGGTTTGTCACTGGATTGCTGGGCATGGCGTTGGCAGGCGCGACGAAGGGTAAGTTGCACGCGCCTGTCGAGCCGCGTCCGCCGTCGGATCACACGCCGAGTCTGGCCGAGTATTATCGCGACAAGATTTCGCTTTCGGAGATCGAGAAGATACGCGCCGAATGTGCTGCGAAGGGCGGCAGCGCGCACCACGCGTTGATGGATCGCGCCGGCTGGCCGGCGATTCCGTTCGACGGGAAATTGCTTGTGTCACACCAAGACGCGCTGTTGATGGGCGGCAAAGTGCAAGCACCGGCAGGCTACGAGCCGCACGTGGTGTTCTTGTATCCGAATCAGTGCGAACAGTGCGGGACGAAGATTTGCGTCGAGGCTTGTTCTGGGCAGGCGATCACACCGGGCGGGAAAGGCGTGCCGGTGTTCGACCGCGAGAAATGCATTCATTGCGGAGTCTGCATGTGGAACTGTCCGGTGCCACACCCGGATGATCCCGAGCGCAGCGTGCTGGATTTCCGCGCCGCACCCGGCGGATTGCACTCCGCAGAGAACTAGCCCGCCGAAGGCGGGCTAGATTTTTTCCTTGGCCCGCGGGCCGCGCACGCGGCGGGCAAGATGTTCAGTTTTTCGTTTCCTGAGCCGGCGCTCGATCTTCGAGGTGGCAACATCCATGGCGCTTAACACATCGGCGCCGCTTTCCTCGGCGCTGAGGTCGGCGCCGGGTATCTCACAGAGAATGCGCACGCTGTACTGGCGGCCGGAGGCGTGCGCGCTGACTTTGCGCACGCGAACCCGGGTGCGCACAGCACGCGGGGCAAATTGTTCGATGTGGGAGATCTTCTCTTCGATGGTTTCTTTGAGGTCGTCGGCGAGGGTAACGCCGGTCGACTGGATCAGGATATCCATGCGCTGCTCCTTTCAGTCGGTTGTCTCGGTTTCAATATCTGAACTTATCCACTCGGACTTTATCACGAAATCTCTTTCTCGTACATACGATTTCGGAGCGCAAACGCCACTGCGCCCAACATTGCCACTGCCTCAATTGCCAAGAAGCCGATGTCGAGACGGATGTGCGGGAAGATGTGGAACACGCGGTGCAGCATTAAGCCGATCAACACCATGTGGACGAGGAAGAAGAACACTTGCGTACTGTGACGGGCCTTATGAATGAGCAGCGTGATGAAAGGAACCGCAAACAGCAGCAGGATTGACAGGGTGAAGAACATCTTCCCGCCCGGCAGGGCAAAGCGACGGGTGAAGTAGTGGACTTCTTCGGGGATGTTGCCGTACCAGATCGTCAGGTATTGCGCGTAGAACAGGCCGCCCCAGAAGAGCGCGAACCCGAAGAACAAACTCGCGCCGTCATAAACCGTGCTACCGGCGCTGCCGGGGTTGTCGCGCTCCTGCACGAAACAGATGATGCCGACCAGCGCCAGCCCGGCGTAGACGCACTCGATCATGTACAGCGCGGGGAACATCGTCGAGATCCACGGGTAATCGAAGCTCATCGTCCAATCCACCGCCACCATCGTCTTGATTGTGACAAACGTGAGGATGTAACCGACGGCCCATTTCCGCGACGCAGCCGACTCGGCGAGTGATGCCTTGCGGAACACGTTGCCGACGACAGCCAGCAACAACAGCCCGGCAATATTGCGGGCGAGAAAGAAATCGCCGCGCAGCCAGCGCGTCTCGTGCGCCAGCCACGGATACGGCGCGAGCCTGACTAGCAGCGGGAACACGAACATCAACGGCGCGAGCGCCAGCAGAGGACGCTTGACGGGCTTAATCCATTTCGCATTGGAAAGTTCCGCCGCCGCCACGACGAGCACTGCGCCCTGCGTCAATGCCATCCCCAGCAACACCGGCGCGATGTGCGAGCCGGAAGCGTCGAGATGAACCGAAGCTACCAACACCGCGCAGAGGATGAGCAGCGGGACAATCATCAGGATTCCTCCACGAAGATGGCAAACTTCCCGTCAGCCTCAATGGGAGCGAGAATGTGTTTCGGCTGCGGCAGCCGCGTCAGGTGCAGGAAGCCGAGCAACGACACGATTGCGCCGAGCAGGATCGTCAACTCAAACGCGATGACCATGAACGGCGGCAGCGAAATGATCGGCTTTCCGCCGGTGATGAGCGGCCAGTGAAGGTTTGCGTAAATCGTCAGCGCAAACCCGGCGCAGAATCCGCCAATGGCGCCGGTCAGCGTGAAGAATTTCAACCGGCTCTCCGGCGTCTTCAGTAGGTGCAGTGCTTCGTGGACGGGGAATGGCGTCGTGATCTGGATGCGGCGCGCCGGGACACCCGCGTCGAGCAGTTCGTGCAGCTTGGCGAGGAAGGGATCCTCGTCGTCAAACGTGAATTGTTTCATGCGTGTAAATCAGGGTTGTAGGCCGACTCTGTGAGTCGGCGTCTGCGTTTGCGCGCTCTCTGCGCCGCCGCCTCGCAGAGGCGGCCTACATGCTCAAACGTGAATTGTTTCATGCGCGCGCTCCTCTTTGAGTTCGGTGATGGACAACACCGGCAGCACTTTGACGAAGACCAGGAAGAAGGTGAAGAACATGCCGAACGAACCGAGCGTGATGCCGATGGCGACTAGGCTCAGGTTTGGGTTGCCCCAAGCGTACGGATCGAAATCGTGCGCCAGCGACGTGACGATGATAACAAACCGCTCCAGCCACATGCCGACGTTGACGAACAGCGAGACGACGACGAGATAGAGAATGTTCCGGCGCAGCTTGCGGATGAACAGCGTCAGCGGAAGCAGGACGTTGCAGAAACACATCAGCCAGTACGGATACCGGAAATCACCCAGCAGTCGGAACTTGAAGTGCGCCGTCTCGAAAACGTTGCCACTGTAGAACGCCATCGCAAACTCCAGAATGTACGCGTAGCCAACGATCATCGAAGTGAACAGCAACACCTTCGCGATCGCCTCGAAGTGGTCAATCGTGATGTATTGCTCCAGCCGCAGAACGTGCCGCATCGGCGCGACCAACGTGATGACCATCGCGCACCCGGAGAAGATCGCGCCCGCGACGAAGTAAGGCGCGAAGATCGTCGTGTGCCAGCCGGGTACAACGCTCATCGCGAAGTCCCACGACACAACCGAGTGGACCGAGATGACCAGTGGCGTTGCGAACGCAGCGAGGAAGCCATACAGCTTCTCGTAGTGCGCCCATTGCGGGGCCGTGCCACGCCAGCCGAGTGCCAGCACCCGGTAAATCCATTGTCGAATGCCGGTGACGTGGCGGCGGACGATGGCGAGGTCGGGCAGGAGACCGACGAAGAAGAAGATGGCGCTCACGGTGAAGTAGGTCGAGACAGCGAACACGTCCCATTCAAGCGGCGACCGGAAGTTCGGCCACAACAGCCGTTGGTTCGGATACGGCATCAGCCAGTGCGGCAACCACACCCGGCCCAAGTGGATGAGAGGGAAGAGGCCAGCCGTCATCACCGCGATGATGGTCATCGCCTCGGCGGTGCGGTTGAACGCCTTTCGGAACTTCGCGCGGAACAGGAACAGCACCGCCGAGATCAACGTGCCGGAGTGGGCGATACCGACCCAGAACACGAAATCGGTGATGTACATGTACCAGCCGACGGGATTGTTTTTCCCCGACTGGTGCATGCCGGTGTAGATTTGCCAGCCCCAACACGCCAGACCGATGCCGAAACAGGTCATCGCGACGAGTAGAGCGAGCCAATACGTCGGACGAGGCTTCTGCATCGCCGCGAGCACATCGGTCTCGACCTGCTCGTAGTAGGCTGCGTTGTTCTTCTCATCAGGCTTCATGCTTGGTCGTCTTCAAATAGTAAACCGACGGCTGCGTGCCGAGTTCCTCGAACACCCGGTACGCGCGTTTCTCGTGTGCCAACTCGTGTACGCGCGAATGTTCATCCATCATGTTGCCAAACACGATGGCTTGCGCCGGGCAGGTTTCGGCGCAGGCGGATGTGATCTCGCCGTCGCGCACCAACCGCTTCTCGTCCTTCGCGTGGTCTTTGGCCTTCACGATTCGGTGGACGCAGAACGTGCACTTCTCCATCACGCCGCGCGGACGCCGCGACACATCGGGATTGGTCGGGTTCTCCAACGGATGACTGATCCAGTTGAATCGCCGGACTTTGAATGGGCAATTGTTCGCACAATACCGCGTCCCGACGCAGCGATTATAGACCTGCGCATTCAAGCCTTCGGGGTTGTGATACGTCGCCAACACCGGGCAGACCGGCTCGCACGGCGCGTGGTCGCATTGCTGGCACATCATCGGCAGCAACTCGTACTCGCCGTGGTCGTTCACAAACGGTTCGATCCGAATCCACGACATCTCGCGCCCGGCCAGATGTTCCTTCAGTCCGGCGATCGGAATGTTGTTCTCGACATAACACGCCGCCACGCACGCGCCGCAGCCGGTGCAACGGTCGAGGTCAACGGCCATCGCCCAACGGTAATGTTTGTGCTCGTGCGGCGGGTAAAGCGAATCGTTCGCGTGATGATCGCCGTGCTCGTGCTTGTGTTCCGGCAAAATGCCGCGTCCTTCGGCCCGCATCCCACCCGACAACACCGGCAACTCCTCTTTTTTCCCGGTGAATCGCACCGCCTCCGGCACCAACACCGTCGCTTCCTCGCCGTTCGTTGCAAGCGGCAGCGCCACTCCTTTCAAGAATGACCGCTGCACCGTAAAGACGTTCGCCGGTTGGCCGGGCATCTTGCGCGCGGGGAACCGAAGCGTCTTCCCGGCAATGACGAACTCGATCAGTTCGCCCTCTTTCACCATTGTTTGTTCGGACACCGTTACCCATGCGCCGTAGGTCACCGTCGTCAACGGGTCGGGAATTTCGCTGAGCAGCGGAATCACATCGCCGCGCCCGTCGAAGGTTCTGATCGAAGGCGTGATTACCAACGCTAGTGGAACGGGCGTCTCGCCCGTTCGTTCGTTAGTTGCCACTGCCAGAACGGGCGAGACGCCCGTTCCACTCTTCGGCGTCGCGCCGAGTTTCTGCAAATCAGATGGCAGGACGAGGTCGCACTTCTTGAGCGTCTCGTTCATCACGTCGCCGAAGCCGACGCGGAACGCGGCTTTCGTCTCGGCGAAGCCGGGGCGATACGCTGCGGGGTCGGTGTTGTGGATGAAGAGGACGCCGAAAGTGCGCTCGCGAAGTTTGTCGAGATCGGCGGCGGTGCCGACACGGCTGTAATCGAGACCTCGGTCGAAATCTACCGGCGAGTTCAGTTCCTTTTGCAACTTCGCAGCGGCCAGCGCGGCAGCGCCGTTGGCGATGATCAACGGACGCTTCGCGTTCTTCAGCGCTGCCGCGACGTGCTCGGACGCGAGGAATTCCGCTTCGCCGCCGGGTGGAATGACGATGCGTTCGTCGGCGTTGATGCCTGTCAGTGACAGGCATGATTCAGCGTGAATCCATTTCAGGTGCGCATCGCTGAGGTCGCGAGCGAACTGGACCGGATTGGCGAACGTTTCGATGACGTCCACGCCGACAGTGATAAGCAAGTCGGCTTTGGCCACGTCGTAAAACGGCACGACGGGTTTGCCGAATACGATCTCGTTGGCTTTGCGGATGGCGGCGTAAGAATAGACCTCGAATTCCGGCAGGCGCTCGACGTTGCGTTTCTGGCAGAAGCCTTCGATGAGTTCGCTCGTCGCGCCGGTGGTGCGGCCGGAGAGGAAAGCGTGCGGGCCGGGTTTGCTGAGCGCGCCTTCGATGTTGGCGATGGCTTCCTCCCAACTGATCTTCTGGCCCCGGAACATCGGTGCGGTGATCCGGTCGGGATGATAGAGCCGCCCGATGGACGCCTGGCCACGAATGCAAAGCTGGCCTTCGTACTTGATCGGTTGCCCGTCGCGAATCCTGACGGTCATCTCGCAGCCGGCGGGACACTCGGTGCAGACGGAGCGAACCAGTTTCGCTTCGCCGGGCAGCGTGTCGCTGGGAGTGACGGACGACACGATCTTCGTCGCGACGGGTTGGTCGCAGCCGGTGAGGGCGGCTGCGCCGGTGCTGACGCCAATAGTTTTGAGGAAGTCGCGTCGGTTCATTTGTGACAAGTCCAGCAATCGGTGGAAGCGTTGTTCTGCTGGTGGCAACGGACGCACCAGCCCATTTCAAGGGAACGAACCTGGTGAACCTGCATCATCGTCTTCACTTCGCCGTGGCAGATGGCGCAGTCCACGCCGGCGGCGATGTGGCGTTTGTGGTTGAAACGAACGTGCCACGGGACGCGGTGGATCTTCTCCCACTCGATAGGCTGCTGCTTCTGCCAGTGGTCGGTCAGGATCTTGATGTCGGGGCTGTCGAGCTTGACCTTGTTGTGGCACTCCATGCAGACGGAAAGCGGCGGCGCGCCGGCTTGCGGCGATTTGTCAACGGTCGTGTGGCATTTTACACACTGGAGGCCGACTTTGGTGATGTGCGTGGCGTGCGGGAAATGAATCGGCTGCTTCTGGCGTTTCTCGAACATCCAGACGTGCGCGCCGACGCCGCCGAGTCCGACGGCGATCAACGCAAACCAGCCGGTGACGCCGACCACAAGCGCCACGGGCGCGATCCGTTTCCAGTCGAGCTTCATGGCTTGGCTCCTTCCGCGGGGAACTTCGACAACAAATACTCCGCGACGGCTGTCGCTTCACGCCGGGACAGACCGGGCGCGGGCATTGCAGGGAATGAAGTGTCCACGCGCGACGGGTTCAGGATGAATGCCGCCAGCCGCGTCGCGTCGCCCCTGTACTTTGGCAACACGTCCTTGTGCGCCGGGCCAACGACCTTCTGGTTGAAACTGTGACACGACGCGCAGCGCTCGCCGTAAAGTCTCTCGCCGGCTTTCGGGTCGAGCGGGACATTGCTGACGTAGCGGGCTTCCTGTTGTTGGCGGAACGCCGCGAACTTGGTCTCCGCCTGCATCTGCAACAACGCCACCTTGTCGCCGATGGCGTCCATGCAAGTCTTGTGTTGGCGGTTCACTTCCAACGCCAGCGCCGCGAGCGCGATCACCGACCACAAACCGGCCCGGCGGGCGTGTCCGCCGAGCAACAGCATTCCGCTGCCGATGGCTGCAAGCCACAACAACACCAACTGCGGCGCGGTTCCCTTCACCGTCGCCACCGTCTGCACGCCCCACGCCGGCAGGGCGAAATCCCACACGACCAGTGCCGGCAACGCGATGGCGCCGACGTGCGTCAGCACCACGGCCCAGACTCGCAGCGCGGGATCAGAAGCAGGCCGGCGTTCCGGCCACGCAAAATAGACGCCGAGCAACGCCGCGCCCGTCGCCAGCAATCCGCCGGCGAAGAAGATCGCGAGACGCGGCAGGACCTGCGCGTTGTAGATGTCGGGCAACAGCGGATTCCAGAGCGGCCATTGTTCGGGCCGGCGCAGGAACTCCAGCAAAGTCACGAACGGGAAGATGAACGCGAGCAACGCGAGCACGCCGACGGCGCCGAAGAACCGGTTCAGACGGTTGCGATAGAGCCACAGGCACGCGAGCGCGAACGCCGCCAGCGGCAACAGGATGAGCAGCGCGTTGAAGATGTCGTAGCGGCTGGCGTACACGAGTTGTGCAAGCAGCAGCGTGAGCGTCAGCAGCGGCAACAGGCCGAGCGTCAGCCAGACGCTGAAGCGCGGGCTGATGACGCGGGCGAAGTCCATCGCCAGCGGACGATTCGTCGCGCGGTGCGCCAGCGACAACACGGTGCTGACGAGCGCGATGCCGGCAAACGCGACGAACACAAACTCCGCCGCGACCGCCATCGGCCCGATCAGCCGCAGGTGGTGCAGGTCCGGCAAGGATATGAGTCGGTTCAGTTCCATTTCTCGATGATGATGCTCAACAGCAGCACGACGGCAAAAGCGTTGATGGCCGCGAAGGCGCGCGGCGTCGAGCGCCACGCCTGCACGGCGAGCCAGAGCGCGGCCACGACGAGCGCGCTCAACGCCGCGATGTGCTCGACGACGCCAAACAGCGGCAGTGCGAGACCGAGCGACGTCACGGCCAGCGTCCAGATCAGCGTGACACGTTGCAGTCCGGCGGCGCCGAATCGCGCGCTCAATACCGGCAACCCGGCCTCGGCGAACTCGTGCTCGCGCCGCAGGAACAACAGCCAGAAGTGCGGAACCTGCCAGGCGACCAAAAAGACAATCAGCGCCACCAACCCCGGCCCGGCCGTTTCGCCGCCCGCGCCGGTCCAGCCGATCAGCGGGGCGAACGCCCCGACAATCGCGCCCACGACCGACGCCCACGCGGTGCGGCGTTTCAGTGGCGTGTAGAACGCGTTGTACGCGAGCACCGCGCCGACGCCGAGGACGACGGTCAGAAGGTTGCCGGTAAACGCGAGCGCGGCCAGCCCGGCGGTGAGGAAGATGACAACTACGAGTGAAGCAGTGCGGACACTGAGCGTGCCTGCCGGGAGCGGTCGCGTGCGCGTGCGTTCCATGCGGGCATCGAGGTCGCGCTCTTGAATCTGATTCAGCGACGCCGCGGCGCAAGCCAACAGGAACGTCCCAAACACCGGCCAGAAGATGTGCGAACCAGCGAGCAGTCCGCCAGCGGCGGCAGACGCCGCGCTGAGGAGAGCGATGCGAGGCTTGACCAATGTAATGTCATTCCGAGCGAAGCGAGGAATCTCAAACTTCTTCCAGAAGGATTCCAGAGATTCCTCGCTTCGCTCGGAATGACAAAAGCGGGTGTTCATTTGAGTTGTTTCAGCGTCTCCACAATGGTTTGCAGGTCGCCGTCGGTCAGGCCGGGCACGGGCGGCATGACGTCGGGGTAGCCTTTGACGACCTCGGCGCTCGGCTGCTTGAGCGAGCGGCGGAGGTAATCGTCGTCAGCGATGATTTCTTTCTCTTTTCCGGAGGCGAGGACGGCGGTCTTGCGATTGTAAATGCCGAGCAACGACGGGCCGGTGCCGCGTGAGTTGTCGAGCCGGTGACAGATGAGACAGCCTTTGGCCTGCATCAGCGGGATGCCGGGTAACTGCGTCACGACCGGCGCGCCGGCGATGGTGGTGTTGGTGCTGGCGTACCAGGTGTTGAAGTCGGTGTCGCTGAGAACTTCGACGCGGCTGATCATGTAGGCGTGCTTGAGGCCGCAGTATTGCGAGCAGAAGATGTCGGCAGCACCGAAACCTTGCGGCTGGAACCAGAGGAAGTTCTGTTTACCGGGAACGACGTCTTCTTTGAGACGGTAGGCGGGGATGTAGAAGCCGTGGACGACGTCGGTGGACTTGAGGTCGAGGCGGATCGGTTTATTGATCGGGACGTAGAGGATTTCGGTCTTCTTGCCGTTGGGGTACTCGAACTCCCATTTCCACATCATGCCGGTGACTTTGACGGCGAGCGCGCCGGCGGGGACGTTGCGCATGGTGAGGTACGCGCGGTAGCCGTACCAGAACATCGCAAGCGCGAGCGCGGTCGGGATGACGGTCCAGGCGACTTCGAGCAGCGTGCTCTCGCGGGTTTCCTTCGGCTGCGGGTGGCGGCTGCGGTGGTATTTGACGGCGAAATAAATCATCAGCCCGGTGACGAGGAGGAGGAAAAACAGTGAGATGCCGGCGATGAACCAGAAAACAAAATCAACCTCGATCGTGGTGTTGGCGTAGGCGCGGTTCATCGGAATAACACGTCGAAGAAGGTGAGCACCATGATGACCGTCAGCGTAAACAAGGCGAGGAAGAGCATCGTCTTGAAGAGGCGGTCCTCGTATTTCAGGTTCATGAAGTACAACAGCACGAGCGACGCCTTCACGGTCGCGATGGCGATGGCGGCGAACACGCTCCAGCCGCCAAAATGCAGGCTCGCCGCCGTGATGGTCAACGCCGTCAACAGGAGCAAGCCCAGCCAGATCATCACGTGGGTGCTGAGCGGGACGGGTTGATGTTGGGAGGCGTGGTCGTTCATGAGATGAGGTAGAAAAGCGGGAACAGGAAAATCCAGATCACGTCCACGAGGTGCCAATACAGCCCGGCGTTTTCGAGCCGGATGAGCCGGCGTTGTTCTGTCACCGCGCAGATCGTCTCCGGCCAGATCAACGTCGCCATGACCGCCAACACAATCATCCCCGCGATGACGTGGAGGCCGTGCAGGCCGGTCATGAAATAGTAGAGCGCGTAGAAAAGGTTCTCGCCGGGGGTGCGCCCGAGGAGTTCCTGTGAGTTCGGATAAATGTGGAGGTGGATTTTATGCGACCACTCGAAGTACTTGTTCACGAGGAACACGAGGCCCATCGCGATGGTGGCGAGGAGCAATGCGAGGCTGGCTTTGCGGTTCCGGCGTTCGAGCATCCCGATGGAGAGCACCATCGTCAGGCTGCTCGTCAACAGGATGACGGTGTTGACGGCGCCGACGCTGACATCAAGGTTCAACGAGGCAAAATGGAAGTCGGTGGCGTTCTTGGCGCGATAAACGGCGTAGAGAAGGAACATTCCGCCGAACAAAAGCAGTTCGGTGAAGAGAAACAACCACATCCCGATCTTGGAGCCTTTGGCGTCAACGTGGACTTCGCTCACGACGGGTGTCCTCCCTCGTAGTGGTACGGGCCGTGAGTAACGGTCGGAATCTCGTCAAAGTTTTCGTGCGGCGGCGGCGACGCGGTCTTCCATTCGAGCGTGGCAGCGCCCCATTGGTTCGCCTCGGCCGGCTTCCCATTCTTGAGTGACCGCAGGAACGCGCCGAGGAACATAAACACGCCGGCGACGAGGAACCACGACCCGATGGTCGCGACGACATGGTAAGTGTGGTATTGCGGGAGGTAGTTGTAGTAGCGGCGCGGCATGCCGAGCCACCCCATCACCATCATGGTGAAGTACAGCGTGTTGAAGCCGATGAAGAAGAGCGCCCACGCGATGTAGATCGTGCGTTTGCAATACATCTTGCCGGTCATCTTCGGCCACCAGTAGAGCAACGCCGCGAACAAGCCGACACCGGTGCCTCCGAACATCGTGTAGTGGAAATGGCCGACGACATAGTAGGTCTCGTGGACGTTGATGTCGGTGGCGAGCGCGCCGTTGAGGAGGCCAGTGAGGCCGCCGATGGCGAACATGAAGATGAATGTCATCGCGAACAGCATCGGCGGTTCGACCTTGATCGAGCCTTTGTACATCGTGGCGACCCAGTTGAAGGTTTTTACCGCGCTGGGGATGGCGACGAGAAACGTCAGCAACGAGAACAACATCCGCGCTGTGTCGCTCATGCCGCTGGTGAACATGTGGTGCGCCCAGACGAGGTAGCCGACAAACGCGATTGCCAGGCTGGAGAACGCAATGGCGCGGTAACCGTAGATGTTCTTGCGGGCGAACGTCGGGATGATCTCCGAGATAACGCCCATCGCCGGGAGGATCATGATATAGACGGCGGGGTGCGAGTAGATCCAGAAGAGATGTTGGTAGAGCAACGGATCGCCACCGCGTGACGGATCGAACAGGCCAAGATTCAGGAGCCGTTCGCCCATGATGAGCAAGAGTGTGATGCCGAGAATCGGCGTCGCGAGAATCTGAATCCACGCCGTCGCGTAAAGCGACCACGTAAACAACGGCATCTTGAACCACGTCATTCCCGGTGCGCGCATCCGGTGAATCGTCGTGATGAAGTTCAGGCCCGTCAGGATGGACGAAAAACCGAGGATGAACGCCGCGAAGACGGCGAGCGTGACGTTGGTGTTGGTGCGGAGGCTGTACGGCACGTAGAACGTCCAGCCGGTGTCGGGCGGACCGTTGCCGGAGAAGAGCGCCGTCAACGCCAGCAACGCCCCGATGACGTAGAACCACCACGAGAGTAGGTTCAGGCGCGGGAACGCGACATCTTTCGCGCCGATTTGGAGCGGCAGACAGAAGTTACCGAACACCGCCGGGATGCCGGGGATGATGAAGAGGAAAATCTGAATGACGCCGTGGACGGTGAAGAAGGCGTTGTAGGCTGCCGCGCTGTAGAGGTGATCTCCCGGCCAGAGCATCTTCAGGCGCATCACGATGCCGATCAACACGCCGACGCTGAAGAACGTCATGATGCTGATGAGATAGAGGATACCGATGCGTTTGTGGTCAGTCGAAAAAATCCACCCGGCGATTCCTTTGTACCGGCCTTGGTGGTCGAGGTAGTTCATTCCCGTTTGCGCGTGGTCAGGTAAAGAAAGCTGCCGAAGCAGGCGAGCACCGCCAGCGTGGCGACGCCGGCGACCTTGAGCGTGCTGAAGACGTAGCGGCGCCCGTCAGGGTCGTAGGTGAAACAAAACGCGAGCATCCGGCTGACGGCCGGCATCGGTTTGCCTTTGGAGGCTTCGATGACGCCCATCTTGATGTCGAACGGCAAGAACTGGATGCCGTGGAGGTAGCGCATCATCCGTCCGTCGGGCGACAGCACCATCACGACGCCGGGATGATTGAAGTCTTCGCCGACCTTTTTGTAACGGAACCCGACGGCGTCGGTGATCTTGTCAATCGCGGCTTGGTCACCGGTAAGGAACCGCCACGCTTCTGGCGGACACGGCGAGGTGCGTTGTTTGATGTAATTCTCGCGCTTCTTGGCGGCGAGTGGCGGTGTGTCCTTTGGGTCGAAGGAAATGGTGATGACCTGGTAGTCTTGTCCCTGCGTCATGTCGAGCCGGTTGAGGGTGCTGGTGAGGTTGTTCAGGAGCGGCGTGCAGATGCCGGGGCAATCGTAGTACACGAGCGTCAACAGCGTCGTTTTGCCGAGTAAAGATCGCAACGTGACCGGTTTGCCGTCCTCATCGTTGAAGACGAGTTCGGTGGGCACACTGCTTCCGAGTTTCTCGTCCACGCCAACACCGCCCGGCACACCGAAGGCCGATGGAATTACCAAGGCGATCAGCGCAACAATTTTCCACGCCGCACTTCTCACGGGCGGTATAGTAACCGCAGTTTGTCAAAACGCAAGTCATCCGCGTGTGTGCTGTTCGACGGCGTTGACAAGCGGAGAGGCAATTCGTAGTCTGGCGATGGCGATGGCACTTTCCAAGCGCGAACAACGGTTGAAATTTCTGGATTTCACCGAGCGCGACGCGGCACTGCTGCAGGCGTTGCGGCCGGTGGTGCAGCAGCATCACGAGACGCTGGCCGAAGGCTGCTGCCAACAGTTGGAGGCGTTTCCCGAAACCGCCGAGGTCTTTCGCACCCGCACCACCCGTGAACGGTTGAAGGGGGTGCTCTGCCAGTATCTCATCGAGTTGACGGAAGGCCACTTCGACGAGAACTACTTCGCACAGCGCCAACGGCTCGGCCAGATGCACGAGAGGATGGGGCTGTTGCCGCGCTGGTACCTGATGGGTTACGCGTCGCTGTTTCGTGACATGATGGCGTTGATTCGCCAACACTGTGGCGACTCGTCCGACGACACCTTCGTGGCGCTGGAAAAAGTCTTCATGCTCGACGCCTCGCTCGCCGTGGACGCCTACATCGCCAGCGACCGCCACCGCCGGATGCAGGAACTCGAAAGCATCGTTCACGATTCCGCTGATGCCATCTTTACCGTGGACACCGAGAAACGTTTCCGCTCCTGGAATCGCGCCGCCGAACAAGTCTTCGGCTGGACCGCTGACGAAATCGTCGGTAGTTCCGTTCTGTGCCTTGTGCCGCCTGATCTTCTCGCTGCCGGCGAACTTGAGCAGATTGATAAACGCATCGCTTCCCATGGTCGCCTTCATATGGAGACCACTCGCCTCGCCAAGGACGGTCGCCGCGTGCCCGTGGAACTCAGCATCTCGTTGCTCCGCGATCCGCAAGGTGTTCCCATTGGCCGTTGCGTCATCCTCCACGACATCACCGAACGCAAACGCCTCGAAGAAGCCAAGCTCCAAGCCGAACGCCTTGCCGTCATCGGCGCCATGTCCGCCAAACTCGCCCACGAAATCCGCAATCCCCTCAGCTCTGTCATCCTCAACCTCGACCTCGTCGGTGATGAGGTCGCCAAACTTGCCCCCGACGCGACCGTCGCCGAAATGCGCACCCTGCTCGGCGCGATTGACGCCGAAGTGCGCCGCATCCAACGCGTCACCGAGGACTACCTCCAATTCGCCAAGATGCCCAAACCACGTCACGACTTCGTCGCCCTCAACGACCTGCTCACCCAAGGACTCTCCTTCCTCCAAAGCACCTTCGACAACGCCCGCGTCACCGTTCAACACCATCTCGATCCGCTCCTGCCGCCCGTGTACGGCGACGAAGCCCAACTCTGGCAGGCCATCCTCAACATCATCCGCAACGCCATCGAAGCCATGCCCAACGGCGGCACCCTCACGCTCACCACCGCCCAGAAACCGTCCCACGTCTTCCTCGGCATCTCCGACACCGGCGAAGGCATGAGCGATGATGAACAACAACAAATCTACAAACCCTTCTTCAGCACCAAAGCCAGCGGCACCGGCCTCGGCCTGCCGTTGACGCAACAGATCGTCGCGGAACATGGCGGACGAATCCATTGCGAAAGCGCCCCCGATCGTGGTACTACATTCCTCATCGAACTGCCCGCAGCCGACACCCATGCCACTCAAAGCTGACATCCTATTGGTGGACGACGAAGAAGCTCTCTGCCTCGCGGCCGAGAAGATCCTCGCCAAGGACGGCTATCGCGTCACCAGCGTTCACACCGCCGGCGAAGGCCTCGCCTACTTTGAGCGCGACGGCGCCGATCTCATCCTAACCGACCTCGCGCTGCCCGACCACGACGGCCTCACCGTCCTGCGCCGCGCCAAGGAGATGCGTCCCGCCGTCGAAGTCATCGTCATCACCGGCCACGGCACCGTCGAAAAAGCCGTCGAAGCGATGCGGCTTGGCGCCTACGATTTCATCGAAAAACCCCTCGACCGCAACGCGCTCCTCAAGGCCGTTGCCAAGGCCGTCGAGAAACAACGCCTCACCGCCGAGAACCTCCGCCTCCGCAGCGCCCTCCAACAAGTCCGCGGCGAAGAAGCCCTCATCGGCAACAGCGCCCCCATGCTGGCGGTCAAGAAACTCGTCCAGCAAATCGCTCCCACCGACGTCAGCGTCCTCATCCAAGGCGAGAGCGGCACCGGCAAAGAAGTCGTCGCCGACGCCATCCATCTGCTCAGCCCGCGACGCGACCGTCCGATCGTGAAGATCAGTTGCGCCGCCATCCCCGAGACGTTGCTCGAAAGCGAACTGTTCGGCTACGAACGCGGCGCGTTCACCGGCGCCGCCAACACCAAGCCCGGCAAATTCGAGCTTGCCGACGGCGGCACGCTATTCCTCGACGAAATCGCCGAGATGAGTCCGCAACTCCAGGCGAAACTGCTCCGCGTCCTCCAAGATGGACGCTTCCAACACCTCGGCAGCACTCACGACATCCAGATTGACGTTCGCATCATCAGCGCCACCCACGTTGACATCCCCAATGCCATTGCGGAGAAGAAATTCCGCGACGACCTTTACTACCGGCTCAACGTCGTTCACGTCAGCCTGCCCGCCTTGCGCGAGCGGCCCGACGACATTCCGCTACTCGCGAATCATTTCCTCCAGAAATACGCCGCCCGCATGCACAAGGAAGTTTGCGCCATTGCCCCCGCCGCGCTCGACCAACTTCTCGCTCACTCATGGCCCGGCAACGTCCGCGAACTGGAGAACGCCGTGCAACGCGCCATCGCCGTTGCCACCGACGACACGATTTCCTCCTTCATCCTCTGCGCCCCGCTCTCCGGTGCCCTTCCCGCTGCGCAAGCCTCCGGCGCCAACGTCACCATTCCTCTCGGCACGCCGTTGGAAAAAGTCGAGGAACGCCTCATCACCGAGACGCTTACTTTATGTGGCGGCGACAAGGAAAAAGCCGCCAAGATGCTTGGCGTTTCCAGCCGCACTCTCTATCGTCGTTCCGCCAATCGCTGACCTACTCTGTCGTCTGTTCCTGCGTCCGTTTCCCCCACGGTGTTCGATAATATTGAGATGATCGTCTCAATATTATCGAACGGCTAGCGTTCCGCCAATTCCACGAACCGCAGCGCCAGCAAACGTCGCAAACGCAGGTGCATTTGCCGGACATCCGCACCCCGGTATCCTTTCGGCCAGAGAGAGCGGGGCAACAACGGATCAAGGGAAAACGCCGACTGATAGACCCAGCGTTCACATCGTGCCAACGCCGCTAAATGACCCAAGTCGCGGATAGCAACCGCCGGATTGCCGGCCAACGAAGGATGACGAAGATACTCCTCGTGCCGGTGCCCGATCCGTTTCCAGTCCCACGCGCTGGCTACGACTTCCGACGTGGTGCAGAGAAACAGTTCACGCGCGGTGAATCCGCAGAAGCACTCCGGCACGCCTTCCGCGTCCACGATTTCTGCAAGGATCGCTTCCAGCGAGTGCGGCCAAATCCAGACACTGCGCTGTAGAAGCCCCAATTTACGGGCACGCAACGCGCGCCAGAGAATTTGGCGATCCTTCCGCCGCACTTCCGGCAGATCGAAGGTCACCACCCGCCACGCGCCATCCCATCGTGTGTCCCACGAGCTTGTCGGATCATCCACTTGCGCCCGCCGCACGCCCTCCGAGGTGATCCGGTAGGTCGCGCGCAGGCCGGCGCCGGTGCGCTGCAGAAACTGGCGGCGTTCCAGTTCGTGGAACAGCGCGCGGCTTTCCCCGCGGTGTTCGTACTCCTCGTACCCGGCCAACAGGTTATTGAACGTGGGACGCGAGAGTTTGTCCATCGTCCACAGGAACAGATCCAGCACCTCTGCATAGTCCAAACGATGTTTCATGTCGCCTTGTTACCGCACCACCCGTTTCCCGGCAAGCAAGACCCGTCAACTATTTTGAGACGATCGTCTCAAAATAGTTGACGCCGCTCTTACACCATTCCCGAAATGATAAACAGATCCGGTGTCGCCGTCTGACTACTTCTTCTTGGGCGGTTTGTCCCAGCCGTGGGTTTTGACGATGCGATCCACGTCAGCCTTCGGAGCGAAATCGGCGGGAACAAAGCCGAACTTGGCGAGATATTGGAAGATCCGGAACATGGCCATCAGTTCATCCTTCTTGCCTGTGACTTGATCTTCCGAAAGCTTCTTCAGCCCCGCCGCGTATTGAGCGAACATCTTTTCGACCTTTTGGCATGTCGGCTCGTCCTTTTCATAAACGAGCGACTCGGCAAAACGTAGCGTCTGGTCGAGCGAACCAGCCGGCAACTTCGCGGCGTCGTCGCGGATGGCGGCGGCGAGTTTCTTGCGCAAGGCTGCTGTCTCTTCGGCGCTGGGCGGACCGTGAATGCCGGTCTCGGGTTTGCGCGGCGGCAACGGTTGGAGCCAGATGTTGCGGAACCGGACCGGGTTGCCGTGGTCCTGAAGCCGCAACGGTCCATCCGCGAGCGGGCCGGGTTTGGAGCGGCCGCGATGCCCTGATGGGCCTTCAAGCTGCACTTTGTCCTGCATCAACACGCCGTTGCAATACACCGTGACGTAGCCGGGATCCACGCACTTGTCGCCCTCATAAATCGGCCGGCGATACGTGATGTCAATCTGCTGGAACTCGCCCGGCGGACGCAACGCATTCGCCAACGGCGGAGAGATGCCGTACATCGAGCACGCGCCGCCGTCGGCGTAAGTCGGATTGTTGTAATTGTCGAGCACTTGGATTTCGACGCCGCCCGGCAGGAAAATGCCGCTGTTGCCGCGTCCCTGGCTTTCACCTTCGACCTTCGATGGCGCGGCCCATTCGACGTGTACCTTGCAATCGCCGAATTTCTGTTTCGTGCGGATGTACCCCGACTTCGGAACACACTCCATCGCTCCATCGTTGATGATCCACTTCGTCGGGCTGCCGTCCTTGTCGGACTCCCAGTTCGCCTGCAACATCGCTTCGGTGCCGTCGCACAACACCACCGCGCCCTTCGGCGGCGGCGCCGGCTTGAACGGCTGCGGCTCGACGCGCGGCGGTTGCGGGCGGTTCCAGTCGTGAACGCACCACGGATGCCGGTCATCGGGCGGATCGCCATAAAACGGCGAGCCGGTGGAGATGGCAAAACTGCTGGCAGCAAGTAACAACGAAGCGAAGATGAGTTGAGCTTTCATGCGGCTATTCCTACCGCTATAGTGTCCGCCATGCAAGTCCTGTTCATCGGCGGCACTGGAAACATCTCGACCGATTGCGCGGCGCGGCTTCACCAGCGCGGCGACGAAGTCGTTTTGCTCACGCGCGGCCGGTCGCCTGTTCCGGAAATGTTCCGGAGCGTCAAGGCCGACCGCAAAGACGCCGCTGCGATGAAGGCCCTCGCGCCGGATGTCGTCATCAACTTCCTTGGCTACGAGCCGACCGACCTCGTGCCGCACTTCGAAGCCTTCGCCGGCAGAATCCGGCAGTACATCTTCATCAGCACCACCGCGGCCTACACAAAACCGGCGACGAAACTGCCGATCACCGAGAGTGAACCGCTTGCAAATGCCTACTGGGATTACGCTCAGAAGAAACAGGCGTGCGAAGAATGGCTGCGTGCACGACCGGACTTTCCAACGACCATCGTCCGCCCGTCGCACACTTACGGGCCGCGTTGGTTCCCGAACATCGTCGCCAGCGCCAGCTATACACTCGCCGCGCGTCTGCTCGCCGGCAAACCGCTTTTCCTGTGGGAGCGCGACAATCCTTGGACGCTGACTGCGACGAGCGATTTCGCCGTCGGTCTCGCCGGGTTGGTCGGCAACGAGCGCGCCATCGGCGAGGCGTTCCACATCACCAGCGACGAGGCGCAGACGTGGCCGCAGATTTACGCCGAAACCGCCGCCGCGCTCGGCGCACCGGCGCCGAACATTGTCAGGATTCCGCTCGACTGGCTCTGCGAAAAGTTCCCGCAACTAACCGGGCCGTTCAAAGGCGACAAAGCCAACGACGCCGTGTTTGACAACTCGAAGATCAAACGGTTCGTGCCGGAGTTTGTCTGTCGTAAGCCGTTCCGCGTCGGCATCCGCGAGTCGGCGGCGCACACCGGCACCGTCAACGCGGAGTTCGATGCGCTCTACGACGCCGTCGTCGCGGCGTGGAGGTTGCGGTGAACATCAAAGGCATGTACCACGACGAGTTGGCCGAGCTTATCAAGCCGGCGTACCGGGCGGATCAGATTTTGCAGTGGGTGTACGAGAAGCAGGCGGAGTCGTTCGACGCGATGACGAACTTGCCGGCAGAGTTGCGCGCGAAACTGGCGGAGGAGTTCCAGTTGAACGCAGTACACGAGTTGCGGACGCGCCACGCGGCGGACACGACGGAGAAGTTCCTGTTCAAGCTTCACGACGGCGCGTTGATCGAGACGGTGCTGATCCCGGCGACGCCGGGCCTGTCGAGCACCGATGAGCGGCAAACGGTGTGTGTTTCGACGCAAGTCGGGTGCGCGTTCGGATGCAAGTTTTGCGCGAGCGGGCTTGCCGGTTTCAAGCGGAACCTGAGCGCCGCGGAAATCGTGGACCAAGTTTGTCACGTTCAGAAGTTGACGAAGCAGAGGGTGGACAACATCGTCGTGATGGGCATGGGCGAGCCGATGATGAATTACGACAACGTGCTCCGGGCGTTGCGAATTCTCAACGCGCCGTGGGCGCTCGGCATCGGCGCGCGGAAGATGACTATCTCGACCGCCGGTGTCGTGCCGGGAATCCGGCGGCTGGCGGAGGAGCCGATGCAGGTGCGACTGGCGGTGTCGTTGCACGGCGCGACCGACGAGGTGCGCGGCAAGATCATGCCGATCAACCGGAAGTTTCCGTTGAAGGAGTTGATCGCGGCGTGTGAGCACTACTCGAAGACGAAGGGGAAGATGCTGACGTTCGAGTTCATCCTCATCGAGAACGTGAACGACTCGCTGGAGCAGGCACACAAACTGGCGGCGTTGGCCCGGCGCGTCCACGCAAAGGTGAACTTGATTCCATACAATACGGTCGAGGGCCTGTCGTGGCGGCGGCCGGACCGGGATCGTTGCAAGGTGTTCCAGCACGTGCTTCGTCAGGCCGACATCTCGGCGACACTGCGCATCGAAAAAGGCACCGACATCGCCGCCGCGTGTGGCCAATTACGGCTGCAGCACGAGGCCTGATTTGCAGTTGCGCTTCTCGTACATCTCAGCACCAACGGCGCGAACGGCGGCGACGGTTTCAGGATACGGCGTGTCGCAGATGTCCACAAGGCCGATCTGGTAGTTTTCGCCGTCGCCCCGGCCGGTGGTGGCTTGGTCGCGATATTGGAACCAGTGGGTACCGACCACGAACGGGTTGCGAAGCGCGCTCTCGACGTACTCGCGATACTTCTGCGCGCGGTCTTGCTGGTTTGCTGTTTTGCGCAGGCCGGTGTGGAACATCCCGCGGTCGAGCGCGCCGAAATGAAACTCGCCAATAATCAACGGCAGGTCGAGATCATTGGGCAGACGCAGTTTTTCGATGCTGTAGTCGTAGCGGTTGTAACTGATCACGTCGCAGAATTTCGCCGCAGCCAGCGCGGCGCGGTCATTGACCGATGCGAACCGGCAACCGAGATAAAGCTGGTTCGGCGCGACCTTCTTGAGTTCCTCGCGGATGATCGAAAAATACGTCTCGGCGGTCTTGGTGTAGAAGGCGCGAAGATCGTCACCGGCCTTCTTGGTGTTCGGCGCGGTCAGCGCATCCCACGAAGCAAACTGAGTTCCCCATGCTTCATTGAGCTTCGCGATGTCCACGTACTTGGCCTTGAGGTCGGCGATGAAAGCCTGCTTCGCCGGTTGCGTCGGAGGCGAACAGAGTGCGGCGACGGCCAGCGAGGTGTCGTTGCCCCAGCCAAGTTCGTTGTGGACGAAATAACCGATGCACCACGGGTCGTTCACCGAGCCGCCTTTTTCCTTCTCGATGGCGCGGCGAATGGATTCGCGGAACGACGGGTCGAACACATCGGCGAACTTGCCCCAGTAGCCTTGCGAACCTTCCAACTGCTTGGAGTACGAATACAGGTTGGCGGTGTACGGCGTCTTGCGAAGGAGGTATATCTCGCTGTCAGACCAGTTGGCGATGGTGTTCATCCCCCAACTCCTCAAACGACGTTGCGTGATCTCCGCGTGTGCTTTGAGATAACCCTCGCCGTACTTTCGGCACAGATTCGCGCTGCTGAAATCGAAGGTCTTGTACGGCGCATGGTCCTTGTAATAACCGTGCGGCGCCCAGTGGTTGCGGCCGTAGAACGGGCTGCCGCGCTCCGGCAGGTTCCGAAAATAATTCTCGCGGTCGGTAATTGGCGTGGCCGCCTCGACGCGCACGCAATCCGTTCCGTGCGACCAAAACAACCGTCCTTCCGGGTCCACCAACCACCACTTGCCTTGGTGTTTCTCGGCGCGGAAGAAACCGGTTGCCTTCAGTTGCGGCCCTGACTTCCATCCGCCGTACTGGTTGCGGTCAGTGGGGCCGGGATGCGCGGCGATGTCTTTCTTCTCCGCCGCTCGGCGCGCGGCGAACTCTTCCTGAGAATGCACCTTGCCCGGCCAGTCGCGGTGGATGAACTGTCCAAACTCGTCAATGAACGGAAAGAACTTCTTCGCATCAATCAGTGCGAGTGTCCCACCGGCGCGGACGTTAGAAATCTCGAACGCATGATTGAGTTTTGGTTTGGCAACGAACACCACCAACTGCGTGACGTTGGCGGGATCAAAATCCTTGTTTCCGCCGGGCGTGCCGCGCATGCCGATGATGGGAACGCCGCCCGTCACCGACACGGGGAAACTGGCGAACGCCACGCGCAGTGTCCCGCTGGCGCCGGGGTCGAGCTTGAGTTTTTCGGTCACACAATGATGCTGACCATCGGCGCCCGGGTTGTCCACACGGCACGCAACCGTCACCGCCTCGGCGCCGACATTCTTCACGTCGAGTTCAACAAACTGCCGGCGCGACAAGTCCCACTTGCCTGCGAGTGTGATGCCGGGCCACGCATTCTTATGCCCGGTTTCGATTCGCAACACGCCATCGCGTACGAGCGCGACTTTCGCGTCAGTCGCCTTTATGGCGGCGGGATCGAGCGTGACGAGTTGCAGGTTTGCGGCGAGAAATAATGCTGCGAGTACGGTTGTCATCGGACTTGGATGGTGGCGGTCTTGGTGTTGCGGTCAAGAGTGAATGAGCCTTGCCAATAGGAACACTCGATGCGGTAATCGCCGAGAAAACCGCGGACTTTGACTTTGCCTTGGACGTCGGTGGCGGTCTTGATCTCGCTTGTCCACCAGTCGTTCTTGATGAGGCGCAACAGGACATCGTAGGCGGGTTTTGGCGTCATGTCTTTGCGGACCAACCCGGCGGGAGCATTCTTCCATGCTTTGAAATCGCTGAAGTCCCACCACGTGATCGCCTCGATGGAGGGATGGGAGAAGAGAACGCGATAGAACTCCTCGACCTGACGGGCTTGTTCCTGCTCGGCGTCTAGCTTGGAGAGGATGGTGGTTTCAGTGAAGTGAATTGGCTTGCCGAAACGAGCGTATTGCTCACAGACGTCCCAAGTCTTCTTTGCGCCCCAGTAACCGTCGTGCATGTGCGACTGGATGCCGATGGCGTCAATCGTCACACCGGCATCGAGGCATTCGTGGATGAGGTTCTGGAACTTCTCATTGAGAATATAATCATTGAGGATGAGCAGCGTCTTCGGGTCAGTCCGACGTGCTGTGGCAAACGTCTGGCGAATCAACTCGCCCCGGCCAAGGGAGCGGCAGAGGTTGCCGATGGCATTCTTGGCATCGGGCATCACGACCGCTTCGTTCAGCACATCCCAGGCGTGAATCGCGCTTTTATGCGCGGCAATATCACGATGGATGCGGTCGAGTTGGAGGCGGAGAACTTCGTTGGTCGGTTGTCCGTCCAGCCATTTGGGCTGCACCTCGTGCCAGCAGAGTGGATGGCCTTTGGCGCGGATACCGTTCTGGACGCACCAGTCAGCTTTCCTGCGCAAGTTCTCTTCGTTCGGTTTGCCTTGCTGATACTCGTAGGCGCCCCAATAGAACGGCAGCGTGGCGTAGTTGAAAAGCGCGGCAAACCGCCGCTGATACGCTCTCTGGAGGTCGGAGGTGTCGGCGGTATTGATCTCAAATGCGTTGCAACCGAACAGGAACTTGTGGCGCGTCTGACGAATTGTCACCGGTTGCCCGGTCAGTGGCGAGCCATCGGGGGCCAGTACGGTAAACGTCACTTCGGCAGTCCGGTGCTGGCGGATGCGCTGCTCTATCGCCTCCCGTGAAAGCGGATCGGCGGCGCGTAACAGAGTAGAAACGAAGAGCACCGCCGTAAAGAGAAAGGCGGTTCGTTTCATGTTCCGGTTCGGTTTACTTCGTCTCTTTGGCTTCAGCCTTCAATTCGAGACGGACGTCGTCTTCGAGAAAAGCGTCGCCAACAGACTCGTACACAATGCCCCACCAACGGCGGTTGACCTTGAAGTCGGCTTCGAGTTTCACAATGTCGCCTTCCACGGTGATCGTGGCAGGGAACGAGATGCGCTTGGTGACATCGCGAAGCATGAGGTCGCCGATGACGGTGAACTTGTTCGGCCCATCGGCCTTGGTGATGCTGACACTCTTGAAGATGGAGTTCGGGAACTTCTCGCAATGGAAGAACTGTTCCTTCTTCATGACGCCGGTGAGGATCATGTCGTCGGTCTCGCACGACTCGGTCTCGATGTTCAAGTCAATGCTGGCTTGCTCGATGTTGGTGCCGGGCATTTTACCGGTGCCCTCGAAGAGAACGAACGCGCCGGAGTGGCGGCCGACTTTCTTGTAGCCGGTCCATTTGATCTGGCTCTTGTCGGCGAGCTTGAAGGTCCGCATCGGGCCGGTGGCAACTTGTGTGGTCGTTTTCGATGGTGTGCCGGTGTCGGTCACCAGCGCGCCTGCGTCGGACTTGGCGAGCTGCTGTTTGTTCACGTGCCTTTGATAAGCGAAGTATCCGCCGAGCGCGGCGAGCGCAATGACGGCAACGATGGCTAGTTTCTTAATCATGTTTTTTCTCCGGGGTGAAACAACGCTTGTGACTGCCGACCACGATACCCGAAACCTCCGGGTGTTGGCGACAATAATTTTCAATCTCCTCTTCGCTCATCACGAAGAACGCCGTGCTCAACGCATCGGCCCACGCGCCGCTCGGCGCGAAGGCCCAGACCTGCGTACGACCGCGCACGGGCTGGCCAGTGCGCGGGTCGAAGATGTGTTCGCCTTGCACAGCGACGCCGGAACCGCTGAGGGCGCGTTGGTGCAACACGACCGGTTGGTCGGCGTTGACCGTCCAGCCGTCCTTGCCTTCCGGCGGATCGAGCGCGAGCACGGTGCTCTCGGCACTGAGCAGGGCGCGCGTGATGCCCCATTCCTCGAAGATCGCCGCGGCGACATCGAGCGCGTAACCTTTGCCGATCGCGCCGAGATCAACCTGCACGCCAGCCTTCCGGACGCCGACGAGATGCGACTCCTCGTCCATCATCAACAGTTGCCAGCCGGTCCGCTCGCGTGCGGCGGCGAGCGCTTCCGCAGTAGGTGCGCCTTGGGACTCGCGCCACGCAGCGAACACGGGGCCGATGGTCACGTCGAACGCGCCGTTGGTGTCGGCGGCGACGAACTGCGACATCTTCAGGCACTCGAACGCATCGAGCGTCAACACCATCGCGTCGCCCGGTTTGAGTTGGCTGATGCCGGCGATGTCGGTGGACGCATCGAACCGGCTCAACTCGGTTTCGAGCCGATCAATCTGGCGAAATGCTTCTTCGCAAAGTTGCCCCGCGTAGCGTTCATCATCGTGTTCGACGCGGAACACGAACTGCGTTGCCATGGCTCCATGTGCGAAGCGGTGGATCATTTCTTCGTCTCTGGCGTGCCGTACACTTCGACTTCGATGTAGTGGTTCATTTCGTTTGCGGTGTTTCCCTTGCTGTAGAGACGAACATATCGCCCAACAATACCCTTGGCGTCAATGAGCCGTCCATTCTTACTTTCGATGTAAGCCTTGTCATTGCCGACGCCCATACCAGCGGAGTTATCGTGATCATTGTTGTAAATCGTCTTTGCACCGGTTACGAAATCTGAATCGTCGGACACTTGGACGATCACATCGTGATAGGCGCGTTCTTGGGCGTGATAATGCCAGAAGGCGACGGCATAGATGGTGTGCTTGGCACCTAGGTCAATCTGCACCCACTGGAGGCCGGGCCCGAGTTCGGTGTAGCTGCCATCGGTGGCCTCCTTGTCGCCGTTGGTGATCATCTCCAACTCGCCGATGACCGGCGCGGAATCGCTGGAGGTGGCTTTCTTGCCCTTGGCGATGTTCGTAGTCCCTTCGGGCACCATAATCTTCGGCGCCGGGGTGTTGGTCGTCTCCATGTTGGGGAGCTTGATTGGAAATTGTGTGCCGACGAACATCGGCTTCGGCAAATCCAATTTCAGTTCCACCTTCTTCGTTTCAGCGGCGAACGCTGCGACGGCGAGCATAATGATGACGGTAGTTCTCATGTTAGACCTCGAATTCCTCCGGTTTGAACGTGATTTCTTTTCGTGCGGCGACGGCCTCGTTGGCCTTGAGAACAGCAACGGCGGTGCGATAGGCGATATCGGGTGGACAGTTCAACGCCGTGCCGTGGCGGATGGCGTCGAAGAAGTTCGCCAGATGCGGGATGTGCATCGCCTTGTACTGGTCGGTGACGAATTCCCACGGCTCTTGTTGCGACACCGAGACGGTTGGGACGGCGTCCTTATCCGCCGCATCGTCGTCAAGAAATTGGACCGGTGCGGCAGGTGGGTCTTTCCGTTCTTTGATGATTCCTTTTTCGTTCCATTGCTTCCACGCATCGTCCGGGGTGATGAGCCGCTCGCGTCCGAGAAGGTTCCAACGCGGCGTCTCGGAGATCGTCAACGTACCCTCGTCGCCCATGAATTTCTCCAGGTAACCGAGCGAACTGGTGGTGGTCAACACATCGTACATCGCCCGCACGATGCCGTTGGGCGTGCGGTACTCGTAGGTGGCGATGACGTTGTCATACCAATCATGTTCCTTGTAGTAGTCCATCCCGCCGGTTGCGATGATGGAGGACGGCATCGTGCCGAGGAACCAATTGAAGACGTCAATCTGGTGCGCACCGAGGTCGCAGATCGGGCCGCCACCGTATTTCTTGTACCAACGCCAGTTCAACAGATGCCGCATACTGTCGTAGCCGAACTTCTGGAGCGTAGGCGCGTCCACGGCGACGCTCGGCGCGCAGGTGATCTCGGATTTCTTCTGGTTATGCCACTGCGCGCTGGCGTGTGTGATGCGGCCAAGAAGATGAAGTTCATCCAGCAGCTTGTGTTTGGCGTGCAGATAACGCGGATTACTGCGGCGCTGGTGGCCGATCTGGAGCAGTTTCTTTGTCTTGCGTTGGGCGAGCACCATCTGCCGCGCGCCTTCGACGGTGTTCGACATCAGTTTCTCGCAATAAACATGCTTGCCGGCTTCAAGCGCGGCGCAACTGATCGGCGCGTGCATCCAGTCCGGTGTCGCCACGATGACAGCGTGCAGGTCCTTTTCCTTATCGAGCAGCTCGCGGTAATCGGTATACGCGTTGACCGTGTGGTTGCGCTTGGCCAACGAACCCGCCGCGTGCCGGACTTTGAATGGCCGGAGGTCGCACACGGCGCGGAAACGTACGCCGGGCAATTTGCGATTCGCGTTCAGCGCGTTCAGCTTCAAGCACGCCTCCATGAGGAAATCTTTCCCTTGTATGCCGCAACCAATGAGCGCGATGTTCAGATCATCGGGATGCGGTTTTGCGAGATTGGCCAAGGCGTTGTGTGAGAAGGCCAGCCAAGTGCTGGCCGCTGCCCCGGCGGTGATGAAGTTACGTCGTGTGAGTCCTTGCTTCATGGCAGGTCCCTCCACTTAAAAGAGACGCCACGCGACAGCGGAACATTCAGCTATTTCCGCGTCTCCAAGAACTTTTGCCAGAGGTCGCGGCGGATGTGAACTTGGAGCAGGACGCCGGGACGGAGGCCGAAGAGTTCCGACTGCCAGCCGTCGCCGAAGTCGAGATTGAACTCCGGCGAACTGATGATGATCGAAGCGCCGGTTGGATCAGCAGGTTTATCCCAGTAGCCGACGTTGGGCAGGTCGCGCAGATACCACGGCATCGGCCAGTATTCCTTCGACATGAATTTCACGATCATCTTCTTGCCGTCGGGACTGACGGCGGCGATCTGGTGGATGCGGTCGCTGAGCCGGATGGCGTCGCGCGAGGTGTGCGAATAGACACACGGATTCCGTTCGTCGCACTCGAAGCGGGCGGAGTTGGCGCGCACGCTTTGGAAGGCGAGATGTCCTGCAACGGCGAGCAGCAACGGCCACGCGGCCCATTTCGGGAAGCCCGCGATGCCAATGCCGGCGAGCAGGATAAGGGCGTGGATCAGCGAGAGCATTGACCACGGCGTCTTGTACGGGATCACCGAGTACACGACAAGCATGACGCCGGCGTAGATGGCGAGCAGTTTGCCGAAGCCGTGCTGTTCGCGAAACGCGCGCAAGCTGCCGATGATGGCGAGCACGAGGATGGCCGCTTCGGTCCAGAGGAGTTTGCCGGTGCGGTGCCACGCGAACCATTCCAAGTAGCTGTACCACGGATGTTCGTGGCCGCTGCCTTGGCCGCGCTTGGCGTAATTCAGGTAGGTGAGCACGCTTTGCGGCACGCCGCGCCAGTCGGTGAAGAAGACGGAGAAGCAGGTCACCGAAACGACTATGGCAACGATGCACGCGAGGGCAGTTGCACAGGCGTCCCGCCTGTGAGTTGGCTCCCCGCACAGGCGGGACGCCTGTGCAACTATCAAGGCCACGGCGAGGCAGAACCATGTGATAACACAGGTTTCTTTTGTCGCGTGCATCAGTCCCATGCAGACGCCGGCCAGCGCGGCCCACGCGAGTTTGCCGGTCTGCCAGTAACGCCAGACGGAAAGCAACAGCGCGAAGGTGAAGAAGACGAATAACATCTCCATGATGTAGTAGCGGCTGAAATAAACCATGAACGGCGACACAGCAGTCAGTAACGCCGCGCACGCGACTTCCGTGCGGCCAAGCGTGTCGCCGGCGACCAACAACAACAGAATCACTCCGATGCCGAACAGGAGCGGCACGAAACGCATCGTCGTTGCGGTCAACTGCCAGAGTGTGCGTTCGCCGCGGAGCCATGCGATGGGCACGGTCGCGTAGTACATCGTGGGGCCGTGGTAGTCGTGTGGGTCGTAGTCGTAGGTGCCGCGTTCGAGCATGTCGCCGAGCCGGACGGCGTGGACGGCTTCGTCAGTGTGCATGGGCCGGCGTTCGAGTTGCGGGAGACGCAACGCGAGCGCAAGCCCGACCGCGAGCAATATGACGAGCCAGTGTAGTTTCATAAAACAAAGTGGGACAGGCGCGCTCGCCTGTCCCACTCCGTGTGTGGAAATGACGGACAGGCGAGTCGCCTGTCCCGCAATCCGATTACTTGGCCGGTTTGCCGAACACTTCGACTTCGATGTAGTGGTTCATTTCATTCGATGTGTTGCCCTTGCTGTAGAGCCGGACGTAGCGGCCCACCGCGCCCTTGGCGTCAATGAGGCGGCCGGTGTTGACTTCGATGTACGCCTTGTCGTTGCCGATGCCCATGCCGGCGGAGTTGTCGTGGTCGTTGTTATAGACCGTCTTCACGTCGGTGACGAAGTCGGGGTCGTTGGAGACCTGGACGACGACGTCGTGATAGGCGCGCGCTTGGGCGTGGTAATGCCAGAACGCGACGGCGTAGATGGTGGCCTTGGCGCCGAGGTCAACCTGCACCCACTGGAGGCCCGGCCCGAGTTCGGTGTAGGAGCCGTCGGTGGCTTCCTTGTCGCCGTTGGTGATCATCTCCAGTTCGCCGATGACGGGCGCGGAGTCGCTGGAGGTGACCTTCTTGCCCTTGGCGAGGTTGGTGGTGCCTTCGGGCACCATGATCTTCAACGCGGGGGTGTTGGGCGCTTCCATGTTGGGGAGCTTGACCGGCATTGGCGTGCCGACGAACATCGGCTTCGGCAATTCCAGTTTCAGTTCGACTTTCTTTTCCTCGGCGCGGGTGCAGTTGGTAAACAACAGTGCCGCGACGAACAGTCCTGTGATGTAGTGCATTGTTTTCATGTTAGATCTTGTAGTCCTCCGGTTTTAATTCGAGCCGTTTCTGCGCTGCCACAGCCTCATTGACTTTGAGGACTGCGACGGCGCTACGATACGCCACCTCCGCGGGGCAATTCAAGGGCGTTCCTTTCTTGATGGCCTCGAAGAAGTTTTCGAGGTGCGGCTGGTGTGGCGGTTTGTCGAGCGACACCGGAATCTCCCAAGTCTCCGGTGGTGGTGACACGCGCACGTCCTGGTTCTCGTCTTTCTTCTCGGTGGCTGCTGCTGCTGCTGGGGGTTCTTCCTTGAGTTTGAGGATGCCTTTCTCGCCCCACTTCGTCCATTCGGGGGCCGTGGCCTTCTCGCGGAACGCCTGGTTCCAACGCGGGATTTCGGAGATGACGAGCGAACCTTCGATGCCCATGTATTTCTCCAGGAAGCCCAGCGAACTAGTCGTCGTCAACACATCGTACATGGCGCGAGACATGCCGTCCTTCGTCTCATACTCGAAGACGCAGATGACGTTGTCGTACCACTCGTATGTCTTGTAATAATCAATGCCGCCGCTGGCGATGACGGCTTTCGGCTCGACGTTGAAGAACCAGTTGAACATGTCAATCTGGTGCGCGCCGAGGTCGCAGATCGGGCCGCCGCCGAATTTCTTGTACCAGCGCCAGTTCATGAATTGCTGCATGTTGTCGTAGCCGAACTTCTTCAACGTGGCCTCGTCCATCTCATAGGTCTTCGCGCAGGTGCGGGCGTCCTGTTTGGCGCGGTGCCACTGGCCGCTCGCGTGCGTGATCCGTCCGAGAATCTTGGCTTCATCAATCAATTTGAATTTCGCGTGCAAGTAACGCGGATTGCTCCGGCGCTGGTGGCCGATCTGGAGGAGTTTCTTGGTCTTGCGCTGCGTCAACACCATCTGCTTGGCGCCTTCAATGGTGTTCGACATCAGCTTCTCGCAATACACGTGCTTGCCGGCTTCGAGCGCCGCGCACGAGATCGGCGCGTGCACCCAATCGGGCGACGCACAGATGATCGCGTCGAGGCCTTTTTCCTTCTCCAGCATCTCGCGGTAATCGGCATAGACTTTCGTCTCATGGCCGAACTTGCCGAGATAACGCGACGCGTAGCGTTGCGCGTAGGGCCAAACGTCGCAGACCGCGCGGAATTTCACCTGCGGAATCTTCAAGCACGCGTTGATCAACACGCGCCCCTGATCGCCGCAGCCGACCACGGCCACGTTGACCTGTTCCGACGGCGGCACCGCCGCGGCGGCCTGGGCCAAGCCCGTCTTCGACATTGCCAGCCACGCGCTGGCGGCTGTGCCGGCGGTGATGAATTGCCGCCGGGTCAATACATTCGGTACTTCATTGTTCATGTTCTACCTTTACTTTTGTTTCTTTTCCGGGGTGGGTTGCGAAATCTTCTTCAACAACGCGCCGGCCTGTTTCCGCTGCGCCTCGTTGATCGTCGTGCTCTTCTGGATCGTTGTCAACGCGTTGACAATCGCCTCGTCCTTCGACTTCTTCTTGTTCACCAGTTCCTGACTGATGGACATCGCCGCCGCGGCCGACTCGTTGGCCACTGCTGCATCATCGAAATATTTCGCCACGACCTTCAACGACGGAATCTCCTTCACATTGCCGAGGCCGCTCAGAATCTGTTTCACCGCGTCCGGTTGTTTCGCCGACGCCAACGCCGACTCGAACATCTTCACCTTCTCAGCCGCCGTCTTGTCGCAATCGCCAACCAGCCGCACATAACCGCGCAACGCCAGCACGCGGCACGACGCGTCGCTGTCGTTCTGCGCCACCGCCATCAAATCGCTCAACGGCGCCGTGTCCGCCCACGTGGACATCGCCCGCACCGCCGCCTTCTTTTGTTCCGGATTTGTTCCGGCCACGAATTTACGGACTGTTTCCAGCGCCTTCGCGCCGCCGCGTTTCGCCAGCGCCGTCAACAAACTCGCATCGGCATCCTCCGACTTGCCGAGCTTGGCAGCCAACACCGTCGCCGCCGCGTCCGCCGACTTGTTACGCAACGCCACTGAAGTTACCGTCTGCTCCAACTCGCCGCGTTCGCTGCTCGACTGCGTCGCGACCAACAGGTCAGTCAGCGCCGGCAACGTCGCGTCGTCGCCCATCGCGCGCAACGCCTTGTAGGCCGCCATCCGCACGTCCTTCTCGGAGTCGCTGCACGCCGCGAGAATCGCCTTGTTCTGACGGCGATCCATTCGTGCCGCAAACGCCTCGACCGCTTTCGCGCGCTCGCCGGCGTTCTGGCTCTTCAAAAATTTCGCCAACGCCGCGTCCACCGCCGCGCCCGGCAACCGGGTCAGGCTCGCAAACGCCAGCGTCGCCTTGTCGTCCTTGCCCAGCGAAAGCTGCATCAGCGCCGGCACATTCGACGCGTCGCCGATCACGCCCAGCGCGCGCAACGCCGCCCCGCTGACTTCGACATTCGTGCTCTCCGCCAGCGACGCCACCGCGGACGCCGCGGCCTTGTTCCCGCTCGACGCGAACCCTGAAATCACAATCACCTGCGCCGCCGCCGGCAGCGACGGCAACGCCTTGACATACGCCTGCACCGCGCTCCGGTCGCGCAACTCCGACGACAACTGTGCCGCCTCGATCTGGAGCTTCGCGTCATTGCCGTTCAAGACCGCGACCAGTTCGTCGGCTTTGATGTTGCCCGTCCGCACCAAGCCAGCCAGCGCGCCGACGCGAGAGACCGTATCAAACTGTCCGCCGTACACCTTCCGGTAAAGTTTCCCCGCATCTGCCGCCTGCAACGACTCCGCGCAACCGAGCGCCGCTGATGCCCAAGCCTTTTGCAGCGCCGCCGGAGGCGTCATCGCCTGCAACGCCGCCGCCGCTTTCCCGCCGCCGATCCGGCCCAGCGCGTTCATCGCCCCGCCGGCCACCGTCGCGTCATCACCCTTTGCCAGCGACGCCAGAGCGCCGACCGCCTCAGCGTCACGCCGCGCGCCGACTGAGCTAATCATGCCGACGAGCAGGTTGCCTTTGACCGAGCCGAGCGCGTCGCGCAACGCCTTGCCGGCGGCGGGACTGGGATTGCCCTGCAACGCGTAACGGGCCATGTGGGAAAGCTTCTCATTCGTCAACAACGGCGCGACGACAGGAACGCATTTCGCAGAGCCGATCTGCCGCAGACAGCGGCAGACAAACGTCTTCGCATCCTCGGTTGCCTCTGTAGATTGGAGGACTGTCAGCAGTTTCGCCTCGATGGCCGCATACCCGGCGGGTTTGGCGTCGCGCATTTCGTTTTCGATGGCGATCTGGCAGGCGCGGCTGTCGCCGAATTTGTATTTGAGCAGGTCCTGATACGGCTCCGCCAACGCGACCGTGGCCGCGAGAACGGCTCCGACAATCCACATCTGTTTCATCATGGTGGTGACTCCTGTCATGTCTGCTTTGGTTTCCGCCTATAGGACGACCCCGTGGCGTGAATCTTCAATGCCGTTTATAAGGGGCGACCCGCCGCTTGTCCAGCCTCACTTCGCAAACTTCTTCCACTCGGCTTGCAACGCTTCGGCACTCGCCGCGCCGGGGCGGACGAGAATACGGTAACGCAGGGAAAATCGTCCACCGGCAGGAACCGTGTACGGCTCGGCAAAAATGATCGCCGCCTCGTAGAACGGCATCTTCTTGACCAGATACCACGGCGTCGGATGACGGAAACTCTTCGGATGATCCAGAATCGCGATAGTAGCATTCGGGCCGGCAGCGGCGAACCAACGACCGGGGAAACCGCTCACTTTTTCGGTCGTGCGGTTGTCACTGTCGAAAAACTTCCAGTCTTTGGTCTCCGCCGCCATCCGCAACGACAACCCGGCGTAACCGCCGTGTTTGGAACCGTCTTTGGCGACGTAAGGCGGCGTCCGTTCCAACACGACCGGTGTCTCACCGGCGGTGAAGGTTGCGTCCCAGTCAATGAAATAGCTGCCGTTCTTGGCGGGCGCGCTGACTTCGACGACGCGTTTCTCGGTCAACAGGTTTGCTCCGCCGCGCGGATGGTACGCGAGCGTGAACGCGAACCGGGCGGAATAATCAGCGCGCGGTTCGGTTTTTACATCGAGCAGTTCGGTGACGCCCATCGGTTTGGATTCGCCCTTGGCGAATTCCCAGTAGTTGGTGCCGTTGAGATATTTCCACGAGAACCAGAGCGCCCAATGCCACACATGGTCCGCCGGCCGGTGCGCGGTCAACGCCACGCCGTTGATGGTGAGCGGGTGGAAGTACGGTTTGCCTTCGTCCTTGGAGTAGTTGAACTGCCAGATGACATCGGTGCCGCTCGTCAACGCGAGCGACTGGTCGGTCTGTTTCCAGTCAAGCGCGCCGGCGGTGACGCCGGCAACTAATAAGAATAAGTGCAGGGAGAATGTTCTCATGTAATTCGTTCTCATGCACATCTTGCACCCAAGCCAATGGATTAGCAATGCTTGTTCTTAACCTGTCCATAATGGAAGGCTGCGGTGATACTGCTTGCCGTTGGTCTTCAAGGTGGCATACTACACACGCGGCAGCGCCCGTAGCTCAGTTGGATAGAGCATCGGATTTCTAATGCAAGGATAAATTTCTCACTGATTATCACGCACATTCTGACACAGCCGGCGTGTGGTTTTCATGCATATCACTTTGTCATGAATCATCAGAAATGATCAGAGAATCATCTGCGGAGTTACAAAAAAGTGTTACAACTTTACAAATGTAAAACTATCTGCGCATGGCACCAGACGCGCTGGACTCAAAATCACCGTCAATCAACGAGATACTGGCGGAAAGCAGCTTCTAGATTTGCCACTCTGCAAAAGTGTCTTGGCAAGTACAAGTCCATCAGGAGCAACATGTCGGTTTTATGTCCATGTGGTTTCGGGAAGTTTTTGGGTTTGTCAAACAGTTGTCACTCTCAAATAGTATGAAACAAATTGTAGAAGGATGAATCATGCTGCTCAATGCTTTTCGCGAAAGTTGCTTGTTCGTCGGACTGTGTACGATGTTCGCGGGCGTTTGTGTTGTCTTCGTGCTGTGGTATGGACTCGTGGTGTGCCGGACGCTGCGGCGTTGTGGCGTGTCCCGAAGCGACGCGTTGCTGCCGAAGAGGTTTCTCCACAATCTGAGTATCTATCGCAGCATCAAGGTCGCCCACGGAGAAGGTTCACTGTACTACGTTACCGTCATGCTGATCTGGGCCACGATCCTGTCTGCCGTGGCGCTGTTGTGCTGCACTGCTTTCATCTTGGGAACATCTTTGCAAAACCACGGACTGCACTCGATGGCTTTCACCCACTGGTGACGCGGAGTTGTGTCCGGCAAATGCGCGAGAATACACACACAGCGATGATGTTGCCGGTCGAGGAACTGGCGGCGTTCATGAACGAAGGCTGGCCGGGACCGGACTGGTATCTGACAGGTCATGCCGAGTATTTGTGGGAAAACACCTTCACTCAGGGACGAGGCAAAGAACTCTATCGCCCGCGTTGTCCGGGCAAGCTGATCAATCTGTACGATTACGACGCGATGATCCGCTGGCAGGGCAGCGATCAGGATCCGACTCGCGGGCGAGGGTACCGGTTGATGACGTTGTTCAGGCGCTGGCAACGAACCCGCAGGGAAGTCACCGTGGTAGTTTGTGTGCCGCACGAACGCCTGCGCAACGTGCTGGCGTTGCTCGACGACGCCGGTTGCCTGCTGGTCAACGAGTCTGATCTGCGTGACGCCTTGGCGGCTACCGTCGTTGCTTGGCGAGGCGTTCGATCTGGTCGAGGTAACGGGCGAGATCGTCGCGCGGACGCAATTCCTGCGCGCGACGCAACAAGGGGATGGCGTCGGCGTACTTCGATTGGGTGACGAGCATTTGGGCGTGGCGAACCTTGGCTTCGGCCTCGAATTTCTCGATGTTCCCGGCGCGCTCGTAGTAGAAAATCGCTTTCTCCGGTTGGCTTGTCTTCCCATAGTGCTGCGCCAACAACAACAACGCTTCGCCGTCCAGCGGGTCGAGCTTTACCACTTCTTCCAGCACACCGACCGCTTCGCCGGCGCCCCCCTGCGCCAACGCCACGCGGGCTTCAAGTTTCAGTATCTTGCGGCGTTCGTTCTCCTCCAGTTTTGTGCCGAACGTCTGACGGATCTTTTCGAGCACCTGCTTGGATTGCGCAGTCGCGCCGCGCGCGGCAAGCAGTTCCGCCGAGCGCACGGCGCGATCGGTCTTCTGCTGTGCATCGGCAGCCACGGCCCGGCCGTAGGAACGTGCGGCAAGATCCGTCAACGATTCGCTGAGATAAATGTCGCCCAGCGTAAACAGGTCGTCGGCCTTGGCTTTGCCGAGCCGGTCCACGCATTCAAGGTTCTCGGCGGCCTTGAGCGTCTGTTTGAGGTTCAGGTAAGCGTTGGCCTGCAACAGCCAGAACTCGGATTTCTCTGGGTATTTTTCCAGCAACACATCCAACAATGCCGCGGCATCGGCGAACTTCTGCTGGCGTAACACCGAACGGACCAGACCGAGACGCCATTCGGTATTGTCGGGCTGAAGCAACAACGCGTTGCGGTACGCCGCCTCGGCGGCAAGATAATCCTGTTTCGACGAGTACGCGTAACCGAGCAACCCGTATGAGTACGCGTCGCCGCCTCCGAGTTCGATCATCCGCGTGAACGCGCTGATCGCGTCGTTGTACTTTGCGTTGCGCGTGTAGATCAGGCCGAGGTTGCGCCATGCCCGACGGAAACTCGGGAACTTGCCGACGGCTTTCCGGTAGATATCGAGCGCCTGGATCATCTTATCCTGTTGGAAGAAAATGCTGCCAAGGGTGAAATCGAGCATCGCCGAACAGTTCGGCTTCTGTTTCATCTGCGCCTCGATCAACTTCTGCGCCTTTTCGAGGTCGGTGGACATCAACGGCAACAGCTTCTCCAGCAACTGGACTTCCTCCGGCGTCACGCGCGGCTCGACATCGGCATTCATGCCGTAGGTGCCGAGGAACTGTTTCTGGAATTGCGGGTCTTTCCAAATATCATTGATCTCCTCGTTGGCCGACACGCGGACGGCCAGCAGGGCAAGACTCAGAACAATCAGGCGGATCTTCATGGTGATTTCAGCTCGGTTGGAAACGGATCGGGACGCGCATCTTGCATTGGACTTTCTGGCCGCCCTTGACACCCGGCTCGAATTTCCACCGGCGCACGGCATCGAGCGCCGGTTTCGTGAACGCCTCGTGGGTGGACTGCTCGGCGCGGGCGTTGACGACCTTACCCTGTTGGTCCACGACAAACAACACCTGCACCACGCCTTCGATTTTGCGTGTGCGCAGTTCCGACGGATACGACGGCGCGGTCTGGAACAGCGCGCGCGGTTTCTGGTCAATCTCCGCGAGGCTAAAGGCCGCCTCGAATTTTTCCTCGAGCGTGGCGCCGGCTTTGCCGGTCCCGCCGATGCGTCCGCCGGACGCAAACGTCAACGCGGACGCGAAATCGCCGCCGTCGCCCAGCGTCGCGCCACCCAGCGCCGCTTCAATCGCGCCGAGGCTCGCTGCTTCGAGGGCCGGTGCCGCTGCCATCACGGACGCTTCGATGCTGCGGACGATCTCCTGGGCATCGGGCGGCTTCTCGTCCTGCGACTGCACGTCGTCGTTTTTCTTCTCCGGCTCGGGCTTGTCTTTTGATTTGTCTTTCGACTTGTCCTTTTGCTCCTCGGCCTTGGTCGCGATGTCGGAGACCAACTCGACGTTCTGGTAGCGCTTCTCCGGTTCTTGTGTCCAGAACAGCAAGCCGCCAAATAGAATCAGAGCCGCATGAAACAGCACCGCCACCACAATGCCGAAGATTCGTGCCATGGTTATTTCTTGTCCGTGTTGATGCCGACCTTGTTGATGCCGAGCTTGCGGACCTCGTCGAGCACGGCGACCACGTGCTTGAAGTTTGCGCCGGCATCGCTGTTGACGAGCACCTTGGGGTCCTTGGCGGTGGACTTGTAGGTCTGAAGCTTCAACGGCAACTGGGCGATGGTGATCTTTTCCTTGTTGAAGAACACGTCGCCCTTGTCCGTGACGCTGAGCGTGACGGCCTTGTCCATCTGCTGCTGATCGCCGAGCGACGTTGCCGTTGACGCGGTCGGCAATGCGACGTTGACGCCCTGGTTCTTGGTCATCGAAAGCGAGACCATCACAAACGTCGCCAGCAGGAAGAAGATGATGTCAATCAGCGGAATGATTTCAATCCGCGCTCGTTTGCCGCCGCCGCCGCCGCCGTGCATAGTCAGGCTCCTACCGGGGTTGGAATTGCTTCCGTGGGATGCTGTGCGTGGGCGACTGCAGCCACCACGCTGCCACCCGGATGCAACAGCAGTTCGAGTTGTGTTGCAGCGGATTCCAGTTCATGCCGGGCATCTTCCATTCGCGCATTGAGGAAATTGAACGGCAACAAGCAAATGATCGCGATGCCGAGACCACACGCCGTTGCGATGAGCGCTTCGGCGATGCCGCCCGTGATCGCGCCCGGTGCGCTCAGTTCGCCGCCGATCAGCGAGAACGATCCCATCATGCCCGTGACCGTGCCGAGCAGGCCCAGCAACGGCGCCAGCGTGATGACCGTGTCGAGGATCGGGATGCCGCGTCGGAAACGCTTCAACTCGCGCTGCTGCGCGTAGAGCAGCGCGTTGGCCAGCGATTTTTCGCGGTGCGCCAGCGCGTAGGTCAACGCGCGCACAACGAAATCGCGTGACGGATTGCCTGCGCGGATGGCGCTTTCGATGTCGCCCTTGCCGGCCGCTTCAAACAGGGCTTCGCGCGCCCTGCGGCTGCGGCGGCCGCGTTCGAGGAGCAGGAAAATGACGCGCTCAATGACCGTGCCGAGCGCCAGGATCGAGGCGACCAGCAACGGCCACATGATCGGACCGCCCTTCTTGAAAATGTGAATCAGGCTCGTCTTCTGGACCAGTTCCTTCAACGCGCCTCCGCGAGTCGGATCGAGCGGCAACAATCCTTCGCCCTTCTCGATCAACGACGCCAGCCCCTCTTGGATGGCGCCTTCCAGCGGGCGAATCAACGGCTTCGGCGAACCCGACTGCGGCACCGCCAGCCCGGCGACTGCGCCGTTGCCGGAGCGGAACAACGCCACCGGTCCGATGATGGCGAACTGGCCATCAGTGACGTTGCCTGCCAAGTCCACGCCGATGCCGGCGAACCGCAGCCCGCCGATTGCCTCGAACAACCGGCCGAGACTGCTCTTGGCAAAGTCCAATTGGCGGACGAACTTGTCCGCCATCGTGAGCGTTGTGTTTTCAGTCGCCTGTTTGGCTGCCTCGACCACCGCGCCGTACGTCTGCATCTCGGCCACGTTCACCTTCGTCTCGAACGTGCGCGCGTACTCGTCGAGCAGGTTGCCGACGTAGGCGAGTTCGTCCTGCCGGGCTTTCATCTCGGCCTTGATGTTGGCGACTTCGAGGCTGCCGCTGTCCACGATCCGCGACACACGGTCATGTTCGCGGCGGAGCTTGGTCAACTCGTCTTCAAGGGCGGTGAGTTCCTGTGCCATCGGCAATTTCTCGGCGGCGATCTGCTCCCGCAGGCCGCTCAGTTCCTTGACGGAACGATCCATCTCCTGTTGCGCGGAACGCTGCGCTTGTTGAAGCGGGTTCATCTCGGCGGCGTGGGCCGCGCCGGCCAAGGCCGACGCGAGCAGCATGGAAAGTAAGCGGAAAGTTTTCATTGGAGTTTCATCGGCAACGGCACAAAGGCCGGACTGTGTTTGGCTTGGAGGATTTCGAGCGCGAGCGCGACCTGCGGCGCGTGTTGGTTGGCGGTTTCCCAGCGCCAGCCTTCCGGCGTGGGCCGGCCAATGCCGGCTTCGCCGCGGGCGCTGACGAAATACGCCTGCGCAAGGCCGACGTACATCGTGCGGACTTCAGCCGGTTTGCCGTCGGCGAGGTTGCGGACCTCATAGACGACGGTGATCTCGTTGTTGGCTTTGTTCACTTCGTTGAGGATGCCGAGCATGTTTTGGAATCGCTCGGCGACGGAGACGCGCGTCTTGGACGGGTCTTCGGGAACACGCTGAAACAAGGGCATGAGTTTTTGCTGCAACGGCTCCGGCAACTGTTTGTAGAGCTTGCGCACGTCCGCTTCGTACCCCGTCACGGTCGCGGCGAGCTGCGCGGCGCTGTCCTTGAGTTTGTCATTTTGGGCGAACAACTCGGCCTTGCGTTTGTCGGCCTCGGTCATCGCGCCCTCGGCTGCCTTGATCTTCTCGCGGAGCGCGGTGGTCTCGCCTTTGACGAGTTCGATGCGGGCCTGGAGGATTTCCTTGCCCTGCTGCCACTCCTTGCGTTCCTTGGTGATGATCTGCTGCGTCTCGATGTACTTGCCGAGCGCCGTGCGCACGACGTCAATGGAAGCTGCCTGATCGGCAGCCGGCGGCTCAGCCGCCCACGCCATGCCGGCGACCAGGACAGTCAGGTACAGAAACCAATTTTTCATAAAGTCTCCACGAGGTTTGAGTAATGGATTGTTGTTACGTTTTGGTGCCGGATGAGTCATGAAAAGGAAACACGCTCACCATGAACAGGACGCGCTCAGGGAGAAATCCACTCCTCGGTGATATTCCGTATGGATCATGCCCTCCGTTGCCCACGGGAGTTCGTACACACGTTTCACAGGGGGATCCAAGATGTTCTTCACTTGGAACCTGACCGACCAGTGGCGGCCAATTCTCTGGTCGAGACTGAAATTCAGGGTTTCAAACGGTTCTTCGTACAGGCTCGGAACGGCGTCGCCGCCGCCCGAGCCGGCGCCGGCCACCAGCGAGCGACCGGTCAAGGTGTAGAACAAGCCAATCGTGGTGCCGGTGCGCTCAAACTCCAACGTCATGAACGCATTCGCCAAGTAATCAGGCTGGCCCGCCATGGCCCGTGTTCTCGTGTCCAAACCGTAATTGGCCAAGGTCTGCCGTTCCTCTCTTGGAATCTCGACCTCTGACTTGATGTAGGACGCGTTGGCCCCCAGTGTCAGCGGACGGAGACACTCGTGCAGGACATCCATTCTCTGGCGAGCCTCGATTTCGAAGCCCAGAATATCTCCCTGATCGTAATTGACCGGCGTGATGTAACGGCTGCCGGAGATTTGCAGGTTGACCCGCTCGATCGGGCTTTTGATCTGCTTGTAGAACGCGCTGGCAGCCACCACGTCGCCAGCCCGGCGGAACCACTCCAGGCGAACATCGTAGTTATCCACATTGGAAATCTTCAGTTGGGGGTTGCCGACAAACGCGTCATCACCAAGGAACTCCAAGGTGGCGACCGGCGCCAGTTCGCGAAAGGTGGGCCGCGCGAGGGTCTGGCTCCAGTTGCCCTTCAAGTATAGGCGCGGGATGATTTCCCACACCAACCCGACCGCAGGCAGCAGATCTGTCTGCGTCAGTTGTTTCCCGCCTGCGGCATCTGACGGATAGGTGACGAAACCGTAGGCACCCGTGGGGCGTCGCTCCAGCAATTCCGGCTTGCCGTCCAGAGTGGCGATTGCAATGTTCATCTCGGTCTGTTCCAGACGCGCGCCGCCAATCAGTTTGATCCGGGGGGTCAGCGGCAATTCCGTCATCAGGTAGCCGGCTTTGACGGTTTGTTGGCCGGTGTAATCCACATCGCTGCCGCTTGTCTGGATGATGTAGAGCAACTGGTTTGGCGCCGCCGTGGAATTGGTCGCCAGGCCGACGCGACCGGGATCGGTGAAAACGTCCGTCCAGAGATTGGATCCCTGGTACTGGCGAACGTACGTGGTGTTGTAGGTATAAGCGGCTCTCTGGGCAGCGGTGCTGCCTCGAAGCTGGGATGGCCACTCGTACCAGAATGATTGCTCGTCGTAATCCCGGTTGACCTGGTCATAGAACCCGCCCAGTTTGATAAAACCTTCCGTCCCGGTCCATTGGCGGAAAGGGAACTTGATGTTGAGGGCAGCTTGTTTGTCAACCTCCTCGATGTTCCGCCAGACGCGCAGGGTTCTCTCCGCCCACGTCTGCCCAATGAAGGACGACACTGAAGTCGCCGTGTCGTAGAGGTTCCGGAAGAAACGCACGTCAGGTTCATCCTGGGAGGCGAGACCAAGCGCGCCGTACCAGTCTATTTGCGGCGCCCATTCCGGCTCAAACTTGTGTTCCCCATACACCTGGGCCATCGCCAGTCGCCGTTCCGTATAGTGCAGGCTCTGGCTGATGTCGTAAATCGGGGAGTCAGGGGTCCCTCCATATTCCGGATCCACTTGATGACGAGCCTCGTCCTTGGCGGACTGGTTGTAGAGCAGTCTGATGCCGAGCGCCTGTTTCTCGGCAAATCTCCATTCCACTCCGCTGACGGCGCCCCACAGAACTTCTTCTGTTGACCGTGTGTCGTCAAAGTCCGATGTCGTATTGGGTTCTTGTTGTGCGCCGGAGATTGAGTAGCGTCTGCTTGTTCCTTCCGCATGACTGAACTTGTGACGGTAGGTGAGCGCGGCGTACAGACCCAAGATGTTGTTGTCGTTCAGGCGCAGGCGGTCGCCGATCATTGCCTGAAAACTGTAGTTCGGACCGGGGGCGCCCACTTTCTGGACGCCCATGGCGGGGGCGAGTGACCGGGTCTGCTGATCCAGCAACCGCGCATTGTCCCACTGCGCTGGTGTCGGGGTCCGGCTGGGCCCGAGGTACAGCGGAACAAGCGTCTTGCTCACACCGGAGGGCAACTGCCGGCTGTCGCCGGCCATGCCACTGAACCCCGTACCGCCGCCTCGGTAGCTCAAGAAATTGTCGTTGGCACTGGTCTGCGTGTTGTATTCGAGTCCAGCGGAAACGGACATTGTCAACTTGTCGGGGATGGACTTGGTCTTGATGGCGATGCCGCCGCCGGAAAAATCGCCCTGCAAATCCGGTGTGAATGTCTTGTACACGGTGATGTTCTCAATCGTGCCGGCGGGGAACATGTCCATTTGCACCGCGCGCTTCTCCGGATCCGGGCTGGGGACACACATGTTGTTCAGCAGTGTGCCAACATATCGGTCGGAAAGGCCGCGGATCACGGCGTACTTGTCATCCTGCACCGAGGTGCCCACCACCAGTTTCAAGGCCCCCGCCGCCGTGCTGGCTCCCGCCTTGCTGAACAATTCCGCGCTGATGGCGTCCTGCATCCCGATGGCCTCCTGACGGATTCCCAACAGTCCAAGCTCCGTGCTGCCGCCCAGTTCCAACCCGCGCACGACGAACTCCTCCATCTCCGTCACCTCGCCGGCCAGTTCGACCCGCACGTCGGCGAATCCGCCTGCGGGCACAGTCACTTCCGCGGCTTGGCGCAGATAACCGTCCTTGCCGAACAGCACCGTGTATTTGCCGGGCGCGACGCCTTCGATGGAGAACAGACCTTCACTGGTTGTCTGGGTCACGCGCATCGCCTCGACAACGGTCACCTGGACTTTGCCGAGTGGTCCGCCAAATTCCTTGTCATAGACGCTGCCGCGGATGCCGCCCAGATCGGCGGCGACGCCGAGCACGGCTGTCGCCAGCCAGACGAATGCGAGAATCACTCTCATGATTTTGGCGCCAGCCCTTTCAGCAGTTGATCCAACTGTTGACGGATCTCTGGCAGGAACTCCAATTGGTGACGTCCTACTGATCGGCAAATCTCCACCAGCGCCAATGCCCGCGGACGGGCGTTCTTCAGCGTGCCGGCCAACGTCACCGCCTGCTGGTACACTGCCCATGCACGCTCATGCTCACCGGCATCGGCATACGCACCGGCGACTAATGCGCAGGCGATTGGTCGGTCAATATCTTGCATCCGGTCGAGGCAGGAGAGCGAACCCTGAAGCAGTGACACGGCGCGTTGTCGCTGTCCCAGTCGTCCCCACGCGCCTGCCAGACCGGCAATCGAAAAGTGCCGCCGTTGGGCGTCCAGTTCCTCCGGTTTCAATCCCACGCTCACCAACTCCAGCACGTCCTGTGCGGTTTTTCCGTTGCCCGATTTGCGATAGGCGTCGGCCACCGCGATCAACGCATCCGTGCGCCGGGGACCGATTGTGGTATTGGCCGAGCGCCGGGCGGCGAGCAGCGCCTGGTCGCGCTGGTCATTGCGCAGCTCCGGTTGTTGGGCGATGTGCAAGTAGCCCATTGTCCGCGGCCAGGTGGCCTCGAAATGTTTCGAGTCGTCTAGGGCATGGAGACGCGCCATGGCCTCCTCGAACTTGCCGGCCTGCGCGAAACCCGCTGCCGCCGCTGTTGTCACCTTGAAGAACTCATCCCGATCCATTCCCTTGCTGAGTGCTTCTGCTTGATCCACCTCGCCAAGTGCCGCACGGGCCTGCGCGACGTGCGCGTAAATTCGTGGCTCATACCAGTCCTTGGCGAGCTTGGCCACCGCGACGGCTTTGGTCAATAGCGGGCGGGCTTCGTCGCTCCGTCCTGTTCTGGCAAGGTGATAGGCCACGTCAGCAAGAGCGGTTCCCTGATGCCACCCGTTAATCCGTCCGACACGTGCCAGCGCCTCGTCACACCAGCCGAGTTCTGCCATGTCCACAACCACCATCGCTTGCGACCGCGCTTTGTCATCCGGGTCTTCGTGAATCGCGGTGGCGAAGTTGTAGGCATGAGTCAATGCTTCCAAGCCCAAGCGACTCTTGGCCGCGGAAGGCCGCGTTTCACAACTCGAAATCAAGGCCATGAGAATTGCAGCGGCTGCAACGACAAAGAAACGCGAGAAAAAGGTAAACATGATCGTAATGGCGGTTAGGTTGGTGGCATAAAGAACAGGAACGGCGCGTCAAATTAGTGAAGGAACGGCAACAATTGCGTAACATCATTTGTCCTGATAACAGTTGGGGAGGCGGCCTTTCGACCGCCTCCCCACGCTGTCTAGCTCATCGGGTGAGGAGAGATGAGCCTATTGTACTACGACACGGTAGAACTGCCGCGTCGAGAGGGCACGCGTATCCACATACGACATGGTGGTGCCATTGCCAGTGACGGTCGCGATCGGCACCCAGCTCGACATGTCGCTGCTGGCTTCGATGACGTAGGTCACGCCATTGACTGTCTCGAACGACACGGAACTGAGCAGGGTGAGATCCGTGCTCAAAGGAGCGGACGGATTGGAGATCGAGGGGACAAGCCCCGCGCTTGCGTTGACCCAAGTCCAGCCTTGCAGCCAGTTGTAGGTCGGGCTGAACGCGCCTTTGTAGTTGACCGGGCTAAAGAACCCATCTGCCGGAGCCGGCGTCGGGGTGCTCAGAGCGGCGCCCACAGGACGTGCATCAATATTGGTCACGGTTTGCACGCTGCCGGCGGCGATGCTCGTGTCACGGAGCAACGAGGTGATCGGCAACGTGGTTGTGTTGACGTTGTTCGAGGCCCACGAAGGCTGCGTGCCGTCGAACACCGCGGCGTTGATCGTCGCGAAGTTGGGGAAGACTTGCGTCGTGCTATCGCCTTCCGCAACAGCGGCGTTCCAGTCAGCCTGGACCGCCGGGGACTTGTTGGGCCAGCCGTCGGCGCGATAGAAGATGTTATTCTTCAATTCCAATTCATAACCGCCCAGCGTGTTGTCGGGGTGGTAGGTGGAACTCGCACTGCTGAACAGGGTGCCGATGCGTTGCTCCGGGCTGTCCGAAGCCCGGCACTCGATGGCCACTGCCGCGCCGCCGAAGTCGAGGAACAGGCTGTTGTAATAACGGCCGCCCGCATTGTCACGGAACACGATCGCCGAGTTCATCGCCTGATTGGCGCCGTAGCTGTTCACGCCCATGCCGACGTACGTCACGTTGTAGATCGTCGGGATCGAGTACGGCTGGCTTCCATCCGGGCTTAGCCCGCCGTCGTTTTCGCTGCCCTTGTTCGAGAACCTGCTGCCAGCGGAGGCGCCGCCGGTCTCGCCCTGCAACGCGAACCAGAACTGGCCCTTGCCGCGGAAACCTTCGTCATAGTCAAACGAATCGTCGCCGTTGCGGATGGACGCGAGGTACTTCAGGTTGACGGTGCCACCGAACATTTCGAAGCCGTCATCCACATTCTGGACGACTTCGATGTGGTGGATCTTGGTTCCCCGGCCGACGCCGCCCAAGGTCAAGCCGTTGATCTCATTGGCAGTGCCGATAACCGTGCCGCCAAAGCGGATCGAGCAATAGCTCATCTGGCCGCTGTTGTCGTCGTCGTTCGGGAGGCCGCCTGCGCCGTAGTAGCCCAAGCTACCCGAGGCAGTCAAACCTTCGATCTGGTTTTCGCGTGCGGAATCCGGACCCGCAAGCGAGTTCACAGCGATGTACGTGCGCCCGAGCACAACCACACCACCCCAAAGACTGCTCTTGTTGCTGTCAGGGGCGGTGTAGTCTGCCGCCACTCCGGTCCCGTATCCGCCTTCCGCGAACACGGTCGGGTCATCGAGGTCGGTGAAGACGATCGGGTTGGCGGCAGTGCCGTTGGCGATGATCTTCGCGCCGCGGCAGATCACCAGTGTACCCGGGTCTTTCGCGCCCACCGAACTCTCCGGCTCGCCGCGCACCACAACGCCAGGTTCGATTGTAAGGGTTGCGCCACTGAGAACATAGGTGATGTTGGTCAGGACATAGGTGTTGCCAGCGGTCCAGGTTTCGGACGCGGTGATTTGGGTGCCTCTCATAAACACCGCCGCGTGGGCGGTGGCGCTCAGGACTGCGATTGCCGCGGCGCCGAGCATGATTTTTAGACTTCGTTTCATTTCTTTGTTTCTCCTTGTTATTGTTTGATTGAATTATTGTTTGCGGCGACGCATAACGGTCACCAAGGTGAGCATGCCCAAGCCAACGAACGCCAAGCTCGACGGCTCGGGAATTGCCTGTGTTTGGAACGTGGCATTGAACGTCGAGTCAGGCCCCGCGTTGCCAGAGGCGCCGGCGGAGAATGTCTGGAGGAAGCCGTTGAAGTTGTTGGCTTCGGCGACATAGGTCATGTCCACGGAACCGGAAGGATCCGTGACAGTGCTGGAACGATAGAAGCCGAAATGCTGACTGGCTCCCGGACCGGCAGCGCCGGCACTGTAGGCCTGCTCAAACCACAGCAGCGCCAGTTGATCGGTGCCCGGATCCCAACCCGCGACACCACTGACGTCCGGGGTGAGAGCTTGTCCGGTGGTGCCGGCTCCGTCCAGCGTGCCATCCAGCGCCCAGCGGCCCAGCACCAAGTCGGTGCCAAGTGCCCACGTGTCTCCCGTCCATGTGCCATTCGTGTACGACGCCCAGCCGCTGCCGTCCAGATCAGCGATCAGCATCACGGTGCTGCCAAGAGCCAGACGGTCCCCAGTTGCGGTGCCGGTGGCGTCGTAGAGGTAGCCGGCATTCAGGTTGATGGTCAGTGCTTGGCTCGAAGACGCCAGCAGACAGAGCGTACTCAGCGCCAGGGCGGCGAATTTCAGTTTGATTTTCATGGTGATTCCTTTCCTTTGGTTTTGGTTGATGGCTCAATAGGGCGCGGTTGCGCTCCACTCATTAACGGTTGGAGTGCCGCCCGCTTTGCGGATGACGAAACCTTCTGCGGCAAACACGACGTTGCTGCTGCCCCAGTCCTCGGTGTTGGGTCGCCCGGTTTTGCGCCAGCCGACATTGCCCGTGGCTTCGAGATAGAAGTACGTGTCCGCCGGCGACTTGTTTGCGCCGGTGGCGGTGTTGTTGTACACAAGGATCAAGTCCTTGTAGATAATCGGAATGCCAGATTTGGTGGACGATTGAAAGGCTGCCGTCCCGCCAAGACCAAGTTGAGCGAGCGTCATCGTCACCGGGCGCCCGGTGCCAACATAGATATCATTGGCTCCGCTCAGAGTAGCCAACGACTTCCTCAGCGTGCCTTCCTGCACCTCGCCGAGGGCGAAGAATGTCAGGACAACATTCGTGCCGCTGTTGCGGAGGAACATAAACTCCTCTGGACGCAGGATGGTGTTGCCCACGTCCACGGTCTTGTTGGGCGTCTTCCGCCACGCGCTGTTGAGGTAGTAATAGGTGTTGGGCGCTGATTGATTGGCTCCGGTGGTGGTGGTGTTATAGGTCAACACCTGCGTCTTGTAATTCACGCCCAAGCCCTGCGGGGTTGATGTGAAGAACGAGGTGCCTTCCAACCAGGGGCGGAACACGTTGTTGAGCGTCCAATGTTGTTCGATCCGGTAGGTGTTGGGGCTGGCGATGGTCAAACCGGTCTCCAGTTCCAAGGTGTCGGTCGTGTTGTTCACGATCGTGCTCCACTTGCCGTTACTGGCGCCGCTCGTCATCCGCACATAGTGCGGCGTGTTCGTCCATTCCCCCGCTGTCCAACCAGCGCCCGTCTGCGTCAAGTGCGTGGCGTCGGCCGACGATGTGACCGCGCCTTCATAGGCGGCACTGCGGCTGAACGGCACCGACACCACCGCGTCCGAGTTCGGGGGAACGGTGACGCTGGTGTAGCCCGCCGCCGGCGATCCTGCCTGCGCCTGTGCCCGGGCCGCCATCAACATTGCAACTGCCACGGTCGCGAGGGCCGCGGTCAGCAGTTTGGGTTTACTCATTGCATCCTCCTTTGATTTTGGTTTGTTTATTTTCTGGGTAGTGATCGCCAACAAATGTTCTTCTTCTTTCGTAACGCCACGCACTGTACGGAATCTCTCGCGCCATCTCTTTCATCCGGACGCCAAACGCATGCACAAATCGGACAGTTGTGAACACGCATTTGCCCCTTGTTTTTGCGGGCCACAGAGAGGGCGGCCCCCGGAAAGAGGATGAACGGTGGTGTGTGTCACCAAATGGTAACGGAGAGTGTTCACGGCATCGGACGGTCATTGGAGTTGTTGTTCGAGCGGACTGAGCGACGAAGCCGGGTTCTTCGCTGACCGGGAATTTTTCGCCGGCGAAGTGTTCACCGTGTACATGACGCTGACGTGTTTGCGAAAGGGCTGCCCGCGTTCATAGCAAGCCAACTGAGGTTTGAGCACCTCTCCCATCTTGGGCATGCTCTGGCGGTTGGCCAGTGTGATTGCCTCGCGGACGGTTTGAGCGGCCTTGCTGTAGAGGCCGTTCTCGGCATAGGCAGCCGCCAACGTGCCGAGTATCACCGAACTGTTTCGTTGGGTCACTTCGCAGGCGCGCTCGGCCAGCACCACGGCGCGTTTGCCGTCGCGTATTTTTTCGTCCGCGTCCGTCGCGCAAATGTCCGCCAGATTGTTCAGCGCAACCGGGTCGCGGGAATTGTGGCGCAACACCGCGACGTACTGTTCCACGGCTTCGGCGGAGCGGCCCTGTTCGGTCAACAACATGCCGAGATGCAGGCGGGCCGTCAGGTATTGCGGCGTCAGTTCCACTACCTGCTGCAATGTTTTTACGGCCTCCTGCGGCTTGTTCGTCTCAAGCTGCTTGTTGGCTTCTCTCACCAGCAACGCCACTTTCACCGGCACATCATTCGTGGGCATTGTCACTGACGCGGAAGCCATGACGGCCCGTTGCTGTGCTTTGCGCTGAATCGCGCTGAAAAATCCTTTTTTCATTGCCATGACCGCTACCACCGCGATGATGCAGAAACTCCAGAGTGCGATGCGGCGGATTTTGCGCTGCCGCATGCGGCGCATAAATTCAGCGTGCTCTTTCCTGATTTGATCTCGCTCGTTGTTCATGAGTTGCTCCTTCCAAAACTGGACGCAAACTAGAACAGGCCGCTCAATGGGCGCGCGCAGTTTTCAGCCTTGCAGCGACAGTTTTCGGACGCGGTTTTCACGCCCTGCCCGCGCGCATGGGAGCGTGTTGATCAGAAGCCGGAACAGCTTCGTTCACCCAAAAGTAACGCAACACGGCAGACCAGTGACATTGTCACAGAAATTTCACAAGACTGAAGAACAGCCGTCGTTTTCGCCGCGCACAATGGCGACGGTAAGTTGTGCAGTGAGTCACTTCGTTCTACAACGCAAAACGCTTCACCCCGCCACGGAATGGGAGTTCCGGGCGTCGGGTTGGGGATTTCTCCAGATTCATCGCGGCGAAGGGTATCTGTTGCAGTCCTCCACTCCGCGTCAATTGGCGGAAGGCGACGTGCTGGTGCAGGGCGACGGCGAATCGTCCGTGATCCGCGCCAGCCGGCTGGGAGAATTGCAGTTAGATTTCTTTCGTGTTGTCCCCGATCTGCTACTTGGTGTCATCAGCCCGCTTGAATGCCGACAACTCGCCGAGCGCCGCGCCTTGCTGCCACCCCGTCTCCACACCGCCAAGGAACCGATCGCCCAGCAGTTCGCGCTCCTCAGCCGCCACCATGACTCCGGTGAAAGTCTCCAAGCGCGATGCCTGATGCTGCATCTGGCCACCACCATCCTGCGTGAGCTGCTGCCCGAGCGCGAGTCTTCCAAATCCCATCACGGCTTGACGGCACAGGACCGGTTCGAGAAATTGATCCGCGAGATTTCCTCGGCCGAATGGCAAAGCCTCGGCATTGACGAACTCGCGCGACGCTGTGGATGCAGCCAGCGCCATTTCAGCCGGATGTTCAAGAAGCGTTTCGGCACCGGCCTGCTCTCGATGCAAATCTCACTCCGCATCAAACGCGCGCAACAGTTGCTGTTGGACGGCGACGCCAAGATTATCGAGGTCGCATTTGACAGCGGGTTCCAACACGTGGGCTTGTTCACTTCCACTTTCAAGCGCCTCACCGGCGCCACTCCTTCGCAGTGGCGCAAACGCGCCTGTGCCGCCGCGGCACGGGTGCACTCCCGGAACTGAAGGAAGACGGTTTGGACGAAGCGCCTGACAGATTCGCGTCGAAGTTCAAACGTTTCCTCGGCTTCGAGGCGCTATGGGGACAGATTGAAGACCTCAAGATCCAGGAAGCGATCTGGGAATTGGACCAGGGAATCGGAAGGCGCGTCCTCCTGTGGTGCATGGCGGTTCTGGTGGCGGTCGCCGTCGGCCTCTGGTACACCGGCAACCAATTTCACGGCTTCCAACACCGGGAGGCGATGGAGTCGGCGCAACTGGCCCGCAACCTCTCCCGCGGCGAAGGACTCACCACCTACGTCATCCGCCCGCTCAGCCTCTGGTGGTTGAACAAACACGTTCCGTCCGACGGTCTCCGCCTGATGGATCATCCCGATTTGAACACGCCGCCGTTGTACCCGGCCGTGCTCGCTGTGTTGTTCCTTCCTCTCCCATCGTGGATGTTCCAGTACAATCCCGCCGACATTGTTTTTCTGCCGGAACGATGGATGATTCTCCCCTTCAACTGTCTCTGCCTGTTCGCCAGTGTGTTGCTGGTCTATTTCTGGGCGCGACGCATGTTCGGCGCCATGGCCGCTGCCACCGCGGCGCTGTTGCTGGTGTTCTCCGAAACGACGTGGGCGTTCACCATTTCCGGGCTTCCGACGAATCTGCTCATGTTGTTGTTCCTCGGCTCACTGTACTGCCTGTGGCGGGCTGACGATCTCTGGCATCCGACACCACAGTCCGCCGACATCGAACTCGGCCGGCGCTGGATGTCCGCCAGCGCGGCGTTATTCGGGCTTTGTTTCCTCACGCAATACAACACAGTGTTTCTGGCGCCGGCCATGTTATTATATGTAGCAAGCGTTTGCCGTGAGCGAGGCGCGTGGCGCGGGGTGACGCTGTACGCCGCCATCTGCGCGCTGGTGATCTCGCCGTGGTTGCTCCGGAATTACCTCGTCTCGCACTCATTGCTGGGCATGGCGGCCTGCGATCTCATGAACAATGTTCTGCCCTCAAACCTTCGCCCGGATTTGAGTCAAGCGTTTCAACTGACCGCCACGGCGCGTCGCTTCATCCAACAATCGCGCGAGGTCTTCTTCAATTTACCCGGTCAAGTCGGTTCCGTTGTGTTGGTGACGTTCTTCTTTGTTGGCTCGCTGCACCGTCTTCAAGATGAAACACTCATGCGCCTGCGCCGGAGTTTGTGGGTCGGGTTGGCGTGCGCCGCGTTCGGATTATCTCTGGGACGGATCGAACCGGAGGTGACTGGCAGCGGCGTGCCCTCTCACGTGCAGACCGGCAATCTGTTGGTGTTGTTCCTGCCGCTGGTGACAACGTACGGCGTGCTTTTCTTCTATATGATGCTCCATCGAGCGGCCATTCCTCTGCGGCTGTTGCGATGGGGAGTCATCGGCGTTTTCGGACTGGTCAATGCCGCCTCGTTGATGTGCGTGTTGGCAATGCCCGCGACAGGCGCTTTTCCATATCCGCCTTACCACCCACCCGTCACCGCGCGCGTCGCGAGCTTGTTTGACAAAGACGCTATCGGTGTCAGCGACCTGCCGTGGGCAATGGCTTGGGTGGGGGATCGTCGGACCGTCTGGTTGCCGAGCACTCCCCGCGATCTCGCGCGCATCCACCGGGCGACAGCCCCGCAGGGTGGATTGTCATTCCTGTTCCTGACGCCGCGACTGTTGAACCGGCGACTGCGAAGCGAGTTGATCAAGGGCGAATACGCCGGCTGGCGCAAGATCGTCCAGGGCAAGATGCCAGAGGACTGTCCGTTCACCCGAACACGGAAACTGCCGCCCAAAGACGAGCAGTTGCTTTGTACCATTCCTCCTGCCAGCATGGCCGCCGACTCAACCGGCGGCAGGCGAACAAGCGATTGAGGACGGAGCGGCGATGGCGCGGGACTGGAGCAATGCCTGAAAGCGTTCATACAGGTGTCGGTTCTCCGTGATGACGAAGATGTAGCAACGATTATGTGACAATCCCGTGCCGTCCATTTCTAACCGAATTGGAACACACCCGTCACACAAGCGCAACATGTAGCAGTCACACTGAAGACAATATGAAACACACACTTGCCATCCTCGTTGCCACGGCCCTCAGCGCCAACGCGCAGAATATCACCGTCAAAGGTTCCGACACCATGGTCATCCTCGGCCAGAAATGGGCCGAGACCTACATGAAGTCAAACCCCGGCGCTTCCGTTCAGGTCACCGGCGGCGGCTCCGGCGTCGGCATCGCCGCGTTGCTCAACGCCTCCACCGACATCTGCAACGCCTCCCGCCCGATGAAACCCTCGGAACTTGCCGACTTCGTCCGCAAGTTCAAAGTCCGCCCCCACGAATACAAAACCTGCCTCGATGCCCTCTCGGTGTACGTGAACAAGAGCAGCCCGATCGAGAAGCTCAGCTTCCGTCAGCTCGAAGGTATCTTCACCGGCAAAATCACCAACTGGAAACAGATCGGCGGTCCCGATGCGCCCATCGCTCTCTACGGACGCGAGAACAGTTCCGGCACCTACGAGTTCTTCAAGGAGCACGTTCTCAACAAAAAGGATTTCGCCGCTGCCACCAAAACCATGCCCGGTACCGCCGCCGTGATTCAAGGCGTCGCGCAGGACAAGAACGGCATCGGCTACGGTGGCATCGCCTACGCCGAAGGCGTCAAGGCCATCAAAGTCAGCAAGACCGATGGCGGTGAAGCCGTCGCGCCGAGCGAGAAGACCGTGCTCGACGGCACCTATCCGATCTCCCGTTACCTCTTCAACTACGTCGCCCCTGCCAAGGACGCCGGTGCCGTCGCCGCCTACATCGGCTGGTGCCTGAGCGACGCCGGTCAGGCTGTCGTGAAAGATGTCGGCTACTTCCCGCTCCCCAAAAACATGCGCTAACCCCCCGGCGCTCCTCCCCACGAGGTCTCCCCGGCTCGCGCGGCGGGGAGACCTTTGCGTTTTGTGACGATGTTGTTGCCTGCGCGCCATTCGATTGTCACCCGGCAAGGTGAAGATGGTGCCATGCAATACCGGACCATTTGGATTTCCGATCTGCACCTCGGCACGCGCCACTGCGACGCCGAGGGCGTGCTGGAATTTCTCAAGAGCCATGAATCCGAGCGGCTCTATCTGGTCGGCGATGTCGTGGATCTCTGGCATCTGCGCCGGAACCGGTATTGGCCGCAGGCCCACAACGACGTGATCCAGAAACTCCTCCGCAAGGCCCGCAAAGGCGCTGACGTGATCTGGATTCCCGGCAATCACGATGAGTTCTGCGCTCATTTCGCCGGCATCTACGGCAACGTCGTCATCAAGACGCACGACATCCACCGCACGGCCGACAACCGGCACCTGCTCGTCCTGCACGGACACGAATTTGATACGGTCATCACGCACGCCAAATGGCTCGCGCACCTCGGCGACTTCGGATACACGGCATTGCTGAAAGCGAACATCCCGCTGAATTTCATCCGCAACACGCTCGGCTTCAGCTACTGGTCGCTGAGCGCCTACGTCAAGAGTCGCGTGAAGGAAGCCGTCAGTTTCATCGGCCGGTTCCAGGAAGCCGTCGCGCGCTACGCCGAGTTGCACCGCGTGGACGGCGTCGTGTGCGGCCACATTCACACCGCGGCTGCGGCCAACCTGCGGGGCATCAGTTATTACAACTGCGGTGATTGGGTCGAGAGCAGCAGCGCGCTGGTCGAACACAACGACGGCCGCATGGAGTTGATTCGCTGGCGAAACCGCGAAGTGCTTGCGCCGTGCGAGTTGGAACTGGCCATCGGATGATCATGACGCATCCATCTCTGATTCTGATCGCCGAAGACGAAGCCGACACCGCGCGGCTGATCGCCTATCACCTGCGTCGCCAAGGATACGCGTCCATCTTCGCCCGCGATGGCCTCGAATCGCTTAACGCCGTTTTCCAGCGCAAGCCAGCGCTGGTAATCCTCGACCGGATGATGCCACAGATGCAGGGCCTTGAGGTCTGTCGCCTCATCAAAGCGAGTCCATCACGGCAAACGCCAGTATTGATGCTCACCGCAATGGCCTCGACAGAAAACAAGCTCGAAGGTTTCAACTGTGGAGCGGATGATTACCTGACCAAACCGTTCGAGATGCGCGAACTACTGGCACGAGTCGCCGTGTTGCTGCGCCGCACGGGAACCGATGAAACACGCTGAACGCCAAATCGAAACATGGCTTCTGGGGCAGACTCATCGTCTGTTCATCGTGTCACCGGATTTCGACGACATCGAGATTGTGCACCAGATGCGCGTGGCGTCACGACGGCTGCGGGTTGGATTGGAATTCTTTGCAGCTTGTTTCGAGCCGCGCGAACTGAAACAGCTTCTCCAGCAGCTTCGACGGCTTGGCAAGGCACTCGGCGCAGTGCGGGTATTGGACGTAAACCTGACGATGTTGTCCACAGCGAATGGATGCGCCGCGCTGAAACGAAAACTAACGGTGGAACGCAAGGCGCGTCTCGCTGAGCTATGCATTTTGTATCGTGCGACGATGACAGCAAAAATCGGTTCACGTGTCGAGACGCTGGTCATGCAACGCCGCGGCAAGACGGACGGGCGGCTTGCTCTCGGCGAACTGCGGCGGCAATTGCGCCGGTGCTTGAAGCGGTTCGACACGAAACGCGGCACCGAGGCGTTCCACCGGCTGCGGATCGCGGCGAAGAAATACCGGTACGGCCTCGAGATCGTGGGGGCGACGAAACGAATCCAGGCGTTGAAACAGTTGCAGGAGTTGATGGGCCGCTGCCACGATGTCGAGGTGTTGATGGAACGACTGCCATCGGGCGCGCTGAAGAAACATTTCGCGAAAGAACACCGACGCCAATACGATGCCGTGCAGAAGTTCCTTGACGGCAGCCGGCGTTGGGTGAAGAAAGTAAAACTCGACCATGAATAAAACCCATGACCATCCCGGCCGATTGATTGCCGTGGAGGGACTCGATGGCTCCGGCAAGTCCACGCAGGTCTATCTGTTGAAGCGCTGGATGGAGATGCAGGGCCTGAAAGTCTTCTTCACGGAATGGAACTCCTCCGTCCTCGTCAAGGACGCCACCCGCAAAGGCAAGAAACGCCAACTGCTGACGCCGACGACGTTCTCGCTGGTGCACGCGACGGATTTCGCCGACCGCCACGAGCGGCAGATCCTGCCGTTGATGCGCGCCGGCTACATCGTGCTCGCCGACCGCTACATGTACACGGCGTTCGCGCGCGACATCACGCGCGGCTGCGACCCGCGCTGGGTTCGCAACCTCTACAGCTTCGCCGTCGTGCCCGACATCGCGTTCTTCTTCGACACGCCGTTGGCCGTGTCGCTCGGGCGCATCCTGGCCGGACGTCCGAAGTTGAAATACTTCGAGGCGGGGATGGACCTGAACCTCGCCGACAACGAGACCGACAGCTTCAAGATTTTCCAGGGCCGCATCTACGCCGAGTACAAGAAGATGGTCGAGCCGGAAGGGTTCATGGTGATGGACGGGATGTTGCCGGTCGAGAAACAGCAGGCGATGGTCCGCAAGTACGTCGAGCACAAGATTGACCTGCCGTCGTTCCGCTGGAGGGGCAAACAATGAAAACCGGCAAACAAAGTTTCGGCACGCCGCTGCCCGGCTGCGACCTCTCCGAGTTGAAAGGCAAACTCATCGTGCTGGAAGGCGCCGACGGCTCCGGCCGCTCGACGCAAATCGAAACGCTCAAGGACTGGCTCGAAAACCTCGGCTACGGCACCGTCAACGTCGGCCTGAAACGCAGCACGCTCGTCGCCGAGGAACTCGACGCCGCCCAGCAAGGCAACATCCTCAGCCACACCACGCGCAGCCTGTTTTACGCGACCGATTTCGCCGACCAACTCGAAAACAACATCATCCCCGCCCTGCGTGCTGGATTCGTTGTGATCGCGGACCGTTATATCTACACGCTCATGGCGCGCGACATCGTGCGCGGCGCGAACCCGGCGTGGGTGAAGTCGCTGTACTCGATCGCGCTCGCGCCGGACGCGGTGTTCTACCTGCGCGTCAGCCCGCAAGTGCTCGTCGAGCGCAACTTCCGCAAGAACGCCACGCTCAATTACTGGGAAAGCGGCATGGACATCGGCCTGTCGCGCGACATGTTCGAGAGTTTCATGCGTTATCAGCGGCTCATTCAGGCCGAGTTCCGAAAGATGCAGGCGGAGTACGGATTCACGACCATCAACGGCAACCGCAAACCGCGCGCCATCCACGCCGAGTTGCGCGACAAGGTCCAGCAAGTCCTTACCAAACCATCATGAACGCCCGCTTTCACCAGCGCCAGCGCGAGATGTCCGCTTCGCTCCAGACGTTACGCATCGTCGTGAAAGAAGTCGGCGGCAATTACCTCGCGGGGTTGCAGGCGGAGATCGCACGTGTGGACCGCGCGTTGGCCGACGCCGAGCCGGTTCCGGGGCGGATCGCGGAATTACGGCGGATGACCGCCTTGATCGGAGAACTCGACCTCAAACCCCACAAGGGCCGGCGCCGCGACCTGAAGGCGCTCGACAAACTCATCGGAAAACTGAACGAAACCGTGGAGGAATGGTGATGAAACGAACCAAGGCAAAACCTTTCGTCGTCGGCATTGATCTCGGCGGCACGAAAATCCTCGCCGCCGTCTTCGACCAGCGCCACCGTATGCTGGCCCGCGAGAAGAAATCCACCAAACCCGACTACGGCCCCGATCGCGTTCTCGACCGCATCGCCGAGACGGTCAATGAGGCGCTGGCCGTCAGCGCCGTCGCCCACACTTCCGTCGCCGGCATCGGCGTCGGCGTCCCCGGCATGGTGGACACCCGCAGCGGCGTCGTCCGCGTCGCGCCGAACCTGCACTGGCGCGATTTCCCGTTCGGCAGACTGCTCAGCGCCCGGCTGCGCATCCCCGTCACCGTCGTCAACGACGTCCAGGCCGGCACGCTGGCCGTCAAGCATTTCGGCGCCGGACGCAAGCTGACGGATTTCGTCTGCATGTTCATCGGCACCGGCATTGGCGGCGGCATCGTCATCGGCGGCCAGCAATACCGCGGCTCCACCGGCATGGGCGGCGAAATCGGGCACATGGCCGTCATCGCCGACGGCGGCCCGAAATGCGGTTGCGGCAACCACGGCTGCATGGAAGCCGTCGCCAGCCGCGGCGCGATTGTGAAGCGCGTCATCGAGGAAATCAAAGACGGACGCAAAACCGTTGTGTGGGATTTGTGCGACGGCGACACCCGCCGGATTCGGAGCCGGATCATCGCCGAGGCGTACCTCGAAGGCGACAAACTGGTGCGCGAGATCATGGACGACGCCTGCCACTACATCGGCATCGGCGCGGCGAACCTGATCAACGTATTGAATCCGCAAGCCGTCATCCTTGGCGGCGGCCTGATCGAGGCGCTCGGCAGCAAGATGTTGCCGCGCATCCGCAAGTCCGCGTGGCAACACGTCATCGGCGCGACGCCGGAGCGCGTGAACATCATTGACTGCGGCCTTGGCGATGATGCCGGCATCATGGGCGCGGCTTTGGCGGCCCGGCCGCCGGTGAAATGAATCCGCGTCTTGTCCCGGCCGAACAACTGCTGGAATCGTTCGGCTGGGAAATCGAGCACGCCCGGAAAGTCCGCGACCTCGCGCTCGCGATGTTCGACCAACTCCAACCGCTCCACCAACTCCGCGAAGCGGAGCGCGACATCCTCGAAGCCGCCGCATTGCTGCACGACATCGGCTGGACCGTCGCCGGCCAGAAACACCACAAACACAGCGCCGAGTTGATCCGCATGAACGCCGCGAAGCTGGTTGGATTCGATCCGGCGGAAGTGGAAATGATCGCGTTGGTGGCGCGTTACCACCGCAAATCCGAGCCGTGTGCCGAACATGAGGACTACATGGCGCAGCCGGAACAAGCCGAGCACAGCGAGACGCCGAGGGTGAGGGCGGCAAACCGGAACACCGTGTGCAAGCTGGCGTCGTTACTGCGCCTCGCCGATGGATTCGACCGGCCGCATCTGCAATGGGTGAGCGGGCTTCATTGCGAGATCACCGAGCGTCATGTGATGATTCGAGTCCATGCAACCGCCGAGGCCGGCCTGCACATCGAAGGCGCATCGCGCAAGTGCAGCCTCTTTGAAGCGGTGTTCAAGCGGCCGGTGGAGTTTGCCGTGCTCACGTAACAGGGATACGATTCCCTGTTACAGGGTTGACTTTTGGTTTGTCGGCTTGTATTGAAGCAAGCATGGCTCGTTCGTGCACCACCTATCCGCGTAAATGGAATTCGGGAAAGACTACTGTAATCCGCGTTCCAGAAGAAATTGCGGATGACTTGCTAAAGATTGCGCGGCGGTTGGATGCGGCGCGCGGTTTCCGTGTGCGTGAGGAACGAGACGCCTTGGTCCTTGAATTGCGCCAGGCACGAAGCGTTCGGTACACGGCTGACAAGCCGGTCAATGTTTCCAGCGTTCCACAGCGGAGTCCATTTCGCTATCCCGGCGGCAAGACGTGGCTTGTCCCGTACATTCGTGACTGGCTTCGCAGCAAGTCACGCCCGCCCGTGCGGCTCATCGAGCCGTTTGCCGGCGGCGCCATCGTGAGTCTAACAGTGGCGTTTGAGCGGCTGGCGCGTCATGTCGTGTTTGCCGAGCTTGACGAAGGTGTTGCAACGGTCTGGAGAGTGATTCTCAATGGGCAGGCCGAGTGGCTGGCGCGCAAGATACTGGAGTTTGATCTGACGCTGGAGAATGTGCGCGCGGTGCTCGATCAGCCCACGCAGTCGTTGCGCGAGCAGGCGTTTCAAACGATTTTGCGCAACCGTGTGCAGCGCGGCGGAATCATGGCGGATGGCGCAGGGTTGGTAAAGACCGGCGAGAAGGGACGAGGATTGAATTCCCGGTGGTATCCTGAAACTCTGGCTCGCCGCATCCGTGAGATCAATGAACTCAAAGACCGCCTGACCTTTGTTGCCGACGATGGTTTTGGGTTGATCAAAGAACACCAAGCGGATCCGGAGGCAGCCTTCTATATTGATCCTCCCTATACGTTGGCGGCGCGTCGCCTGTACACGAAGTGGCAGATTGATCATGCACAATTGTTTTCGGAAATGTGCGCTTGCAAGGGCGACTTCCTGATGAGTTATGACAACACGGCGGAAATCGTCGGGTTGGCGAAGAAGCACGGGCTGGAGACACGCGCAGTTGCGATGAAGAACACGCACCATGCGAAGATGACGGAGTTGCTGATCGGGAGAAGCCTCTCGTGGCTTGAGAAGTGAGAGGCAACTGGTTAATCGGGTTTCAACGCAAACGGGTGCGATGGATACACCACTCCAAGTTTCCGGCGCAGTTGCTCCTCGAACTTCTCTCTGGAAAGCGGCACGCCACCGGTTAATGCCTTCACTGAGGCTTCCAGACGAGTAAACACCACGTCGCGTGGAGCCTGTTTCCAGCCCGTTGGAGACGGGTCGTAACCGACAACGAACCAAACAATCTCTGCGTTGGACAGGTGCTTCTCGCGTTCGAGTCCAATCAAGGAACCGAAAAACGCCTCGTCCACGACCACTGTCATTTTCTTTCCCCATGTGCGAATCGTGGGCACTTTGGTCTGCAATTGCGGCAGCAGCCTCTTGGGGCCGGAACTGCGCCAATCCGGGCGCCGATGAGCCGCCGGAAATGGCACGGCTTCGCCTTGCTGTTTGCTCAACATCACGAACTCCTGTTTCATCGCCTTGCCAGAAAAGTAAACGGCCTGTAGTTCCAGCGCACACCAATCCATTGGCTCTCGTGATGGATGAACGATGACGTTGTCTATTCTCCCGATGAAATCGCCTGAATCCTCCTCTTCCGTCGTGGAAGAGACGGTGGGGAGTCTGTCGAGGAAACCAATCTCGCTGAGGACAACAGGAGATGACGTTTGAAGAATAGTTTCTCCGACCCAGCGGAAGATGATGTTGTCTTCGAGGAAACGGTTGGGGCAGGTTGTGATTAGCGGGCCTTTGCCTGAAACCGGCGCGTCATCCCTCTGTTCGTAGAGCCGCAACGAGCAGACTCCGCCTTTCTTGTTGCAGTTCGCGTTCACTTGCAATGGGCACCGCGTCCCCGTCAGGCCGTCCACTTGAATCTCGGTTGCTGCCTGCGTCTGACGCTGCTGCGCAGTAAGCATCTCGAATCCTCTGCCATACCATTCACCAATCGAGTATCGGCACCGGGTCTTTGGCTTCTTGGTATTTGCCATGTGTGTTGAATACCAAGCGTATTGCATAACAACCAGTCAATTCTGGCGGAAAGACTGCACTATGTGGTCAGCGTTCTGGTGTTGCAGCGGTTTCACTTGCCTGACACGGATTCGACACACGAATGGGTTTTGTTGGCGGCGCGAGTAAAGGAATGTTCATGAATGCAGGCGAGTCATATCCGGAATGTGGACGGTTGCACTTGGCGGTGAACCCGCAAGGAGACCACAGCAGTTTGCATCGTGCGGCGCAAAAGATCCGCTGGCTGCCCGGCGTGCTGGCCGTGGCGGACGGTGACGGCGAACTGGACGTGATGTTTCGCGGGTCGCCGGACGGGTTGTTGCAGCGCATCCACCAGGCGTTGGCAACGGGCCGCAGTTTTCCTGAGCTGTAACCGAACTGTCACGTGTCCGTAACAGTCGAAGCCCAGCTTGACCGTGAGAAGATGGAAAACGTGCTTGAACAGCAGAACATCACGGCGCCAAAGCTGGCCGTTGCCAACCGCCGTTTCAGTATCCTCCGTCAGCGCCGTCGGACAGGCGAATGGCTGGCGGAACGCGGCATCTTTGTCGTCTCGCTCAGTTCGATCCTGATGATCTTTCTGATCTTCGCGTTTGTCGGGCGCGAATCGTTGCCGGTCATCCTCGGCCACGTCAACACGGGCCGCGGACGAACTTCGCCCGGCAATCTGCCGGCGTTTCTCGGCGTCAGCGAGGCGGAATTGAAAACCTACGACGCCGAGATGGTGAAGACGCTGGTCGAGTTGAAGAAGCAGGAACTCGCGCAGTCCTCCAATCCCGACGCGCGCGTCAATGGGGCAAGCTGGCGGATGCTGTTCCAGCCATACCGGTGGTTCGGCTACGACAAGCCG
>Ga0233425_10000213_pt1 | contig 151839 bp, 137 predicted proteins | sample Watercolumn_Towu_2_FD_181712 | JGI IMG/M metagenome (GOLD analysis project Ga0233425, IMG submission 181712) | Freshwater microbial communities from Lake Towuti, South Sulawesi, Indonesia - Watercolumn_Towuti2014_140_MG | ecosystem: Environmental > Aquatic > Freshwater > Lake | place...
AGTAACCCGCTTAACCGCTGCGTACTCCAGATCGCTGAAGCTGCGTTGCATGGTTTGTGTCTCCAGATTGGGTCGGGGCATTTTCTCAGATCACCGGGAATTGCGGGAATTAATCAGCGCGTCCCTAGACAATCCCCCGGATCAGCCGGGTTAGGATCCCGTCCGTCACCATCATTTGCAGTTGCCACGTTGGAAATCATGTCATAGCCCGGCAATACACGTCCGGCCAAATCTGCGTGAGGCAAAATTCCCGTGTCGATGACTCCCACAATGGATCGAGCCGCGACGCCGGTTGTCTGGTTCCAGGCCAGACTCACATTTGCCGCGCCGGCTTCAACCGCTGAATCGCCAAGATCCCACTGATTCGCCAGGTAGGGATCATTCGGCAATGCCTGCGGCGTAGCAATCAGATCTGGTTCTGCGTAGAAAACATTGGGATCCTTCATAAGTTTGCTGGCCGCAGCTTGGGCTTGGGAAACAGACATTTTCCCCGCGAACTTTAATACTTGAGCTCCGCCAGCCATTCCTCTGAAGGGTTTCAGCGTCACACCAGATAAACCGCTCAACCTTGCCGCTTCCAAAGCAGATATTGGCAATGCCATTGAGGGCAGCCTACCTGCGGGGAGGGTTTTGTATTTAACAACGAGCCCATCTACCATTTGCACTGAGGGCGCTTGAATCTGCCCCGCCCTTCCCCCAGCAAGAGCTGAAGTACTCAACGCAAATATGGCCACTGTTAATACAATATGCTTTTTCATTAAGCCATCCAAAGGGCCAATTAAAATTGTATGAATTTTAAATTAAAACAGAGGCAGATTCAAGGATGAAGTGCAATTTTGAGTACCGCGGGTCAGGTGGGCGGGATGCGGTAGCATCCATGCCTTTTTGACCGGCCAGTCGAAATTGCAGAAATGAACTACACACACCTCACCCGAGAAGAACGATACCAGATTTATGCCTTGAAGAAGGCAGGACACACACAAAGCGAGATTGGCCTTGCCCCGGAAAAACGTATTTCTTAACGAAGGTATAATTTCAAATTAAGGAGACGTAAAGATGATGACAGAAAGACGCAAGCGAGCGGCCTACACCCTCGAATACAAGTTGGAGGCTGTGCGGCTGGTGCATGGAGGACAAAGCTGCGCGGTAACGGCCAAGGTGCTGGGCATCCCCAAGCAGACTCTGGAAAACTGGGTTCGATTGTCAGCACAAGGCAAATTGACAGGTGCGGGTGCCAAGCCTGTCAGTGCCGAACAGATGGAGCTGGCGCGGCTGAGAGCCGAACTGGCCAAGGTCAAGATGGAGCGAGACATCCTAAAAAAGGCCACGGCGTACTTTGCGCGGGAGTCAGCGTGAAGTACGCCTGGATCGAACGACACAAGCATCATTGGCCGATCAGCCTGCAATGCGGCGTGCTGAACGTCAGCGTCAGCGGATACTGCGAACATCAGCGGCGCAAACCATTGCCATCAGGCAAGCGCCTCAGCGATGACGCCTTGCTGGTACACATCAAAGCCGCTCACGCCGCCAGCAAGGGCGAGTATGGCTGGCCGCGAATCTGGCAGGAGCATAATGAGCGCGTTAAGAGATACGAATTACAGGGGCAAGGTCAAACCTTTGAAACCCGCGTTATTTGGTGCCCGGAACCGGAATCGAACCGGTACGAGGGGTTAAGCCTCGACGGATTTTAAGTCCGTTGTGTCTACCAATTTCACCACCCGGGCGGGTGTTGGAGGCGCGGGCCGGAGTCGAACCGACCTACACGGATTTGCAATCCGGTGCATAACCGCTTTGCTACCGCGCCGTGCAAAACACTGGCTTGAAATGATTAAGGGAAAGCGGTTGCTTTCCCCCAATTTTGTCTGGAGCGGCTAACGAGGCTCGAACTCGTGACCTATACCTTGGCAAGGTATCGCTCTACCAACTGAGCTACAGCCGCAAACGAGGTGCGCATTATAGAGCCAAACAAAATACTGTCAACTCTCGCACGCAAATTTTTACTGCACGCCAAACAGGCGTTGAAAATTTTCAGTCGTGCGCTGGCCGATCTCGTCCACGGTCAGGCCTCGCAGCCGGGCGATTTCCTCGGCGACGTGGCGCACGAAGGCCGGTTGGTTGAGTTTTCCGCGATGCGGCGCCGGCGCGAGATAAGGCGCATCGGTTTCGATCAGCATGCGATCCAGCGGCACGCGCTGGGCAACTTCCTTGACCTGCGCCGCATTCTTGAAGGTCACGATGCCCGAGAAGGAAATATGAAAGCCCAAATCCAGCGCGGCTTCAGCAACAGACCCGCTTTCGGTGAAGCAGTGCATGACGCCACCGACGTCACTGGCCCCCTCTTCGCCCAGCAAGCGCAAGGTGTCTTCCGAGGCCTCCCGGGTATGGACGATCAGCGGTTTGCGGCTGGCTTTGGCCGCGCGGATGTGAACGCGAAAGCGCTCGCGCTGCCATGCCAGGTCGCCCTTGAGGCGAAAATAATCCAGCCCGGTCTCGCCGATCGCGATGACCTTGGGGTGTTCGGCCAGGGCCACGAGCTGGGCCACGTCCGGTTCCTGGACGTTTTCATAATCCGGGTGAACACCGACGGAGGCATAAAGATTCGGATGCGTTTCCGCGAGTTGCAGCACTTGCGGAAAATCTTCGAGATTGACCGAAATGCACAGCGCCTGGCTGACTTCGTTTTCCTGCATGCGCTGCAGCAGCTCGGGCAAGTTCGCGTGCAGTTCCGGAAAATTCAGATGGCAGTGTGAGTCAACGAATGGCATGTTCAATCCAGCAAACATTGCCGATAGGAAATCAGCAACGACTCGAAAAACAGTTTGGAATTCAGGGTGTGCATCGCTTCGCGCTTGGCAGTTTGCAGCAGCTTTTGCAGCTGGACGAGACTCAATGGGTCGCGTTCGGCAACGAGCTGGCGCAAGGTAGCGGCTTCGGCCAGGTGATAACGCGGTTGGCCCGTCAGTCGCGTGGAAAGCAAGTCATAAGTCCATTGCTGCAACCAGTGCACGACACGCACCTGTTCCGTTTTGCCCAGAGTGTCGGCCAGCGCAAAAACATCCATGGCGGCAGGCTGACGCACGGCACGCAGCAGCTTTTCGCGCATGACATTTTCAGCCTCATCGTCTTCCGCCATCGCACGCAAGGGAGAATAGCCTGCGGCGGCCAGAGCGACTTCCGGATTCGCCACCCCGCCCTGTTTCAGCCAAACCAACACGTCCGCCGTCCCGGGTGTCGCCAGCGGGAATTTCAGGCAGCGGCTGCGTATGGTTGGCAGCAATTGCTGGGGTTGATGCGACACGAGGATAAATACCAGTCCGGCCGGCGGCTCTTCCAGGCTTTTGAGCAGCGCATTGGCCGCGTTGATATTCATGCTCTCGGCCGGATAAACCAGCACGACGCGATGCCCGCCGCGATGCGAGGTCATCCCCACAAAATCGGCCAGTCCGCGCACCTGCTCCACTGAAATCTGCTTGCTGGGTTTTTTGCCCTTTTCGTCTTCCGCAGCCTCCTGGCTCAGACTGTCGGGTTGCAACAGACGGAAATCCGGATGCGAGCCTTGCGCGAACCAGTGACACGCCGGGCACTGGCCGCAGGCCTCGCCGGAATTTTCGGGGGTTTCACACAGCAAGCTTTGCGCGAAATTCAGTGCGAGATCAAATTTGCCGAGACCGGCCATGCCGCTAAGCAAAATGCCATTCGGCAGGCGTTCGCGCAATTTTTGCAGACGCTGCCAGTCTTCAGATTGCCACGGATAAAGTGATTTCATATCAGACTGATATGAGAATCTCTTCGAGCCTTGATTTAACCTCTCCCAGCGTCACGGAAGCGTCAATCAATGCGTAACGTTGCGGATGTTCGGCCACACGGCGGTGGTATCCAGCGCGCACGCGCTCGAAGAAATCGGCCTGTTCCTGCTCGAACCGGTCGAGGCTGGGATTGGCCGACAAACGTTGCCGCGCCACTTCCACCGGAACGTCGAAAAACAGGGTTAAATCGGGTTGCAGATCGGCATGCACCCACTGTTCAAGCTGGGTCAGACGCGCCCAATCCATGCCGCGCCCGCCGCCCTGATACGCAAACGTGGCATCGGTAAAGCGGTCGGATAACACCCAGCGCCCTGCTTGGAGCGCGGGACGGATGACTTGCTCGATATGCTCCAGCCGGGCAGCGAACATCAACAGCGCTTCCGTGCCGATACCCATGGGCTGATGCAGCAGAATTTCGCGCAATTGCTCGCCGAGCGACGTGCCGCCAGGTTCGCGGGTCACCACCACTTCGTGGCCGCGAGCGCGCAAGGCATCGGCAAACCAGCTCAAGTGGGTGCTTTTGCCGGCACCGTCCATGCCCTCGAAAGTAATGAATTTGCTCATCTCTGGTAGCGGTTGACCGCGCGGTTATGTTCGTTCAGATTGCGGGAAAAATAGGAGCTGCCATCGCCGCGAGAGACGAAGTATAGCGCGTCAATGTGCGCCGGATGCATCGCGGCATTCAACGCATCGGCGCTGGGCAAGGCAATCGGCGTAGGCGTCAGACCTGCGCGCCGGTAGGTGTTGTAAGGCGTGTCTTGCACGAGGTCACGCTTGCGCAAATTGCCATCGAATTGCGGGCCAATGCCATAAATCACCGAAGGATCGGTTTGCAGCATCATGCCAATCCGCAAGCGGTTCACGAACACCCCTGCAATTTTGGTGCGATCGAAAGGCGCACCAGTCTCCTTTTCGACAATCGATGCCAGAATCAGCGCCTGATACGGGCTGGCCAGCGGCAATTCGGGGTCGCGACTTTGCCAGGCGGCTTGCAAACGCTGCTGCATGGTTTCGTAGGCGTGCCGGAGGATGTCCAGATCGCTGGTGCCCGTTGCAAAGTGATAGGTGTCGGGGAAAAACAAGCCTTCGGGATGCGCTTCCGGCGCGCCGATGGCCTGCATCAGTTCGGCATCGCTCATCTGCTGGCTGTCATGCGCAAGATAGGAATTCGCATCCAGCGCGGCGCGCATTTGCCGGAATGTCCAGCCCTCGATCACCTGCACCTGGCGCAGATTGACATCACCGCGCGTAATCATCTGCGCAAGTTCGTAGGGCGACACCGCATGCGTCAGGGAATAGCTCCCGGCCTTGAGCTCGCCGGCAGCGCCCATCAGCCGCACCAGAATCACGAAGGGCCAGCTTTGCGACAACACGCCGGCTTGCTGCAAATCCTGCGCCGCCACTTTCAGCGAACTCCCCCGCTTGAGGTCGAATTCCAGCGGCAGCGTATCCAATGCCAATGGGCGAAAACTGTAATACGCCAAGCTGCCACCCGCTGTCAGAATTAACAGCAGCGTCCAGAAAAATAAACGGCGGATCATTCGCTCCCCTCAGCCAGAAATGCGGCAATTTTCTGCGCCAGCGGAAATTCCTGCCAATGCCGTTGCTGGAATTCGCGCACCGGCCACAGGCCGATGACGCTATTGGTCAGAAAGACCTCATCAGCATCCAACACATCCTGCAGGGTGACGCGTCCAACACTTGCCGGCAAATTGCGCGTTGCCGCCCAGTCCAGCACACGTTGGCGCTGCACGCCGGCCACCCCGCAACGCGACAGATCCGGCGTCAGCAATTCCCCGTGGCGCACCAGAAACAAATTGCTGCGCGTACCTTCGATGACATTACCCTCGCTGTCGCAAAGCAGACCTTCGGCAACATCAGGATTCTGCCATTCTGCGGCAGCGAGCACGTTTTCAAGACGATTGAGATGTTTGATGCCAGCCAGTCGCGGCTGATGCGAGAGGCGGGTTTCACACAAGCAAATGCGGACGCCCCGCATACTCCACTCTTCCGGATAATCGGGAAGCGGAAAGACATCCCAAATGCAAGTGCTGATCGAGTCCTCCGGCGGCGCATAGCCGCGACCGCCCTGCCCTCGGGTGACAATCAGCTTGAACACGCCCTGCGGATGCTCACGCAGCAATTCCTCCAGCTCGGCAGTTAGCAAGGCGAACGGCGGGCACTGGATGTTCAGCGCCCGACAGTCCTGCTGCAATTTATTGAAATGGGACGACCAGTGGAGAATGCGGCCCTGCTCGGCACGCATGGTGCGAAACACACCGTCGCCATAGAGAAAACCGCGGTCGCGAATGCTGATCGAATCGGCAGACGCTCCGTTGACCCGCATCGCCCTGCCGATCAGACCTTGCGGAATACCAGCGAGCCGTTGGTTCCGCCGAAACCGAAGTTATTGTTGACCGCCACTTCGATTTTCATATCCCGTGCGGCATTGGCGCAGTAATCCAGATCGCATTCCGGATCCTGCTCGATGATGTTGATCGTTGGTGGCGCAATCTGATAATGAATTGCCAGCGCGCAGAACACGGACTCGACACCACCGGCGCCGCCCAACAGGTGACCTGTCATCGACTTGGTCGAGCTCACAACCAGCTTGTGCGCGTGATCGCCAAAAGCCAGCTTGATCGCGTCGGTCTCATTCTTGTCACCCATCGGCGTCGAAGTGCCATGCGCATTGATGTAATTCACCTGATCGGGATTCAGATCGGCATTGCGCAAGGCGTTCAGCATGCTGCGCTTGGGGCCGTCGGTCGAAGGCGAAGTCATGTGATAGGCATCGCCACTCATGCCATAACCGGCCAGCTCGGCATAAATCTTTGCGCCGCGCGCCTTGGCGTGTTCGTATTCCTCAAGCACCAGCACACCCGCACCCTCGCCCATCACGAAACCGTCACGCTCCTTGTCCCAGGGACGGCTGGAGGTTGCCGGATCGTCGTTGCGGGTGCTGAGCGCCCGGGCTGCGGAAAAGCCGCCCACGGCCAACGGACAGATGGTGGATTCGGCGCCGCCGCAAATCATCACATCAGCATCGCCATATTCGATCACGCGGGCGGATTCACCCACGCAATGCGTGCCCGTGGTGCAGGCTGATACCATCGCTAGATTGGGCCCCTTGAGACCGTACATGATCGACAGGTTGCCGGAGATCATGTTGATGATGGTACCGGGAATGAAGAACGGCGAAATCTTGCGCGGGCCAGCCGTCAGAAAGTCATTGTGCGTATCTTCGATCATCGGCAAGCCGCCAATGCCCGAGCCGATGTTCACGCCGATGCGCTCGGCATTCTGCTCGGTCACTTCAAGCCCGGAATCCTTGAAGGCTTCCATGCCGGCGACCAACCCCAGATGGATGAAACGATCCATACGGCGCGCGTCCTTGGCCGGCAGGAACTGGGTGACGTCAAAATCCTTGACCTCGCCAGCCACCTGGCATGCCAAGGCGCTTGCATCGAAATGGGTGATATTGGTGATTCCGGATTTGCCCGCCAAAATGCTCTGCCAGGCTGTAGGAATCCCTGTCCCGACCGGGGAGATGATCCCCAGTCCGGTGATGACTACTCTGCGTTTAGACAAACTGACTCCGCTTGAAACTGAAGGAGAAAAACTTACTGCTGATGTGCCAGAACGTAATCGATCGCCTGTTGCACGGTGGTGATCTTTTCTGCGTCCTCATCGGGGATTTCGCATTCGAATTCTTCTTCGAGCGCCATCACCAACTCAACGGTATCCAGAGAATCCGCACCCAGATCGTTGACGAAAGAGGATTCGTTCTTGACTTCTGCCTCGTTCACACCCAACTGCTCGGAAACGATTTTCTTGACGCGTTGTTCAATAGACATTTAGTTCTCCTACCCTGTGATTGTTATTAAAAAAGCCGACGGCATTGTATCAAATGCCGCCGGAATTCCAAATTAATATTTGCCGCCGCCATCCCCTTGATATTTCATAAAAACAGGCAGGCGTTCACCCTTGCCGCAGATGGGCAAGCCGCCACAACAACAGCAAACCCAACAGACTCTCGGCCAGATACAACAGGCTGGAAATCCCATGCAGCATCCCGAAACGCCCGGCCAGCGGACTTTCCATCACGATCTGCGGCAGCGCCGCCAGTTTCAGTTGCGTCATCGCCGGCTGCAATCCCAGATTGATCGCCAGCAAGGAAACCAACATCGGAAGCAGCACCCACAGCAAAATCTTGCGCCCTGACTTGTCCCGGATACCCCATTGGGCAAACAACAGCAGGAAACCCGCACAAATCAGATCAAGCACAAACATGCGGCTGAATATCTCGCCCGCCAGCATGCCGGCCAACTGACGATCCGCTTGGGCGGAAAATAAGACCGGAACGGCAAGATAGCCCACGACCCACAAGCCGCCCACCCAAAGTGCAGCGGCAAGTATTGCTAGAAATGCAAATCGGGTGCAGCTCATGAATACTGCTTTGCCGAGATCATTCCCACTCTATGGTTGCAGGAGGTTTGCCTGAGACGTCATACACCACGCGATTGATACCGCGCACTTCGTTGATAATGCGGTTGGAGACCTTGCCCAATAATTCATAAGGCAAATGCGCCCAATGGGCGGTCATGAAATCCTGGGTTTGCACCGCGCGCAGGCTAACCACCCATTCGTAGGTGCGGCCGTCGCCCATCACGCCGACCGATTTCACGGGCAGGAAAACCGTGAAAGCCTGCGAGGTTTTGTCGTACCAGCTCTTGCCCTCGGCATCCTTGGCCGCATGCAGCTCCTCGATGAAAATCGCATCGGCGCGGCGCAACAGGTCGGCGTACTCCGCCTTGACTTCGCCCAGGATGCGCACGCCCAGACCGGGGCCGGGGAACGGGTGGCGATAAATCATGCCGGCCGGCAGGCCCAGCGCAATGCCAAGCTCGCGCACTTCGTCCTTGAACAGTTCGCGCAGGGGTTCGAGCAGCTTGAGATGCAGGGTTTCCGGCAGACCGCCGACGTTGTGGTGTGACTTGATGGTGTGCGCTTTTTTGGTCTTGGCGCCGGCGGATTCGATGACATCCGGATAGATCGTGCCCTGCGCCAGCCATTTCGCCTGTTGCAATTTGGCGGATTCGCGCTGGAACACTTCGACGAATTCGCGCCCGATAACCTTGCGCTTCTGTTCCGGATCAGTCACGCCGGCCAGATGCGTCATGAATTCCCGGCTCGCATCGACATGAATCACTTTCATGTGCAGGTGATCGGCGAAGGTCTCCATCACTTGCGCGCCCTCGTTCAGACGCAGCAGCCCGTTGTCCACGAACACGCAGGTGAGTTGATCACCGATGGCGCGATGAATCAGGGCCGCCGCAACGGAAGAATCCACACCGCCGGAAAGCCCGAGAATGACCTCTTCATCGCCGACCTGGGCGCGAATTTTTTCCACCGCCTCGGCGATGTAATCCGGCATGTTCCAGTCCTGGCCGCAACCGCAGATGTCATGCACGAAGCGCCCCAGAATCGCCTTGCCTTGATGGGTGTGCGTTACTTCCGGGTGGAACTGCACCGCATAAAAACGGCGCGCTTCGTCGGCCATCGCCGCAAACGGCGTAGCGTCGTTAGAGGCAATTACACTGAAGCCCGGCGGCAGCGCCGTAACCTTGTCGCCATGACTCATCCAGACATCGAGCAAGCCATGCCCCTGTGCGTTGGATTTGTCCTGAATGCCGTCGAACAGTTTGGAATGTCCGTGAGCGCGAATTTCCGCATAGCCAAACTCGCGCACCTTGCCGCTTTCCACTTTGCCGCCCAGCTGGGCAGCCATGGTCTGCATGCCGTAACAAATTCCCAGCACGGGCACGCCCAGCTCGAAAACCACTTGCGGCGCTTTCGGGGTTTCTTCCTCATACACCGAGTTCGGCCCACCGGAAAGAATGATGCCGGAAGGCGCAAAGGCGCGAATTTCGTCAGCGCTCATATCCCAGGGATGCAATTCGCAATAAACCTGGGTTTCGCGCACGCGGCGGGCAATCAGCTGCGTGTATTGGGAACCGAAATCGAGAATGAGGATTTTTTTGTGCATGGTTTCTCAGGATTAAGGATTTAGGAATGAGGATTCAGGAAAAACCAGCGTTACCGCCTCACGCCTAAATCCTCTCTTCTCAATCCTAGTCGATATGATAATTCGGCGCTTCTTTGGTGATCTGCACGTCATGAACGTGCGACTCGCGAATCCCCGCGCTGGAGATTTCCACGAACTCGGCCTTGGTATGCATCGTGGCAATATCCGGACAGCCCAGATAACCCATGCTGGCGCGCAAACCGCCCATCAACTGGTGAATCACCGCAAGTACGCTGCCCTTGTAAGGCACGCGGCCTTCGACGCCTTCCGGCACCAGCTTGTCCTGATTGCTGACGTTGTCCTGGAAATAGCGGTCGCTGGAGCCTTGCTGCATCGCACCCAGACTGCCCATGCCACGGTAGGATTTGTAGGAACGCCCCTGGAACAGCTCAATTTCGCCCGGCGCTTCTTCCGTACCCGCGAACAAACCACCCAGCATCACGGCATTTGCGCCAGCGGCAATGGCTTTGGCAATGTCGCCGGAAAAACGAATTCCACCATCGGCCACCAGCGGCACCCCCGTGCCCTGCAGGGCTTGCGCGACACCCTGGATCGCGGCGATCTGCGGCACGCCCACGCCGGCAACGATGCGAGTGGTGCAAATCGAGCCGGGGCCAATGCCGACCTTGACGCCATCCGCGCCATGATCCAGCAGGGCCTTGGCCGCCGCGCCAGTGGCGATATTGCCGCCGATGACTTCAACCTGGGGGAAACGGGTTTTAACCCACTGCACACGGTCGAGCACGCCCTGCGAATGACCGTGCGCGGTATCCACCACAATGACGTCCACACCGGCTTCCGCCAACAAGGCCACGCGCTCTTCGGTGCCCGCGCCCACACCCACCGCAGCACCGACGCGCAGGCGGCCCTGGTTGTCCTTGCAGGCCAGAGGGTGTTCGCTGGACTTGAGAATATCCTTGACGGTCATCAGGCCGCGCAGCTCGAAAGCGTCGTTGACGACCAGCACGCGTTCGATCCGGTGCTTGTGCATCAGGTTGCGCGCCTCGTCCAGGCTGGCGTTTTCCTTGACCGTGATCAAGCGCTCGCGCGGCGTCATGATGCTGCTGATCGGTTGATCCAGATTATTCTCGAAGCGCACATCGCGGTTGGTTACGATGCCAACCAGCTGCTTACCCTGCACTACCGGCAAGCCGGAAATCTTGTGCTGCCGCGTCAAGCCGAGGACATCACGCACGCTCATGTCCGGCGTAATCGTGATCGGGTCCTTGACCACACCGCTTTCAAAACGCTTGACCTTGGCGATTTCGGCGGCCTGCGCGGCAGCCGTCATGTTCTTGTGGACGATGCCGATGCCGCCTTCCTGCGCCAGCGCAATCGCCAGCCGCCCTTCTGTCACGGTATCCATGGCCGCGGACAGAAGCGGAATGTTCAAACTGATGTTGCGCGTCAGCTGCGTGCGCAGGCTGACATCGCGCGGCAATACGTTGGAATAGGCTGGGACGAGCAGAATGTCGTCAAAAGTCAGGGCTTTTTGAATAATGCGCATGATGGACGGTCTCGGCAAAGCGCGCATTATACGCAGGGCTGGCAAGTCAGTAAACGACCCGCCAGTTTCGGGTTGTCACCCTAAAGTGCGGTCTCGTTGGTCTCGCCGGTACGAATCCGGACAACCTGCTCCACCGAAGAAACGAAAATCTTGCCATCTCCAATCTTGCCGGTATGCGCCGCCTTCATGATGGCATCGACAGCGTTATCAACCAAACTCGCGGCGACCACCACTTCAACCTTGATCTTGGGCAGGAAATCAACCACGTATTCAGCGCCGCGATACAGCTCGGTATGGCCCTTCTGCCGGCCAAAGCCCTTGACTTCAGTCACGGTCAATCCGCTCACGCCCAGCTCCGACAAGGCCTCACGCACGTCATCCAGCTTGAACGGCTTGATAATTGCTTCGATTTTTTTCATTGGAGTTCCTTTTCTGGCTGTCATTCACGCTTCAAACGTGGCGCATTGTATCAAAGCACACGCGCTGCGTAAGCTGAAACTCGCACCGAGGCTTGCTGCTATGATGCCGTCCTATGGAATATTTTTTCGTCAATTTCATTAATTGGGCCTGGGACTGGAAATTCCTGCTCGGTACGCTGCTTGCTGCGGGATTTACCGTCCAACTCATGGGTATCCCCAAGCGAGACCGGCTGTTTTCGTTGTACATGTTCTCGAGTTTTTTCCTGATCATTACAACTTACTGGATACTCAAGCCGCTGAAAAAGGCCATTTTCATCAGCTACCACAAGGCACACAGCCTCAGCTTTCTGGGGACAACCCTGGATGCGGCTCAAGCGGAATTGCTGGCAAAAGAACTGAACATTGCCGTGGCATTCGTCGCGATGGTGGCTTACACCTTTCTGGCGCGCAATCTGAAGCGTGAACAATACGCCCTGATTATTTCCGGTTTTTTCGTCGTATGCCTCGCCTTGTTTTATCCCCTGATCAACAATCCCTCGATCTTCACCGTGTGGGCGTTCTACCTCTTTGGTGACCTGTTTGTCACCAGTATGGTGCTGGTATTTTTTTCGCTGCTCAACGACAGCTTCGATCCCAAAACCTCCAAGCTGACTTATGGTCTGATCGGTGCGGGCGGTGTTCTCGGCGGGTTCTTCGGTAGCGCCATCGTCGCCAACCAATCCTTTCTTGCGGATACCTCTTCCTCTGTTTTGCTTGCGCTTGGATTACTGCTAGCCGTCATGTTGATCGAGTTTTTTGCCACTCATATTACGGAGCGGCGGCCGGTGCTCAACTTTGAAAGCACCGCAACCTCACCGTTGCCGGAAGGGGGGGCTTATGCCCATGCCATGGAAGGTTTGCGGCTGACCCTGAGATCGTCCTATTTGCGCTGGCTGGCCGGCATCGTGATCTTTTATGAAATCACATCCATAGTAGTGGATTTTCAATTCACCTCCAGTGTCATTCAATGGGTGCCATCCAGCGACTACAAGGCCTATTTTGCCGCTGTTTATTCGTTCTCGAATTTTGCGGCGCTGATTGTCCAGGTGTTTCTGACCGGCTGGATCATCAAGCGCTGGGGTATTGCAGTGGCGTTGTGCATACTCCCTATATCCGTATTGCTCGGATCCATGAGCTATCTGCTGTTCCCCATACTGATTTTTGGAAGCCTGCTCAACACGTTTGATTACGCCTTTGCCTACTCAATTCACCAGACTTCCAAAGAGTTGTTATACGTGCCTATATCACGCCGGGAAAAATATGAAGCCAAAGCCTTTATCGACACCTTCTGGCTACGCTTCAGCAAGGGATTTTCAGTATTGCTTGTATACTTCGCCAGCATATGGTTTTCAGGTGAGGCGGTACGCTGGTTTTCTTTGCTGCTGATTATCATCATGTTTGCCTGGGTCGCGCTCGGTTTACTGGCCGGGCGCTATCACGATCGTTTGGAGGAGAAAATCAAATCATGACCATGCTTATACCAACCATCTTGTGCGGTGGTGCAGGTTCACGGCTCTGGCCGGTATCACGCGAATCGCATCCAAAACCTTTCATTCGCCTGGCGGATGGTCAGAGCCTGCTGCAAAAAGCCTGGTTGCGCGGCGCCACCTTGCCGGATGCTGCCGAAGTACTGACCGTGACCAATCGCGAACTGTTTTTCAAAAGCGCTGAAGAATTCCACGAAGTTGCCGGACTCCCTGCCAATAAGAAACTGGCAACCCGCTTCATTCTGGAACCCTTTGGACGCAACACCGCGCCAGCCATCGCGGCAGCAGCTTTATATGCCGCGAAGATTCACGGCGATGAGGCTTGCCTGCTGGTCTTGCCGGCTGACCATCTGATCGCCAATCAAGCCGCTTTTGCCGATGCCGTGGCCAGCGCAGTAAAGCTTGCCGAATCCGGCAAACTGGTGACTTTCGGCATTCTGCCCAACGAGCCCGCCACAGGATATGGCTACATCGAGGCCGACGGCAATGTCGTAAAAAGTTTTGTGGAAAAACCGGATCAGGCCACCGCAGAGCGCTATCTGGCTTCCGGCAAATATCTCTGGAACTCCGGCATGTTCTGCTTCCAGGCGGGCGCCATGTTGCAGGAAATGCAACAGCATTGTCCGGCGATCCTGAATGCAACGCGCGAGTGTCTGGAAAACTCCCGTATCTCGGAAGATCGCGGCACCAGCAAGCTTGATCTGGATGCCGTCACTTTTGAAGGCATCACCGACAACTCCATTGACTACGAAGTCATGGAGAAATCCCGTAACGTGGCGGTGGTCTCCTGCGACATCGGCTGGAGCGACATCGGCTCCTGGACGGCTCTCGGCGACATCACGCCAGCCGACGCAGCCGGCAACCGCACCGAAGGTGAAGTCGTCCTGCACAACGTGACCGGTTGCTACATTCGTGGCAGCGATCCCCGCATGGTTGCCGCCGTGGGCATCAAGGATCTCATCATCGTCGACACACCGGATGCGGTGCTGGTTGCCGACAAGAATTCCGCACAAGATGTCAAACATATCTACGCCAGACTGAAATCCGAAGGTCATGAAGCGCATCGCCTGCACCGCACGGTTTTCCGGCCATGGGGCAGCTACACGGTACTGGAGGAAGCTTACGGCTACAAGATCAAGCGGATTGTGGTTAACCCTGGCGCCAGCCTCAGCCTGCAAATGCATCATCATCGCAGCGAACACTGGATTGTCGTCAGCGGCATGGCCCGCGTCATCAATGGCGAAATGGAAATTTATGTAAACCGGAACGAATCCACCTACATTCCTGCCGGACACAAGCACCGACTCGAAAATCCCGGCCTGCTGGAGTTGGTCATGATCGAGGTTCAGAGCGGGCAATATCTGGGAGAGGATGACATCGTCCGGATGGATGACGCGTATGGCCGGAGCTGAGGTGACGTTGCCTATTGATAGACAATCCGCATCCATTCTGCCCAACATCCTGATCGTGGATGATTCCACGATCGATCTGAAGCTGCTTATGGAAATGATGGCGGCGCGCAAAATGCGTCTCAACGTGGCATTCAACGGCGAAGATGGTTATCACAAAGCCGAAATGCTGCTCCCGGATTTGATTATGATGGATTTGAGCATGCCCGGTGTAGATGGTTTTTCAGCCTGCCGTATGCTGAAAAACAACGCCCGAACCCGTGACATTCCGGTCATTTTCCTCACCGCTGCCAATGAAACCGAAAAGCGCCTTCACGGATTTTCTCTCGGCGCCGTTGATTACATCGGCAAGCCTTTCAATGCACAAGAAGTTATTGCACGCGTTGAAGTTCACCTGAATCTGGCCCGGCAACGGCAACCTGTCGATGTCAGCAGCACGCAGTCCAGTCCGGAAACCCATGACGATGTCCTGATTCGCACGGCGACGGAATACTTGCAACAACATATCGGCACTCCACCCTCGCCGGAAATACTGGCGCAAATGCTGGGCAGCAATGAAAAACACATGAATAGCATATTCCACGAACGCTTCGCCATGTCCGTCTTTGGATGGCTGCGCGAAGAACGCTTGCGCAAAGCGCGCCAGCTGCTGGCCAACACTTCAACGCCCATCGCGGACATCGGCGAACATCTTGGTTATTCCAGCCCGGCCAACTTCGCCAAGGCCTTCCGCGAGCGCTTCAGCTGCTCGCCCCGGGAATTACGCAATCAGATGCAAAGTGGCCAAACCCAGCCATGACCCTCCTCCTTGCCCGCCGGGCATATTTCTGGATTATCGGCAGCCTTTTGTTATTGGCAACGCCATGCCTTGTCGCTGCACCGCTAGCCATCGAGGTGAATTCCGCCACAAAGATTTCTGCCGCTGACGCCACATACGCCTGCACAACGCCACCCCAGACCAGTTTTGCAGAAGTACTCGCCGGTGCCTGCTCACCCCAACTCATGAGCCGCGATGCGCTCTCCCAAGGCTTCAGTGAGCGAGCCTTCTGGCTCCGGTTAACGCTAAACAATCGCAGTCAGGATTCTGTGCGCCGCTGGATCAGCGTCGGACACCCGCGTCTGGAAGCGGTAAGTCTGTTTGTCTCCGAGGCAAATGGCCAGTGGGCACAATCCGATGTCGGCACTTCAACTCCCATGAGTCAGCGGGACGAATACGCTCGCGAATTTGGCGTGCTGCCAGTCAGAGTTCCGGCCAACTCGGAAATGACGGTCTGGCTGCGCATCGCCTCACGTACAGCAGTCGATTTGAATGTCACGCTCTGGAAACCTTCCGAATACTCGAAAAACGCCTACCGATGGAATCTCGGCGTGGGCATGGCGCTTGGCGGTCTGATTATTGCCGCATTGCTTTCTTTCCTGATTTATATTGCCTTCAAGTCACCGCCCTACCTGTTATTTGGTCTCTCCATTCTGGGTGCAATGCTGGTTGAGATTTTCCGGAATGGCATCCTGCAGCGATATTTCTGGCCTGTGGAATGGCCGATGATCACCGAACTCAGTACCGTTTTTGCGCTATGGACGCTAATTACCTTTGTTTTGTTTTTTCGCAGCATTCTCCCCAGGATGGTGCAGTATCGCTGGCAGCACCATATCTTCTTCGGTGTGATCGGGCTGACGCTGCTTGGTCAGACATGGGCTTTACTAGTCAATTACAGCACGGGCACAGAATTCTGGACCATCACCCTGAATGCCAGTTTATTTGTGGGCTTGTTACTAATCATCAACGCCTGGCGCGACGGCGGACGCAGAGCGGGCTATCTGCTTCTGAGTTTCGTGATGATTGGATTAGTCGAGGTCATGAGGTTAGGCGTGAATCTGGGCATCTTGCCTTTTTACCATGGCGAAATGCTGGCAGGCCCTTGGGCGCTGATGCTGGCCACACCGCTGGTTCTGCTCAGCATTTTCGAACGTTCTCAGGAACTCGAAAACCGCCTCATGAAAATCGAAGCCGAAAATTCCGCCAAGCTCAATTTCCTGAGCCGCATGAGCCATGAACTCCGTACCCCGCTGAATACCATTCTGGGCTATGCCGAGCTGCTGGAACGCCAAAGCCCGCGCATCACCCTCAATGAAGCTACACATGCCATCAAGCAAAGCGGCAAATATTTGTTAGGCATGATCGACGAGATTCTCGATCACACACGCAGCATCACCGGCAAAATAAAACTCGAACAGGCTCCTGTGAACCTGATGACCCTCCTCAGGGAAATCGAACGCAACACCATACTGATGTGTCAGCCACGCGGCAATCATTTCATCCTGCGAACTGTGGGTAAGCCACCGGAGGCGATTCAGTGTGATGAGCGCCGTCTGCGGCAAATCCTGGACAATCTGCTAACCAATGCCAATCGATATACCGAACAAGGCCAGATCACGCTAACGTGCGACATCAAAACCTTGTATGACGCGACAATTCAGGCGCAGTTTACAGTCAGCGACACTGGTGTTGGCATCCCGCCTGAAGAACAGGAAAAGATTTTTTTACCGTTCTCACGTGGCACTGCCGGCGTTGCCAGCGGTATCGAAGGCAGCGGAATCGGTCTAGCTGTGGTACAGCAACTGGTAAGACTGATGGGAGGCGACATCCGGCTGGAAAGCACTCCGAATCAGGGCAGTTGTTTCAGCTTCACCCTCCTATTTCAACTGACCAGATTGCCCAAGGATAGCGGCCTGGATACGGGCAGATTTGCCGCAATCAAACACGCCTTGCGCATCCTGATTGTCGATGACGATGCCACCAGTTTGCATGTACTGGCTACCCTGCTCGCCGACCAGGGATTTGACATCGTAACGGCGCGCTCCGGTGAAGCAGCCAAAAGTTTTCTGGGACAGAAAATCGATCTGGTCATTACAGATCAATTCATGGCGGGCGGCGATGGCTGGTCTGTGCTGGCAGCCTGGCAGACACAAGATGTCCCGGTATTCCTGCTTTCTGCCGCCCCACCCAAGCGCCCGGAAAACTTTCCGGCAGCGTTCAATTTCGCCAGCATTCTGCTCAAACCGGTAAACGCCGATCACTTGCTGACGGCTGTGATGGACGAACTTGGTCTTTCCGCACGCAATAGCTTCATTGCAAAATTCAAGCCGTTGGCGACGCAGAAAACAGCCGAGCCGCCGCCCGCAGAATTGCTGGCGCCATTGCTGCCCATGATTGAAACGGGGGCAGTGACTGACATTTCCGAATGGGTGCAACGCTTCGGCCTGAAACATCCGGAATACGCGGATTACGCGGCCGTCATTCAGCAGGCCACCCTGAATCTGGATTTCGAGTTGTTACATCGTCTTGTTACGCAACCGGCAGCCTCGCCTCTCAAGGCGTAACCCGCACCCGTCCCGACCCCTCATGCAATTGCCCGATCACTGTGGCCTGGGCGAAACCGGCCGCATGAAAACATTCGAGAACAGCCGCGACGGCCTGCGGCGCAACGCTGACCAATAATCCGCCACTGGTCTGGGCATCGGCCAGCAGACGGCGCTGCCAATCCTCGAGCGTGTCAGCAAAATCCACCTCATGCCCATAGCTCGCCAGATTACGATTAATCGCGCCCGGGCCAATACCCTGCCGAATCAGGGGCAAGGCTTCGGAAAGCACCGGAATCGCCGAAAAATTTAGCGCAGCGCCAACCCCGGAACCGCGACAGATTTCCAGCAAATGGCCCAGCAGACCAAAACCGGTGACATCCGTCAGCGCATGCACGCCCTCCAAAGCGGCCAGCGTCGGACCCACGCGATTGAGTCGGGTGGTCGCGTCCAGCATCTGGGCATAGCCGGCCTCGGTGAGCAAATTCTTCTTCAGGGCGGCGGCGAGCACGCCTACACCCAGCCCCTTGCCGAGAATCAACACATCGCCGGCGCGGGCTGCGCTGTTCTGCTTCAGACGATCCGGATGGACGATGCCCAGGGCGACCAAGCCATAAATCGGCTCGACGGAATCGATGGAATGGCCGCCCGCGAGTGGAATGCCAGCTGCCTCGCAGACGGATTCCCCCCCCTGCAAAATCCTGCGGATCGTTTCCAGCGGCAGCGTGTTGATCGGCATGCCGACAATCGCCAGCGCCATGATAGGCGTTCCGCCCATCGCATAAACATCAGACAGCGCATTGGTCGCCGCGATGCGCCCGAACTCGAACGGATCATCGACGATGGGCATGAAAAAATCCGTGGTGGCGATAATGGCCTGCTGATCATTCAAACGATAAACGGCTGCATCGTCACTGGTTTCCGTACCCACCAGCAAGTCCGGGAACGGCAGCTTCTGTCGTGCCGCACCGACAATTTGCTGCAAAACCGCCGGGGCTATTTTGCAGCCGCAGCCGCCCCCGTGCGACAATTCGGTCAACCTGATTTCTGCCACATTTACTCCCTGTTCATTGCTCATGTTATTCAAGACCGCGACGCTATCACAGCTGGCCGAATTTGACGAAATCATCGATGTCCGCAGTCCGGCGGAATTCGCCGAGGACCACGTCCCCGGCGCCATCAACTGCCCCGTACTGGACGATGCGGAACGCGCCCTCGTCGGAACCCTCTACGCACAGCAATCTCCTTTCGAGGCCCGAAAAGTCGGGGCCGCACTGGTTGCCAAAAATATCGCCCAGCATCTCGAAACACAATTTTCCGGCCACCCGAAGTCCTGGAAACCGCTGATTTATTGCTGGCGCGGCGGGCAACGCAGCGGTGCGATGAGCATCATTCTCAATCAGGTCGGCTGGGCAGCGCACAAGCTGGAAGGCGGCTACAAACAGTATCGGCGTGATGTGTTGCAGCGCTTGGAAACATTGCCCGCCACGCTCAACTTCCGCGTACTCTGTGGCCCCACGGGTTCCGGCAAGAGCCGCTTTTTGCAAGCCCTGGCGGACACCGGACATCAGGTGCTGGATCTGGAAGCGCTCGCCCGGCATCGCGGTTCGGTGCTCGGGCAGCTCCCGGACGCTCCGCAGCCGACACAAAAATGGTTCGAAAGCAGCCTGCTGCAGACCTTGGCCCAACTGGATCCGTCGCGCCCGATCTACGTCGAATCCGAAAGCCGCAAAATTGGCCGCCTGAGCGTACCCGCGTCACTGCTGCAAGCCATGCACAGCGGCCACTGCCTGAGCATGGCAACGCCCGAAGCCGTGCGCGTCAAGGCGCTGCTGGAAGACTATCCGCACTTTACCGGGAACAAGGACCTGCTCGAAAAACAGCTGGAATTTCTGCAACCCTTTCATGCGCGAACAATGCTCGAGGGCTGGCGCGAACTAATCGCGTCCGGTGATTTTCCGGCCTTGGTGGCCAGTCTGCTGACCAACCACTATGATCCTGCCTACTTTCGCGCCCTGGAAAAGAATTACGCCGGCCTGCCGCAGGCGGATGTCCTCGCCCTGCCCGATCTGTCTCCCGACGCCTTGCGGAAACAGGCGGCTTCTTTCACGCGCTAATGGAGCGACCAGCTTTCCTTTGTTGAAAATCCGAAGGCGCTCGCGGTTGCCGCACCAAAACGCTTGGCCAGACGCTCGGTGAAATCTTCCTTCATGGTGAAGTCCACAATGTGCTCGGCCTTGATCACGTCGCGCGCCACCGACTCCACGCTGCCGTAGGCATCGGCCAGCCCAAGCTCCACGCCACGCTGCCCGTTCCATACCAGACCGCTGAATGTTTCCGGCGTTTCCTTCAGACGCTGCCCGCGCCCTTTCCGCACCACGTCGATGAACTGCTGATGAATTTCGGCCAGCATCTGTTTGGCATAGGCCTGCTGTTTCGGATCGGTCGGGGAGAACGGATCAAGAAATCCCTTGTTCTCGCCTGCGGTGAGCAGCCGCCGCTCCACACCGAGCTTTTGCATCGTGCCTTCAAAACCGAAGCCATCCATCAGCACGCCGATCGAACCGATCAGACTAGCCTTGTCGACAAAAATCTTGTCGCCGGCTACCGCCACGTAATAACCGCCGGAGGCGCAAATATCCTCAACCACCACGTATAGCGGAATGTCCGGATGCAAAGCACGCAGGCGGCGGACTTCATCGTTGATCTGGCCGGCCTGCACCGGGCTGCCGCCGGGGCTGTTGATGCGCAGGATGACGCCCTGCGTCCTGGAATCGTCAAAGGCGTCCTGCAAGCTCGGGATGATGAAATCCGCGCTGGCCGAATTACCGGCGGCTATTTCCCCCTGTAAATCCACCAGCGCCGTATGTTTATCCGTGCTTAACGCGGATTCTTTCTCGTCAAACCAGCCCATGAAGATGAACAGCACGAGAAACAGATAGGCCAGCGTCAGCGTCTTGAAGAAAATTCCCCAGTGCCGCGACCGGCGCTGTTCCTGCACGGCCGACATCGCCAGTTTTTCCAGCACACCGCGTTCCCATTGATCGTTCTGATCAGCCATTCAAATTCTCCATTATTCAAGCATGCAGTTCGAGCCAGTCCCGCAGTTCGGCGAAATCATTCACCAATGCGCGCGGCGACAAAGCCAGCAATTGTTCGGGCGGATGCGCGCCGTGGCCCACGGCAAGCGCGTCGACCCCGGCGTTGTGTGCGAGTTCAACATCATGCGTCGTGTCGCCGATCATCAGCGTGCGCTCGGGCGGCACGCCCAGTTCCTCCATGATTTCCAGCAACATCGCCGGATTGGGCTTGGAAAAAGTCTGATCCGCCGTGCGCGTCGCATGAAAAAATCCGCGCATCCCACTCGCATCGAGAACGCGATCCAGACCGGCGCGGCTCTTGCCCGTCGCCACGCCCAGCAGATAACCCGACGCATGCAATTCGCCTATCGTCTCGCGCGCCCCGGCATACAAGGGGATGCTTGTGTCCTGCGCCAGAAAATAATGCCGATAGCGATCGGCCAGCGGCTCATACATCGATTCCGGCGCGGTAGGGACGGCATAACGCAAGGCTTGCAGCAATCCCAAACCGATCACATGACGCGCATCCTCATCGTTGGGCACCGGCAATCCCAGATCGCGGCAAGCCGACTGAATGGAACCCGCGATGACGGCGGTGGAATCCATCACCGTTCCGTCCCAGTCGAAGACGATCAGGTCATAGTTTTTTTGCATTGCGGAACAGCCCGTGAAAAGGCCGCCATCTTACACTGCCTGGCAGATCAGCCCCATGCGCTCGTTAACAAGGAAATATTTTCCGGCTAACTTTCGGGATGGATATAGTGCAATGCGGCCGCCATTGCACCCGGCATATCGCCCTCCAACACGGCAACGATCTCGCCTTCGACACGATTCTGCCGCACCAGATCGTTCATGAAAGCCAGCACCGCATCGACCGACAAGCCCCGGCGATAGGGCCTATCCTGCACCATAGCCTGGAAGATGTCGGCTACGCGCAAAATGCGGGCTTCCAGAGGCAGCGCGCTTCCCTGCAGTCCAAAAGGGTAACCACTGCCATCCAGCTCCTCGTGATGATAGGCCGCCCACCGCGTTACTTCATCGAAGCCGTCGATCTGGTGCAGAATCTGAAAGGTTTCATAGCTGTGTGAATTGATCACCCAGCGCTCTCTTTCATCTAGTGCACCAGGCTTGTCCAGCACTTCGTCCGGCACCCGCAATTTACCCAAATCGTGCAGCAATCCGGCGATTTCGATCTTGTCGCAATTCCCGGGGCTGACGTTCATGCGCTCGGCAATGAAGCGGGACAGTTTGGCCACCCCCAGCGAATGTTCAGCAGTAAACGGGCTCTTGGCGTCAACGATGCGCGAAAAAATTTCCGCCAGCTGTTTCAGCTCCGACATACTCGCAGGGTGCGGCGTATCCAGTCCGAGCCGGTCGCGCAGCGAGGCCTGCAAACTCCGTTCCTCCAGCTGCAACCAGTACGCTTCCGAAGCCGAGCTCTGCAAGAAGGCGTCCACCCAATGCGGCGCGAAATAGCTGCCGGAATATCGTTTGATCGTGTCGCGGATGCTCTCCGTACTCATCAACAGACTGCCGTCGGCATAATGCGGCGCAGCCAGTGCATCCACACGATCCACCATGAAAATCAGATTGGCTTGCTCGGCAATCACATCGGCTCCCTCGGGTCGCGCAAGCAGTTTGTCCCAGCGCGTATGGTGGTAGCGTATGGGCAAAGCCATATCACGCAATGGGGCAAAATTGCGCAACATGTCATGGCCGATCTCGCAATGCACCTGCGAACCCGACCAATCGAACTCCGAAACCAGGTGGCTATGCACCACGGTGGAAGACACGCCGATATCGTGCAGCAGTCCCAATCCGAACAAAAAACCAACCTGCTGCTCGGGCAGGCCTACCGTTCGCGCACAGCTTTCGGCCATCACGCCTACACGCTTGCCGTGTCCGACATCATCGATACCCACCAGATCCAGCGCATCGGAAAGTGCGTAAACCACCTGGTTGAGATCAACCGCGATGGCATTGCTCCCGGCAGATTCAGGAGAAGTATTTTCAGTTTTATTCATAAATTCACCCGTTCGGTCTAAATAAGTATTCAAGCTGCAATGACGACCCGGTTATCTGTGCCGACAATTTGCCTTCAGCGGCCAGCACGCGCACAGTTCCCAGCAATTTCAGGCGCTCGCGAATCAGGGCGCTCAGTTTGCCGAAAAGTTCCGCCAGATTTCCGCCCGTCTCACGCTGAATCAGTACCGAAATCACGAAATAGCTGACATCCGTACTCGGCACCCGTGCGGCCAGATTGTTCAGCGCTTCCGGCACGGAAATACCGTAATTGATCTCGTCGAAAACGATGCGAAACTCACCCGCAGCTGGCTCCGCCATTTCATCGCCGACCATTTTCAATGCACTCGGAAAGGCATGGCCCGCCAGCATGGCACGGCTCATCAGTTCGAGCGCCTCCGGCATCTGCTGCTCGATCTTTTCCAGCCGGCGCCGGATGGCACGACGCACGTACAACCAGGGAAGCACGGCTAGAATGATTCCAAAAAGTGCGGGCAAATTCATGAAGGATGCCGAGACCATTCCGCCAACCATGGCCAGCACTGTCCAGCCCAGATAACTGGCGACGTTCATCTTCAGTCCCGACTGCTGCAGCATGCGATCCAGAAGATGAACACGCGGAACGGTCATCAACAGCCGATCCATGGCTGGCGCCTCTGCCAGCAAACGTTGTTTGACGAGCTGGGATCCACCGTCGCCGCCCGCGCCGGCAGACAAGGCACGTAAACGTTTTTCGATGTTCGTGGCTTCCGGCCCGCGATAGGAATTCCAGGTCAGGTACAACCCTTCAAGGAACAGCACTACGGCCAAAAACCCCAGCACCACAAACAGGTAATACAAATAGTCCATCATCGCCTCCTATTCATAGATGCGCGAGGGATCAAACAGATTATCTGCAACCGGAATCCCGTAAATATTGAGGCGATCCACAAATTTCGGACGGATGCCTGTTGCCCTGAAGTGTCCCTGTACCGTGCCATCAGCAGCCACCCCAGTCTGCTCGAACGCGAAGATCTCCTGCATGGTGATGACATCTCCCTCCATCCCGGTAATTTCCTGAATGCTGGTTACCTTGCGCTTGCCATCACTCATGCGCGTGGAGTGGATCACCACATTGATAGCGGAACTGATCTGCTGGCGCATGGCCTTGGGCGGCAAATTCAAGCCAGCCATACCCACCATGTTTTCCAGGCGGGTCGGGTATGCCGATCCCATGCAACGCACGCAGACGCAAACACTGCGGATTCAGGCTGCCATTTTCAAGATAGACCGGAAACTCGCGGCATGGGCTGGGCCGCCGGGTATAAATCGCACAGCGGTTGTCAGCTTGCAAGGCGATACAACGCCCGCCGCCCTGCTCCGTCCCCTGCATGCACACGAGGAATGGCGTGACGACAGTGGTCAGCTCCGTCGGGACAAATCCGCCGGGAAAGGTGTCAAGTTCGCCCTGATAAAAAGATACGCGAAAATGTCGGCAACATACCCCGCACTCGTTGCAAGGGCTATGCTCCGGCATATCGTAGAAAATCCGGTTATCTTCGGTTTGAATGACGAACTGCAGATCCGCCATCGTTGCCTCACAAATGAATGCGAAATGGTGCGCATTATCTGCGAACGGCAATTTTTTTGTTGATAAAACGAATCGGCATAGCCTCTTTTTGCCACCAGAGCCTGGCAGCTTAGGGGACGCTGCGTAGGGCACAAAGCCTATGACACTCCAAGGCGGGGCATCCCATGCAGTTAACGCTGGGACGCCATTTTCAGTGACACAAACCAACGGGGGAAAAGAAAATGGCCTGCATCTCTGCAGGCCATTGTTTTGTCTGGCGTCCCCTACGAGATTCGAACTCGTGTTATCGCCGTGAAAGGGCGGTGTCCTAGGCCTCTAGACGAAGGGGACGTGGTGTTGCTACGTCTTCTTTTTGGTGGAGGTAAGCGGGATCGAACCGCTGACCTCTTGCATGCCATGCAAGCGCTCTCCCAGCTGAGCTATACCCCCCTACCTCGAAAGAGCGCGCATTATAGTGATGCACTCCGGGCTTGTAAAGCCGGGTTTTGAAAATTTCTGCGTATCCGGAAAAATTATTTCCCCAGCGTCACAAAGTTGAGTTTTTCCACACCGGCATGCTGTGCGAGCGCCATCAACTCGGCAATCCGTCCATAGGCGACTGCCTGGTCGGCTTCAATCTGCAGCTGAAACTGCGGGTCGACCGCGCGGCTGTTGAGCAGCTCGGCAAGCGACGCATCGCTGATGTGCCTGTTGTCGAGTTCCAGATTGCCGCGCGCGTCCACCACAAGGCTCATCTTCTGCAACTTGTCGTTGGTTTGCACGGTGTCGGTTTTCGGCAGATTGATCTTGAGCGACTGCGGCGCCAGCAAGGGTGCGGTAATGATAAAGACCACCAGCAATACCAGCATCACGTCCACCAGCGGCGTGACATTGATTTCGCTCATCATCTCGTTGTCATTTTTGCCGAATGCCATGATGCTCAGCCCTTGAAGTTATGCTTGAGCGCGAGGCGCAGGAAGTCATGCGCAAAATTCTCCAGCTCGGTCAGGCGCACCTTGAGTCCGCGCAGAAAATAGTTGTAGGCCAGCACGGCGGGCAACGCTGTAGCAATGCCGATGGCTGTGGCGACCAATGCTTCGCCGATCGGACCGGCGACGATATCGAGCGAGGCCGAACCGCTTTGACCGATGTTTTGCAACGCGTTCATGATGCCCCAGACCGTGCCGAACAAGCCCACAAAGGGCGCCGTCGAACCGATGGTGGCCAATTCGGCCAGCCCGCGTTCGTGATAGCGCTGAAGATTCTGCACCTGCTGTTGCAATTGACGTTGCAACACTTCCTGCGGTGTACCGCTATGCATCAGATCCTGGCGATCGGAGTTCAACGCTTCCAGCTCGGCAAATCCGGCCTTGGCCAGCCGCGCGATGTCGCCCTCTCCTGTCCGGGCAATCGCGGCAGCCGCAGACCAATCGCGTGCTTCCCAGAATTCCTTCTGAAAATGCCGGTTGTGTTTGCGATCCTGAATCTGCCGCCACAATTTGTAAAAACCAATCGACCAGGTCACGATCGACAACAGCACGAGCACCAGCAAGGTGCCGGAAACAATGGGAGACTTTGCAATCAGGAAAACAGACACGCTTACCCCTCGAGTGAGAAATTAATCGGAATCTTGAACCACTGCGATATTGCTTTTCCGGCATGGTGGGCAGGAACAAAACGCCAATTCCGGATGGAATCCAGTGCAGCGTCATCAAGAATCCGATGGCCGCTGCTCTGAAAAATCCGGACTTCTCCGCAATGCCCATCCGCCAGCACTTCCACATTCAGAATGACTTTTCCGCGCCATCCCATGCGCCGCGCCAGCATGGGATAAACCGGCTGCGGATTATTCAAATAACTCGCCGTGTAATCCGGCCCGGTATCCATAGGCATTGCCGCAACGGGTGCTGCGGGAGCGGCAGCCGGTGGCGCTTCCACCACTATCGGTACGGATGAAATTTCCGGCGCGGCGACTTCAACTGGCGGCGTTGCCTGCGGCGAGTGCACGGGCTTCCTGATACTTCTTCTGACGACAGGTTGCACTTGCGGCTGCGCTTCGATGACGGGTTGCATCACCAGATTAACCGACAAGTCATGCGATGCCGCAGGGAGTGAAAGCGGTGACGATTGCCACATCATGACGACCGCAACGTGCAGCAACACCACCAGACCGACGATGGCGATCCGGACTCTATTCAGAAGGAAATGCGGCGACGCCTCGAACAACATATACGAACGGATGTACAAATTTTCGCGCCATCCTAACAGCGTCCCGGAAATTGCACCAATATCCTGCGATCAATTATGCCTTGAACCGGAATCTAATCTGATTTGCAAACTCATGCGTGCGACATTTTGTCGCAGGCGGCATGCCTCAATCCTATCGAGGCATGCCGGTAGCAATAAACCGGGGCGGAGTTACTTGACGAGTTTGTCGATCCGCAGATCGAGCTGCTTGCTGCCGGGTGTCACCCCTTCAATACTGCCTTCCAGATCGCCCGGCTGAGACGTGGGCGAACCGGATTTGGAAATGCGGGCAACGATCACCACGTGGTCGAAGCCGGAAAGCTTCAACTGCGGCTGCATCGCCATGCTGTCGTCCAGCGTGAACTGCAGCGGCAAATCCTTCACCTGCTTGCGCAGCACTGCCAGTGGCATTTTCTGGCCTTCTGCCGCACGCGCGAGAATGAATACGGTGTCGTCCGGCGACACCTTCCCAGCCAGGGCCGGATTCAAAGTCACATTGCCCGAAATGGCCAGAGCCGGATCAGCCGATTGCTGCTGCGGCGCATTTGCCTTGCGCGCAGCTTCAAGCTGGGCCAGTTTTTGCTTGCCTCCCGGCTGCATGGCGAGAAATTCCCTAGCCTGCGCCAGCCCCTGCTGAATCATGTCCGTACCCGGGTAATCGGGCGGCAACAGCTCCAGCAGTTTTTGCCAGTGGAGCACGGCGGCGGCGTAATCGCCCCGCTCCATCGCGGCAGAGCCGGACAGGGCGCGCGCCGAAGCGTTGTTGCCATCCAGCGCCACCGCCTTGTCCAGGAATTTTGTAGGCTCACCCAGCAGCGACTGATTGTTGGTCATTGCCTTGGCATCGGCATAATCCGCCCAGAGCTGGGCTTCGCCAGGCACCAGTTTCACCAGATTGGCGTAACAGCGCACGGCATCCGCGTAGCGTTCGAGTTCGACATAGGAGCGCGCCAGCAGCAACCAGCCATCGGGATTTTCCGGCAGGCGCTCCATTTTCTTTTCCATTTCCTGGATTGCCGCCTCGGAGCGCAATGTGCCAAAGCCGGCTGCCAGCGCGGGCTCCTCCTGCGGTTGCAGGGCCTGGGGCTTGCCCAAAGTCAAATAAAGGGGAATGGCAAACAGCGGCAGCAAGATCGCCAGCACGATGGCAAGCTTGCGCGCCGGATTATGCGTCAATGCCGATGATGCGCCCTTTTGCTGCACCTCATCCACCAATCTGGCTTGCAGCTCGCGCTTGCCCTGTTCGTAGGCGTCCTGTGTCAGCAGGCCATTGCGCAAATCGTTTTCGAGTTCCACCGACTGATCGCGCAGAATCTCCAGATTGGCCGCCTCGCGCAGCACGTCATTGCTGTTTGCACTCGCCCGCCACAATGGCAAGGCAACAAAAAGCACCGCCACAATCAGCAGCAAGGCACAAATGATCCAGAACAAAGTCATGCTTGCGGGTCTTTCGTTTGGGTTGAAGTCGCCGGCTGTTCCGCCAGCAAAGCGGCCGCCTGCGCCGCCTGCTCATCCGTCAGCTGCGGCTCGGCAATTTCGGATTTGCGCTTGCGCAACTGAAAAACCAGCACCCCCGCGCCCAGCAACAGCAGGGCAAACGGGCCATACCAGAGCACCAGGGTGGTTTTTTTCATGGGCGGGTCATACAACACGAAATCGCCATAGCGGGCCACCAGATAATCGAGAATTTCCTGGTCGCTCATGCCCTGCTGCATGAGTTCGCGCACTTCGCGGCGCAGGTCTTCCGCCAGCTCGGCATGCGAACTGGCCAGCGATTCGTTCTGGCACACCAGACAACGCAATTTCTCGGCCAGACCGATCATGCGCTTTTCCAGCACCGGATCAGCGGCCATATCCTGCGCCTCGCCGGCAAAGGCCAGGCTGGGCAACAGGCACAACATCAAGATCAGCAGTCGTTTCATTTCGCTTGCAACTCCGCAACCAGGGGCAGGATTTTTTCGCGCAGACTGTCTGGCGTCACCGGACCAATCTGCTTGTAGCGAATGATGCCCTGCTTGTCGATCACATAGGTTTCCGGCACGCCATACACGCCATAGTCGATGCCGATCCGGCCTTCGGCATCGGACACGCTCAACACGTAGGGATCGCCGCCTTTCTGCAGCCAGCGTTCTGCTTCTGCGGGGGTGTCCTTGTAATCCAACCCGTAAATCGGAACGATGTTTTGCTGCGCCAGTGCCATCAGTACCGGATGCTCCTCGCGGCAGGACACACACCAGGAAGCCCAGACATTCAGCAGCCAGACTTTGCCCTGCATGTCGGCCGGTGAAAAGGTTTTTTGCGGCTCGTGCAATTGCGGCAAAGTGAATGCCGGCGCGGGTTTGTCGATCAGCGGGGAAGGCACTTCGCGCGGATTCAGATTCAAACCGACGAAAAGAAAAACCGCCAACACTATAAATACGACGAACGGCAGAATAAAACGCATCATGCGGCATTCTCCTTCAGGGTTGGTTCAAGCCGGTCGCCACCGCTTTTACTGTGAATACGGTAACGCCGGTCGCTCATCGCGAGGATGCCACCCAGCGCCATCAGCAGGCAGCCCGCCCATATCCAGTCCACGAACGGCTTGATGTAAACCCGCACAGCCCAGGCCGTTTCGCTGCCCGGAATCGGCTCACCCAGCGAGACATACAAATCACGCAACAGACCGGTCTGAATCGCGGCTTCCGTCATGGGCATGCCGGAAACGTTGTACTGACGCTTTTCCGGGTACAGCTCGATCACTGTTTTGCCGTCTTTGCTTACCACCACATGACCGCGACCACCGATATAGTTGGGTCCCTCGATTTCGCGCACGCCATCAAAACGGAACACATAGCCGCCGGCATTCACGGTGTCGCCCACGTCCATGCGGACATCACGTTCGGTTTCGTAACCCTTGACCAGGGTCACGCCGATGATGAATACGGCCACGCCCAGATGGGCCAGCTGCATGCCGTAATAACTCAGCGACTGATTGCGCAGACGCAGCATGAAATCATCCCGGCCCAGCAAGCGCTCGCGCAGACTGAGCATTACGGTGGAAATAATCCAGAATGCCAGCAGCAATCCGAGCGCGATCATGGCCGTCCACGTCCCCATCGCGAACGGCAACAGCAGCGCGATCACCACGGTGCTGAGGAGCGCCCAACGCACGCGTTTGGCCAATTCCAGCCCGCCGATTTTCTTCCAGCGCGCCAATGGGCCCAGACCCATCATCAGAATCATGGGCACCATCAGCGGCACGAAGACCGCATGGAAATACGGTGGGCCGACGGACAATTTGCCGTAACCCAGCGCATCCATGAACAAGGGATATAGTGTGCCGATAAAGACCGAAGCTGCTGCCACCGAGAGCAGCACGTTATTCGAGAGCAGCAGGGATTCGCGCGACAACAGGTCAAACTTGCCGCCCAGCCCGACTTTGGGTGCGCGCCAGGCAAACAGCAACAGCGACACGCCAATCACGACCACGAGGAAAGACAGGATGAAGATGCCGCGCTTGGGATCGGCCGCAAACGAGTGCACCGAGGTCAACACGCCGGAGCGCACGAGGAAGGTGCCGAGCAAACTCAGGGAGAAGGCCGCGATGGCGAGCAGCACCGTCCAGCTTTTGAAAGCGCCGCGTTTTTCCGTCACGGCCAGCGAGTGCATCAATGCCGTACCGAGCAACCAGGGCATCAGGGAAGCATTTTCCACCGGATCCCAGAACCACCAGCCGCCCCAGCCCAGCTCGTAGTAGGCCCACCAGCTGCCAAGCGCAATCCCGAATGTCATGAAGACCCAGGCGACCGTAGTCCACGGGCGCGACCAGCGCGCCCAGGTGGTGTCCAGTTTGCCGCCCAGCAACGCGGCCAGCGCAAAGGCAAAGGCGACAGAAAAACCGACATACCCCATGTACAACATTGGCGGGTGTATCACCAGCCCGGGATCCTGCAACAGGGGATTCAGATCGCGTCCATCGGCGGCAGCGGGGATAAGTCGATCAAACGGATTCGAGGTCAGCAACATGAACAGGAGGAAGCCGACCGCCACAAATCCCATCACGCCCAGCACGCGCGCCACCATTTCTTCGGGCAGATGGCGGCTATACACGGCCACCGCCAGCGTCCATGCGCCCAGAATGAACGCCCATAACAGCAGCGAACCTTCATGACCGCCCCAGATGGCCGAAATCCGGTAAACCACCGGAAGCTGCGAGTTGGAGTGTTGCGCCACATAAAGCACGGAAAAATCATTGGCCACGAAGGCATAGCCCAGACAACCCAGCGCCAGCGCGAGAAACACAAACTGGCCGCGCGCCAGCGGGCGGGCAATCGCCATCAGCACGGCGTTGTTTCTGGCCGCGCCAATGATGGGCAGTACGCCCAGGCAGGCGGCAAGAAACAGGGCGACAATCAGGGAAAAATGACCAGTCTCTGGAATCATGCGACGGCTTTCAGGAATTATTTGGGAGCAGCGTCTGCGGCCGGATTGGCTGCAGCTGCTTTTTTGATGGCATCGGCAGCCTCTGGAGGCATGTAATTCTCGTCGTGCTTGGCGAGAACCTCGTCAGCATGCATGACGCCATCCGGGCCGACCTTGCCTTGCGCAACCACGCCCTTGCCTTCCTTGAACAGGTCGGGAAGGATGCCTTTGTAAACGACGGGAATCCGTTTGCTGGTATCGGTAATCGCAAAGTTAACGGTCAGCCCGTCCGCTTCACGCGTCACGCTGCCCTCCTCCACCAGCCCGCCGATGCGGAAACTGCGGCCATGCGGCGCTTCATTGTTGAACACCTGCGTCGGCGTGAAATAGAGGCTCACATTTTTGTCGAGCGCATTCAACACCAGTCCCACGGCCAACCCGACTGCGGCAATGCCGACAAGGATGAACAACAATCTTTTTTGACGAGGTTTCATTACTCTTCTTCTCCAGCTTCCCGCAACAGGCGGATTTGATCCAGGGTGATTTTGCGCTTGTGCCGCACCAAAACGATTTCAATCACGAAAATCAGGAAGGCAACGGCATAGGAGCCCAGCCACACATAGGTCAGCGGATTTTCCCGCATCCAGATATCGAGTCCGTTCATGCTCGCACCTCCGGCAATTCATTCACCCAGCTGGTTTGGCGCTCACGTTCAAGAATGATGCTGCGCACCCGCGCCAGAACGACCGCAATCGCATACAACCAGCAGGCAACCAGCATGATGAACATGGCCTGCTGCATCGCGACGTGCATGCTGGTTCCGCTGAATTTGATCGTCGATCCCTGATGCAGGGTGTTCCACCATTTCACCGAGAAATAAATGATGGGCACATTCACCGAGCCGACAATCGCCAGTAGCGCACTGGCACGGTCCGCACGACGCGGATCGTCAATCGAGGAATGCAGCGCCATGTACCCCAGGTACAAGAATAGCAAAATGAGCTCCGAGGTCAGGCGCGCATCCCACACCCACCAGGCGCCCCACATCGGTTTACCCCAGAGCGCGCCCGTCCATAGGGAGATGAAAGCGAACAGCGCGCCAGTCGGGGCAATGGCCGTTGCCATCATCGCGGAAAGGCGGGTATTGAAAATCAACCCCAATGCTGCATATCCGGCCATCACCAGATAGAGGAACATCGAAAGAATCGAGGCCGGAACGTGAATGAAAATGATGCGATAAAACTCGCCCTGCTGATAATCCACCGGCGCCACAAAAAATCCGATGTAGAGCCCCACCGCCATCAGCAAGGCAGCCGCCACCGCAAACCAGGGAATCAGCTTGCCAGCAAGTGCATAAAACGTGGTGGGCGCCGAATATTTGAACCAGTTAATCGCCAAAATCTTTACTCCATTGAAATACGCAATGCCTGCGCCGTCACCCAGGGGGCGAAGACCAATGCCAGCACCAGCAACGCCCCCAGCAGGGACAGATGCGATGCCGGATTCAAGCCGGTCGCCACCGCATCAACCGCGCCCGTTCCGAAAATCAGGATCGGAATGCATAGCGGCAAAACCAGCAATGACAGCAGCACGCCGCCGCCACGCAAACCCAAAGTCAGCGCCGCGCCGATAGCGCCGATCATGCTCAACACTGGTGTCCCCAGTAACAGCCCCAAAATCAGAATGCCCAGCGTTTCGACCGACATATCGAATTGTATCCCGAGCACCGGGGCAATCAGCACCAGCGGCAAGCCGGAAAGCATCCAGTGCGCGATGATCTTGCCCAGAACTATCACCGCCAGCGGCTGCGGAGTCAGCATCAGCTGCTCCAGCGTGCCATCCTGATGATCTGCGGAAAACAGGCGTCCCAGCGACAGCATGGAAGCCAGCAACGCCGCCACCCATAACACGCCCGGCGCAATTTTGCGCAACATGTCCATTTCCGGCCCAACCCCGAGCGGGAACAAACTGACCACCATGACGAAAAAAATCAGCGTGGTCAGCACATCCGCACGCCGCCGCATTGCCAGCGTCATATCGCGCCGGATGACCAGCTGCAACATACCGAAAAGCGAGGACGTTGTACTCATGACAGAGCCAGCGTCCGCACTTCCATGCCATCAACCTGCAAGGGCTGGTGGGTGGTAAAAATGGCCATGCCGCCGCGCGACAGGTGCTCCGCAATCAAGTCCTGAATCAGGCCCACGGCTCGGACATCGAGTGCCGCCAATGGTTCATCCAGCACCCACAAACGCGCCTCGCTGACCAGTAACCGCGCCAGTGCAACCCGACGCCGCTGGCCTTGTGACAACACTTTGCAGGGCAACAATTCACGGCCCTTGAGGCCCAGGCGACGCAGCACAGTTTTGACTGTGGCGTCCGTCAACACTTGCCCGGAAAGCGCCGCAGAAATTTTCAGATTTTCCAGCCCACTCAAATCGTCCTTGATGGCGTTCAGGTGCCCCAGATAAAGCATCTCCGCATGGAACCCTTCACCGAGACTGGCCACCGGCGCACCGTTCCAGGCAATGCCGCCTTCGTCAGCCGAAACAAAACCGCAAAGGGTTCTCAGCAGCGTGGTTTTGCCGCTGCCATTTTCGCCCTGAACCTGCATGATCTCGCCCGGACGAAGCGTGAAGCTTAATCCGGAAAACAGGCGATGATCGCCGCGACTGCAGGCAAGGTTGCTGACTTCCAGCATCTGGAGAATCCGATATTTGAATGGCCGCGCATTATATACGATGCCTGTGTCAAACGCCGCACCGTGGTGCAACGCCACGGCAACCGTTACTCCGCGCAATCATGAAAGCGCGAATTTGCCGGCTTACGGTTTGGCGAATCGCCAATTCAGGCTATCATTAGCGCCGAAAAATTTTGTTTGTTTAGCTGGAAGGTTGATTTTATGAGTTCACGTGTATCTCTAAGGGAAATTCCGTCAAAAAACATCTTTCGCAAGAATGACGTTTTTGTGCTGTTTGGCGAGTTGTTTGGCCGGGGTTATGCCAACGGTCTGGTCGACGAAGCCCGCAAGAACGGGATGACCATCATCGGCATCACGGTCGGCCGACGTGACGAAAACAATGCCCTGCGCCCCCTGACTGACGAGGAGCTCGCGACCGCCGAAAGCAATCTGGGCGGACGCATCATCAACATTCCGATGATGGCCGGCTTTGATCTGGATGCACCGCCGGGCGAGCCCACGCCAACCGACATGCTCGGCAATATGACGCTGAAAAGCTGGCAAACGGACAAACTCGACTGGAGCCATATCGAGAAATGCCGCACGGTCGGCATTAAACGCTTCCGGGATTCTCTCGACCTTGTAATGCAGCAGCTTGACGCCATGATCCCCGATGGCAGCAACGTATTCTTTGCCCACACCATGGCCGGCGGCATCCCCAAGGTCAAGGTTTTCCTGGCCATCGCCAATCGCATCTACAAGGGTCAGGGTGAGCGCTTCATGTCCTCGCGCGCCCTGCTCGACAGCGATCTCGGCAAGCTCATCCTGATGAACTTTGACGAAGTGACGGCCAACACTTTTCAGTATCTGATTAAGGGTAGCGCACGTTTGCGCACCCGTCTGGAAAGCAGCGGCGGCCAGGTCCGCTATACCGCCTACGGCTACCATGGCACCGAAATACTGATCGGCGGCAGCTACCAGTGGCAGACCTACACCAACTACACTCAGGGCTACGCCAAAATGCGCCTGGAACGCGTCGCCGAGGCTGCCTGGAAGGACGGCGTCAAAGCCACGGTTTACAACTGCCCCGAAATCCGCACCAACTCTTCCGATATTTTCGTTGGCGTCGAGCTCTCGCTCTTCCCGCTGCTGCGTGCATTCAAGCAGGAAAATGGCGGCGAATGGGGCGAAGCGCAGTGGAATGCCTGCCGTGCACTATTGCAGGAAGGCGCGACACTGGAAGGGTTGCTGGAAAAAATTGATCAATACAATGCCAGTGAGACCATGCAGAAATTCCGCAACTTTGAAGCCTGGCCCATGGACAACAGCCTTGAGTTGGCCGACTTGATGATAGGCACCTCCGACAGCATCACCCAGATGCACAAGGACCGTAAGGAGCTGGTGACGGATCACCTGAGCGCCTTGGTGCTTGAGGGCACGGGGCCGCTCATGTTTTACGAGACCTCCGCACCGGCCGGCCCGGTAATCTGGTTGAATCATGACATCATTGCCAAACAGCTGGTGGCATCGCACTGCAAGTAATTTTCATCCGCACCAATTGAAGAAGCCACTCGATCGAGTGGCTTCTTTGTTTTATGACGTCTAAGTTATTGCGCCGCCGTATCCTTGGAAAGATTCATTTTGATCTCGGCATTCGCCTTGGCGTCGCCCAGATAAGCCCGCAACATTTCCTCACCGGCTACACGGCGCAGCTGTTGCTGATAACGCGTCAGGTTTGAATCTTCAACGGCAGCAATGTCTGTTACTTTATCCACGCGCACGAGCAGATAGCCGCGCCCTTCAACCTTGCCGCCCAGATAAGCCGGCAGCGCGCCAGCGTCTGCCTGGAACACCTTGCGCGCCAGCGCGGCATCCAGCGGTTGAACCCGGTTGCGGCTGATGGTTTGCGCTTGCCCCCAGTTTGCCTGCGCCGACTTGCCGGCCTGCAAGCCAGCCAGCATTTGCTCGCCTTGCTTGACTGCAAGATCTGCCGCCTGCATTTGTTTCAAGCGGCCAAGGATATCGCTCTGAACCTGTTCCAAAGATCGCACGCTAGCCGGTTGATGCACCGCCACCCGGGCCGCCACCAGAGTGTTCTGCGCTACTTCGATCGCAGCGGTATTGCGCTGGTTTTTGACTGCATCCTCGGAAAAAATCGCCTCCAGCAGTTTGGCATTCCAAACGCCGCCCGGCGCCTGCCCCTTGCTAATCCAGTCCGTCTGCTGGATCTTGAGGTGGGCAAGTTCTGCAGCGGGTTTAAGCGTATCGCTTTGCTCATAGGCGGTATTGCTGAAATTCTCAGCCAACTCGGCAAAGGCTTCATTGGCTTTTTGCTGGCGCAGCAACGATTCAATATCGGCCCGCACCATTTCCAGCGGCAACGCTTTTGACGGCAAAATCTTCACTAGTTTGATGATGTGATAACCGAAGTCGGTTTTGATCAAATCGCTGACTTCACCCGGTTTCATCGCGAACACGGCGTCCTCGAAAGGCTTCACCATCATGCCGCGCCCAAAACTGCCAAGATCACCGCCATTTGCCGCCGAACCCGGATCCTGTGAGTATTTTTTGGCGAGCTCGGCGAATTTCCCCGGAGTTTGTCTGAGCTGCTTCAGCAACTCGGCGGCCTGTTTTTGGGCAGCGTCCTGCTCAGCCTGCGGCGCAGCAGATGAAGTCGCAATCAGGATATGGGCAGCCTGGCGCTGCTCCGGCGTACCGTACTCACTTTCGTGTGCCTGATAATACTGACTGATTTCGGATGCGGAAACCGCTTGCCGCGCCTGCAAGTCTGCGGCGGACAAAACGACATATTCGGCGCGCACTTTCTCCGGCAGCTCGAAATCTTTCTTGTGACTCTCGTAGTAAGACTGGACGTCCGATGCCTCAACCTTCGTTTGGGACATAAAAGCCTGCGGCGACAATTCAATTACCGCAATTGTGCGCAACTGCTCATTGAGACGCAGGACATTCTCGGCAACCATGCGCGAGGCGTAACCATTCTGCAGGAAGTCCTGCTGCATTTGTTGCGCCAGCAAATCATCGCGCAAGCGCATTTCAAACATCGCCGGTGACAGGTTTTTGCCGGCAAGCGCCTCTTCATAACGCTGCTTGTCGAACTTGCCATTAACTTTGAAAGCACCGACCTCGCCAATAACGAGCGCCAGGTCATCATCACTGACGTGCAAACCGGCGCGCTGTGCTGCCTGAACCAGCAGCTGCGCCTCTACCAAGCGATCGAGCACAGCCTGCTTCATTTCCGGAGTATTGAACATTTCCGGATCAAAATTATCTCCAAACATCTGTTTCAGCTGATTCTGCTGATTACGCACGGCCTCATCCAGATCCTGCGGACTAATCTTGACATCGTTCACCGTCGCGGGAGCCTCGGTTTCACCCGCGTGGCGATAAGAATCCACTCCCCAGAAAGCGAAAGGCAAAATGATCAGCGCCAGAACAATCTGAACAACACGTTTTTTCTCACGCACAAAATCAAACATAGCGACACCAACGTTTAAAGAAAGAAGATATGAAAAAGGCAAAGACGAACTTGCGCTCGTCTCTTATGGTTGCCGGCATACATCCGGACACTTGAAAGTCTGTTTGCCCCCTCCAGAAGGGAGCAAATTCTACCTGATTTTCACTGAGTGATTGAATTTCAACATTACGGGCTGCGTCGCAGCCACCCTTTCCAAAAGCACATTGCTGAATAACGATTCAACACCGACATTCAAAAACAGGCTATTGGACCAGCACAACCGTTGGCGGTATCGCAACTTCGGTGTGTGCTGGAGCTTCAGCAGCCGGAGCAACGGGGGTGTTGGGTGTTGCCTCAACGGGGGCAGCCGGTTGAATTTCGGCTTCACGCTGGGCAGCGGCTTCGGCTTCACGCTGGGCAGCGGCTTCGGCTTCACGCTGGGCAGCGGCTTCGGCTTCACGCTGGGCAGCGGCTTCGGCTTCACGCTGGGCAGCAGCTTCGGCTTCACGCTTGGCGGCAGCTTCGGCTTCACGCTTGGCGGCAGCTTCGGCTTCACGCTTGGCGGCGGCTTCGGCTTCACGCTGGGCAGCGGCTTCGGCTTCACGCTGGGCAGCGGCTTCGGCTTCACGCTTAACAGCCTCACGCGTAAGTCCCACTAATCCAGAGGCCTTTTGCGCGATCTCTTGAGCAAAGATTGCCGCATTCAACCCGCCTTCCGTCGCATAGGTATCTGCCTCACTGGCAGCGCCTTTATTTTTGGAGAGCCACGCTGCAGCTGCGTTTGCAAAATTTCGAGCCGAGCGCGCGGCGTCCTCAGCAGCAGCAGCATATGATTTAACGTCATCCACCTGCCCCGCCACAGAGGCCATCTGTGCCCGTGTATAGGCCACTCTGGCGGCATCCGCCATACTGTTGGCTTTTTCGAGCATCAATCTGGGCTCTGCGGGTTCGACAGCCAAGGCATTGCCGCATAGCAACAGAACCAGAGCCAATGCAGGCAGATGGAAAATTCTCATAGCAGTTTGCTCTTTCTCCGTTATCAAATATGCGATCTTTACTTTTGACAGGCCACCAGACCAACCGTGGTGTCAGGACGAATTGTCATGTTCTCGGTTGTGAGCGTCTTTGAATAGAAGTTGACCCGCGTTGGCAGCTCACGCCACTGCCCCTCTTCCAAGGCAAACAGTTTCAATGCATTGATGTCAGCCATATTCATCGAGCCGCGCTCTTGAAAACGCTGGTTCTCTTCGTGATATTCAACAGTAACGTCCGCTTGGATATTCCCCTCCGGATTAGACTGGGAAATCGTCCATTTTCTCTGCAAACATTTGTCAGGAGAAACGTCGGCCGGCACTTTCGTTGGCGCTCTGTATCCATCAACGATGGTCGTAACCAAGCTGGCGTTTTTAATGTCTGCATTATCAAGCGCCAACGTAACCAAGCCAGTCAATTTATCCACCATCACAACCTGGCGAGATCCCGGATTGATAGACTCAGTCGAAGTGAGCATAACAGGTTTACGCTCGGGCATTACCCAGCTTGGGTCATCGCTGTACAGCCATACGCCATCAGAAGCAACATTGGTTTTCAAATATGCCTGACGTGCCCGAACAAAGTACTTTAAGGCCTCAACATCTTTCAGGAATTGAGCGTGGCGTGTACTTGAATAGGGATCGTTTTTGGCATCAATTTCAATCACCGATTTAATCTGGTCGATCCTTGCCGACATTTGTTCTGGCGAGAACCAGCCATAGCCTGACAAGCCGACCAGCGGCTCGCCAATGCCCAAATAGTGGCGGAATTTACCACGCAATCGTTTCAGTGATTTTGTGTTGTAGAGCAGCTTCTTCTTCAAAGGATTGGCAGCACCACTATCGAATGGCTTGTAATAGGAAAAATTGTCATTAAACGTATCCACTGGATACTGAAGGAATGGATCCCAGTTTCTGCCAAAAGAGAGATCAAAATCCCATGGCATTACCACCCACTTATTCCTGGCGGCACTTTGATAGAGGAAGTAGTTCTTGTTGTATGAGTCGGAATTACCCAGCAAGCCATTGATCAATATCCAGTTATGCGCAGACTCATCAGCAAAGTTCGCGTCAATGAAGTCATTGAAATTATCAATCGGTGTTGAATCGATGTCAGCTATCAATGTCTTCAGGGGCGCCATGGATTTGGTGGCAGAAAAGTCGTTCCAGCAACCCACTCCAGTATCTGGTTGTTTCTTGGTTAGAGACAATGGTGTCAAGTCTCCACAGTAGGCGCTGTCGTTGGGTTGATAGAATCTTCCATCATCGCCATAGCCATTTCGGGCAAACGTTTCAGGCCGCACCCACTCCATGGCAAGGTATAGCCCAGCGTAGTTCCCGTTAACGTAAAGCCGAACAAACTGGGTCACTGGCGCAGGCGCCCCAACAGCAGCTGCGAGTTGCCAGCCCAACCATACCCGCATCATGGAGGCGTCAGTTGCCATACCATTCAAAGTAATTTTGTTGGTTCCCAGCCATTCACCATCAGAGAGCGTGATTCTCAAGGATTTCTTGACGAACTTTCTGCTCGAACTGCCGCTCACTGCGATACGACCGCTATGCTTTTGATTGTCGTAACTTACACGCACCGGGAAGCTCGACTTATCGTCCGCCGGCTTATTGTTCAATAACCAGGCGTCCTCCGTATCCATGTCAAGATGAATAGACCCGACGATCAGCCCGGCATCGGCTGCAGGCGCTAGAAATTTCGGCTGAGCAGAACTCGTGTTTTCTGTCACCTGTTCAGCTTGAGTGGAAATCATCCCACTCAGCAGCACAATCATCACCAGCCAACGGAAAGCAGATCTCTTTTTCATCATGATTAGTTACCCCAAAGCTTATGCAACCCTATTGAAATCGCTGTCGCCTGAGAAGCATTCCGCCCCCAGACATTCATTTCTGGAGAAATGCTCATAGACCAGCCATCTCCAATATTGCGGGAGAAATCCAATTTCGCTGTCACAACGTCATGCCAAGAAGCACGCAGCCAGGGTACGCCAAGGATAGGCTCCGGGGTACCATGACCCAATGACCAGTTACCTTTCAGTTCAGCACTCGCTCTCCAATCCTGTGACAATTGGTCACCGTAGCGGATATATGCCCCCAATTGGTCGGCGGGAGGGCCTTCCCAAAAGGTCACATCAACCCCGTAATTCCAGGAACTGGTCGCCATATTGGCCGGTGCAGCCTTATAGGGATCACTGCTGTAGTCCTCATAATGATCAGCGAGCAAATCGCCACGATCACCAAAATACACCCCCGCTCTCACACCAAAGCGGCCATTCCCCAATCTGAGCGGTAGTTGGTTGTTATAGCCGGTGGGGACAATCGCGGACACCTCCCAAGCCTTGCCGTTCCTTTCAAGATCGAGCCGTCCACGCACCCCGAGAGTCAAATCTCCAAAACCAGCCGAACTGCCTTTCGCTGCACAGTGATTGTTATCCAGGCCGATCCCGCCAATCAAGGTATAACGATACGAATAGCCATGCTCAATATTCTGATACAGACTTTCCGATTCACTGGTGCACCCCTGAGGCAAAGAGTTGCCAAACTGATCCCAATATTTGTTGGAAGTCGAATACTTCAGATTAGCTGAATAGGAAGTTTCACCTTCATTACGCAGCCAGTTGCCGGCATGTGCGCTACCTACGAATGCACATCCGATTATTAACAACATACTTTTTATTCTTAAGCCTGACATTGTCATTTACTCCCTCTTTTACAGCCCCGACCTAAAACGCCGAAGCACATTCACCCGTCCATTCGCACTTCACTACGAATTGAGCCGGTTTGTTTTGTACAGTGAAGTCCGTATCCTTTCTGCCGCCGGCATAAGGATCACTAAACCAGTCCCAAACCAAAACGCCTCTCACCCAATTTCTGCGCTGCAACTCTCTGAGCCACAATTCCAGCACCATCGCTTGCATATTGACATCGCTTTCCACACCGCGCAGCGGTATTTGCCATGGCGCCGCCTGTCCGCCCGCTACAGAAGGAACACCCACTTCTGCAACCAGAACTTCTTTGTTGATTTTTCGTTGCTGTTTTTCAAGCAAGTCAACAGCATCAACAATTTTTGACAACATTTCCTCACGCACCACATCTTCCCCGAGGGGCGGATACAACGTCACGCCTATCATGTCCAGCTGATTCCAGAACGCATATCCGGCAACACCATCCGGGTTGTGGGCTGCATAAGTAAGCTTGCCCCTGTAAACACGCCGGACATCGGCAATCAGTTTCATCCATTCCTGCCGCCGATCTGTCTGCTTCAACTCGGTGCCAACCACAAAAATCTCCGCACCTTCCCGCTCGGCTATTTCTGCATAGTGCAACAGCCTGCCTGCATAACTTTCGAACCAGTTTTTCCAGCCCGCTTCGTGTCTGGGCTTGATTTCGCCCGCCCAGCCATTTTCCACCAATATTTGCGGTTTAAGTATTACCCGCAAGCCCGCTTTTTTAACCTGTCGAATCCCGGCAATCAGCTGTTCATCGGTAACCGCATCACTTGGCACAACCTCTTCCGCAGCCGGGCTGTTTTGCCGCATGAACGGCACAAGCGCCACGGTCGTTGCCCCTGTTGCTACCAAGCGTTTCAATGACAACGCCAGCAAGGGACTATCCAGCGCAACATCACTCGTCTGCAGGAGATTCACCCCGCGAATTTCAATATTGCGGCGGCTGCCGTTCTCGCTGTTGCCACTTACACTGCCTTGCCCGCTGTTGCCGCTGTCAGGGACGGCTTCATTTTTTACCAAGGTAGCGCAGCCCGTAATCAGCCACACCACCAGCAAGAACGCCGCTAGCCGACTAGGGCGCGCACTGGACAACATTCCTGTGTAATTCCTCGTTGTATTTAAACCGCCAAACACGCCAATTCACATGGTCATCGTAGACTAGCTCAACCGCAACAGGCTCAGAATTTTTCAAATTCACTTTTTCCGTCACAGTCGCATTTTTTGTTTCAGACCCAGAATCAACTTTTTCCTTGGTCTTGACGATCCCCTTTTCGTACAGCTTGGGATGCCGGCGTGTCAACATATCGACCTCTGGAGACGCGAGGCTTTCGACGTATCTTGAATACACCGGGTTCTGCACGACAACCTGTTCGATCTTGAATGACGACGCACGGCCGATACTGCTCAACGTACTCAGATTATTAAGTTCTGTCAGGTTTTCAGAGCGCAACGCCAGTTGAAATTCCTTGGTAAACGGCACCATCAAATCTTTCGCATTGCCTCTGGCCACAATCGCCCGGTAGGCCACGTTGTCGTCAATCAGGGTGACTTTTGGATTTTCCTTGAGCCACTTGCCCAAGGCTTCATCCGTTGCCGAAATCGGTGGCAGTTTTTCCGAGGTCGTCCACATGGCGAGCCAGTTGCGCATTTCATCCGTTGGCTTCCAGTGCATGGCATACCAGCCACCGACGATGCTCGCAACGAACATCAGATAAAGCGCAGCGCGATGAAACGATTTGTATTCTCGCGGCATCAGGATAAGAACCGCCATTAAGCCGGGAACCATCAGGCTGAGTATCTCAATCGGATGAGTGAGATATGAAGACGCCGATGCAAAACCTACCGCCAAAGCAACGTTCACTAGAAGAATAACGATACCGGCCAGAATTTTAGTGTGCCGCCGCGAACGCCAGACCAGCCAGACCGACACCGGGAAAGCCAGCAATATAAGCCCGAGCGCCAACAATGCAGGCGTTATGAACTTGCCGCCGAACAATCGCAACCAGTCTATATTTTCAGCTCTCAACCATGAACCGCGGAAGGTTCCCCGGGAATTTTCAAGGAATTCGTAAGCATTCGAGGCAAAAACATCATTCAGGTACAACCAGGTAAGCACTGCAACGATTAGCGGCACAGCAACCAGCAAATAAACAGCCATGGGTGATTCGTCCAACATCCGGCGCGGAACGATCAACTGAACCATCGGGAAAAAAGCTATGAAAATAAAAAACGCCAGTTCATCGAAAAAGAAGAAGCTGGCAAGCACCAGACCCAACATGAGAAATGCCCTGGCATCCGCATATTTGGTCAAGCGAATGGTGGCGATACAAAACAGATAGAACACCAACAGTGTCAATCCGTGCACCGCGCTGCCACTCATTGACCAGAGGAAGAAAGGATGTGCGGCAACCAGCAAAATCAGCAAGGCGCGCTGCCCTGCGGTATAGCGGTGAATTTTTAGATCATGGTTCCACAGGGCCAGCAGGATCGCCGCACAAAAAGCCGACGTCAGATATGGCGCCATGTAGCCATACTCTCCCGGCAAATAGTAAAAGGGAATCAGCAAATATAACGGCATGTGCGGCTGCAACATGCTGAGATTCTCAATACGGAACTCGAACGCATCGAAAACCGTGAGAATTTTGCTCCAACTTAACAAGGCGAGATCACTCGCGTACTGGTGGGATAACTGCCAGAACACGAACCCCATCAATCCAGTCAGTAACAGCAGGAATACGAGCAAATTCTGCCTGCTAAATATGCGTGGTTCCTGGGCTTGATTGAATATATGCATGTTAGATTCTCAATCTCATTCAAGTCTGCGGGCTGGTTGCTGCGGGCTGGGCAGACGATTCATTCTTCATCATTTTGGTCAAACCGTGCTGGGTCTTCTCCCAATGGAATGGATTATTGATGAGCTGCCACAAGCCCTTGTAGGAGGCAACTGCCATCATGGCCCAATAAGCCGGCACCGTAAGCGCGTAAGGCATCAACCCATAATAGTGGCGCTTAAATGCACCCACCATCGACAGATACATCAGCACACCATTCCCGATCAGAAGGTTGAATAGGGAAATATACAAAATGTACTGGGGAAAAATCGGTGTCAGCAAATTCACTACCGAGATACTGGCAAACAAATACACCAGGAACATCAGGAACAGGAACGGCAACACCAAATTTCCAAGCACCGAACCGCCGACGAAAAATTGAAAGCCCCAGAAACCGGCATGCCCCACAGATTTATAGAACGCCCAAGGGTGACGCATATGCACCAGATAGGTCTGCATATAACCCTTTTGCCAGCGCGAACGCTGACGAATCCAGTTGCCAAAACGGGTATTGGCTTCTTCATAAGTCGTTGAATTGATGATCCCCACGTGCATACCCTCTTGCGTGATACGCACACCCAGATCGCAATCTTCAGTGACATTGTAGGGATCCCAGGCGCCAACACGACGCAACACGCTCAAGCGGAAATGGTTGGATGTTCCACCCAAAGGAATGGGAATACGCAACGCTTCCAGCGCCGGCAAATAGAAATCAAACCAGAGGGAATATTCCAGCGTGAACTGCCGTGCCAGCCAGTTTTCACTATGGTTAAAGTAGTTCAGCCGCGCTTGCAGACAAACCACATCTTCCGGCAGTGACGAGAAAGCAACCGCAACTTTCTTCAGCTGGTCGGGCTCCGGCCTGTCCTCGGCATCGTAAATGGTGACGTACTCGCCACGGCAGAAATTCAGCGCGTAATTACATGCCTTGGGTTTGGTCTTGGGCCAACTAGGCGGCACGATGATAATTTCGAAGGTGGATTCCAGACCCAGACTCCGCGCCACGGCGATAGTCTCCTCGTCATCCTCTTCAAGAATCAACTTGATATCCAGCTTGGAAAGCGGGTAATCCATATTGCGCAAAGCCTGCGCAATATGCGGCAGCACGGCAGCTTCCTTGTACATCGGCACCAGAATGCTGTAAATCGGCAGATCCTTGTCCTCCAGCCTGGACAACTGATAGTCGCCCACCTTTACATCAATGCCGCGGCGACTACCCACCCAGGCAAGAATCGAACGCATGCCGAATACGAGGAACAGGAATAACGCCACCAAAAAATTCAGCGCGATCACCGTATTCAGCGGCCACAGGGTCAATGCAGTCAAAATCAGCGCAAAAGTCATCACCCCGCCGAAAAGTTGCCAAGTCGCGAACACGCGCTGAGCGGAATTCTCGGGATTCTTTTTGGCCAACTGATACACGGCATTGTCGCTGTAGACCGTGCCCATATTGATTTGCAGCTCCCACAAAATATCGAATTTCGAGGTCACCACAAAATCAACCTGCTCACCAAAGCGCGAACGCGCAAATTCCAGCACCTTCTCGGAAGGATTGGCGGTTGCGACATAAGTCACTTCGCCGATTCTCTTCCAAGGCAGCACCAGCAATTCGCTATAGATCTCAATGTCATTTTCCGACAGCAGCGCCACATCCGGGCGGTCTTTCATGAGATTCACGAAAGCGCGCGAGTTAACGTCAGCAAGCACCTGGTAAAACTTGAAGGCCGAGATATACCCCTTGGCGATCAGAATTTCACCCAGGCGCGAACCCCACTTCTTCTGGAGTTGCAGCGCGTCGTTCAGCTGCATCTCGGTAATCAGTCCCTTGCTGATCAACAAGTCGCCGATGCGCGGAGGGGCCACCTTCTGGGAATCCCTGACCTTATAGAATTCGATCGGGTCCACCCAGCCGTTGCTCAGCAAGATATCACCGAGGCGCTGCCCGCTCGATTGCTGCAATGCAATCGCCTCATCCAGACGCGCTTGCGTCAGCAGCCCCTTGCCAACAAGAAGATCACCCAGGCGCGGCGGATTGTTATTTGGTCCCATCAGTATTGACTCCCCGATTGCACTGGTTTATCAGGCTTCACCGCGCTGCTCATTGCGTCTCACCAGTCGCAGGACGTAGGCGAAGAAGAGCACCGCAAACACCCAGACAACCACCAGGATCGTAAAGCTGTAGTAAGACAGCGTTTCTTCCCAGGTGCGGAAATTCTTGTATACCAGCTTCAATCCCTTGGGATCCATCCCGTCGAATGTCAGCACGATTCCAGCATCATCAATCAACGCCACGTTATCCTGACGCAGCGGCGCCTCCGCACGGGGAAGTCGCTTGCACGCCGGCCCCGGAGCCAGCCACAGACCAGAGATGTCCCCCTGCTGCACAATCTGGATAACCGAAAGATTCTCGGCTTCTTTTTCGGCGATCAGATGACGATCACCCCAATCCTTGACCAGATATGCGCCTCGGTCAAAATGCACGCCCTGATAGCTGAAATCAACCTTGGGAGAGCCGAACAGAATGAAGGGACGGGTGGGCTTGAAAACATAGTCGGGCTTGTAAAACACCACGGAACCGGAACCAGCCTTGAAATTCAACTCGTCAGCCATTTCAGACAACAAATGCAGCGCATCAATTGGATCCTGCAAATAGGTCTCGGGCAGATAGGTATCAAAACCGTCGGCGTAATACAGACCAAGCTCATCAAAACGCTTGGGCACCTCGATGATTTCACGCTTGAGCAACATCAAGGCCTGCCCCAACTGAACGGGATAACTTCCATTCGGAGTTCCCGCATCGATGCGCTCGGCAATGACCTTGACAGCGTTGTAGGTGGTCGAAATATTCAAATCATTGAAACGAACAGCCAGCCTCTTTGATGTATCGCCACCCTCAAGACGGAAAGATTTTTGCAGAAAATCGTTGAGGTAAACGTAGACCATCAGGGAATCATCCCCCTTCAGATCAATTGTGGAAATCTGGAATTCCATACCCTCCGGCATATATCCGAACGGCAAGCGATTGGAAGCGACACCTACCGACCATTTGCCCTTGGTGGTATTCCCGGACAACTGACGCTCACTCTCGTCAAACCCCATGTCCGCCAACCTGACCTGGTATCGATCGTTTTGCGTCTCGCGCCCTTTGATCGGGGTAAACACCTTGCGATCAATGCCGTCAAAACCCTGCATCTCCGCAAAAGCCTTATCGAAAGGCTCCCCGATCACAATAGCGGTTCTGCCACCCAAGTTGCGAACATTGAGACTATCTTCCAGCTGCAGGGCTTGCAGCCCGGCAAAATTTTCCGGATTCGCATCTTTCGGCACCATGACGAAGTCGCCTACTTCGGGAAGCCGGACGAACTCCACATCCCGCCCCGTGCGCCGGATCAAACGCCCCAACTCCCATGCCGAGGTAAACATCGACTGGCTCATCTGGCCTGCCGGCAAACTAACCTTGACTTTGGTGCCTAGTAGCGCCCATGCGCCATTGATTTCATACTGCTGATCATAGTCAACACTGGCCTGCAGCTGCGAATCCGACAAGATGTTTACGTAGCGACAAAGCTTGCCGTCAGCGGGACACTGCACCGCACCGGCTTGCATGACCACCGAAATCGTCGCTTTGATGTAAGACTTGCCGTTATAGACCGTAATGTCGGAAGCAGAAATCGGGATCTCAATCACCTGCGCCGATTTATCAGATTCGGCGCCAAAATGCTTCACAATGCGCAACTTATCGTTGACCTTAATCTGCAAACGGTCTGCCGCAGTCAGATAAGGTGTGGGTGCCAAGTTGAAACGCAGCCCCCCGGAAAGCAAAGTCCCGGCAGCCGGGAAACCGAAATATAAAGTCTCGGAATGCTCAGTGCCCTGCTCCACAAAAATCAGGCCATCCTTGTAGCCCATGTCTTTGAGTGAAGTCCCAATAGGGACAACTTGATGAACCTTACGGCCCGCACCCCAAGGATTTTTCCCCGGTTTGATCACGCGATCATTTTCGGGCTGAACGAGAACCTTGTTCTTGGCCGGTTCGGCCGCTACGGCTTGAGGCTGAATGCCTGCAATGAAGGAGGCCGCCACAAGTGCAGGAACTACAAACAAACGCCTGGAAATTATCTTCACTTTTATTAAACCCCCTGAATCGTTTCAACCAATTACGGCCCTCGCAATATTCTTTGCGATTTTCTCTTTGCGGAATATCACACAATATTCATGGCATTGGAAGCAGATTTTAAAAACCCTTCCAACTTTTTTGCGTTTTATGCGACAAGGACAACAAAACTTTTCTATGACGTAAAAATACTTTTCCAAACTCCCTTGAGTACTCACATCGATTTGCAGATCGCTCGCCCAGATGAAACCAAGGGCTATAATTGCGCCATGACCAAAAAGACAAAGGAGCCAGGCTTTCGACCTGACTCCTTTTTTATTTGGCGCGCCCGAAGAGATTCGAACTCCTGACCCCTTGGTTCGTAGCCAAGTACTCTATCCAGCTGAGCTACGGGCGCGTATTTGTTACTTAGGTGGCGGAGAGGGAGGGATTCGAACCCTCGATACAAGTTTTAGTCTCGTATGCTCCCTTAGCAGGGGAGTGCCTTCGACCTCTCGGCCACCTCTCCGAAGGCCGCGAATAATACCGATTCGAGGTCAGCCGGTCAAACGATTTATGCGCTTTCCTGATCGAGATCGAAGACTTTGTGCAGGACACGCACGGCCAGCTCCAGATATTTCTCGTCGATCACGACGGAAATCTTGATTTCCGAAGTAGAGATCATCTGGATGTTGATGCCCTCTTCCGCCAGCGTGCGGAACATTTTGCTGGCGATACCCACGTGCGAACGCATGCCCACGCCGACGATGGAGACTTTGGCGGTCTTGTTGTCCCCCACCACTTCCCGCGCGCCGATATGCGGAACGATCTGGTTTTTCAGGAGCTCCATGGTGCGCGCAAAATCATTGCGGTGCACGGTGAAGGAGAAGTCTGTCGTACCCACTTCGCCCACATTCTGGATGATCATGTCGACGTCGATATTGGCATCGGCCACCGGCCCGAGAATCTGGTAGGCGATGCCGGGCTTGTCCGGCACACCCAGCACGGTGATTTTGGCCTCGTCGCGATTGAACGCGATCCCGGAAATTACAGCGTGTTCCATTTTGTCATCATCCTCAAACGTAATCAGCGTGCCCTCGCCCGGTTCATCCAGAAACGAAGACAGCACGCGCAACTTGACTTTATATTTCCCCGCAAATTCCACCGAGCGGATTTGCAGCACCTTGGAGCCGAGGCTGGCCATTTCCAGCATCTCTTCAAAGGTGATGCTCTTCAGGCGCCGCGCCTCCGGCACCACGCGAGGGTCGGTGGTGTAAACGCCATCAACGTCGGTGTAAATCTGACACTCATCCGCGCGCAACGCCGCCGCAATGGCCACGCCGGTGGTATCCGAGCCGCCACGTCCGAGGGTGGTAATGTTGCCGTCTTCGTCCATCCCCTGAAAACCGGCCACCACCACAACCTTGCCTTGGCCGAGGTCGCTGCGGATATTTTCTTCGTCGATACTGATAATGCGGGCTTTGGTGAACGCGCTGTCGGTCAGGATCTTCACCTGCGGACCGGTGTAGCTCACCGCATCCACGCCAATTTCCTTGAGTGCCATGGCCAGCAGACCGATAGTCACCTGCTCACCGGTGGAAATCACCATATCGAGCTCGCGCGGATCGGGCTGAGCCTGCATCTCCTTGGCCAGCGCAATCAGGCGATTGGTTTCGCCGCTCATTGCGGAAAGGACCACAACGACCTGATGCCCCTGCTCCCTGAATTTCGCCACGCGCCGCGCAACATTTTTGATCCGGTCGGGGCTACCGACCGAGGTGCCGCCATACTTCTGAACAATCAAAGCCACGATGAATTTAAACCTGCCATAAAAATTGGGCGCGATTCTAGCGCAATCGCCCAAAAAAAACGAGTCAGCCCCTTTTTTCGATTTGTTAAACTGCGGCCACGATACGTCCTCATTCCATCTATGCCGCTCATCCTTACCCGCAGTGTTCCCGCCACCGCCTGTCAAACCCTGCTGGATGCCGGACATCCCGAACCGTTGGCACGGATTTTCGCTGCGCGCGGCATCCAATCCGCCGGGGAATTGACGCTGGATCTGAATGCCCTGCTGCCGCCCGATTTGCTCAAGGGTATGGCCGCAATGACCGCACAACTGGCCGAAGCGATTGCCGCGCAGCGCGCCATTCTGGTCATCGCCGATTACGATGCCGATGGCGCCACGGCCTGCGCCGTCGCCGTTCGCGGGCTGCGCAGTCTGGGTGCACGGGTGGATTTTCTGGTGCCGAACCGCTTTGAATACGGCTACGGACTCACGCCGGAAATTGTGCATCTCGCGCTTGAGCGCAACCCTCGCCCGGAAATATTGTTGACCGTAGACAATGGCATCGCCAGCCTCGCCGGCGTGGACGAAGCCAATCGGCACGGCCTGCGCGTGCTGGTGACCGACCATCATCTGCCCGGCGACAACCTTCCCGCCGCCGAGGCCATCGTCAATCCCAACCAGCCCGGCTGCCCCTTCCCAAGCAAGTCGCTGGCCGGCGTGGGTGTCATGTTTTATGTCTTGCTGGCATTGCGCGCGCGCATGCGCGAGCACGGTGCATTCACTTCCCGCCCGGAACCGCGCCTCGGCGATCTACTCGATCTGGTCGCCCTCGGCACCATTGCCGACGTTGTACGACTGGATCGCAACAACCGCATCCTGGTCGAACATGGCCTGCGCCGCATACGCAGCGGCCGTGCCTGCGCCGGCATCGGTGCATTGCTGCAGGTCGCGCGCAAATCCGCCGCACGCCTTTCCAGTCTGGATCTGGGATTCTCGCTGGGGCCCCGGCTCAACGCGGCCGGCCGCCTCGAAGACATGAGTCTGGGCATTCATTGCCTGCTGAGCGACAACCCGGCCGAGGCATTGAAAATGGCGACACAACTCGATCAGCTGAACCGCACGCGGCGCGACATCGAAAGCGGCATGCAGGACAGCGCCCTCGCCATTCTGGAACAGATCGACCCGCAGGCGCGGCATAGCCTGACCCTGTTCGATCCCGGCTGGCATCAGGGCGTGATCGGCATTCTGGCCTCGCGCCTGAAAGAAAAATTCCATCGCCCCGTCATCGCGTTTGCACGATCTGGCGAGGACGAACTGAAGGGCTCCGGCCGCTCCATTTCCGGACTGCACCTGCGCGATGCGCTGGATCTGGTCAGCAAACGCCAGCCGCAATTGCTGCGCAAGTTCGGTGGCCACGCCATGGCAGCGGGCTTGAGCATCGCCGAAGCGTCGCTGGCAGATTTCACCGCCGCGTTTGAGCAGGTCGCACGCGAACTACTGGAACCCGGCGACCTGCAACACACGCTGCAAACCGACGGCAGCCTCGCGACGGACAATATGACCCTACCGCTGGCCGAGCAGCTGGAAGCGCAAATCTGGGGTCAGGGTTTTCCCGCGCCGGAGTTCAGCGACGAATTCAGCGTCAGCGCGCAACGCGCCATCGGCGAACAACACCTCAAGCTGCGCTTGCAAAAAGACGATCAGCTGTTTGACGCCGTGCTGTTCAACCAGCCCGAACCGTTGCCCGCACGCATTCGTGCCGTGTACAGCCTGAGCGTCAATGAATACAATGACCGCCGGAGTTTGCAACTCATCCTTCGCTACTGGGAAACGCTCGCCTGACATGATCGATCTTGATTTTCTGCAAGTCCATGGCATCGAAGCCCTGCCGCAATTCCTCACCAGCCTCTCGATCGGACTGCTGATCGGGCTGGAGCGCGAACGCAATCCGTCGGCCAAAGCCGGACTGCGCACCTTTGCCCTGGTCGCCCTGTTCGGCACGCTGTGCGCGCTGCTGGCCGAAAAAGCGCAATTGCCCTGGCTGCTGCTGGTGGGGCTCGCCTCCGTCGCCGGCATGATCATCGCCGCATACCACAACGCCCCGCATCAGGAAGACGATCCCGGCACAACAACGGTCATTGCGCTGATACTGTGTTACGGACTCGGCGTCATGGTCTGGTTCGGCTTGGGCAAACTCTCGATCATGCTGGCCATCGGTATCACCGCCCTGCTCTATTTCAAACCCGAATTGCGCGGCATCTCGCAGAAACTGACGCGGCAGGATCTGGTCGCCGTATTGCAATTTTCCGTACTCACTTTCATCGTCCTGCCGATTCTGCCGGACGAGAACTTCGGCCCCTACAACGCCTTCAATCCCTACCAGGCCTGGCTGATGGTCGTCCTGATTTCCGGCATCAGTCTGGCGGGTTATGCAGCCATGCACTGGATCGGCACCCGCCACGGCGCGCCGCTGCTGGGATTTTTCGGCGGACTGGTATCCAGCACCGCCACCACCCTGATCTACGCGAAGAATGGCAAAGCCCATCCCGCGATGCTGCAACTCGCCGCAGCCATCATTGTCATCGCGACCACCGTGGTGCTGGTGCGCCTGCTGGTGGTAAGCGCCATCGTGTCCTATGCCACTTTGCCGGCGCTGGCGGTAGTGCTGGTCAGCGGTTTGCTGGGTGGACTCGCCGTCATCCTGACCGGCTGGCGCAAGATGAAAAATGGCAATGACCTGGTCGTTCCGGAGACTTCCAACCCCGCCGAACTACACGCCGCAATCGGCTTCGGATTGCTGTATGTCGCCGTGCTGTTCGGCGCCGCCTGGATGTCGGATATCGCCGGTAACCAAGGCTTGTACGCCGTCGCGCTGGTTTCCGGCCTGACCGACGTCGATGCGATCACGCTCTCCAGCCTACGCCTGCATAACCTCGGCCAGCTAGGTGAAGAACAAACCATTCTCGCCATCACGCTGGCGTTTTTTTCCAACCTCGCGTTCAAATTCGGCATGGTGATTTTCATCGGCGGCTGGCAGTTGGCGAAGCGGGTGAGCATCGGCTTTGGCGCCATTGCGGCCGGCATGCTGGTCGGGTTGTTTGCGCTATAATCGCGGCCTTTGAAAATACGCGACATCATCATGGAAGCCGAACAACTCAACGCCCTCACCCATTCCCTGCAGGACTTGCGCGCTCGCAATCTGGAATTACGGAGGTATCTTTGACTTCGATCAGAAGCAGGAACGTCTGACCGAAGTCATCGCGCTCTCTGAAGATCCCGCCGTCTGGCAGGATGTAAAGCGCTCGCAAGAGCTCGGCCGCGAGCGCAAGCTGCTGGAAGGCATCGTGCTTAACCTGAAGCAGGTCGAGCAATCGCTGAACGACAACGACGAATTGCTGGAAATGGCCATCGCCGAAAACGATGACGACAGCCTGCACGCCATCGCCGGCGATATTCAGCAGACCGAAAAACTCGTCGCCGACATGGAATTCCGCCGCATGTTTTCCGGCGAACTCGACGCCAACAACTGCTTCCTCGACATTCAGGCCGGTTCCGGCGGCACCGAGGCGCAGGACTGGGGTTCGATGCTGCTGCGCATGTATCTGCGCTATTGCGAACGCAAAGGATTCCAGGTCGAAATTCTGGAACAGTCCGACGGCGAAGTCGCCGGCATCAAGGGCGCCTCCCTCAAGATCAGCGGTGAATATGCCTACGGCCATCTGCGTACCGAAACCGGCGTGCACCGGCTGGTGCGCAAGTCACCGTTCGATTCCGGCAACCGCCGCCACACCTCGTTTTCCAGCGTGTTCGTCTACCCCGAGGTGGATGATTCCATCGAAGTCGACATCAACCCGGCGGATTTGCGTGTCGACACCTATCGCGCATCGGGTGCGGGCGGCCAGCACATCAACAAAACCGACTCGGCGGTGCGTATCACCCACGTCCCCACCGGCATCGTGGTGCAGTGCCAGAACGACCGCTCGCAGCACAAGAACCGCGCCGAGGCCATGTCCATGTTGAAATCACGCATGTACGAGGAAGAGCTGCGCAAGCGCAACGCGGAGAAACAGGCGCTGGAAGACACCAAGTCCGACATCGGCTGGGGCCACCAGATCCGCAGCTATGTGCTCGACCAGTCGCGCATCAAGGATTTGCGCACCAATTACGAAGTAGGCAATACCCAGGCCGTGCTCGACGGCGACCTGGATGACTTCATTGCCGCCAGCCTGAAACAGGGCGTTTGAACCAGAGAAACCGATCATGACGACTGAACCACAAAATTCACCACCCCAGGAAGAGAACCAGATCATCGCCGAACGCCGCGCCAAGCTGAAGGCGATCCGCGAGAAAGGCGTTGCCTTCCCCAACGATTTTGAGCGCCAGCATCTGGCCGGAAATCTGCACGCGGAATTCGGTGAAAAAACCCACGACGAACTGGAAGCCGCACAGATTCACGTCGCCGTCGCCGGCCGCATGATGCTCAAGCGCGTCATGGGCAAGGCCAGCTTCGCCACGGTGCAGGACGTCAGCGGCCGCATCCAGCTGTTCGTCAGCAACGACATCACGGGTGAAACCGCGCATGCCGAATTCAAACACTACGACCTCGGCGACATTCTCGGTGCAGAGGGCGTACTGTTCAAGACCAAGACCGGCGAACTCTCGGTGCGCGTCAGCCGCATTCGTTTGCTCACCAAGGCGCTGCGTCCGCTGCCGGAGAAATTCCACGGCCTGACCGATCAGGAGCAGAAATACCGCCAGCGCTATGTCGATCTGATGACCAACGAGGAAACGCGCAATACTTTTCTGATCCGTTCCAAAATCGTGCAGGCGATCCGCGAATTTTTCACGCGCCATGACTATCTCGAAGTCGAAACGCCGATGATGCACGTCATTCCCGGCGGCGCTTCGGCCAAGCCTTTTGTGACACATCACAATGCGCTCGACATGCCGCTCTACCTGCGCATCGCGCCGGAGCTCTATCTCAAGCGTCTGGTCGTGGGCGGATTCGAAAAAGTGTTCGAGATCAACCGCAATTTCCGCAACGAGGGACTGTCCACGCGGCACAACCCCGAGTTCACCATGATCGAATTTTACGAAGCCTATCGCGACTACCGCTACCTGATGGACTTCACCGAAAAATTGTTTGCCGAAGTCGCGCACAAGGTGCTGGGCACGACCGTCATCAGCTATCAGGGCAAGGCGCTCGACCTCGGTCAGCCGTTCCAGCGCTTGACCATGGTGCAGGCGATCCAGAAATATCATCCGCAATTCAGCGATACGCAGCTGAACGATCGCGACTTCCTGATCAACGAACTGCAGGATCTCAAGGCCAAGTACAAACCTGAAGATGGGATTGGCGGCCTGCAACTGTCGCTGTTCGAGGAGCTGGCCGAAGCCCACCTGTTCGAGCCAACATTCATCGTCGATTATCCGGTGGAAACCTCGCCGCTGGCGCGCGCCTCCGACACGCGGCCGGGCATTACCGAACGCTTCGAGCTGTTCATCGTCGGGCGCGAAATCGCCAACGGCTTCTCCGAGCTGAACGATCCGGAAGATCAGGAAACGCGCTTCGACGCGCAGGTTGCCGCCAAGGAAGCCGGTGACGAGGAAGCCATGTTCAAGGATGCCGACTACGTCCGCGCACTGGAATACGGTCTTCCACCGACTGCCGGCGAAGGCATCGGCATCGACCGGCTGGTGATGCTGCTGACGGATGCGGCGAGCATACGGGATGTGATTCTGTTCCCGCACATGCGGCCCGAGTGAAAAACTGCTGCGCTCAGCATGACGGTGTTGCTCGCGGACTCGAAATGCTCATTTACTCCTTGGTAAATTCCGCTTTCTCGTCCACTCGCGCCTTGTCCTGCTTTCGCTCGCGACGTTTTTCAGCGCACTCATATGCTGACTAGCCTCAAACCCCGGCTGCTGAAAAACTACCCGGTGCTGACGGGGCTGGATGATTCAGCGCTAGACGCTCTGCTGGCACATGCCAGTCTGGTATCACTACCCGCTGGTGCTGTCGTTTTCGACGAAAACCAGAACTGCCAGGGATTCCCGCTGCTGCTCGATGGCGCAATCCGGGTCATCAAATCCGCGCCCAGCGGCCGCGAGCTGCAACTTTACCGGGTGCTACCCGGCGAAAGCTGCATCCTCACCAGCAGCTGTCTGCTCGGCCATACGCACTATCAGGCGCGCGGCGTGACTGAAACGGCGACAGAGCTGCTCCTGCTGCCCGCCAGCGATTTCCAGACGCTGATCGATCGCCATCCGCCCTTCCGGGAATACGTCTTCCATCTGTTTTCCGACCGCCTCACCGACCTGATGCAACTGGTTTCCGCCGTCGCCTTCCAGAAACTCGATCAGCGCCTGGCCGCCCTGTTGATCAGCAAGCACAGTCCGATTCAGTCCACGCACCAGTCACTGGCCGACGAACTTGGCAGCGCGCGCGAAATGGTGAGCCGCCTGCTCAAGGGCTTTGCCGCACAAGGCTGGGTCAGACTGGGCCGCGAGCACATCGAGATTCTCAAGCCAGAAGCGCTGAAGCAGTTCTCCATGCTCTGATTTCCGGTGTGTGATTTTTGTCACAGACACGCCCCTCCGGCTTCCGTATTCTGCGCGCTCCACAACCCATTTAGGAGCAAAGCATGAAAACAAATGTCGGCGGTTTTGACCGTATCGCACGTATCCTCGTTGGCCTGGTGCTGGTTGCACTGGCAGCCACCGGCACCGTTGGCGCATGGGGCTGGATCGGTGTGGTGCCGCTGGTGACCGGCCTGTTCGGATTCTGTCCGCTCTACACCCTGTTCGGCATGTCCAGCTGCAAGCGCTGATTGCGCTCTCCCGCACAAACGCCCGAGTCATTCGGGCGTTTTTCTTTCCCGGTGCCGCCTTCGGTCCGCCGTAATTCGTGATACATTCGACGCGCAATGGAAGCCAAAACCGAGCACGCCGAACTGCAAATCACCGGGATGCACTGCGCCTCATGCGCAGCGCGCCTGGAAAAAGCGCTGAACCAGTTGCCCGAAGTCGAGGCCGTGGTGAACATCGCCACGGAAAAAGCCAGCCTTAATTTCAATCCGGCGACAGAAACGCTCGAAGACATCATTGCCACCGTACGCAAGACCGGTTACGACGCCCATCCGGTGCGCGATTTCGCGGCCGAAAAAGCGGCCCGTGCCGCCACCCTGCGCGCCGAACGCAACACTTTTCTGCTGTCTTTGCTGCTGACCTTGCCGCTGCTCGGCGAAATGCTGCTCATGTCGTTCGGAATTCATCTGATGTTGCCGCTGTGGTTGCAGTGGCTGCTGGCCACCCCCGTGCAATTCTGGGCTGGCGCGCGTTTTTACCATGGCTCCTGGAGTGTGCTGCGCAGCGGTGGCAGCAACATGGACGTGCTGATCGCACTCGGCACCAGCGCCGCGTATTTCATGAGCGTCGCGGTCTGGCTGCTGGCGCTCGATCAGCCCGTGTACTTTGAAGCCAGCGCCACGCTGATCACGCTGGTGCTCATGGGCAAGCTGCTCGAAGCCCACGCCAAAGGCAAGGCCTCCGCCGCGCTGGAAGCCCTGATCCAGCTACAACCCAAAATCGCCCATGCCGAACGCAATGGCGAATTCGTCGACGTGTCGGCCAACTCGCTGCGCCCCGGTGAAGTTTTCGAGGTGCGGCCGGGCGAAAGCATCCCGGTGGATGGCGTCGTCATCGCCGGTGAATCCAGTGTCGATGAAGCCTTGCTCACGGGCGAAAGTCTGCCGCAAACCAAACAGGCCGATGCCAAGGTCTATGCCGCCACGCTCAACCAGCAGGGCCTGCTGCGCTGCCGCGCGCTGGCCGTGGGCTCACACACGCAACTCGCGGCCATCATCCGTCTGGTCGAACAGGCGCAAGGGTCGAAAGCCGACATCCAGCGGCTGGCCGATCGCATTTCGGGAATTTTCGTCCCTGCCGTTCTTGTCATTGCCGCACTGACGTTTGCGGGTTGGTGGCTGGCCGATAGCGGCTTCAGCACGGCGTTGATCAGCGCCGTGGCCGTGCTGGTGATTGCCTGCCCCTGCGCGCTGGGGCTGGCCACGCCGACCGCCGTCGTCGTCGCCACCGGACGCGCCGCGCAATTCGGGATGCTGGTCAAGGATGCCGCCGCGCTGGAACGCGCACACCAACTCGACATCGTCATCGTGGACAAGACCGGCACCCTGACCGAAGGACAACCCGGCGTCACCGATATCGTGCCCGTGGCGGACATCGCACCGGAAACCTTGCTGCAACACGCGGCAACGCTGGCGCAACGCTCCACCCATCCGCTTTCGCGCGCGCTCGCCTCCCACGCCAGTAACGCAAAAATCAACCTGTTGCCCGTCACCGATTTCCGTGAAGAAACTGGTGCGGGCGTGCAAGGCCGGATTGCGGATGAAACCTGCCGGCTGGGTTCTCCGGATTTCATCCGCAGACAAAATATCGCGTTTTCCGATGAACTTCTGACCCCGCTGCAAACGGCGGGGAAAAGCGTAATTGCACTCGCACGCGGCGCACAACTGCTGGGTTTCATCGCGCTCGCCGACCAGCTGCGCGACAGCAGCCGCCCTGCGGTAGCCCGCCTGCAGTCCATGGGATTGAAAGTCGTCATGCTGAGCGGCGACCAGCCGGCCACCGCGCAAACCATCGCCCGGCAGGCGGGCATTGCCGAATTCCGCGCCCAGGTACGCCCCGAAGACAAGGCCGCCGTGGTCGAGTCTTACCGTCAAGCGGGACACAAGGTGGGCATGGTGGGCGATGGCATCAACGACGCCCCGGCGCTGGCGGCGGCCGACATTGGTTTCGCCATGAAGAGCGGCAGCGACATCGCTCTCGAAGCCGCAGACATCACCCTGATGCGCAACGACCTCAACAGCGTGGCCGACGCGATTTCGCTCTCGCGCGCGACCCTGAAAAAAATCCGCCAGAACCTGTTTTTTGCGTTCGCCTACAACGTTCTCGGCATCCCCCTGGCCGCTGCAGGCCTGCTCAACCCGATGATCGCCGGTGGCGCCATGGCGCTGAGCTCGGTCTCGGTCGTCAGCAACGCCCTGCTGCTAAAACGTTGGCAGGGCGGAAGCTAGCGCTTTTCACTTTCGTATTCCCGCCGCAAGTGCGCTTGACCGGCGCGGAAGGTCTCGGCGTCGCCGTGTTCGAAAAATTCCGGATAGCGCTCGTGCGCGCCCAGCACACGCCGGGCGTGCTTGATGGGACACCAGTATTGTTCGGTGCGTGAAGCGACTTCGCGGGTGTAGGCCGCGACGCCGTTGCCATAGGAACAATAGAAGCAGTTGAATTTTTCCACGAAATTGAGGTACGGCAGGCCGGCGCGGTCGAACACCAGGTAGTCGCGGCGGCGCACTTTGGGAATGCGATAGACCGGGAAACAGACGGTCTGGTACAGCGTCACGAAGGCGTCCATGAGCAGAAAGGGAATCCAGCCCAAATAAATCACGGGCGAAGTCAGTAGCACCAGCGGCCGCGACTGGGCGATGAAGCGCAGCAGGTTGACCTTGTAGCGGCGTTGCTGGCGCAGGAATTCTTCCGCCAGCGCCTCGCGCTTGTGGCCGAGCTCTTCGCGGCGCTTGCGATATTCCTCTTCCAGCTCGTCTTGCAGCGCATGAATGCGGGCCAGCAATTCTTCCAGACGGTTGTTCATGTTGCCTCCGGTTACGGCGTAAAAATCTCAGCGCTGCCGCCGGGCAGGCGCTCAGGGCATCTCGATGAATTCCAGCGCGTTGCCATCGGGGTCGCGGCAAAACAGGGCACGCCGCCCGGACTGGCTGAGGGTGTAAGTTACCTGCGCCAAGGCGAGCCTTTTCGCGAGCGCGTCCAGTGCGTCCACCGCAAAAGCCACGTGGCGATCGCGGCCGCCATGCGCGGGACGTTGCAATCCGGCTTCAGGATCGGGCAGGCGCATCAGGTGCAGCTGCTGGCCCGGACACAAGTCATACCAGACGCCATCAAACGTCATTTCGGGACGCTCTGAATCCGGACGCAAACCGAGAGTGGTTTCGTAAAACTGCCGCGCACGCGACAGATCGCTGGTAAGAAAAGTGGCGTGGTGCAGGCCCCGTATCATTTTGCGACAGGCGTCACCCGCGAGGCGGCCAGTTTGGCGCGCTGCCGCGCCTCTTCGAGGCTATCGGCAGTAGCCAGCGCCACGCCCATGCGGCGTTTTTTGAAAGCTTCGGGTTTGCCGAACAGGCGTATTTCCGTTTCCGGAATTCGCAAGGCTTCGTCCACGCCCGCGAACGCGATGCCGCGTGCATCATGCTGGCCATAAATCACCGCCGAAGCGCCCGGCGAACGCAAGCGCGTGTCCACCGGCAAGCCCAGAATTGCGCGGACATGCAGCTCGAATTCGTTCAGGCGCTGGGTACACATGGTGACCATGCCGGTGTCGTGCGGCCGCGGGCTGACTTCCGAAAACCAGACGGCGTCGCCTTTGACGAAAAGTTCGACCCCGAAAATTCCCAAGCCGCCGAGGTCGTCGGTGACCTTGGCCGCGATTTCGCGGGAACGCGCCAGCGCCACGGATGACATGGCCATGGGTTGCCAGCTCTCGATGTAATCGCCCTGCACCTGAACATGCCCGATCGGTTCGCAGAAATGCGTTTCCACGCGGCCGTCAGCGCCCAGCGCGCGCACGGTGAGCTGGGTGATTTCATAATCGAAATCGACAAAGCCCTCGACGATGACCCGTCCCTGATTAACGCGCGAACCGCTCGCGGCGTAGTCCCAGGCGGCCTGCACTTCGTCCGGGCCATCGACTTTGGATTGTCCCTTGCCGGAAGACGACATCACGGGTTTGACGATGCAGGGATAATCGATTCCATCGTCAATCGCGTCCTGCAAGCCTTGCAGGCTGTCGGCGAATTGGTACGGCGACGTCGGCAAACCCAGGGTTTCGGCGGCAAGGCGGCGGATGCCTTCGCGGTTCATGGTGAGGCGCGCTGCGCGGGCCGTGGGAATCACGCGGGCCAGTCCTTCGGCTTCGATCTGCTCCAGCATTTCGGTCGCAATCGCCTCGATCTCGGGCACGATGAAATGCGGCCGTTCCTGTTCGATCAGTGCACGCAAGGCTGCGCCGTCTGCCATGTTGATGACGTGGGCCCGGTGCGCCACCTGATGGCCCGGCGCATCGGCGTAACGATCGACGGCAATCACTTCAACGCCCAGACGCTGCAGGGCGATGATGACTTCCTTGCCCAGCTCGCCGCTGCCCAGCAGCATGACTTTGGTAGCCGAAGGTGCAAGTGGGGTTCCAAGCAAAACAGGCATGGCGGGCGTCCGGTGAAAATGGGTGTGCGGGCGATTATACCGTTGCCAGCCCTGCCGATCAGCGCAAAATCAGGATGCCGCGACAGGCTCGATATGGCATCATTGGGGCACTGAAATTTTTCACCGACTGTATTCAAAATTCTGAAGGAGAAGCACGATGTTTCCAGAGCACCGCGACCTGATTTCCGCGCTCAAAACCAGCGACCGCCATTTTGAAAAACTCTTCAACGAACACAACGATCTGGACCAGAAAATCCGGAATATGGAAGCCCACCTGACACCGGCCACCAATGTCGAAATTGAAAATCTGAAAAAAGCCAAGCTGCTGCTCAAGGATCAGCTGTTTGCGATACTGCAAAAAGCCGGGAAATCTGCCTAACAAATACGCGGCAGCTGCTCGCCGCTCAGCCAGTCCACAATCCGCCGTCCGCCCAGCCGCGTCGTCATTTGCACGAATTGGTACGGGTCGTCCTGCACCGTGCCGATGATTGCCGCCTCCCGCCCGAGCGGATGCGCTTGCATCGCGGCCAGCGCCCGTTCGGCATCCTCCGGCGCCACGATGGCGACCAGCTTGCCTTCATTGGCGACATACAAGGGATCCAGCCCGAGAAATTCGCAGGCGCTGGCCACGGCCGGATGCACGGGGATGGCGCTTTCCTGCAACATCATGCCCACGCCGGATTGCCCGGCAATTTCATTCAGCGTCGTCGCCAGGCCGCCGCGTGTAGGATCGCGCAATACGCGCACCTTCGCCCCGCTCTGCAACAACGTGGAAATCAACCCGTGCAGCGCAGCCGTGTCCGACTCAATCGCCGAGGCAAATCCCAAACTCTCGCGCTGTGCCATGATGGCCATGCCATGATCTCCCAGCGTGCCGGACAGCAGAATCCGGTCACCCGTGCGTGCACGGTCGCCGGAAATTTCCACACCCTCCGGCAGGAAGCCAACACCCGTGGTGGTAATGAACACGCCGTCGCCCTTGCCCCGCTCCACCACCTTGGTGTCTCCCGTGACGATGGCCACCCCCGCCTCGCGCGCGGCCTGTCCCATCGACCGGGCAATCTGCTGCAAGGTTGCCAGCGGGAGCCCTTCTTCGAGGATGAAACTGGCTGCAAGCCAGCGCGGCTGCGCGCCCATCACCGCGAGATCATTGAGCGTGCCGTGAACAGCCAGACAGCCGATGTCGCCCCCCGGGAAAAACAACGGCGAAACCACATGGGCATCGCTGGTCATGACCAGCCGCCCCGGCTCGGACGGCAGGCGCGCGCCGTCGTTGCCTTCGCGCAGGAAGGGATTGTCGAATTCAGGCAGGAACAGCTCGCTGATCAACTGAGCCATGGCGCGTCCGCCGCTGCCGTGGCTCAGATCGACCTGGCCGTTGGCGATGTCTAGGGGCCGCACATAGCGGCGCGATTTTGCCGGGGTGTTCATGCGTGTTCTTCCCTGTCGCGAAAACGGCCATAGGTGTAGTGCGCCGCGCAAGCGCCTTCCGAGCTCACCATGCAGGCGCCCATCGGCGATTCCGGTGTGCAGACGGTTCCAAAAAGTGCGCACTCGCGGGGATGTTTGACGCCGCGCAGAATCGCGCCGCATTCGCAGCTGCGATGGTCTGCCACCGGGCGGAAGGCCAGTGCGTAACGGCGCTCGGCATCGAATTGCGCATAGCGCTCACGAATTTTTAGAGCCGAAAGCGGGATCGTCCCCAGACCGCGCCACTCGAAGCTGTCGCGCAATTCGAAGACCTCGTCCATCCATTGCTGCGCCTTGCGATTGCCTTCGCGCGTGACCGCACGCGTGAATTCATTTTCCACTTCCGCGCGATTCTCCCGGCACTGCCGCAGCAGCATCAGGATCGCCTGCATCACATCCAGCGGTTCGAAACCGGCAATCACCACCGGCTTGCGATAGGTCGCGGCGATGGCTTCATAAGGCTGGCTGCCGATCACGGTCGAGACGTGCGCCGGGCCGATCAGGCCATCCAGCGCAAGCGATTCGGGCGGCGCTTCCAGAATGCGGCGCATCGCGGGCGGCGTCAGCACATGGCAGCACAGCACCGAAAAGTTCTGCAACCCAAGTTCGGCGGCTTGACGGATGACCACGGCGGTCGGCGGTGTGGTCGTCTCGAAACCGATCGCAAAAAACACCACATGTCTTTCCGGTTGCTGTTGCGCCAGCGCCAGGGCGTCGGCCGCCGAATACACCATGCGCACATCGGCGCCGCGCGCCCGGGCCTTGAGCAGCGACATGCGTTCCGACGCCGGCACCCGCAAGGTGTCGGCATAAGTGCACAGCGTGATCCGATGTTCGAGCGCCAGCGCAATTGCCATATCCAGCCGGCCGACCGGCAGCACGCACACCGGACAACCCGGACCATGTATCAGCTGCACGTTGCGCGGCAGTAAATCCGTCACGCCATAGCGCGAAATCGCATGCGTGTGGCCGCCGCAGAATTCCATGAAACGATACTCGCGCTCCGGCTCCGCCTCGGTCGCAATCGAGCGCGCCAGATTTTGCGCCAGTGCGGCATCGCGAAATTCGTCGACGTACTTCATGGCGTACCAGCCGTGGCTGCACCAAGTTGTGCAAACAGCGCCAGCGTTTGTTCAGCCTCGGCCGCATCCACTTTGCTCAGGGCGAAACCGACGTGAACGATGACGTAATCGCCCGCGACCACGTCGTCCAGCAGCGCCAGAGAAATCTGTTTGCGCACGCCCTCCATCTCCACGATGGCCTGATCGTCGGCGAGTAATTCGACCACGAGCGCCGGAATGGCAAGACACATGTTCCGTTAACCTTTCATCAGATTGTGGCCGATCCACGCTTGTCCCAGCGCGAGTCCGCCATCGTTGGCCGGCGCCTGCCGCGCCTGAAAAACTGTCAGGCCGGCCGCGCGCAAACGCACGGCCAGATTTTCGCTCAAAATCCGGTTGAGGAAACATCCTCCCCCCAGCACGATCTTGCGCACGCCCGTCTGTTCGCTGGCCCATAGCACCCAGTCGGCCAGGCCTGCCGCTAGTGTGGAATGAAACAGCGCCGCGCCTTCCGTCGGGTCGCGAGGTTCTGACAGCGCTGCCAACAGCGGCAGGAAATCCAGCACGCCGTACGCATCGCGCCGGAAACCTTCACGCAAGGGTGTGGCGCAGCCGTGGCGCGCCGCGAGGCTTTCCAGTTGCATCGCCGCCTGGCCTTCGAACTGATTGATCTGCTGAACGCCGAGCAAGGCGGCAGCGGCATCGAACAGCCGCCCGCCACTGGACGTTCGGGACAAGTTTGAATTGTGTTGCAACAAAGCGGCAACCGCGTCCGCCGCCGGAAAAGGAAACCGCTGCGGAATCTCGTCATGGCGACCCAGCGCATGCAGCACCGCAGCGCCCATGCGCCAGGGCTGCCTCGCAGCCGCATCGCCGCCCGCAAGCGGCAAGGTCTGCAAATGGCCCAGCCGCTCGAAGCGTGCCCCTTCCACCCGCAACAGCTCCCCGCCCCAGGCGGTGCCGTCGCTGCCCAGCCCCACGCCATCGAGCGCGAGTCCGAGCACAGGTTCGTTCAGACCATGTTCCGCCGCCACGGCCGCGATGTGCGCATGATGATGTTGCACCGCAAATGCCGGAATAGCGTGCTGCGCGGCAAATTCTGCGGCGAAGCGCGAGCTGAAAAAATCCGGGTGGGCATCATGCACGACCGCCTCGGGCATGATCTCCAGCACCTCGCTCAATTGGCTGACAACTTCTTCCAGAAATTCGCAGGTCGCGGCATTGTCTAGCGCCCCGATATGCGGGGATAAAAATGCTTCATTGCCGCGCGTCAGACAAATCGTATTCTTGAAATAGCCGCCGACGGCGAGTATCGAAGGGCCTGCAACAGGCAGGCTCACCGGCACGGGCGTGTAGCCGCGACTGCGGCGCAGGAAGGCTGGCGCGCCATCGATCAGGCGCAGCACGCTGTCATCCGCACGATGCAGAATTTCGCGGTCATGCTGCAGCGTGATGTCGGCGAGACCGTGCAGACGTTGCCGCGCTTCGGCATTGTCGCGCACGAGCGGCTCGCCGCCGGGATTGGCCGAGGTGCAAACCAGCGCCCAGGGTTGGGCTCGCGTCAGCCACTCGCTGCCGGCAGGCGAACTGGCAAGCGCATGAAACAGCAGGTAATGCAGTGGCGTGTACGGCAGCATCACGCCCAGTTCATGCAGTCCATCGGCCATGCCCGGAAATTCGCCCGTGCATTCGAGCAACACAATGGGACGCTGCGGACTTTCGAGCAGGGCGCGTTCCGCTTCGCCGTAACGCGCCAGTCCGGCCAGCGAAGCGACATTCAGCAACATCAGGGCAAACGGTTTCTCGTCACGGGTTTTGCGTTCGCGCAGACGCTGCACGGCAGCGGGATTGCGCGCATCACAGAGCAGATGAAAACCGCCCAAGCCCTTTAGCGCCAGGATTTCCCCGCCCTGCAAATGCTGCGCCGCTACGCCGAGCGGATCGTCGCTCACTATCGTCGCACCGCTGGCATCCAGCAGTTCAAGCTGGGGGCCGCACGCGGGACACGCTGTCGCCTCGGCATGAAAGCGCCGGTTTGCAGGATCCCGATACTCCTGCTGACAATCCGGGCAAAACGGAAATTTCGCCATGGCGGTGTTTTGCCGGTCATACGGCAAACGGGCCGCAATGGTGTAGCGCGGGCCGCAGTGCATGCAGTTGATGAAGGGATAAAGCCGGCGCCGGTCATTGCTGCCGAACAGCTCTGCGAGACAATCCGGGCAGATGGCGGTATCCGGCGCAATCCGGGCCGTCGACATTCCAGCCTCACTGTCGAGAATGACGAAATCCTGTTCTGGCCGGATTGCTATCGTGGCGACGTCCATGCCGCTCACACAAGCCTGCGGCGGCAAATCCTGCTGCAAGGCGGAAAGCATGGCGTTCAGCGCGTCGGGCGTTCCCTGAATTTCCAGCGTCACGCCCGCCGGCGTGTTGCGCACCCAGCCGGCAAGATCGAACTGCTGCGCGAGGCGGTACACAAACGGACGGAAACCCACGCCCTGCACCTGCCCGCGTATCTGGATGTGGCAACGCTGCATGGACGACGCCGGAATATTTTTTCCGCCCTCAGCCCGCATCAGGCTCCAGTCTCGACACCCTGCGCCACAGCCGACAGCCCATTCGTGAGCCAGTCCAGCCAGGCGGGAAGACCTTCTCCCGTCGTCGCGGAAAGCATGAAAACCCGGATGTCGGGATTCACGCGCCGCGCGTATTCAATCGCCTTGTCCACATCGAAATCCAGATGCGGCAGCAGGTCGATCTTGTTCAGCAGCATGACGTCGGCCGCAGCGAACATGTCGGGATATTTGATGGGCTTGTCCTCGCCTTCGGTCACTGAAAGGATGACGACCTTGTGCGCCTCACCCAGATCGAACGACGCCGGACACACGAGGTTGCCGACGTTCTCGATCAGCAACAAACTCTGCGCGGCCAGGTCGAGCCGGGGCAGTGCGTTTTCCACCATCTGCGCATCGAGATGGCAGCCCTTGCCGGTGTTGATTTGCAGTGCGGGCGCGCCGGTTTCGCGAATGCGCTCGGCATCGCGCGAGGTCTGCTGATCGCCCTCGATGACCGCCACCGGATGGCGTTCGCCCAGTTCGCGTATCGTGCGCACCAGCAGCGTGGTCTTGCCCGAGCCGGGACTGGAAACCAGATTCAGCGCGAATATGCCCCGCTCGCGGAAATGCTGGCGATTCGCTGCGGCGTGCCGGTCATTGCGCGCCAGAATATCCTGCTCGACTTTGACCAGACGGGTTTCATTGCTGTCATGGTTCGGTCTTTTGGCCGCGCGGAAACCATAGCGCAAGCCCGGCGCATGCGAGTGCGTATGGCCTGCGCCGCCTTCCATCGTGACATTGCCGCTGCCACAACCACATACTGAACACATCTTGATTCTCCTTAAAGATTTTCGGCCGCAGAAGAATTCATGAGACGCATAGCCATCTGCAAATCCTGCCAGGCCTTGGCTTTCTCCAGCGGCGAACGCAACAGATAGGCCGGATGATAGGTGATCACCAGCGGAATGCCCTGATAGGCGTGGGTCGTGCCGCGCAAAGAACCCAGTGTAGCCTCGCGGCCCAGCAGCGCGTTGGCGGCCGTCTTGCCCAGCGCCACGATGATTTTGGGCTGAATCAGTTCGATCTGCCGCTGCAAGTAAGGCAGGCAATGCGCGATTTCTGCGGGTTCCGGCGCGCGGTTGTTGGGCGGGCGGCATTTCACGATGTTGGCGATGTACACCCTCTGGCCGCGTTTCAACTGCATGGCCAGCAGCATGTTGTCGAGCAGTTTGCCGGCCTGGCCGACAAAGGGTTCGCCACGGGCGTCCTCATCGGCGCCGGGGCCCTCGCCCACGAACAGCCAGTCGGCCTGTTCATCGCCGACGCCGAAAACGGTTTGCGTACAACCCGCGCGCAGCGGGCAGGCCGTGCATTCGCGCACGGCCGCCTTGAGCGCGCCCCAATCCATACCATCGCAAGCGTTGGCGACTTCCCCTCTCGACACTGGTCCGACCTTGGCCTCGACAACAGCGGCAGCACGCGCTGGCGGCGCAGGTTCAACACGCGGCTCGGCTTCCGCAACATTTGCCGCAGGCGCGGGAATCGGGACGGCATCGCCCGTTTTTGCCTCTACGGCCACGCGCTCCCGCCACAGCGGAAACAGATTCAGCTCGCGCAACATTGCCTCGCGTTTATTCACACGCGTACTCCAGAGCAGTCAATTCATGGCACATGACAAACGCATCTTCGGTCCCCTCGGCAGTGCGGTAATAACCGCCGCGCCGGGCAATCTGACGAAAACCGCTGCTGCGGTACAAGGCAATCGCCGGTGCATTGCTTTCCCGCACTTCGAGAAAAATCCGCTGCACGCCATGGCTGCGACCCCAATCGCGCATGGCCGACAACAAACTGCGGCCCAGGCCCTGACGCTGGTGTCCGGGCGCAACCGCGATAGTGAGCACGTCGGCCGTCTCCAGCGCCGGCATCAGTACGGCATAGCCGCGAATCCCGCCATCTGCTTCATCCACCAGACAGACGTGTCCGGCCGCGATGGAATCAGCAAATTGGGAAAGCTTCCAGGGGTGCGCCTGCACAGCCTGCTCGATGGCGGCCACCGCTTCCAGATCGGTCAAAGTCATTTCGCGCATAGTCTCTCCGCAGTGGTCAACGCGACTTTGTCGCGCACATAGAGGGGTAAGGCCTGTGCCGCATCCAGCCCGGCGCCGCGCCGGATCTCACGCGCACCCAAACTGGCGATAGCGCTTGCCTGCGGCGCCACACTGCCGTCGATGGCCGCGAGCTGTCCGGCATAACGCTCCAGCAATGCGGGTGACACGCCCACCCCGCTGCCCAGCAAATGCCAGCCGCTTCCGGAAACGGCCGGCGCGTCGCCCGGTTTGCATACGCAAGGCGCACTCGCTTCGCGCCACTCGCCCGCCTGTTTTTCGTAAGCCGCGTGATACAACTCGCCCATGCGCGCATCCAGCACGGCGATCACCTTGTCCTGCCCCGAAGCTTCGGCCAACGCGGCCAGTGTGCAGACGCCAACCACTGGAATGTCCGCGCCGATCGCCAGTCCCTGCGCCACGCCGCAGGCAATGCGCACGCCGGTGAACGAACCCGGGCCGCGCCCGAACGCGAGCCCGTCGAGCTGCTGAAGTGTGACGCCCGCATCGGCCAGGACGGCGTCCATCATGTCCATGAGGATTTCGGAATGGCGCTGGCCGGCCAGTTCGCTGCGGCCGCTGATTTCGCCCGCCTGCCAGAGCGCGACGGAGCAGTATTCGGTGGAGGTTTCGAGAGCCAGGATGCGCATCAGTTTGCCAGCAGCAATACCACGGCCTGTGCCGCGATGCCCTCGCCGCGACCGGTGTAGCCGAGTTTTTCGGTGGTGGTAGCCTTGACGTTGACCGCACTGTGTTCGATGCGCAGGTCGCTCGCGATGTTGGCTATCATGCGCGTGATGTGCGGCGCCATCTTCGGCGCCTGCGCGATGATGGTGGCGTCCACATTGCCCACGCGATATCCGGCCTCGCGCACCAGATGCAGGGTTTCGCGCAACAAAATGCGGCTGTCGATATTCTTGAAGCGGGCATCGGTATCCGCAAAATGCCGGCCGATGTCGCCCAGCGCCGCCGCACCCAGCAGCGCATCGCAAATCGCGTGCAGCAGCACATCCGCGTCGGAGTGCCCGAGCAGCCCCTTGTCGTGCGGAATTTCCACCCCGCCGATGATCAGCTTGCGATCCGCCACCAGCTGGTGCACGTCAAATCCCTGGCCTATACGCATCAGGCTTCCCTTTTCTGAAGTAGCAGTTCGGCGAGCAGCACGTCCTGCGGATAAGTGACCTTGAAATTGCTGGAATCGCCCGCCACAAGCTTCGGCTGCAGGCCCAGCGCTTCGACCGCGCCGGCCTCGTCGGTGACCTCACTGCATTGTTGCAACGCCCGCGCCAGCAAGCCGACGCGAAACATCTGCGGCGTCTGCGCCTGCCACAGCCGCTCGCGCGGTTCGGTGCACTCGATATGCTGGGTTGCATCCGCGCGTTTCAGAGTATCCGCAACCGGTACCGCCAGAATGCCGCCGACCGGATCGTCGCGCAGTTCGGCGATGAGTTTTTGCAGATGCGCCTGAGTGATGCAGGGGCGCGCGGCATCATGCACCAGCACCCACTCGTCCGGCTCCAGCTCCGCAGCCAGCAGACCGTTGGCTACGCTGGCCGCCCGCGTCTCGCCACCGCAATACAAAGGCTGGAGCTTGTCACCGAACATCGACCAGTCGTAATGATGGAAATTCCGGTCATCCGGCGACAACACCACAAACACCGTGCTGATTTCAGGACAGGCGCAAAGCACCGACAGCGTGTGCCAAAGCATGGGCCTGCCGGCGAGCGGCAAATACTGCTTGGGCAACTCGCTACCCATGCGCGCGCCAAACCCGGCAGCCGGCACCAGTGCGTGAAATTCAGCCATGCAATCTCCGCACGCTCAGCGCGCCGCGTCCAGCGCCTGACTGATGTCGGCGAGGATGTCGTCGATATGCTCGATGCCGATGGACAAACGGACCATGTCTTCCGATACGCCTGCGGCAGCCAGTTCGGCGCCGCTCAGCTGGCGATGCGTGGTGGACGCCGGATGGCAGGCCAGAGACTTGGCATCGCCGATATTCACCAGACGCAGGATCATCTGCAGCGCGTCGATGAATTTCGCGCCGGCCGCCTGCCCCCCCTTGATCCCGAAAGTCAGGATGCCGGAAGCTTTGCCGCCGGTAATCTTTTCACAGGTTGCGCGGAACTTGCTGTCCGGAAGCCCGGCGTAATTGACCCACGCGACCTGGGGATGAGCCTGCAAAAATCCGGCGACCTTGAGCGCATTTTCGCAATGCCGCTCCATGCGCAGCGCCAGGGTTTCCAGCCCCTGCAACAACAGGAAGGCGCTGAGCGGCGCGAGGGCGGAACCGGTGTTGCGCAAGGGCACCACGCGGCAGCGGCCGATGAATGCCGCCGCACCCAGCGCCTCGGTATAGACCACCCCGTGATAGGACGGATCCGGCTCGTTGAGCATCGGGAAACGGGTCTTGTTGGCGACCCAGTCGAATTTGCCGGAATCTACAATCACGCCGCCGATGGTGGTGCCATGTCCGCCGATATATTTGGTCAGCGAATGAATCACGATGTCCGCGCCATGCTCGAACGGCTTGCACAGACAGGGCGTCGCCACGGTGTTGTCCACGATCAGCGGCACACCGTGACGGTGCGCAATCGCGGCGAGATTTTCCAGATCGACCACGTTGCCCAGCGGATTGCCGATGGTTTCGCAATAGAGCGCGCGGGTCTTGTCGTCGATCAGCGCCTCCAGCCCGGCGTAATCGTCGTGCGAAGCCATGCGCACCTGGATGCCCTGGCGCGGAAAGGTATGGGCGAACAAATTGTAAGTGCCGCCGTACAGCTGGCTGGTGCTGACGATGTTGTCGCCGGCCTGGCTGATGCACTGGATCGCATAGGTGATGGCGGCCATCCCGGAAGCCACGGCCAGCGCAGCGATGCCGCCTTCAATCGCGGCAATGCGCTCTTCCAGCACGGCCGTGGTCGGATTCATGATACGGGTGTAAATGTTGCCCGCCACCTGCAAGTTGAACAGGTCGGCGCCATGCTGGGTGTTATCAAACGTGTAGGACGTCGTCTGGTAAATCGGCACGGCGGCAGCCTTGGTCGATACTTCAGACTTGTAACCGTGGTGCAATGCAAGTGACTCAAGCCGCATGATTTCGCTCCCCTGCTGGATGATTGTTTTGAAAGATGTCCGCTCCGCCCCTGCACGCCGCAGGCAATTTCCCCGCCCGGAAGCGTGCGCGGAATCATACCATGCGTGGCTTTCCGTACCGCAGCCGGAAAGCATCCGCCGACGCCAGGGCCTATAATGCGCGCCTTTGTTGTGGATCCTCCGAATGCTGTTCAAGTCTAAACACACCCGACCGCGCTACACCGGCCTGCAAGGCTCCTCGGATGCACTGGCGCTGAGCCAGCTGGCCGGGCAAGGCACACCCCTGCTGGCGATCACCGCCAATGCGCTCGACGCGCAGCGGCTGGCGGAAGAAATCCCGTTCTTTGCTCCCGCGCTGAAAGTACACCTGCTGCCGGACTGGGAAACGCTGCCCTACGACCAGTTTTCGCCGCATCAGGACCTGATTTCCGAGCGCCTCGCCACGCTGCATCACATCCGCACCCAGGCCTTTGATGTCGTTGTCGTGCCGGTCACGACCGCGCTTTATCCGCTGCCGCCGGTGAGCTACATGGCGGCCTACACCTTCTTCCTGAAAAAGGGCGAGACGCTGGCTCTGGAAGGCTTCCGCGAGCAGATGACGCTGGCCGGTTACACCCATGTGCAGCAGGTGCTCAGCCCGGGGGAATATTGCATCCGTGGCGGGCTGATCGACCTGTTCCCGATGGGCAGCGCGTTGCCGTATCGCATTGACCTGTTCGACGATGAAATCGAGACCATCGCCACGTTTGACGTGGATAGCCAGCGCACGCTATACCCCGTGCCGGAAATCCGCCTGCTACCCGCGCGCGAATTTCCGCTGGACGACAAGGGGCAAGCCACTTTCCGGCAGAATTTCCGCGAGCGTTTCGAGGGCGATCCCTCGAAGTCGCGCATCTACAAGGATGTCAGCAAGGGTATCGCGCCCGCCGGCATCGAGTATTACCTGCCGCTGTTTTTCGAACAGACGTCCACGCTGTTTGACTACCTGCCCGGGAACGTCACGCTGTGCCTGCATCACGATATTGATGCCGCCATTCAGCAGTTTGTGCAGGAGGCCGCCTCACGCTATCAGTTGTTGCGCGGCGATCCGCAACATCCGCTGCTGGAAACCCGGGAACTGTTTTTGGGCGCGGAAGATTTTTTCGGGCGCGCCAAAGCTTTCGCCCGCCTGGATATAGTGGCCAATGCTGATGGCGCCAGCTTAACCGCCTGCCCGACTGCGGTTCTGCCGCCCATTGCGGTAGACCGGCGCGCCGAAGTCCCTACCCAGAAATTCGCCGATTTCCTGCGCAGTTACAGCGGCCGTGTGCTGCTGCTGGCCGACAGTCTGGGACGCCGCGAAATCATGGCGGGCTACCTCAAGACCTATGGCCTGGAACCCGCACTCTGCGACAACTACACCGCCTTCCTCGCCAGCCAGGAAAAATTCATGCTCGGCATCGCCAGCGTGAGCAACGGCTTCATTCTTGAAAAAGAAAAGCTCGCCATTGTTACCGAGAGCGAACTCTACGCCGCCCAGTCGCGCGGCCGCATCCCCCGCGCCGCAAAGAAGAGTAATGTCGAAGGCATGCTGCGCGATCTTTCCGAGCTCAAACCGGGCGACCCGGTGGTGCACGAGCAACACGGCATCGCGCGCTATCGGGGGCTGGTGAATCTCGATCTGGGCGAAGGTGACAATGAATTTCTGCTGCTGGAATACGCCGACTCAGCCAAGCTTTACGTGCCGGTCTCGCAACTGCATGTAATCAGCCGTTACAGCGGCGGGGCACCCGAGTCCGCTCCTCTGCACAAGCTGGGCAGCGGCGCCTGGGACAAGGCCAAACAGCGCGCCATGAAGCAGGTGCGCGACACCGCTGCCGAGCTGCTCAACCTGTATGCCCAGCGCGCGCTGCGCAAGGGCCACGCCTTCAAGCTCAACTATCACGATTACGAGGCTTTCGCCGAAGGCTTTGGCTTTGAGGAAACCGCCGACCAGGCCGCTGCCATCGAGGCCGTGATTCTCGATCTGCAATCCGGCCAGCCCATGGATCGGCTGATCTGTGGCGATGTCGGCTTCGGCAAGACCGAGGTCGCGCTGCGCGCCGCCTTCATCGCCGCGATGGAAGGCAAGCAGGTCGCGGTGCTCGCGCCGACCACGCTGCTGGTCGAACAACACTTCCAGAATTTCTCCACCCGCTTCGCCGACTTCCCGGTCAAGGTCGCCGAACTGTCACGTTTCCGCACCGGCAAAGAGACTACGCTGGCGCTGAAAGAACTGAGCGAAAGCAAGATCGACATCATCATCGGCACCCACAAGCTGATCCAGAAAGACGTGAAATTCGCCAATCTCGGCCTTGTCATCATCGACGAGGAGCACCGTTTCGGCGTGCAACAGAAGGAGCGCCTGAAGGCCTTGCGCGCCGAAGTGGATGTGCTCACGCTCACCGCCACCCCCATCCCGCGCACGCTGGCGATGTCGCTGGAAGGTTTGCGCGACTTTTCGGTGATCGCCACCGCGCCGCAGCGCCGTCTTTCAATCAAGACTTTTGTCAGCAACTACAGCGCGGGCGTCATCCGCGAAGCCGTGCTGCGCGAACTCAAACGCGGCGGGCAGGTGTATTTCCTGCACAACGAAGTCGAGACCATGCCCAACATGCTGGAGAAGCTGGAAACGCTGCTGCCCGAAGCGCGCATCCGCGTGGCGCACGGCCAGATGGGCGAACGCGAACTGGAAGCCGTGATGCGCGACTTCACCCACCAGCGCTTTAATGTGCTGCTCTGCTCCACCATCATCGAAACCGGCATCGACGTGCCGACCGCGAACACCATCCTCATCAACCGCGCCGACCGCTTCGGCCTCGCCCAGCTTCATCAGTTGCGCGGCCGCGTCGGGCGTTCACACCATCAGGCTTACGCCTACCTGCTGGTGAACGACAAGGAAGGATTGACCGCGCAGGCCAGGAAACGCCTCGAAGCCATCCAGGCCATGGAACAACTGGGCAGCGGCTTCTACCTCGCCATGCACGACCTGGAAATACGCGGCGCGGGCGAAGTGCTGGGCGAATCGCAGAGCGGCGAGATGCAGGAGATCGGTTTTTCGCTCTACAACGACATGCTGAACGCCGCGATCAAATCGCTGAAATCCGGCAAGGAGCCGGACATGGCGCACCCGCTGGGCGTAACCACGGAAATCAACCTGCACACCCCAGCCCTGCTGCCGAACGATTATTGCGGCGACATCCACCAGCGCCTGATGATTTACAAGCGGCTGGCCAATTGCAACAGCGGCGAGGAACTGGAAGACATGCAGCAGGAACTCATCGACCGCTTCGGCCTGCTGCCGGATGCGACGCAAGCCCTGTTCGACTGCCACCGCCTGCGCATCCTCGCCAAGCCGCTCGGGATCAGCAAGGTGGACGCCTCGGGTGAAGCCATCGTCATCCAGTTCATGCCGAACCCGCCGATCGATCCGCTGAAAATCATTTCACTCATTCAAAGCCGGCGACATATCACGATGGCCGGCCCGGACAAGCTGCGCATCGCGCTAAAATACGGCGACCTCAATCAGCGCGTACTCGCCATTATCAATTTCTTCAAAGAACTGACCTGATCCATGAATCTCATCCTGCAAGCCCTGCACGACATCCCGGCCGCACAGGTCGAACATCTCGCCGCCCTTTCCCAATCCGCCCGCGTCGAACAGGTCGCAGCGCATGTCTTCCGCCTGTCTGCGGCCAGTCCGCACGACGATATCGTCGGCTATTGTTTTGCAAACCGGATCGACTTCGGCTTCGTACCCGCAACGCGGCGCATCGAAAATTTCGGCCTGCTGGTGATGGACATGGATTCCACCCTCATCAGCATTGAATGCATCGACGAAATCGCCGACATGCAAGGCATCAAGCCGCAGGTGGCGGAAATTACCGAAGCCGCCATGCGCGGCGAAATCGATTTTTCGGAAAGCCTGAAACGCCGCGTGGCGCTGCTGGCCGGGCTGGATGAAGGCGCGCTGGCGCAGGTTTACAACGAGCGGCTGCGCCTGAACCCCGGCGCGGAAATCATGCTCGCCGCGCTACGTCAGCAAGGCATCAAAACACTGCTGGTCTCCGGTGGATTCACCCTGTTCACGGAGCGCCTGAAAAACCAGCTCGGGCTGGATTTCGCGCATTCCAATACGCTGGAAATCGCCAATGGAAAGCTGACCGGCAAAGTGCTCGGCAACATTGTGGATGCACAGGGCAAGGCCGACTGGCTGCATAAAACGCGCGAGGCGCTAGGCTTGCGCCCCGAACAGGTGATCGCCATGGGCGACGGCGCGAATGATCTGAAAATGATGGCGGCGGCCGGCCTCAGCATCGCCTATCACGCCAAGCCGGTGGTGCAAAAACAGGCCAGCCATGCGCTGAATTTTGTGGGGCTGGACGGGTTGCTGCCGCTGTTGGGGTGAGCACTCCAGCGATATTCAGCCAGGTTTTACAAAACCAGCTCCAGCGTAATCCATTCGCCGTTACCCAGATGATCCAGGGCGGCAGTCTCGGGATCAGCGCCCATAATCGCCCGCATGGCCATGATCGGATTCTCGTGAGATACGACCAGCACGGTTGATCCATGGGGATGGCGTTGCTTGAGGTCATCCATAAACCGGCCTACGCGCGCCATTTGCTGGCGGAAGGATTCCCCCTGCGGCGGCTGGGTATTCACGGGATCAGGCAACACGAGGGTGTTGAATTCATCGACATGCCGACCATCCATGCCGGAAATGCGTTCGTTGATTCTTGGATCGACGTTTAGCGTGCAGGATCGGCCGGCCAGAATAAAGCGCGCCGTCTGCTGCGCACGGGGAAATTCGGAGACGTAAGCCACATCAAAGGCGACGGTCTGCAGTGCGATTCCGGCTTGTCTGGCCTGCTCTCTACCTGTGTCGGTCAGGGCAATGGGGCGCGTGGGATCATCGTTGATGAAGCCGCCGACATTGGCTTCGCTTTCACCGTGCCGGACAGCGATGAGTGTAATCCCGCCCTGCTCGCCCATCTGCTCTGGCGTGAAGGCGCTGGGCATGAGCGTTCTATTGAATCTGCGCAATCCGGTTTCAACCGCAGCCAATAGAAAAGCGCCTCCGGGCAAGGCGACGATGCCCGTCATGACGCCGAGCCGGACAATATCCCGGCTTTGCCGCCGGATGAACAACCTGTCCTCGTGGCTTTTGTCTTTCTTGCGCAACAGCCTGAGCATGGTAACTGTTTCCCTGTACTCGGACAGGTACCCGGCTTGCAGCCTGGCCGCTTTCTGCCTGATGACGTGGATTTTGCTCACCGCCTGCCCCGGCAACTCGCAATTTCTGGAGACTTACTCCATGTACATGCCGCCATTCACGTGCAGCGTCACGCCCGTGATGTAGGCAGCGCCGGGACCGGCCAGGAAGACAACTGCGGCGGCAATTTCCGAGGGTTGCCCCAGGCGCTTGAGCGGCACGTGTTCCACCAGTTTGGCGCGCTGTTCTTCGCCCAGCACCTGGGTCATGTCGGTGTCGATGAAGCCGGGCGCAACGCAGTTGACCGTCACGTTGCGGCTGCCGATTTCCTGCGCCAGCGATTTGCTGAAACCGGCCATGCCCGCCTTGGAAGCCGCATAGTTGGTCTGCCCCGGATTGCCCATGCTGCCGACCACCGAGGAAATGTTGATGATACGGCCGGTACGCGCCTTCATCATGCCGCGCAGTACGGCGCGGGACATGCGGAAAACGGATTTTAGGTTGGTGGTCAGCACGTCGTCCCACTCCTCGTCGCTCATGCGCGCCAGCAGGTTGTCGCGGGTAATCCCGGCGTTGTTGACGAGGATGGAGATTTCGCCAAACTGACTGCGAATATCGGCCAACAATTGCTCGACTTGGGCGGCGTCATTCACGTTCAGCGCCATGCCGATTCCTTTGATTTCCGCCGCATCCAGATAGGCGCTGATGGCTTGCGCGCCCTTGTCGCTGGTGGCGGTGCCGATCACCGTTGCACCCAATCTGCCAAGCTCGAGGGCTACCGCCTGACCGATGCCGCGCGATGCGCCGGTCACCAATGCAATCTGTCCTTGCAGTGTCGTCATTTTTGTCTCCTTATGCGAGCAGCGCCAAAGCCGTCTTCAGCGCTTCGCTGTCATTGATCGCCAGCGCCTGCTGTTGCGTATCGATACGTTTGTTCAAACCCGCCAGCACTTTGCCCGGCGCACATTCCACGTTATGCGTGATGCCCTGCCGGCCGAAGGCCTGCACGGTCTCAACCCAGCGTACCGGCGAATACAGCTGACGCACCAGCGCATCCCTGATTTTTGCCGCATCGCTGTAGGCGGCAACGTCGGCATTGTGCAGCACCGGAATCACGGGCGCACTGATTTGCACATTTTCCAGATAGGCACGCAGCTTTTCCGCAGCGCCCTTGAGCAGACTGCAATGCGACGGCACACTCATCGGCAGCATCAGGGCGCGCTTGGCGCCTTTGCCCTTGGCGATTTCCATGCCGCGCTCGACGGCGCTGCGATTGCCGGCGATGACAACCTGGCCGGGGGAATTGAAATTCACGGCTTCCAGCACTTCGCCCTGCGCGCCTTCGGCACAGACGGCACACACCGTGTCATCGTCCAAACCCAGAATGGCTGCGATGCCGCCAACGCCTTCCGGCACGGCTTCCTGCATGCACCGGGCGCGATAACGCACCAGCGGCAGCGCATCGGCAAAACTCAAGGCGCCCGCCGCAACCAGCGCGGTGTATTCGCCCAGACTATGACCGGCCATCAGCATCGGCTGCGGGCCGGAATTCTGTTGCCAGGCACGGTACACGGCGACACCTGCGGTGAGCATCAGCGGCTGGGTGTTCACTGTCGCATTGAGCGCGCTGTCTTCGCCTTCCGTGACGAGCTGCCAGAGATCCTGATCGAGCACGTCGGAAGCTTCGGCAAAGGCATTGCGAACTGCGGGGCAGTCGGCATAGCCGTTCATCATGCCGCGCGATTGGGAGCCCTGACCGGGAAAAACGAAAGCAAACTTTGTCATGATTGTTTTACCACTTGATAAGAATTGCACCCCAGGTGAACCCGCCACCCACCGCTTCCATCAGGATATTTTGTCCGGGCTGAATGCGGCCGTCCCTGACTGCGGCATCCAGCGCCAGCGGAATCGAAGCCGCTGACGTATTGCCGTGCCGGGCGACGGTTACCACCACATTGTCCATGCCCAGCCCGAGTTTCTTGGCGGTGGCTTCGATAATGCGGATGTTGGCCTGATGCGGCACCAGCCAGTTGATGTCGGCGCCGGAAAGTTTGTTTTCTTCCAGCAGCTCCTCAACGACATCGCTCAGAACTTTAACGGCAAATTTGAAAACGGCCTGGCCGTCCATCGAGATGATCGGGTCGGCCTTGAGCATCTGGCGATGCCGGCCGTCGGCGTGCAGCTTGCTGGCAAGAATGCCCGGCTGTTCGGAAGCCTGCAAAATCACGGCGCCGGCGCCGTCGCCGAACAGCACGCAGGTCGTGCGATCTTCCCAGTCCAGCATGCGCGACAGGACTTCGGCGCCAACCACCAGCACGGTGCGCGCCTGCCCGCCGCGAATGTACATGTCGGCGGTATTCATGGCGTAAACAAAGCCGCCGCAAACCGCCTGCATGTCGAAAGCCGGACCGCCGTTGCGGATACCCAGCTTGTCCTGCAAGACACAGGCCGTACTCGGGAAAGTCTGGTCCGGCGAAGTTGTCGCCACGATGATGAGATCGATGTCGTCCGCCGCAATGCCCGCTGCCTCGATGGCGCGTTGGCTGGCCCGTAGCGCCAGATCACTGGTCAGCTCGTCATCGGCGGCAATGTGCCGCTCGCTTATGCCGCTGCGGGTAAATATCCACTCGTGGGTCGTATCGACCATTTTTTCGAGGTCGTGATTGGTCAGTGTTTTAGCCGGCAGGTAACTGCCGGTGCCGATGATTCTTGAGTACATCAGGCCACTCCTCCCTGGAAATTTTCCTGGCGTTCGCGATGCCACTTTTCGACATGCTCGGTGATATGCACCAGCATGCCGTCGCGCGCCTCCTCTGCCGCCCGCTCAATCGCACAGCGGAAACCAAACGCATCGGCCGAACCATGGCTCTTGACCACGATGCCGTTCAGACCGAGAAAACTGGCGCCATTGTAACGCCGGTGATCCACGCGGCGCTTGAACGCCTTCAGCACCGGCATGGCAACCACTGCGGCCAGTTTGCTCAGCAGATTGCGGCCGAATTCCTCGCGCAGGAATCCGCCCAGCATCTGCGCCAGACCTTCGGTTGTTTTCAGCGCCACGTTGCCGACGAAACCATCGCAGACCACGACATCGGTCGTGCCCTTGAAAATGTCGTTGCCCTCGACGTTGCCGTAAAAATTCAGATCGCTGCCGCGCAACAATTCTGCGGCCTGCTTGACGACCTCATTCCCCTTGATGTCCTCGCTGCCGATATTCAGCAAGCCGATGCTCGGATTGGGTTTGTGTTCCAACGCCGTGACCAGCGTCGAACCCATCAATGCAAATTGCAGCAAATGCTCGGGCGTGCAATCCGTATTCGCGCCCAAATCCAGCATGCACACCTGCCCGGTGCGGGTCGGCAGATAGGACGCAATGGCGGGGCGATCGATGCCCGGCAGGGTCTTGAGCACGTAACGGGCCGTAGCCATCAAGGCGCCGGTATTGCCGGCGCTGACGCAGGCCTGCACCTCACCCTGTTTGACCAGGTTGATCGAGACGCGCATGGAGGAATCTTTTTTGCCGCGTAGCGCGGACTGGGGTTGCTCATCCATACCCACCACTTCGGTGGCCGTATGAATCCGCAAATGCGAGGAAATCTGGGCTTTTTGGGCGCGCAGCTCGGCTTCAATGGCATCCGGAATGCCTACGAGGACGATGCTGTCACCGGGAAAGCGTTTCAGATAATCAAGTGCGGCCGGAACCGTGACCGACGTTCCGTGGTCACCGCCCATCGCATCAATGGCTAGCGTTACATCCATCCGATGCTCCCGGTTAGGAAATAATACAAGGCATGGCAAAAGAAAACGCAGCCGGCCATGATGACCGGCTGCGTTCGATTACCGCTTATTCGCCCTTGCTTTTGACGACTTTCTTGCCACGGTAAAAACCGTTCGGGCTGATGTGATGACGCAGATGAGCCTCACCGGTCGTCGGCTCGATTGCCGTTGCCGGATTGGTCAAAAAGTCATGGGCGCGGTGCATACCACGCTTGGACGGGGATTTCTTGTTCTGTTGAACGGCCATGCTCTACTCCTCGAAAAAACTATTTAACTACTTTTAATTGTCCCAGCGCGGCAAAAGGATGACGCTCATCCTCCTGGTCGGCCTGGCGGTAAACCGCAACACACTCGCCCTCGGCATGCTTGGGCGCAATCGGCAAACTCAGCAACACTTCGTCTTCCAGCACGGCGATCACGTCCAAATGACGGTCTGGCGCAATGCTGTCCGGCGCATCATCATCGTCCTGCACCAACGCATCTTCCGCTTGCAGCAGCAACCGGTTATCAATCGCAACCGGGTACGCCAAAGCGTGCAGACAACGCTGACACAGCAGCTGGCAAACGCCTTCAATTTCCACTTCCAGATAAAGATTTCCGTCCTTGTCGCTGTCGCCCCGCAGGGTGTAACGCAGCATCCCTTGCGAATCAGCGAGCAAATCGGACAATCTCTCCATCCCGGAAACAGGCGCTTCGCCACTGATTTCACTATGATTTCTGGCGAAATCCTGCGTATCGATGAAAGGCCGTGCGGACATGAGGCGCGCATGATATATTTTTCGCCACAACCTGTCAAAAATCCCTGGAAAAATCTTGAATTCTCAGCTGCTTGTCCTCGCCTCCACCTCTCCCTACCGGCGCGAACTGTTACAAAGACTGCAACTTCCTTTCGAAATTGCCGCCCCCGAAGTCGATGAATCGCCGCTCAACGGCGAATCCGCACGTACCACCTCGTTACGTCTGGCGCAGGAAAAAGCCCGTGCGGTCGCCCGGAATTACCCGGATGCGCTGATCATCGGCTCCGATCAGGTCGCTCTGCTGGAGGGGCAGCAAATCGGCAAACCGCTCACGCACGAGCGCGCCGTCGCCCAGTTGCAATCCATGCGCGGCAAGACCACCGTGTTCTACACTGCGCTGGCCTTGTACAACAGCCGGACCGGCAAGATGCAAACCGGCGTCGAGGAAACCCGCGTCACCCTGCGCGCGCTGAGCGATGCTGAAATCGAAAACTACCTGCGCAAGGAGCAGCCCTATCATTGCGCGGGCAGCGCCAAATCCGAAGGATTGGGCATTGCCCTCATGCAAAGTCTGAACGGGAACGACCCCAACGCGCTGGTTGGCCTGCCCCTGATTCTGTTGTGCGACATGCTGCGCAACGAACACGTCGCACCGTTCTGAGCATGGCTGGCACACTCTATCTGATTCCCTGCCCGCTGGGCGATACGCCGGCCGAGCAAGTGCTGCCCGCGCATACGATCAACCTTGCGCGCCGTCTCCGGCATTTTGTGGTGGAACATCCCAAAAGCGCACGGCAATTCCTCTCGGCGCTCAAACCGGAAACCCCGATCCAGTCCATGCATTTTGCCGAACTCAACGAACACACCCCGCCAGCCGCCTTGCAAACCCTGCTGGAGCCGCTGCTGGCCGGTGAAGACGTTGGCATCATTTCCGAAGCGGGCTGCCCCGGCATTGCCGACCCCGGCGCGGACTTGGTAAATCTGGCGCATAAATCGGAAATCCGGGTCATCCCGCTGGTCGGTCCCTCCTCGATCCTGCTCGCACTTATGGCCTCCGGCCTGAACGGCCAATGCTTCGCCTTCCACGGCTACCTGCCCGTCGCCGAACCGGAACGCTCGCAACGCATCGCCCAGCTTGAAACGGAATCCGCCAAACGGCAGCAGACACAGCTTTTTATCGAAACGCCTTATCGCAACGAAAAGCTGTTGCAGGCCTTGCTGGGCAAATGCCAGCCCGCTACACAGCTTTGCATCGCCAGCAATCTGACGCTGCCCGACGAATTCATTGAAACCCGGCCGGTCAGCCAGTGGCGCAAGCGCCCAATGCCCCCCTTGCACAAACGCCCCACGCTTTTTCTGCTGCTGGCATAAACACATCACGGTTGCCCGGCAGACGGGTTTCTGGTATTAAAGCGAACTTGATTTTTTGTTGTTGGAGAAAAGAACATGCCGCAGAAGTCGCAACCCGCCAGCACGGCTTACAAACCCAAAAAGGGCGAAGCCTATATGAGTCCGGCGCAACTGGAACACTTTCGCAAGATCCTGAATGGCCTCAAGGCTGAGCTGAGCCAGGACATCGATCGCACCGTCCACACCATGCAGGATGAAGCCACGCTGTTCGCCGACCCCAACGACCGGGCGACCCAGGAATCCGACATGAGCCTGGAACTGCGCAACCGCGACCGCGAACGCAAGCTCATCAAGAACATCGACAAGATGCTCGCGCGCATCGAAGCGGGCGATTACGGCTATTGCGACAACTGCGGCATCGAGATCGGCCTGAACCGGCTGGAAGCCCGCCCGACGGCGACGCTGTGCATCGATTGCAAGACACTGGACGAAATCCGCGAGCGTCAGGTCGCCAAGTAAGAAGGTTTCGTTCCGACAATGAAAAAGCCCCGCAGTGCGGGGCTTTTTCATTTACCACCAATACTGCCGATTACTCGGCGGCTGGCGTTTTCTCCGGCGCCGGCTGCAGCGCTTTCATGCTCAGCTTCATGCGGCCCTTGTCGTCAACTTCCAGCACCTTGACCTTGACGATCTGACCTTCCTTCAAGTGGTCGGACACGGCGTTGACACGCTCGTGGGCGATCTGCGAGATGTGCAGCAGACCATCCTTGCCCGGCAACACGTTGACCAGCGCGCCGAAGTCCAGCAGTTTGACCACCGGCCCCTCGTACACCTTGCCTACTTCGACTTCGGCAACGATATCCTCGATGCGCTTCTGCGCAGCCAGACCCGCTTCGCCACTGACGCAGGCGATGGTGATATTGCCTTCATCGTCGATGTCGATCGTGGTGCCGGTTTCTTCGGTCAGTGCACGAATCACCGCCCCGCCCTTGCCGATCACGTCGCGGATCTTCTCCGGATTGATCTTCATCTTGATCATGCGCGGCGCAAACTCGGACACCTCGCTGCGCGCTTCCGGCATCGACTGCTTCATCAGGCCGAGAATGTGCATACGGCCTTCACGCGCCTGGCTCAACGCCGCCTGCATGATTTCCTTGGTGATGCCGTTGATCTTGATGTCCATCTGCAACGCAGTCACACCGGTTTCGCTACCGGCCACCTTGAAGTCCATGTCGCCCAGATGATCCTCGTCGCCGAGGATATCGGTCAGCACCGCAAAGCGGTTGCCTTCCTTGATCAGACCCATGGCGATACCCGCCACATGCGCTTTCAGCGGCACGCCGGCGTCCAGCAGCGACAGGCAGCCGCCACAGACGGAAGCCATCGAGCTGGAACCATTCGATTCGGTGATTTCCGACACAACGCGTACCGCGTAACCGAAATCTTCCTCGCTCGGCAGCACCGCCACCAGGGCGCGCTTGGCCAGACGGCCGTGACCGATCTCGCGGCGCTTGGGCGTGCCAACGCGGCCGGTCTCACCCGTGGAATATGGCGGGAAGTTGTAATGCAGCATGAAACGGTCGGTATAACTGCCCTGCAAGGCATCGATGGTCTGGGCGTCACGCATGCTGCCCAGCGTCGCTACCACAATCGCCTGGGTCTCGCCGCGTGTGAACAGGGCGGAACCGTGAACGCGCGGCAGTACGCCGTTGCGGATAGTGATCGGACGCACAGTGCGGGTGTCGCGACCATCGATACGCGGCTCGCCATTCAGAATCTGACCGCGCACGATCCTGGCTTCCAGCGTGCTGAAAATATCCTTGATGTGATTTTTCTGCGAGGACGTGGTTTCGGCGGTCACTACTGCGGCCAGCATCTTGTCGCGAATGCTGTTCACGGCATCAACGCGCGCCTGCTTGGAACGAATCGCATAAGCCTGTTTCAGATCGGCTTCGGCGAGCTCGCTGATGCGGGCGATCAGCGCCTCGTCCTTGGCCGGCGGCGTCCAGTCCCAGGCATCCTTGCCTACGGCATCGGCCATTTCGTTGATCGCGGCAATCACTGCCTGCATCTGCTCGTGGCCGAAAACCACAGCGCCCAGCATGACTTCTTCAGACAGCTGCTGCGCCTCGGATTCCACCATCAGCACGGCGCGTTCAGTGCCGGCAACCACCAGATCCAGCTGCGAAGTTTTCAAGGCATTGGCCGTCGGGTTCAACAGATACTGACCGTCGGCGTAACCCACGCGCGCCGCGCCGATCGGGCCGTCAAACGGGATGCCGGAAATCGCCAATGCGGCAGACGCGCCGATCATGGCCGGAATATCGGAATCGATTTCGCTGTCGGACGACATCACGGTCGCCACAATTTGCACTTCGTTGTAAAACCCTTCCGGGAACAGCGGACGCAGCGGACGGTCGATCAGGCGGCTGGTCAGAATTTCCTTCTCGCTGGGACGGCCTTCACGCTTGAAAAAGCCGCCGGGGATCTTGCCGGCCGCATAGGTTCTTTCTTGGTAATCCACGGTCAACGGGAAGAAATCCTGATCGGGATTGACGTCCTTTTTGCCCACCACGGTGACCAGCACCACGGTATCGTCCAAGCTGACCATAACGGCGCCGCTGGCCTGACGCGCAATCTCACTGGTTTCCAGTGTGAGTTGATGTTGGCCATAGGCCAGTGTTTTTTTGTAATGACTCAAGATAATCCCCTTTGAGGTGGGCGCGACAACACAACGATCGCGCAAATTGGGCAGACAAAACAACACGGGCCGCCTGAGCGACCCGCCTGTGAAACGTTTACTTGCGAATCTCGAGACGCTGAATCAGCGTGCGGTACGCCTCGTCGTTCTTGCTCTTGAGGTAGTCCAGCAGCTTGCGGCGACGGCTAACCAAGCGCAGCAGACCGCGGCGGGAATGGTGATCCTTGGCGTTGCTCTTGAAGTGCTCGGTCAGATAATTGATACGGGCAGTCATCAGCGCCACCTGAACTTCCGGAGAACCGGTGTCGCTCTTGCCACGTTGAAAATCGGTCACGATTTGCGCCTTTTGCGCAGTTGTAATTGCCATTTGTCTCTACTCTCCTAAAAAAAGTGCGGCATTCTACCCTTTAACGTCCTGTTTACTCAAGCAGGATTTTCCGGATGGGCCGCCTGTTTTGCCACCCGCGACATGAGCCGCTCGGGACTGAGGCGACGACCTTCCAGAATACCGGTGCCCACAAACCCTTGCGGCCCATGCAACACGACTTTTCCACTGGCGGGCGGGTTCTCCAGCGCCAGCCGTTGCCCCTGAGCCAAACGCTTTACGGCCGCACCGTCCAGCGTCAGCACCGGCAAACCGGGCATCAACACCTCGATCGGCAGCACGCGAGCATCGCGCGCATCCGCCGCCATGACCTGCAAGCCCGGCAGATCCAGCGCATCCCGCAGATCGAAATGGGCGATGCCGGTACGCCGCAAGGCAATCAGATGCGCCCCGCACCCCAGCGCCTCCCCGATATCCTCGGCAAGTGTGCGCACATAGGTGCCCTTGCTGCACTGCACGAAAATCTCCAGTTGCGTGCCTTCCAGGCGTTCAAGCAGCAGTTTGTGTATGGTTACCGGACGCGCTTCACGCTCAACGGTTTCGCCCTTGCGTATGTATTCATACAGCGGCTTGCCCTGAAATTTGAGCGCGCTGTGCATCGGTGGCAGCTGGCTGATTTCCCCGAGAAAGCCGGCAAGCACCGAGTCAATCTGCGCCCGCGTAACATTCACCGGGCGGGTCTCAATCACCTCGCCTTCAGCATCGCCGCTGGTCGTCTTTTGTCCCAGCTGCAACGTGGCGCGATAGCTTTTGTCTGCGTCCAGCAATGCCGTGGAAAATTTGGTGGCCTCGCCAAAACAGATCGGCAGCAGCCCGGTCGCCAGCGGATCCAGCGTGCCGGTATGACCGGCCTTTTCGGCTTGAAAAAGATGGCGGACTTTCTGCAGCGCCGCGTTGGAGCTCAGCTCAAGCGGCTTGTCGAACAACAGAACGCCATCGAGGGGACGATAGCGGCGGCGCATCGGTTCAGGATTCACCGCCGTCCTGACGGTCTTGGGCAACGGCCTGATCAATCAGTTGCGACAGGCGGCTACCGCGTTCCACCGAGGCATCGTATACAAAATGCAGTTGCGGCATGACTCGCAACTTCAGGCTGCGCGCCAGCTTGCTGCGCAGAAAGCCGGCAGCGCGCTCCAACCCCCGCTGCGCTTCTGCCTGCTGACCGTCCAAGCGGGTAAAAAATATCTTGGCATGGGAAAAATCATTGGCCACTTCGACGTCTGTAATGGTGACCAGCTTCACCCGGGGATCATTGATTTCCAGCCGGACCAGCTCGGCCAGCTCGCGCCGGATTTGCTGGCCCACCCGATCCGTTCTGGAAAATCCCGACATTACAGGGCGCGCGCCACTTCAACGATTTCGTAGATTTCGAGCTTGTCGCCAACTTCGAGATCATTGAAACCCTTGAGCGACAGACCGCACTCGAAATTGGATTTCACTTCCTTCACGTCATCCTTGAAGCGCTTGAGCGAATCCAGCTCACCGTCGTGAATGACCACGTCATTGCGCAGCACACGAACCCGTGAACCGCGACGCACCAGGCCTTCCAGCACATAACAACCGGCGATGGTACCGATCTTGGAGACGTGGAAAACCTGGCGGATTTCCACCATGCCAATGACGTTTTCCTTTTTCTCCGGCGCCAGCATGCCGGACATCGCTGCCTTGATCTCATCGACCATGGCATAAATGATGTTGTAGTAACGGATTTCCACACCCGCGCTCTCGGCCAGTTTGCGGGCCGCCGCATCGGCGCGCGTGTTGAAGCCGATCACGATCGCCTTGGAAGCCAGCGCCAGATTGATGTCGGACTCGCTGATCGCGCCGACGCCGTTGTGCACCAGATTGACCTTTACCTCGCTGGTCGAAAGTTTCTGCAGCGCATGGGCAATGGCTTCGGCAGAGCCCTGCACATCGGACTTGACGATCAACGAAAGCGAGCTGACTTCGCCTTCAGCCATCTGATCGAACATGCTTTCCAGCTTCGCTGCCTGTTGCTTGGCCAGCTTCACACCACGGTATTTGCCCTGACGGAACAGCGCAATTTCACGCGCACGCTTTTCATCGCTCAATACCAGCAATTCTTCACCGGCTGCCGGCACTTCGGACAAGCCCTGAATTTCGACCGGAATCGAGGGGCCTGCGGAATCCACGGCCTTGCTGTTTTCATCCAGCATGGCGCGCACGCGGCCATACACCGAACCCACCAGCACGGAGTCCCCGCGCTTCAGCGTCCCGGACTGCACCAGCACGGTTGCGACCGGCCCCTTACCCTTGTCCAGACGCGCCTCGATGACCAGCCCCTTGGCATTTGCCGCGCGCGGCGCCTTGAGTTCCAGCACTTCAGCCTGCAGCAATACGCCTTCCAGCAACTGGTCGATACCCTGTCCACTCTTGGAAGAAACTTCCACGAACATGGCGTCACCACCCCAGTCTTCCGGCACCACGCCTTCGGCGACCAGCTCCTGCTTGACGCGCTCGCTGTTGGCCTCCGGCTTGTCGATTTTGGTGACGGCAACCACGATAGGCACATCACCCGCACGGGCATGCGCAATCGCTTCGCGCGTCTGCGGCATCACGCCATCGTCGGCGGCCACCACGAGGATCACGATATCCGTAGCTTTGGCGCCACGCGCACGCATCGCGGTAAAAGCCTCATGGCCCGGCGTATCGAGGAAAGTCACCATGCCGCGCGGCGTATCCACGTGATAAGCGCCGATATGCTGGGTAATGCCCCCGGCTTCGCCCGAGGCCACACGGGTGCGACGGATATAATCAAGCAAGGAGGTTTTGCCGTGGTCGACGTGGCCCATCACGGTCACCACGGGCGCACGCGGCTCCAGCGGCACATCCGTCGCTTCAGCCTCTTCGCTCAGGAAAGCATCGGGGTCGTCCACCTTGGCCGCTTTTGCCACATGGCCCAGTTCCTCGACCACAATCATGGCGGTTTCCTGATCCAGCACCTGATTGATGGTAACCATGGATCCCATTTTCATCAGCGCCTTGATGATCTCGGTGGCCTTGATTGCCATCTTCTGGGCCAACTCGGCCACTGTAATGGTCTCAGGCACGGAAATCTCGCGCACCATGGGTTCGGTCGGCAATGAGAAAGCATGCGACGGCTCGGCCTGCTTGCTGTGTTTTTCGTGGCGCGGGGAACGCACCGGCGTCGACCAGGTGCGGCCCTTCTCGGCCGGCTTGGCCGGGACGCGTTTTTTGTGTCCTTTTTCATCCCAGGGGCTATCCGCCGCTGGCTTGGCTTTTTTGGCCGGACGCTCGACTTTGTCACCCGGTTTCAAAGCCGGCTTGTGCAAGGTTCCCTCAACCGGTGCCGCTGCGGCTGCGGCCGCCTTGGCAGCCTCGGCTGCAGCCTGTTGTTCCGCAGCTTTTTTCTGCGCCTCTTCAGCCTCGGCCGCCTCTATTTCCGCCTTGGTCGCCTTGCGCTTGCGCTCCTCCTGCCTGGCCTGCAATTCGGCAGCCTGACGCGCGGCCAACTCGGCCTGCAGCTTGGCTTCCGTCTCACGAGCCGCCAGCTCCCCGGCATCCAGCACTGCCGCCGCTTTTTCAGTTTTACCCGGCGCCTCTGCTGCTGTCTGCGCAACAGCCGGAGACGGCGCAACAACGCGACGCTTGCGCACTTCCACCTGAATGGTGCGTGCGCGGCCAGAGCTGTCTGCCTTCTTGATCTCTGTGGTTTCGCGACGTGTCAGCGTGATCTTTTTAGCCGGTTTTTCAGCCCCGTGCGACTGGCGCAAATGCTCCAGCAATTGCGCCTTGTCCGCCTCGGATACCGGATCGGTTTCCTGCGCCTTGTCCAGCCCGGCAGCCTTGAACTGCTCAAGCAGCAAAGCCAGTGGCAATCCAAGCTCCACTGCAAATTGCGCTACATTCATTTTTCCCATTTCAAACCTCTATGCTCGACCCTCAGGCAAACCAGGGGGCGCGTGCCGTCATGATCAACGCGTTGGCGCGTTCATTATCCATGCCGGTCATTTCGACCAGCTCGTCGCCATCCAGATCGGCCAGATCTTCCTGGGTGGCAATTCCTCTGGAAGCCAGCTGACGCGCGGTTTGCTCGTCCATGCCTTCCAGTTTCAACAGATCCTCGATGCCGTGCTCAACCTGCTCCTCGCTGGCAATCGCAGCCGTCAGCAGGGCGTTGCGGGCGCGACTGCGCAACTCGTTGACGGTCGCTTCATCAAAAGACTCGATCTCCAGCATTTCTTCGATCGGCACATAAGCCACCTCTTCCAGGGTATTGAAGCCTTCCTGCACCAGAATGTCGGCAACCTCTTCATCCACATCGAGCTTTTCAACGAACAGCTTGCGGATCTTGTCGAATTCCTCGGCATGCTTTTCATTCGACTGATCGACGGTCATGATATTCAGCTCCCAGCCCGTCAGTTCACTGGCCAGACGCACGTTCTGTCCGCCGCGACCGATGGCCTGAGCAAGATTTTCTTCCTCAACGACCACATCCATGCTGTGCTTTTCTTCGTCTACCACGATGCTGCTGACTTCGGCGGGCGCCAGGGCGTTGATCACATAAGTCGCCGGATCTTCCGACCACAGGATGATGTCGACACGCTCACCGCCCAGCTCATTGGTTACGCCCTGTACACGCGAACCGCGCATCCCGACGCAAGTGCCGATGGGATCGATGCGCGAATCGTGCGAAACCACGGCAATCTTGGCGCGCGATCCGGGATCACGCGCCGCGCTGACGATGTCCAGCAATTTTTCTTCGATCTCGGGCACTTCCAGTTCGAACAATTTTTTCAGCAGATCACCCGATGTCCGCGACAGAATCACTTGCGGGCCGCGCGCGCCGCGATCAACGCGCAGCAAATGCGCCTTGACCCGATCGCCAACACGCAGATTTTCCTTGGGGATCATCTGTTCGCGCGGCAGCAAAGCTTCAATCTTGCCAAATTCAATAATCGCATTGCCACGCTCCAGCCGCTTTATCGTGCCGGATACCAGATGCTCCTTGCGCTCCATGAAATCGCTCAACACCTGCTCGCGCTCGGCATCGCGGATTTTCTGGAAGATCACCTGTTTGGCCGCCTGAGCACCGATGCGCCCGAAATCCACGTTTTCGAGCTGCTCCTCGACAAACTCACCCAGTTGAATCTCCGGATTGCGCTTCTGCGCCTCTTCCAGCTTGATATGCAGATCAGGAGTCTCGAAAGTTTCGTCATCCATCACTTCCCAGCGACGGAAGGACTCGTATTCCCCCGTATTGCGGTCGATGGATACGCGCACATCCGATTCACTTTCGAAGCGCTTCTTGGTTGCCGAAGCCAGGGCCGATTCAAGGGCGCCAAACACCACTTCCTTGTCCACGTTCTTCTCGCGCGACAGGGCATCGACCAACAACAAAATCTCACGACTCATTCCGCTCTCCTGCAAATATCCAGTCCCCAGGGACAACTCACATCACTCAAAAAACCGGCACCAGGCGCGCCTTGTCCACATTGGACAACTCGATCGCCACCTTGACGCCTTCCATATCCAGCTCCAGCACCCCTTCACGCACGGGACCGAGCACACCTGCAAAATTCTTCCGCCCGTTCAACGGCAAACGCAACTTGATCTGCACCTTCTCGCCAGCGAATCGCTCAAAGTCGGCCAGCTTCTTCAGCGGACGATCAAGGCCGGGAGACGACACTTCCAGCCGCTCGTAATCCACGTTTTCCACCATGAACAAACGGGTCAGCTGGTTGCTGACGATCTGGCAATCATCCACCGAAATACCGTCCGGCTTGTCGATGAAAATGCGCAACAGGCCACGCCCGGCCTGCTCGAAATCGACAAGCTCGTAACCCAGGCCATTGACCGTTGTTTCAATCAGTTTGACTGCGTCCATTTCCGGATCCACAAATAAAAAACGGGCTCAAGGCCCATCTCAAAACGGCGCGCATTGTAGCAAAAGGCAGCGCCGTTGGGTAGCCCGCAGCGGTCAAATAATTGACTGCCGCTGCGAAACTAGAAATCGTCCTGATATCTGGCCGTAATGGGATAACGCCAGTCCTTGCCGTAGCTGCGCTCGGTTACGCGGATCCCGACGGCAGACTGGCGCCGCTTGTACTCGCTGATCCGGATCAGACGAACGACACGACGCACATCGGCCTCGGCATAGCCGCGCGCGATGATTTCCTGGATCGAGAGGTTCTGCTCGACATAACAAGCCATGATGGCATCCAGAACATCATACGGCGGCAGGCTGTCCTGGTCCGTCTGGTCCGGCCGCAATTCCGCACTGGGCGGCCGCGTGATGATGCGCTCCGGAATAACCTTGCCCAAGCTGTTGCGATAACGGGCAAGGCGGTACACCAGCAGCTTGCTCACGTCCTTGAGCACCGCAAAGCCGCCCGCCATGTCGCCATACAGGGTGGCATAACCCACGGTCATCTCGGATTTGTTGCCGGTCGTCAGCACCAGAGAACCGAATTTGTTCGAGAGCGCCATCAGCAGATTGCCGCGAATGCGCGCCTGCAGATTTTCTTCCGTCGTGTCGGGCGCCAGCCCGGCCAGCGCCGTCTCCAACCCTGCCAGATAACTCTGGAAAATGGGTTCAATCGACAGCTCTTCATAGCGCACGCCGAGGATGCGCACCATCTCGCGCGAATCGTCCAGGCTGATCTGCGCCGTATAAGGCGATGGCATCATGACGGCGTGAACCTTGTCCGCCCCCAGCGCATCCACCGCCACCGCCAGAGTCAGCGCCGAATCGATGCCGCCGGACATGCCCAGCAACACGCCGGGGAAACCGTTCTTGCCGATGTAATCCCGCACGCCCAGACAAAGCGCGGCATAAACTTCCGCTTCTTCGCTCATCTCGGGCGCACACGAACCGGAGACCCGCAGATCCGCGCCGATTTCCACTTGCAACAATGTTTCTTCAAAACGCGGCGCCAGCGCAGCCAGCGCGCCATCGGCATTCAGCGCAAACGAACCGCCGTCGAAAACCAGCTCATCCTGCCCGCCCAGCAGATTGGCATAAATGACCGGCAAGGCGTTTTCCCCGATGCGTTCGCGCAGGGCCCGGTAACGGTTTTCCTGTTTCTGCATGGCATAGGGTGAGGCATTGAGCACCAGCATGACTTGCGCGCCCGCCTCGCGGGCATTGCGCATCGCCATCGGCGTCCAGACATCGGCACAGATATTCAAGCCGAAGCGCACGCCCTCATGCTCGAAGACGCAGGGCGCCGAACCCGCGTCGAAATAACGCTGTTCATCGAAAACCGCGTAATTGGGCAGCGCATACTTGTAATACGTTGCGATGACTTCACCGTTGCGCAAAACGGAAGCCGCATTGTAATGATGCCCGCCGCTCTCATGCGGATGACCCACAATCACCGCAATACCGGAAAGCTGCGTGGCCAAAGCCTGCAAAGCCTGATCGCAGGCCCGATTGAAACCGTCACGCAGGAGCAGATCTTCGGGCGGATAACCACACAAACTCAGCTCGGGCGTGAGCAGCAAGGTCGCGCCACCTTGTCTGGCTTCTTCAGCATAGCGCAGGATCTTGGCCGCATTTCCGGACAGGTCACCAACAACGCTATTTATCTGGGCCACTGCAATTTTCATGATGCCTTTCTTCGCAGGTTTTCCGGGCAAGAAAAAAGCGGGCGCGCAGGCCCGCTTTTTTATCATCCCGCCAATTTACTCAACCACACGCACGCGGGTCTCCACCTTCATGGTGGAACGAATTTCCACACGGCGGTTTTTGGCGCGACCTTCGGCAGTCTTGTTATCTGCCACCGGTTGATCAAAGCCATAACCCTGAGTGCTGATCCGCTCGGCAGCAACGCCCTTCTTGACCAGATACGCCTTGACCGCAGCCGCACGGCGTTCGGACAGCTTCTGGTTATAAGCCTTGCTGCCGCGATTGTCGGTATGCCCGCCCACCACTAGCTTGGCGTCCGAATATTTGGCTGCAAAACCCACCACGTCATCCAGCTTGGGATATGCCGTTTTGCGCAGTTGCGCAGAATTGGTATCGAAATTCGCACCTTCGATCTGCACCGGCTTGTCTTCCAGCAAGGTCTTCCAGGTTTCCTTCACCGGTGCGGGTGCAGCAACCGGTGCGGGCTTGGGCGCTTCTGCCACAACCGGAGCAGCAGGCGCTGCCGGCTTGCCGAAATAATAATTCAGCCCCAACGTCAGATTGTTGTTATTCAGTTTCAGCCCGCCGGTTTTGGCGCTGGAATTGGCGTACTCACCGGCCAGACTCCAGTTGGGCGCAAACTTGTATTCAACCCCCAAGCCCAGATGGACATCGCTGCCACCAATCGCACCAGCGTCGCCAGTACCATCGGTACGCGCGTAACCCACTTTCGCGTAGGGCAACCAGCTACCGCCATCAATACCCAGTTTCACGTCCAGACCATAGGCGCTGCTGCCGTAGTTGTAAGGCGCCGGAGTATGGCCAGCCTTGTTGCTGGAATCGGCAAAGCCGTCCACGCCGAGCAGGTAACCGCCCATGTTCCAGTTGTAACCGGCTTCGATACCGTAGGTCGTGGCACGCTTGCTGTCGTAATTAGTCACGCTGGACTGGTTGGAACCGACCTTGGCGCCAAACCAGCCGCCATCAAATTCGCCGGCAGCCGCAGATCCCGTCGCCAGCGCAGCAAGAAGAGAAAGGCTCAATACTGATAATATTTTTTTCATCATGATTCTCCTGATAGTCCCAGTGGGCGCGATTTTACCCCCGCCAAAAATTTAAAACCATCCCCTATTCGGAACGGGTCGCGCGCTTGCGCTCGTGTTCTTTCAAATAACGTTTGCGGATGCGAATCGACTTGGGTGTCAATTCGACCAGCTCATCGTCATCGATGAACTCCACCGCCGATTCCAGCGTCAGCCGGACTGGCGGCGTCAGCCGGACCGCTTCGTCGGTGCCGGAAGCGCGCACGTTGGTGAGCTTTTTGCCCTTGATCGGGTTCACCACCAGATCGTTGTCGCGGCTGTGAATACCGATGATCATGCCTTCGTACAGCTTGTCGCCGGGCGAAACAAACATGCGACCGCGATCTTCCAGATTCCACAGCGCGTAAGCCACGGCCTCGCCGTCTTCCTGCGAAATCAACACGCCGTTGTGGCGCCCCGGCAGATCGGCCTTGACCGGACCGTAATCATCAAACACATGGCTCATCAAACCGGTGCCGCGCGTCATGGTCATGAAGTCGGACTGGAAGCCGATCAGGCCGCGCGCCGGAATGTGGTATTCCAGTCGCGTCCGGCCATTGCCATCGGATTCCATATTGGTCAGCTCACCACGGCGGCGGCCGATTTCTTCCATGATCGCGCCCTGATGGGTGTCTTCGAGATCAATGGTCAGATTCTCGTAGGGCTCGCACTTTTCGCCGTTGATTTCCTTGTACACCACGCGCGGCTTGGCGACCGCCATCTCGAAACCTTCGCGGCGCATGTTTTCCAGCAGGATAGTGAGGTGCAGCTCGCCGCGCCCGGAGACACGGAACACGTCTGCGTCGCCGGTATCGTCCACACGCAGCGCCACGTTGGTCAACAACTCCTTGGTCAGGCGATCGCGAATCTGGCGTGAGGTTACGAACTTGCCTTCGGTGCCCGCCAGCGGCGAAGTATTGACCATGAAATCCATGGTCAGCGTGGGCTCATCTACCGTCAACATCGGCAGCCCCACGGGATTGTCCCTGTCGCAAATGGTCACGCCGATTCCGATGTCTTCCAGACCGGAAATAATAATGATGTCGCCCGCCTCGGCGCTTTCCACCGGCACCCGCTCCAGCCCCTGGAAACCCAGAACCTGATTGATGCGGCCAGACGCAACCTGCTCCTCGTGATTCATCACCACCACCTGCTGGCCCGGCTTGATGCGGCCGTTCAGCACACGCCCCACGCCCAGACGGCCGGTAAAGGTCGAATAGTCCAGCGCAGCCAATTGCAATTGCAGCGGCGCATCGACACTGCCCGGCGGGGTCGGCACATGTTCCAGCACCGTCTCGAACAACGCTTTCATATCGGCTGCGCCACCGCCGTTTGAAGGTGCGTCTTTCAAATCCAGACACGCCCAGCCGTTCAGGCCGGAAGCATAAATAATCGGGAAATCCAGCTGCTCGTCGGTCGCGCCCAGCTTGTCGAACAAATCAAAGGTCTGATCCACCACCCAGTCCGGACGCGCGCCCGGCCGATCCACTTTGTTGATGACCACAATCGGTTTGAGCCCCAGACCCAGCGCTTTCTTGGTCACAAAACGGGTTTGCGGCATCGGCCCTTCGACAGCATCGACCAGCAGCAACACGCCATCCACCATGCCCAGCACGCGCTCCACCTCGCCACCGAAGTCGGCATGGCCCGGCGTATCGACGATATTGATATGCGTGCCTTCGTATTCGATAGCCGTGTTTTTGGCCAGAATGGTAATGCCGCGTTCTTTTTCAAGATCGTTGCTGTCCATCACGCGCTCGTCGACTTTCTGGTTTTCCCGGAAGGTGCCGGACTGACGCAGCAACTGGTCAACCAGGGTTGTTTTACCGTGGTCAACGTGGGCAATGATGGCGATGTTACGAAGGGCGCGGGACATGGGTGCAACCTTGCTGAATTTAAAGGGCGCGCATTTTAGCACAGCGCGCGGTCAGGAAACCGCCCGGACGACACGCAAGCCGCCCGGGTGGTTAAACAATCAATGCTGCATTTCCATCATCAACTGGTTGACGCGTTTTACAAAAGTCGCCGGATCGTCGAGCTGCCCGCCTTCAGCCAGCAGGGCCTGATCGAACAGCACCGCTGTCCAGTCGTCGAAACGCGCATCCTCGCCGCGCAGACGCTGCACCACCGGATGCTGCGGATTGATTTCCAGGATGGGCTGCGCAACCGGCGCTTGCTGCCCCGCAGCCTTGAGCATGCGCGCCAGATTGCCGCCGATGTCATGTTCATCGGCCACCAGACAGGCGGGGCTGTCGGTCAGCCGGTGCGTCACACGTACCGCCTTGACGCGCTCGCCCAGGCTGGCTTTGATCTTCTCGATCAGATCCTTGAACTCATCCGCCTGTTTCTCCTGCGCCTGCTTTTCGGCCTCGTCTTCCAGCTTGCCCAGATCCAGTCCGCCCTTGGCCACGGAAGCCAGCGCCTTACCCTCAAATTCAGTCAAATAACCCAGCGCCCATTCGTCCACCCGATCGGACAGCAACAGCACCTCGATGCCTTTTTTGCGGAAAATTTCCAGATGCGGGCTGTTTTTTGCCGCCTTGAAGGTCTCGGCGGTGACGCAATAAATCTTTTCCTGCCCCTCTTTCATGCGGCCGATGTAATCCTGCAGGGACACGGTTTCTTCCGGCGTGTCGGGCTGGGTGGAAGCGAAACGCAGCAAACCGGCGATCTTGTCCTTGTTGGCAAAATCCTCGCCCACGCCTTCCTTCAGCACCTTGCCGAATTCGGCCCAGAATTTTGCGTACTTTTCCTTGTCGTTCTCGGCCAGGTCAGACAACAGCGCGAGCACCTTGGCCGTACAACCCTTGCGTATCGCCTCGATATCCTTGCTTTCCTGCAGGATTTCGCGCGAAACATTGAGCGGCAGATCGGCGGAATCGACCACGCCACGCACAAAGCGCAGGTACAGCGGCATCAATTGCTCGGCGTCGTCCATGATGAACACGCGGCGCACATACAGCTTGATGCCGTGGCGGGCATTGCGGTCCCACAAGTCAAAGGGCGCGCGCTGCGGCACATAAAGCAGCTGGGTGTATTCCTGGCGTCCCTCGACACGGGCATGACTCCAGGCCAGCGGATCCTCGAAATCATGACCGACGTGCTTGTAGAACTCCTTGTATTGATCTTCGGTAATGTCGTTCTTGTTCAGCGTCCACAGCGCGGTCGCCTGATTGACGGTCTCGTCCTCCTCCGTCAGCTGCTGCTCGCCGTCTTTCCATTCCTCTTTCTTCATCAGCACCGGCTGGACGATGTGATTGGAATATTTGCGGATGATTTCGCGCAACTTGTAACCCGCGAGCAAATCGTCCTGGTCCTCGCGCAAATGCAGGGTAATTTCGGTACCCCGGGCCGCCTTGTCGAGCATCTCGATGGAAAACTCACCGCCGCCGTCAGACTCCCAGCGCACGCCCTGGTCGGACTGCTCACCGGCACGGCGCGTCAACACGCTCACCTTGTCCGCGACGATGAAGGCGGAATAAAACCCCACGCCGAATTGCCCGATCAAATGCGCGTCCTTTTGCTGATCACCGGACAACTGCGAGAAAAATTCGCGCGTTCCGGATTTGGCAATCGTGCCCAGATTGTTGATCACCTCGTCGCGATTCATGCCGATGCCGTTGTCAGCAATGGTGAGGGTGCGTGCCGCCTTGTCATACGCAATCCGGATGGCCAGCTCGGGCGCATCCTCGAACAGCGCATTGTTGTGCAGCGCCTCGAAACGCAACTTGTCGCAGGCATCGGACGCATTGGAAATCAGTTCACGCAGAAAAATCTCGCGGTTGGAATACAGCGAGTGAATCATCAGCTGCAACAGTTGTTTGACCTCGGTCTGGAATCCCAGCGTTTCGCGTGCGCTTGCATCAGTCATCGTTAACTCCCTTTGTGACAATAAAAACCCGGGCGTGTAGCTTGGGGCGGCGCGGCAACTTTTCAAGCGCAACCGAGCGAAAAATATCGCTGGCTATTCTGTCGCCCCTCCGTATAATGCGCGCCTTGCCGCAGAGCACGCGGCATTTGGTTCATCGTTTTCTGACCCGCCTCTCGTGCGAATCCAATCGCACCTGTCTATACAGAACACCACAAATCGTGGGGTTTCCGGTTAGCGACGATGTTTTAATGCGCCGGTTTATCCCCATACCTGCCTAGAGGTATTGTTTTCCGCCTGCGCTTGCCTTTATCTATAAGGAAGCAAAATGTCATTTGAAGCACTGAATTTACACCCCGCCATTCTGAAGGCCATCGCCGACAGCGGCTATACCCAGCCCACGCCGATCCAGACCCAGGCCATTCCGGAAGTAATGGCTGGCCATGATCTGATGGCCTCGGCCCAGACCGGCACGGGCAAAACCGCCGCATTCATCCTGCCGGCACTGAACCGTCTGGCCACGCCTTCGGCCGTTCGCAGCAAAGGCCCGCGCGTGCTGGTGCTGACACCGACGCGCGAGCTGGCCCAGCAAGTGTGTGATGCCGCCAGCAAATACGGCAAACATATGCGTGTAAAGGTCATCAGCATCTTGGGTGGCATGCCCTATCCGGTGCAGAATCGCCTGCTGTCGGGTTTTGTGGATATCCTCGTCGCCACTCCCGGCCGCCTGATCGACCACCTCGAACGTGGCCGCATTGACTTCTCGCGCCTGGAAATGCTGGTGCTCGACGAAGCCGACCGCATGCTGGACATGGGTTTCAGTGAAGATGTCGAGCGCATCGCCGACGCCACCCCGGCTTCGCGCCAGACCCTGCTGTTCTCGGCAACCCTGGAAGGCGTGGTCGGCAATCTGGCCGCCCGCCTCCTGAAAGAGCCCAAGCGGATCAGCGTGGCCGCCGCCAAGACCAAACATGAAAACATCGAGCAGCGCATGCTGTTCGCCGACGATGTTGCGCATAAAAACAAACTGTTGAGCCACATCCTCACCGGCATCGACGTGAATCAGGCCGTAGTTTTCACCGCCACCAAGCGCGACGCTGACAGCCTGGCCGACACGCTGGCCGCCCAGGGCCACGCCGTCGCCGCCCTGCATGGCGACATGAGCCAGCGCGAACGCAACCGCACCCTGCAAAACCTGCGCCGGGGCAATCTGCGCGTCCTGGTCGCCACCGATGTGGCCGCGCGCGGTATCGATGTGCCGGGCATTTCGCACGTCATCAACTTCGACCTGCCGAAATTCGCCGAAGATTATGTCCACCGGATCGGCCGCACCGGTCGCGGCGGCGCCAGCGGCATCGCCATTTCCTTCGCTTCCAATCGCGATGCCCTGCTGCTGAAACGTATCGAACGCTACACCGAACAGCGCATCGACATGCACACCATTGAAGGATTGGAACCCAAGTTCAAGCTGCGCGCCGAACCTGCCGGCAACCGTCCGCGCGGCGCGGGCGGAAAACGCCGGGGATTTGGTGACGCACCGGGATTCGGCGGAAATCGCGGCGGCAATTTTGGTGGCAATCGCAGCAGCGCCTTCAGCGGCAACGGCAATAATGGCGGTGGCGGCTTCCATCACAGCGCGCCGGATAGCCGGCATAGTCACGTCGGCCGCAAGGAAGGTCACGGCCAATGGCATGGTCAGCCGGATCGCAGTGCCGGCCAGGGACGTTCACAAGAACGCAGCTTCGGCGGCAATCGCGGTTCCTCCAGCGGCCCCAAACGCGGCGGCGACCGCCCCAGCTACGCCCTGGGTCGTGGTCACAACAGCGGCAACAAACGCTAAACCGACGCCCCATTAAAAAAGCACGCCTCGGCGTGCTTTTTTATTTAATTCAATAAAATAAAAATTATTGTTAATCCTGATTATCCAGATCAAGCTGCGCCAAAAATGACTGCAACTCCGGCGGCAGCGGCGCCTCGATCTGCAGCTCCTCGCCCGTCAGCGGATGTTTGAAGCGAATCGAATGCGCGTGCAGAAACATGCGCTTCAGCCCCGTTTTGGCCAACTGCTTGTTCTGCGCAAAATCACCATATTTGTCGTCGCCCGCGATCGGGAATCCAAGATGGGCCAGATGCACCCGGATCTGATGAGTACGCCCGGTTTTCAATTCCGCCTCGAGCAGGCTGAAAGCTTCCCAGCGCTTCAGTAGATTGAAAATGGTGTGGGAAGCCTGACCACCTTCGCGCACCATCACCCGTTTTTCTCCCTGCGGGGTATCAAATTTGTGCAAGGGCAGCTTCACATGCTGGCGCGCGTTGTGCCACTGCCCAGCCACCAGCACGAAATAACGCTTGTCGCTTTGGCCTTCGCGCATGATGTCGTGCAACCCCGTCAGCGCAGAACGTTTTTTGGCCACCAGCAACACCCCGGACGTTTCACGGTCCAGCCGGTGGACCAGCTCCAGAAATTTGGCCTGTGGACGCGCCCGGCGCAATTGCTCGATCACCCCGAAACTCACGCCGCTGCCGCCATGCACCGCAGTTCCGGCAGGTTTGTTCACGGCGAGCAGCGCCTCGTCCTCGTAGAGCACGGGAAATTCGACCGCAGGAATAAAGGGTTGCTCGGCTTTTTCCGCCACTCTTACCGGCGGAATTCTCAACAAATCATCGAGTTGCAACCTGTAGGTTTGCCCGACACGGCCCTTGTTCACCCGCACCTGACCATCGCGCAGGATGCGATAGACATGACTCTTGGGCACGCCTTTGAGGTGTCGGAACAGAAAGTTGTCGATGCGCTGCCCGGCCGACGCTTCATCCACCGTAAGGAATGTTACAGATTCTTTGCCTAAACCATTCATATTGAATATACTTCGCCTCCGCGTGTGCGCCTTCGCAAAACAGGAACGTTCCTGTCGAAATCGAGGCCGGCCCATCAGGCCGCTTGCGAAGCAGACGCCCGCCCGGTTAACTCACTCACCGGTATCCAAGCAGTGATGGTAATTGAAATACGCGCTCAAAGCATCTGTGGATTTTTTGGTGACGCGCCTGTGACGCGCGCCACTTTTGAATTTTTTGCCAAGCTACTGAACGAGAAACGATTTGATCAACCGGACACCCAATTCATTCGTGCCTGATTGTCTCCAACACGCCTGAAGCGTGTAGCTTGGTCTCGCCCGTGTCAGAGCGCGGGGGACCCTAAATGAAACGCATGTTATTCAATGCGACGCAGCCGGAAGAACTCCGCGTCGCCATTGTCGATGGTCAGAAACTGATCGACCTCGACATTGAGATCGCCGGCAAGGAACAACGCAAAAGCAACATCTACAAGGCGGTCATCACCCGCATCGAACCTTCCCTGGAAGCCTGCTTCGTCGAATATGGCGGCACGCGCCACGGCTTTCTACCTTTCAAGGAAGTCGCTCCGCAGTACTATCAGCCCGGCACCAACAGCCGTTCCGGTATCCGTGAAGCGCTCAAGGAAGGCCAGGAGCTGCTGGTTCAGGTAGAAAAGGACGAGCGCGGCAACAAGGGCGCCGCCCTCACCACCTACATCAGCCTGGCCGGACGTTACATCGTGCTGATGCCGAACAACCCGCACGGCGGCGGCGTCTCGCGCCGCATCGAAGGCGAAGATCGCAGCGAGCTGCGCGAAGTGCTGTCGCATGTGGAAGTGCCGGAAGGCATGAGCATCATCGCCCGCACCGCCGGCATCGGCCGCAGCCAGGAAGAATTGCAGTGGGACCTGAACTACCTCAAGCAGCTGTGGGACGCCATCGAAGGCGCCGCCGTATCTGAAAAAGCCCCCTCGCTGATCTATCTGGAAAGCAGCCTGGTAGTGCGCGCCATTCGCGATTACTTCAACCCGGAAATTGGCGAAATCCTGATCGACACCCAGGACATCTACGAACAAGCGCATGCCTTCATGAGCATCGTGATGCCCGACAATGTCAATCGCATCAAACGTTACGTCGATGACGTGCCGCTGTTTTCGCGTTTCCAGATCGAACACCAGATCGAATCCGCCCACGCCCGTGAAGTGCGCCTGCCTTCCGGCGGCGCGATCGTCATTGACCACACCGAAGCCCTCACCGCGATCGACATCAACTCGGCGCGTTCAACCCGTGGCGGCGATATCGAGACGACGGCATTCAACACCAATCTCGAAGCGGCCGATGAAATCGCCCGCCAGCTGCGCCTGCGCGACCTGGGCGGCCTGATCGTCATCGACTTCATCGACATGGAATCGAGCAAGAACCAACGCGAGGTGGAAAACCGCCTGCGTGACGCCCTGCATTACGATCGCGCCCGCGTCCAGACCGCCAAGATCTCGCGCTTCGGCCTGCTGGAACTGTCGCGTCAGCGCCTGCAACCCAGCCTGGGCGAGAGCAATTACACCCCCTGCCCGCGCTGCAGCGGCATCGGCCATATTCGCGGCACGGAATCCTCCGCCCTGCATATCCTGCGCATCCTGCAGGAAGAAGCCATGAAGGACAGCAGCGTGGCGATTCACGCCCAGGTGCCGGTTGATGTGGCGACGTTCCTGCTGAACGAAAAACGCGCCGACATCCATCGCATCGAATCGCGCTTCAAGGTCAATGTCACCCTGATCCCGAATCCGCATCTGGAAACGCCCAACTACAGCCTCAGCCGTCTGCGTCACGACGACCTGACGGAAGAAACCCTGCAGGCCAGCTACAAGCTGGTAGAAAAACCGGCGGAAGAAAAATCCGCCAACTCCTCGCAGGAACAGCAAAAAGCTGCCCGTGCTACGGCTGTCGTCCAGGGCATCACCCCCGCACAACCGGCGCCGGTCAAAGCGGAAGCGCCTGCGCAGAACGCTGGCAATGGCGGCTTGCTGGGCAAGGTGCTGGGCTGGTTCAAGTCGCTGGGGAGCGCCGAAGAAACCCAGCCGGAACCGCAACCCGAGCGCAACCCAAAATCCCGCTCACGCCGCGAGCGTGGTGCGGAAGGCAGCGGCAAGAGCAAACGCGAACGCAACGACAACCGGCGCGAACGCGCTGAAAAGCCCGTGGCAGAAGCCAAACCGGCACGCGAGCCACGTCAGCCCAAGGCCGAACAAGAGCCGCGCCAACCCCGGCCGCCGCGTCAGCCCAAGGAAAGCGCCCCCGTTGTAGAAGAAAATGTGGCCGTAGTTAACACTGAAGCAGCGCCATCGGAATCTGCTGAAAGCACTGCGGGACGCGAAGGCGGTCGCCGCCGTGGCCGCCGTGGCGGCCGCCGGGAACGTGAGCGCCGCGAGCAATCCGGCAGCAGCGCCATCGAAAACAATGGCAACCAGACGCCTGCAGCGGACACCCCCGTCAAGGTCAAGCCCAGTGAATACATTGCCTATCCCGAGGGCTATGTCAAACCGGCCGCGCCTGCGCCCCGCCGCAAACCGACGGAATACATCGCCTATCCGGCAACATCGGTAGCCAAACCTGAAGGTGTCGCAGCCGCCGTTGCACCGCAAATCGCCCCGCTTGCGCATGACAGCGGTCTGATCCAGATCGAGACCGATCCGGGCAAGCGTGGCGCTGCGATTGAAACCGCCCCCGTGACGGAACATGCACCACGGCGACGCCAGCGTGCGCGCGAGGTGTACGTCGAAAACGAACCGCTGGTTCAGGTGGAAACACAGCACCCGCAAACCTAAGTTTGCCGCAACCACGAAAAAGCCCCGCAGTTGCGGGGCTTTTTCATTGGCGGGAATTTTCGGCAATCAAGCCAGAAAACGATCCAATCTGGCCAAGGCAATTTCACGCGGGAACAGCGCCACGACGGCATCCACCGAAGGGGTATGGGTCTGCCCGACCAGCATCACGCGCAGCGGCATCGCCAGCTTGGGCATCTTCAGGTTATGCGCGGCCAGCGTAGCCTTGAGCGAGGCCGCAATCGCGGGCGCCTCCCAATCGGCCTGCGTCGCCAGCCGTTCGCGCAATTCGCGCAGCGCCGGCATCACCTCCTCCGTCAGGTGCTGCGCCCGCAATTCCGGCGCGGGATCAACCTCGACATAAAACACCTCGGCCTCATCCGCCAGCTCGACCAGCGTGGCGGCCCGCTCCTTGTACAGCGCCACAATCGCCTCCAGCGCCGGTTCGGCCACAACACAGATGCCGCGCCGCGTCAGCTCCCGGTTCACCAGCTGCTCCAGACGGGCGTTGTCGGCCTGCTTCAGGTAATGATTATTGAGCCAGTTGAGCTTTTCGGTATTAAATTGCGCCGCCGACGGCGTGATGTGATCCAGATCGAACCATTCGCAGAACTGCGCGACGGAAAACACTTCGTCATCGCCATGCGACCAGCCCAGACGCGCCAGATAATTGATCACCGCCTCGGGCAGGTAGCCGTCCTCGTCGTACTGCATCACGCTGACCGCACCGTGGCGTTTGGACAGCTTGGTGCCGTCATCGCCCAGAATCATGGAAAGATGGGCATATTGCGGAATCTCCGCGCCCAGCGCCCTGAGAATGTTGATCTGGCGCGGGGTGTTGTTGACATGATCGTCGCCGCGAATCACATGGGTGATGTTCATCTCCCAGTCGTCCACCACCACGCAAAAATTGTAGGTCGGCGTGCCATCCGAACGCGCGATGATCAAATCGTCCAGCTCGCTGTTCTCGAAACTGATGCGGCCCTTGACCAGATCCTCCCACGCCGTCACCCCTGTTTGCGGGGTTTTGAAACGCACCACCGGCGTCACGCCTGCAGGAGGCTCGGGCAGTTGTTTGCCCGGCTCCGGCCGCCAGCGCCCGTCGTAGCGCGGCTTTTCCCCCCGGGCGCGCTGCGCCTCGCGGATCGCCTCCAGCTCTTCCGGGGTGGTGTAGCAGTAATACGCGTGGCCTTCGTCCAGCAGGCGCTGAATCACTTCCTTGTAACGCGGCATGCGGCGCATCTGGTAAAACGGGCCTTCGTCGTAATTCAGCCCCAGCCAATCCATTCCGTCGAGGATGGCCTGCACGGCTTCCGGCGTGGAACGCTCGACATCCGTATCCTCGATGCGCAGCACAAACACACCGCCATGCTTGCGGGCATACGCCCAGGAAAACAGCGCGGTACGCGCACCGCCAATGTGCAAATATCCGGTGGGACTGGGGGCAAAACGGGTACGAACGGTCATGATCTGAGTGAGGGTATATTGGTGGGCGATACTGGGTTCGAACCAGTGACCCCTGCCGTGTGAAGGCAGTGCTCTACCACTGAGCTAACCGCCCAAGCTATTGTTTCTTAACGACTTTTTCGGTTTTGCTTGGATATTCCGAAAAATATTTTGGAAAGATTTTGGAAAAAATGTAAAGTAACAACAATTTTTCGCGTCAACCTAACCAAGACCGCCAGTTTACCAGAACAAAGGCTTTTCGCAATGGAACGTATCGAAAAAAATATCTATCACGCACTTGCACAAACCAATGGGGCAGGGGCTTACACGGTCAAAATCAACAAGCAAGGGGTAAAGGTCAATCGTTCGTTCTACTACACCAATCCAGCCGAAAAGAAGATTGCCCTGTTGCAAGCTCAGGCATATCGAAATGAGGAGGGGAAAGCGATTTTGTTGACAGGTGAATCTGCGACGAAAACATCATTGCTGACACTTCAAGCCGTTGCTGATGAATACTTGAAGAAAAAAACGATTGAAAAGAAAGGGGCTTATATCGAAGAAATGCGGATGAAAGCATTGCAACGAGATTTCCCCAAGTTGTTCAATACACCGATTCAGCAGTTGAAACGGGCTGATTTTGAAAAATGGATTGATGACTCGAAATCGAAGAAAAAGAACGCAACGATTAACAAAGAAATCCATTTGTTCTCATCGTTTTTCAAGTTCGCAAAACAGAAAGATGGTCAAGAATGGGTAACCAATTTGGTTGAAGGAATGACGTTGAAAGTCGAGGAAGAAGAGCGTAGAAACTTCACGCACGATATTTTCAATGACATCATCGAAGCAACAGACAGCGAGACTTTGAAAGTTGCTATATCGCTTGCTCTGCTCGCCGGAATGCGTAGAACAGAAATCGCAACATTGAAGAAATCGAATGTTCTACTGCTCAATAAAACTCCGCACATCAAGCTAGTCGAAACTAAAAACGGAGAGGGGCGAATCATACCTTTACAGCCGGCTTTAGCCGAAATACTTTCGATGCTAATAGAGGGTTTGGGGCAAGACGAATATTTATTCAAATCCCGTGATAAACAAACGCATATTGAACCGCATTCGATTACGACTTCATTTGTTCGTGCGAAAGCAAGATTGATTGAACTTGAAAAATACAGTGCCGAAGAGTTGGAAGGGTTCAAGTTCCACAATGGGCGAGGACGCTTTGCGACTGATTTGGTTTTGAATGGCGTTGATATTTTGACGACTGCAAAAGTGGGGGGGTGGAAAACTCTAAGCGTGTTAAAAAAGCACTACTACAATCCGAATGCTGATGAACTTGCAAAACGAATGGGATTGAAATAGCGAGTATCCGGCACGAGTGGCACAACCACTCGCGTTGCCCTATGCCAGCCTGAAATCTGCCCCCTGTCTCGCTTGCACAGGTGGCACGAGTGGCATAGGTATTTCTGTTGTTCTCGGAAACTACAATCTCCCGCCTATTTTCGCGAGGTGCATTCATTACCCGCAGTTTGCGAGTAAGTTGGCAAGCAAGTGTTATTTCTGCGAGTTCTTCATAAACTTATCAACCATCCGCTCCGCCCCCCTATATCTCATTTTCACCTGTGCCTCCTATTCCACTTGTGCCATTCGGCATAAATCCAGATTTCACGCTGTATTCCGTCCCATCCTTCCGGCACAGGCTTTAAGTCTTACCCTATGACACCTGTGCCAACAGTATTGAAGAGTGAACATATCCAAATGATTCTTTACACTTTTTTACACTTTCAAGCATTGACAAGTGCTTGCAGTTTGATATGTACCTGTATGACACAGGCAATCAAGCCTGTCTCGTTAACTGGAAGGAAAATCTATGGAGAAAACTAATCTCAACAACGAAGAACACAATGTCGCTGGGAGTGGCTGTTGGCAACGACAGGCGGAGGTGCTGGAAAACAGCCAGCACCCGTTGCCCTCTTATTTCAACGAGGCGAAAAGCACTCGAAAAAGCCGGATTTTATTTATCCGCATTCAACCCGCACTGATGGAGCAGTTTGAGCGGGAAGCGGAGGCTCGTGGGCTGAACCCGAGCGAAGCCAGCAGAGAGTTGATTTCAGCGTGGCTACGCCAGCCCGACCAGTTGCCTATCGGCATCCCTGTCGGCAAATAACTGACACCAGAAATATCCAGTTTCAACTCAACAAAGGAGGGCGTATCGCCTACATAACACGAAAGGAAAATATGGCATTTAATCCAAAATCAGACGGTGCTCGACCCACCGCATCAAACCAATCAACACGGTCGAAAACCTCCCCCGCCAATCAGGGGAAAAAACCCACACTCGATAAGATTTTCGCAGACCAAATCTTATCTGCTCCCAATCGGCATTTCACAACCCAATGGGCGATGAAAGCTGTTAATACCGCAGATGCAGGTTGTATCTATCGCTGGGGCGAACACTGCTGGGAGTATGTCCACCCCGAGGAGGGCAAGGCTATCGTTTCGCAATGGCTGGACACCTACCATCCCGACAAAGCCAGCTCCAATACGGCAAGTGCCCTATTGAACTTTGCTTCCGACCGCCTACGCCTGAACCGCCCCTTGCCAGAATGCTCAAACCTCCCTGTCATTCCCACTCTGGGCGGGTATCTCACCATTCAGCCAGACGGGAGCATTCAAGTTGTCCCGCCTGCACCAGATTACGGAGTGGATTATGTCATCAAGGCGACACTGAGCCACTCGACCGACGCAGGACGATATGAGCCGAGTGCAGTCCCACCCCAAAGCCTGTTCGGACAGTTCCTGAATGCTTCGCTTCCCGATATGTCCATTCGGGCAGTGGTGCAGGAGTTGTGCGGGCAAACCTTGCTGGGTGAGAACTACGGCGTGGCAGGCTGGTTCGTTGGAAAGGGTGCGAACGGCAAGGGGGTTCTAATGGAAGTCATCGAAGCCATCCACCGACAGGCTTGCCGATTGAGGCTGGACAAGTTGTCCGAGAAGTTTGCCCTTGAACCCCTGATTGGAGCATCGCTTGTGCTCGTGGATGAAGTTGCGAACACGAAGTTCGACGAGGAGATATTCAAATCGTTGACCACAGGAAACGGGGTGGACATTGACCGAAAATACGACAAGCCCATTCGGTCTTATCGCTCCCGTGCCAAATGGCTTATCTCATCGAACAATGTCCCGCACATCGCCGACCGTTCGGACGGGGTATGGCGACGGATTATCTTTGTGCCGTGGAAAGTTCAAATAGCCGAGGCAGACCGCATCCCCGACCTCGACAAGAAAATCATCGCCCACGAACTGCACATCGTGCTCGACTGGATGCTGGCAGGTGCAATCCGCATTGTCCAACGAGGGCGAATGCTGACCGAGGCAGAGTTGCCCACTGTCATTCGCTCACAGAAGCAAACGATGCGAATCGAAAGCGACTCGGTGCTGGCTTGGATTGACGATGAAGGAATCCACCACACCCCCAATATCTGGACAGCAAACGACGAAATCTACCAAGCCTATTTCGACTGGTGCACCAGTGCTCAACGCAAACCCCTTGGCGTGGAAATGTTTTGGAAGAGCCTACGCAACCGCTTCGAGTTCGAGACTGAACAAAGGCGGGCAAAAATCAACGGTAAACCTAGCCGTAAACGCTATTCGACGATTTCCCTGAAACCGCAGGCAAGCGTTTCGACGGCTCCCCCGTCCACCCGCCAGATTCCGTTGATTGAGTGCGAGTTATGGGACGACTTGCCGTTTTGATTTGCTCGAAGTGGGCAGGTAGAAAATATCCGCCGATTGATAGACAATCCGGCGGTCAATAAAAATGAAAGGGTCGAATGCCCATCCTGCACTGGCTCACCCGTGAAACAGACTTGCAAACTTCGCTGTCGGTTCCCTATCGCCTACTGGAACCCGTAGCGGAGTTGTCGGCAGGCGAGCCTTCGGAAAATATGCTGATACAGGGCGACAATCTGGAAGCCCTGAAAGCCTTGTTGCCGTTCTATGCGGGCAAGGTAAAGTGCATCTATATCGACCCCCCGTATAACACCCGCAGTGCGTTTGAGCATTACGACGACAATCTGGAACACACGAAATGGCTGGAACTGATTTACCCACGGCTGGAACTGCTACGGGACTTGCTTGCCGAGGATGGCAGTATCTGGGTGTCCATAGATGATAACGAGGCACATTACCTGAAAGTGGTAATGGATGAAATATTTGGGCGGAGCAGTTTTATTGCCAGTAATGTTTGGCAAAAAAGATACTCCCGAGAAAATCGGGAAGCCATAGGCGATGTGCACGAATATATTTTCGTCTATGCGAAATCTCCTGAAACATTCAAAAAAATGAGAAACCTTGTTCCCCTAACCGAGGCGCAAGCGAAAATCTACAAAAACCCAAATCAAGACCCGCTGGGTAGGTGGCGAGCAATACCAATGACCGCCCAAGGCTGGCGTCCCAATCAAATGTATGAGGTGATTACACCCACAGGGATTGTTCACCGTCCGCCAGAAGGTAGATGTTGGAGTATGGTGGAAAGCGAATACAAGAAACTACTCGCCTCTGGGCGTGTGTATTTTGGTAAGGATGGCAACGCACAGCCAAGTATTATTCGCTATCTATCCGAGGTGGATGGCTTCGTCCCTTGGACTTGGTGGTCGTTTGATGAGGTAGGTCATACCGACGAAGCCAAGAAGGAAATCCTCGCGTTATTTTCTGGTGGTGAGCTTTTTGGCACCCCCAAGCCGGAAAGATTACTCAATAGGATTCTTCATATAGCCACCAATACCGGCGACCTCGTGCTTGATAGCTTCCTTGGATCTGGCACGACCTCTGCCGTAGCCCACAAAATGGGGCGACGGTATATCGGCATCGAGATGGGCGAGCATTGCATCACCCATTGTGCTCCTCGCTTGAAAAAGGTTGTTGAAGGCGAGCAAGGCGGTATCTCCGAAGCGGTGAACTGGCAGGGCGGAGGCGGTTTCCGCTTCTATCGGCTGGGAGCCCCCGTGTTCGACGAGCACGGCAAAATCAATCCGGCAATCCGCTTTGCACACCTTGCCAGCCATATCTGGTTTTCCGAAACCAGAACGGCATTGGACAAACCAGCAAAAAGCCCCTTGCTGGGCATATTCAACGGGGTGGCTTATTACCTGCTGTATAACGGCATTCTCGGCGATAAACGACCCGATGGCGGTAATGTGCTGACCAATCCCGTGTTGCGACATTTACCCCCGTTTGACGGACCCAAAGTGATTTATGGCGAGAGTTCCCGCCTTGGCACTGAACGACTGAAAACCGAAGGCATCACCTTCAAGCAAACCCCTTACGACATCAAGGCTCGGTAATGGCACTCACTCTCAAATCGTTCCAGCAAAAATCACTGGATGTCCTGAAAGCCTGTCTCGAAGATGCAAGGTTTATCGGCATCGCTGGGGCGTATGCCAAACACGCAAAAAGCCTCGATGGGCGTATCCCGCAATATCACTCCGTCGAAGGCTTCGAGGAAGTGCCCTATCTCTGTTTGCGACTGCCTACGGGGGGCGGTAAAACGCTGTTGTCCTCGCACGCCATTCGGATTGCGGGCAATGCGTGGTTAGAGCAGGATTTTCCGCTGGTGTTATGGCTGGTGCCGACCAACACCATTCGGGTGCAGACCTTGGAGGCATTGAGCACCCCATCCCACCCTTACCGCCAAGCCATCGACGATGCCTACAACGGGCGAGTGCGTGTGTTCGACATTGGGGATGTAGCGAACATTCGCCCCAAGGATATTCAGGACAGCGTGTGTGTCGTTGTCGGAACGCTGGCAACCCTGCGGGTGAACGACACAGACGGACGCAAGATTTACGCCCACAACGAAAACTTTGAGCCCCATTTCTCCCGAGTGCCCAGCACGGTGCAAGGCTTGGAGCGGATTGAGGATGGAGCGGATGCGGGCAAAATCAAGTATTCGTTCGCCAACCTGCTGTGTCTGCATCGCCCGCTGGTGTTGATGGACGAAGCCCACAATGCCCGAACCAAACTGACCTTTGAGGTATTGAAGCGGGTTTCTCCCGCCTGCATTGTCGAGTTCACTGCAACCCCTGACACCACACGGCAAACGGGTAGCAATGTGCTGTATCGGGTTTCCGCTTCGGAACTCAAAGCCGAGGAAATGGTGAAGTTGCCCATCGTCCTGACCGAGCATAAAACTTGGCAGGAGGCGGTGAACGGTGCAATCCTGACCCGCAAGAAACTCGCCGAACTGGCGACCAATGACCCAGACCGTATCCGCCCGCTGGTGCTGATACAGGCAGAAAGCAAAGACAGACCCGCCAATATCGAAGTGCTGAAACAGCACCTCATCGACAACGAAAAAATCCCCGCCGAGAGCATCGCCATTGCCACTGGCACTCAACGGGAACTGGACGGCATCAACCTGTTTGCCCCCGACTGTAAGATTGAAGTCATCCTGACCGTGGAGGCATTGAAGGAAGGCTGGGATTGCTCGTTTGCCTATGTATTCTGCTCTGTCGCCAATATCCATTCGAGCAAGGATGTTGAACAGTTGCTGGGGCGGGTGTTGCGTATGCCCTTTGCCAAAAAGCGGAAGCAGGCAGAACTCAATCGTGCCTATGCCCACCTCGCCAGCCCGACGTTTGCGGATGTCGCCAACAGCCTGATGGACAACCTCGTATCAATGGGCTTCGAGCAGGAAGAAGCCAGCCAGTATATCGAGCAACAACAGAAGGATTGGGTGGGGATGGATGGATTGCCTCTCTTCCCCACGGCTCAACCCTTGAAACTGGTGATGGAGCAGGCACCGGACTTGTCGCACCTGAATGAGCAGGAACGGCAGGCTATTACTGTTGAGGAGGTTGCCCCCAACCGTGTCGAGGTTGTGGTGTCGGGGCAAGTGAGCGAAACCCTGCAAAACAAAATCGTCCAAGGCGTTGCCGAGCCTTTCCGGCTGGAAGCAAAGCAACAGTTGGTAGCCCACAGGGAATATCAGGAGCAGGCAAAATCTCCCTCCCAACGAGGCGACACCTTCACGGTTCCCCGCTTGTGCCTGTGGTTGCAGGATGAACTGGAACTAGCGGAGAAGGAACTGTTCCTCGACGTGAACGGATGGAACCTGCTGGACTTCCCCGCCGAGTTGCCGGAGTTTCGCTTTGACGAAACGGCTCACTCGTTCCTGATTGACTTGGAAGGCGACCAGTTGCGGTATGAAATCGTGCGGGATAGCCAGCAAATGGACTTGACCCATATCCCGACGCAATGGACGGAAAGTGATTTTGTCCGGTGGCTGGATAAGGAAGTTCGCCAACCCGACATTCGCCAAGAGGTGCTCATCGAGTATATAAGACGAGTAATCGCCAAACTGCTCGAAAATAAACGGTATGAACTTTCCACTCTTGCCCGTGCCAAGTTCATTCTGGTGAAGGTGTTGCTGGAAAAAATCCGCACCTATCGCCAGCAAGCCTACCAGCGGGGTTATCAGGAAACCTTGTTTGGAGCATCGGCACGGGTGGAAACCAGTTTCCAGTATGGGTTCAGTTATGACCCCGCCGTGTATCCTGCCCACTGGCTCTACAAGGGAGCCTATCGCTTCACCAAGCATTTTTATCCCGCAGTCGGGGAAATGGACAGCAAGGGCGAAGAGTTCGAGTGTGCAATGGCAATCGACCGACTACCCCAAGTGAAGTTTTGGGTCAGGAACCTTGCGGGCAACTCTCGTTTTTCATTCTGGTTGCCGACCGCCAGCGACAACTTCTATCCCGACTTTATAGCCCTGCTGGAAGATGGGAGGCTGGCTGTCATCGAATACAAGGGCAAGCACCTGATGACTGCCGACGACACCAAGGAGAAGAAGCAAATCGGCGAACTCTGGCAGTCCAAGAGCGACGGCAAGGGACTGTTCCTGATGGCTGAAAAAACTGACAGCCACGGACGAGGGGTCTATCAGCAGTTGGAAGCCCTTGTCGCCTGATTACTGCTTGACCGTTTCGCTCTGCACCGCCGTCTGGGTGTAGCCTTGGGCAGAGGCACTTTCCTTGATTGTCTGTCTCTGCGATTGGAGTAATCCGCTTCCCGTTTTTTCCCAGCGTGCCAGCGTGGCGGGGTCTTTGATTGTCATTATTTGAAGCAACGCCCCCAATAGCACCTCATCGGACAGGGTGCGGTTTTGCTTTTGCTCTGCCAACTCGACCAGTCCACCCCATCTGTATTTTTTGCGGTTGAGTTCTTTCCGCTGTATCTCCCGCTCACGGGCAGAAATCTCCTTCCCCTGTTGATTGAGTTCCGCCAGTTGTCGTTCCAACTTCTGCCGTTTTTGCTCGATTACTTCGAGCCGTTTTGCATACGAATATCCCATTTTCCTCTCCTCATCAAATTCGACCTTCTATCCATATAAATCAAATAAATCAATCGTCAAGCCTTGACTGATGAGCGGTGTCCGGTATTGATAAAGGTGAAACCAAAGGGATAGACGCACTTATGCATTTCCACGGAAATGCGTTGCGTTGGGGGATACCCCCAAGCCCCAAAAACAAAAAAGAGAGGAGCCCAAATGGCGATTTATCACCTCCATATTGATTCCTACCGCCGAAGCCGTGGACGCACAGCAATCGGCGGGATGGCTTACCGTCGGGCGGTCAAAGCCAGTTGCTCCCGCACGGGCAAGCAATACAACTTTCGTGGGAAAGATGAAGTTGTGTTGTCGGGTTTCGTGAACGCCGAGGGCGACGAAACCGACTACTCGCACCTCGACAATCTCGTTCGGCTCTATCAATCAATCGAGCAAAACGAGACACATTGCCGAGCCACCGTGGGCAGGGAAATCGAAGTTGCCTTGCCAGTCGAGTTGTCCCTGTCTCAACAGCAGGAACTCATCCTGAGTTTTATCGGCGAGGTGCGACAGGCTTTCGGAGCCGAACGCTCATTCTTCGATTTTTCAATCCACGCCAAAGCGGGCAACCCCCACGCTCATATCTGTATGTCCGAAAGAGAACTGGTTGCCCCTTTCACATTCAGCCCATCCAAGAGGCGAGACTGGGACGGGCAGGATTTCATCAAACAATGTCGGCAAATCTGGGAACAGCAAACCAATCTGGCACTGGAAAACAACGGTATCAATCAGCGTGTCGATAGTCGCTCACACGCTGAACGGGGCTTGGCAACTTTGCCGAGCCTGCACACGGGAAGAGCGACTTATTTCAACAGTGAGGTGAAAACTATGAACGAGCAAATCAAGCGAACAAACGAAGCAATCAAGAAAAAACGAGGGGCAACTCCCACCATTCCAGAAGTGCCAAAAGTGCCAGCCCCATCCGCAAAGAAACTGGCACCGCCACAGTTCGACGAGGATGCGGAGTGGACTATCCAGACCGAGGATGACCCAGCGGAGCAAGCCCTACGCCAGTTGCTGAAAAACAAATACAACCACAGTTTCGGCTTCTCCAAATACATCGCACGGGTCGAGTTGAAGGGCGAATATGCCGTCCTTCATTTCAAAGACCATTCCAGCCTGACCGATTTCGGCGACCGCATCGTTGCCAACGGCAGGAATGCAGAACTGTCGGCATATCGGATGATTGAAATGGCGAAAGCCAAGCACTGGCATTCAGTGTCATTCACAGGCAACGAGGATTTTTTGCGTTGTGCGTTTGAGCGAGCCATCAACGAGGGGATGGAGATTGTGCCGAAGGACGAAGCCCAAGAGGTGCTGTTGGCTGAAATCCGAAGAGGCAGAGGGAGTGTGGAATCGGATATGTCCGACACCACGATGATCGTTTCCATCGGCTCATCGCTTCAAGAGCGTATCCTGAAACGCAACATCCAATCGAAACCTACCAACACCCCAGATGCCCCCCAGAAGCCACGGCGAAGGCGAAAATCAGGTTCGTAAGGATACCGCTAGGGCGGTAGGTATTGTCGCCCCGTGAGGGGCTGTAAAACCGCCTGAATGGTTTGCTGGCTGGCAACCGTATTGCGGGCAATCGCCTTTCGTTTGCCGGTTTGCTCCTGCTATCACCTGCGTTCAATCAACCTCCCAAAATCGTCCCTCCATACAAGCCATCCGAAGGCTACGAGCAGAAACCGTGGCAGGGCTCGCTACGCTCACGCTGACCGCACCACTTTCCACTCTACGGGCTTTCCTGTCAGTCCTTGATTTTGTCAGTTCGCTTTGCGACGCAGGCTCCAAAAAGCATATTCAAACCGACAAACGAAAGGAAAAGTCATGATTGCTCACAACGCCCCCCAGCAAACCATTCAGGCATTCAACCCCGACGCTCACCAAAAAGCATATCCAGAGTTCTACGCACAACCTTACAACCCCGATGCCAAAGGCTTTTACTTCACCACAGCCGAGGAGTTTGAAACCCTGTCCAGCCGTTGCGTCGATGCTTTCGGCTTGCCGGTAGAGGAGTTTGAAATCCAGTTCATTGACGGCACGAGCGAAGAAGCAGACCTGTTCCGTGCTTGCGGTGTGAACCAACTCAACTTGGGCGATTTTATGGCACTGCTGGAAGATGCACAGAATCACGAGCTCCCAGCCCTTTTCTATTTGTGCGACTTGGGCTACACGATGGAGCAGGCGATTTATCGGGCGGGTGATGCCTCAATCTATCACGGCAATCTTACTGATGCTTCGGAAGACCTTTTCGACGAATGCTACCTGCACCAAATCCCCGAGCACCTTCACGCTTATATCGACTACGACCGTTTTGCGAATGACTGCCGACTTTCCGGCGATATGGTGGAGTTCGAGTTTGGTGGCGAAACCTACACCATCACGAACGCATCGGGGCTATAAAGGGTAGGGGGCTTAAAGTCCCTTTCCAGCTCCAACCCGCCCCGGCTTTGGGAACTCGCCCAACTCCGTAGTTATTTTTTGGGCTAACTCTTCTGCATTCAGTCTGCCAATCTCTTTCTCCACTGCCGACCAGAATGCGAGCAAATCGGGGAGATGGTTTTTCGGCTTGCGACCCCGCTTAATGCCTTCAACAGGTTTGGGCGGGGTGTAGGCGATGTTAGTATCAAGATACCGTGCCAACTCGATTATTGACACTTTCTTGTCGGCTGTAATCTTGCACGGAAAGCGTCCTTGGCTGATTTCGTTATAGACGGTTTGCTTGGCTTTTTGCAGGACTTTTGCGACTTGCTCAATCGTGAGAACGAGCACATCGGGAAACAGGTCTTTCAGCAAAGGCAAATGCTCAGACACGACAAAAACCTTTGGAAAAATTTTGGAAAATTTTTGGAAAAAACGGGGTAAATCGGGGTAAAATTCGGTAAATCCAAGTAGAATCTAGTAAGCGATAAATCATTGAGAATCAACGACTTTCTAGCGTTTCCAGGGGTTTATCGTTTTTGGGAAATCGGAGTGTGAAGGCAGTGCTCTACCGCTGAGCTAACCGCCCAATATTTGATTTCTCAACTGCGGCGCGCATTATACTTTTCTCCCGCCAATTGTCCATCCGCAGTGCGATGATTTATTCCGCAATCGCAACCTTGTTGCGCCCGGCATGTTTGGCTTCATAGAGCGCAGCATCGGCCCGCTGCAGGAGCTGATCCACTTCCGCCGCTTGCCCTGCGGGTAGATGCGCGAGGCCGATGGATACGGTGTAGCGCAATACGGTTTCACCATCCGGAAGGTGCAGCTCCGATTCCTCGATCCGCTTGCGCAGACGCTCGGCGATTTCACGCGCCCGTTCGAAACTCGTATCCGGCAACATCACGGCAAATTCTTCGCCCCCAAGACGCCCGACCAGGTCGGTCTGGCGCACCACGTCACGGCAGGTTTCGGCAAACTTCTGCAGCGCCAAATCGCCCATCTTGTGACCGTGCGTATCGTTGATGTGCTTGAAAAAATCGATGTCTATGCCGAGCACTGCCAGGGGCTTCTCATAGCGCCGCGCCCGTTCCAGTTCACGCTCGGCCAGGTCCATGAAATAGCGCCGGTTGCACAAGCCGGTGAGATGGTCGAAATTTGCCTGCTGGCGAATTTTTTCGATCATGGCCTTGCGCTCGGAAACATCCCACATCACCGCAAGCGTGAGTTCCCGGCCATCAATCGGCACGCGACTCAGCATCACCTCGGCATCAAAAGTTTCGCGGGTATCGAGCCGCTGGCTCTGCCACTCGAAACGCACACTGCCCGTATGCGAACGTTCAAGCCATTGATTTGCAAGCACTTGCGACTGGGTGCCGCAAGGCTGGAATGGCGGGGACAAGTCTTCAATTTTCAACTGGCAGAATTCCTCCCGGGAAGCCGCAGCAAACATCTCCACCGCCGATTGATTGCAATCGATGAAGTGATCGCCATCGAGAATCATGATGGCCTCGCTCGTTGATTCGAACAGGGCGCGGAATTTGCGCTCCGAGCGTTCCAGCGCTTGCTGGCTCTGCACCCGATCGGTGACATCCACAATCACCCAGAGCGACTGCCCCTCGGCAGGCAAACGGCTACCACTCAGATTCACCCAGATGGACAGGCCATCCTTGCGCCGGAATTCAAAATCCCGGTTAAGCGCCGACAAATCGCCGTGTGTGCGGTAGGCCGCGCCCACGGCAATGAAATCCTCTTCGTATGCGTAAAACACGCGCGTCGTCTTGCCCAGAAGCTCCTGCATATTTGCATAGCCCATCATGCGCACGAATTTGGCATTGCACCAGGTGACGGTTCTTTCCTGCAAGGTCACCAGCCCGACGGACTGGCTTTCCAACATGCTCGAGCGGTCATCCAGCAAGTGGTTCAACCGATGGTTGGTTTGCTCCAGCGCTTGCGTTCGCTCCCGGACTTGACGTTCCAGAGATTCATAGATGCTCTGGATGGATCTCGACATTTCATTGAATGCTTGGGTCGCCTGGGCAATTTCGTCATTGCCCACAACCGGCAACTGCAAACCTCGGCGACCGGCGCTGATTTGCTGCGCACCGTCGGTAAAGCGGCGAACCTGCCGGGTCAGATACGTCCCGAGCGCCAGCGAAAACAGCCCCACCAGCAGCATTTCAAAGACCGCAATTCCTCCCCCCCAGCGTTGGGCGGAATGATAACTCTTGTTAATTTCACTGACGTCATAGCCGATCTGAACCGTACCGAAATTCACCCCCTCTGCAAGCACCGGAAAAGTGGAGCGATAAATCCCATCCGGAACATCATGCAGGTCGACGGAAGGACTGAATGATTCATGCAATAAATCAGGCTTTCCACCCTCAGCCAGTACCCGGTTTTGTATGTCCAGGATGCGCACAAAACTGATCGCCTGATTTTTGCAAAGCAAATCCACAGCCGCATTCAGCTCGGCCAGGTCATAGGCCACAACCTCATGGCGGATCAGCGAAGTAAAGACGCTGCTGATCATCGACACCTGGTGGTCAAACTGGCGATCGCTGGATTGTTGCTGGAAATGAAGAGCGCTGAAGATCAGGAGGCTCAGCAGAATTGCCTCGATCAGGGCAATACCGACAATCGCCTTGACCCGGAAAGACCACACCATATCAATCCGGCTCCACCCTGATTTGCGCATCCTGGGGCCGGATGCCCAGGCGACGGACATCATCCCAGTTGGCATCCTTGACGTCCGTCTCAAAGCCGTTGAAGCCGATCGCTTTCAGGCGTTCCAATCCTTCAGGATCGCGGCTCATCGCTGCCATGGCCTCGGATGACCGAAGGCGGCGTGCCGGGACGGTAGGCAATGGCATGGGTGGTATAAGGCTGGCTTTGCCACAGAATGCGTAAATTGTCGCGATATTGCGGGTCCAGCAACCCGAACGTGCGCGGCACACCTCCACCGGCCGGGAAAAATCCCTTCGCCACGTTCATGTAAACCGAATTGTGGGAATGCACAAATTTTGGTGTGAACTGCACTCCGCTGCGGCGCAATTCGGCTTGCACCAGCAAGCTGGCAGCAAACGCTGCGGGAGCGGGGAAAACTACCGTGGCATTGTTCAAGTCCTGCAGTGCCTTGACGGGACTGTCCTTGGGCACGACCAGAATACCCGTGATGGTTTCACCCTGGGCACGCGCCAGCGCATGGTAGCCAGGCGACTGGTTGTAGACCGTGAAGTGATACGGATTCATGTAGGCGAAATCGTAAGCGCCGGCAGCGACCTGCTGCTCGAAGGCGGCAATATCTGCGCCTGTGGCAAACGCCAGCTTGACGCCAGCGCGCGCCGACAGCCATTGCAGCACAGGTTCCCAGGTTTTAATGAGCGTCGCGCTGGATTGCTGGGGCACGATGCCAAACGTGTACACACGCTCGGCAAGTGCTGACGCAGACAATGCCAGCAAACAAAGCGCCACGAAAAAATCACGCAATTTATTCATAAACCCCTCACAAAAACAGAGCCTTATTGTATTTGATACATTTTTTTCTTGTCATCCCCCCAAAATAACTAGGCCAAAAGGCCTAGTTATTACCGGATCAACGACCCAGCAACGCAATTCCTGAACGCTTGAGCGCCTCCAGCAAATAAGTCAGCGCCGCCGCAAAATCGAACTTCTGGACGGCTTTTTCAATCTGCGCAACGCCCTCCCCCAGTCCCGCCTGCAGCAGCTGGCGATGATCCTCAAAATTCTGCACCGCCGCAAAATCATCCTGCATCAGCTGAGCAACCAGCACGCGGCACACCTCTGCCAATTCCCCGGTATCGGCAACGGCGGGAGGCGCCGTTACCACCGATGAAGGCACGGGCAAATGCGCCTTGATGGCCTGCACCAGCGTTTCCAGCGCTGCGGCGGTCTGTGCCAGCTGCTGCGAGAGCGCCGGATTCGCCAGTGCGTTCTCCAATCGCAACGTGTTTTCAAGTTGTTCAGCCAAGTCACGCACATGGTGGGCGCCAATCTGGGCAGACACGCCCTTGAGCGTATGTGCCAGACGATGCGCCAGCGTTAGATCCTTGGCGTCCAGTGCAGCCGAAATCTTTTGACGGAAATCTTCCTGGGTTGCGACAAATTTGCCAAGCAGGGAAATGTATAAAGGTTCGCGGCGCAGTGAGAGACGCAAACCGGCGGCGACATCCAGCCCTTCAATGCCGGACAGTTGTGCGACAACCTGCGGGGCCGCTTCCAATGGTCTCGGCTCCGCCGTGGCGGCGGAAAAATCACGGCGTTTGATCCAGTGCAGCAATCGCGCCAATAAATCATCCGGGTCGATCGGCTTGCCAATATGGTCATTCATCCCGGCCTGTAAACACTGTTGACGGTCGGCCTCCATCACGTTGGCCGTCATGGCGATAATGGGCAATTGGGTGAATGCGGGCATGGCTCGAATTTGCCGGGTGGCTTCCAGTCCGTCCATGACGGGCATGTGCATGTCCATCAGCACGGCATCGTAATGAACTCCCGAACGAACTTTTTCGACAGCAATTGCGCCATTATCGGCAACATCAATCACCAACCCCGCATCGCGTAACAATTCCGTGGCGACTTCCTGATTCAGGATATTGTCTTCCACCAGCAAGATATGAGCGCCGGCGAGCACGGAAGGATTGATATCCGAGGCCTGCGCAGTCGCAACCACCGTTTTCGGGAGTGCATTCTTCTCGCCACCCAAGGCATGCATGGCCGAATTAAACAGGTGCGAAGGCGTCACCGGCTTGATCAGAATATCTTCGATTCCGACGCGGCTCGCCGATTTAACCAGTTCGTCCCGTCCATAAGCGGTCACCATGACCAATTGTGGCGGATGCTTGAGCGACAGGGCGCGAATTTCCCTGGCCGTGGCAATACCATCCTTATCCGGCATCTGCCAATCGAGAAACACGATTTCGTAGGGACGTCCTTGTTGTTCGGCAACCGCAATCGCGGCAATGGCTTCTGCCCCGGATGCCGCCACGTCAGCGGCAAATGTCATTCCTTGCAGCATTTCGCGTATCACATCGCGTGCATTGTCGTTGTCGTCGACGACCAGCATGCGACGCCCGCGCAAATCCGGTTCCGGCGTCAGCGTGTGTGCCGTCGCAGCGCCCCGGCCCAGTTTGGCGGTAAACCAGAACGTTGAGCCCTCGCCCGGCTGACTTTCACAACCGACTTCACCGCCCATCAATTCGGCCAGCCTGCGGGAGATGGCCAAGCCGAGCCCCGTGCCGCCGTAACGCCGGGTCGTGGAGGTATCCGCCTGCTGGAATGGCTGGAACAATTCGATGCGCTGTTCTTCCGAAATGCCGATGCCGGTATCGCGCACCGCAAAACGCAAAGTAACCGAGTTTCCATCGGAGTGAAGTACGCCGATGCGAATTTCGATTTCACCCTTTTCCGTAAACTTGATGGCATTGCTGGCGAAATTGATCAGGATCTGCCCGAGCCGCAGCGGATCACCCAGCAGATTTGGCGGCACCTCATCAGCAATATTGACCGTAAGCTCCAGGCCTTTTTCCGAAGCTCGCTCGGCAACCAGGCCAATCACATCGTCCAGCATGCGATCGCGCTCGAATGCGATGCGCTCAACCTTGAGCTTGCCTGCCTCGATTTTGGAAAGGTCCAGTATGTCGTTGATGATGCCCAGCAAGTGCTGGCTGGAGAACTGGGTTTTTTTGAGATATTCCCGCTGCCGCTCGTTCAAACTGGTTTTGCCCAGCAGATGCAACATGCCCATGATGGCATTCATCGGGGTACGGATTTCATGGCTCATATTGGCCAGGAAATCAGACTTGATGCGGGCAGCCTGTTCGGCCAGTTTTTTGGCTTTATTCAGTGCCGATTCATCGGCCTTGCGTTGCGTAATGTTGGTTGCCAACCCCTCCACGCCCAAGGGATTACCGTCGGCGTCCCAGATTGCATGCGAAGCAACAGCAACCGTGCGTTCCTCACCACTCGGGTGAATAAAGCGCATTTCCAGGCGCTGCTCTCCAATTTCCCGCCGCAGCAGTCGTTGGGTATCGGCCATAGCGGCTTCCCGGTCTTCCTTGACCCAGTTAACGATCATCCAGGACTGCCCCAGAATCGCTTCCCGCGCAATACCGAACACCGCTTCGCAGCCTCGGCTGACATAGGTCAACGTGGTGTCGGTGTCGTAGCTAAAGACGACGAACTCTTTGCCGATATCCTCCACCAGCCGCTCGAACTTCTTCTGACTGGCATGCAGCGCATCCGCCGCGGCACGTCTTGAGCTGACGTCTTCAATAATATCAACGATACCCTTAGAACGATCCGCAGGATCAACCGCCTGCGCGGTCATTCTCGCCCAGAACACACTGCCGTCCTTGCGCATCATTTGCAACTCGCGGTCAAAGACCTCTCCCTGCCAGATGTGCTCGTACGTGCCCTGGCTGGAGGCATCCCACGCCTCCGAATCCTGATACCAGATGCGCGTCGGACGACCAATCTGTTCGCCCTCTTCATACCCCAGCATTTCATCAAGACGCCGGTTGCAATGCTGGATAATGCGATCCTTGATCAGCACGATCCCGACACTGGCAGAATCAAAGATGGCTTCCTGTTCCTTGTTGGCCTGCTGCAGCTGTTGCTGCTGGATATCAAGCGCCTGACTGGTTTGAACATAGGCATCCAGCCCCTCCGTGAGGCGGGCAATCTCGTAGTCATCTGACGGCCGCGAGAACTTCATGTCCCTGCGCCCGGATAGCAGCGCCTGAGTCTGTGCGGAGATGCGCACCAGCGGGGAAATGATTTTCCGCTGATAGAACAGCAACAAAACCACCAGTACCACGGCAACATTGAGACTCGCCGCCAGCAGCGCTGCCTCCTTCATCGTCTCTGCACGCGCCGCAAGCGCCGCATTTGTTTTTCCCTGACGCTCGTTCATCAGTTCGAGCGCGGCGTGTATGGATTCCAGAATGCGTGACTTGTAGGCGTAATACTCATCGCCAAAAGCAATGGCGACAGCTTCCCGGAGTTTGCCTTGCGCCCCCACCGCAAAAATATGCTCTTCAACCTTGAGCAACGCGTCAGATTCGCGCTTGGCATTGGCAATGAAGGCCATTTCTGCCGGGCTTAGCCCCAATTGGTTCAAACGTTCAACCGCACGGTCCCGTGATCGGGAGATGTATAGCTCATTGTCAAACGCCGTCCGGTAACGATCGTCACCCGTCGCGGCAAAGGCCCGAACCGAGTTGGTCAGTTCATCGCTGCCTGCCTGCAGCATTTCTGCCGCAAGCGTTGCCTCATGGTGTAATTCCAGCGCCTCAACACTGTGCTGATGCGCATAGTCGGAATACAGAATCGTCCCCACACTGATGGCAGAAAAAACTGCCACCAGAAAGATGGCCAGACGGTTGGTCGTTTTGATTTTCATCTGCTCCCTCCCTGAATTTCGCCGGCGAACTTCAAAATTCACAGACTGATGTCAGAAACTCGTTCGGGACTGGCTTTCATCACCGAAGCGGCTGGTGATGTCGACAAATTGATCACGTGTTGCCAGATAGGCATCCACAACATCCGGATCAAAATGTTTCCCCCGCTCATCGGCCAAATACGCTGAGACATTTTCTATGGCCATGGCATCCTTATAAACCCGACGACTCATCAGGGCGTCAAACACGTCCGCGACCGCCATCAGGCGCGCAGAAGCCGGAATATCATCTCCGGCCAACCCGGCGGGATAACCGGTGCCATCCCACTTCTCGTGATGCGCCCGGCAAATTTCCTGGGCCACCCGCAAAAACTCGAAGGCGCCGGACATTTGTCCGGCCACCTCAGGCTCTAGCGCTGAAAGCGCATTATTGATGGCGCTCCCAATGGCATTGGCGCCCAGCACCGGATGTGACTTCATCACTTCAAACTCTTGCGCTGTCAGTTTGCCGGGTTTTTGCAGGATCGCGTCCGGAATTCCCACCTTGCCAATGTCATGCAAGGGGGCCGCCTTGACGATCATTTCCAGCTTGTTGCCCGCCAGTGCATCCTTGAAGCGCGGATGATTCTTGAGCCTGTTCGCGAGAATTTCTATCGTGCGCTGAGTGCGCAAAATGTGCAGCCCGGTTTCCAGATCGCGAATTTCCCCCAGTGCCGCGAGCGCGCGTATGGTCAAATCCTGCACCAGCTGATTTTCACGCATGCGTTTGGCAATCTCCTTTTCCAGCCAGACATTCTGGTTGGAAAGAATGTCGCGGGCGTTTTTCAGCTCAAGCTGGGTTTTTACACGCGCCAGCACAATATCCGGATTGAAAGGCTTGGTAATGTAATCGACCGCCCCCAAAGCCAGGCCACGCTGTTCATCAGTGCTGTCAGTCAACGCAGTGATGAAGATCACCGGAATATCGCGGGTGGCCTCATCCTGCTTGAGTTGACGGATGACTTCATAGCCGTCGATTTCGGGCATCATCACATCCAGCAGAATGATGTCCGGGTGCGATTCGGAACGCGCAATCGCCAGTGCGCGTTCACCGGAATTGGCGGCGCGCACACGGTAAAACGGCTGCAACAACTCCCCCAGCACGCTGAGATTCTGCGGAGTATCGTCAACGATAAGAACCGTGACCTGAGAATTGTCGTTCAACATGCGTGTACCTCTTTCAGACCAGATACGGACCGGCAGCGGCGATGCCAACCGTCAGCAATCCCAAAGCCAGATTGATGCCAACCCAGCGACGAATCTGCCCCAGCACGCCGCCGGCCACTTTCCAGTTTTCAGCCTGCACCTGCTGGCTGAGCGAGCGGTAGAGCACGAAATAGACATAGGCGTAAATCAACACCATCAGCGTACCCGACGCCAGCATCACATGGAGGTACAACGGCGCACCGCTGCCATACGAATGCAGCATGAACAAGCCGGTAAACAGGATGAGTCCGACCGCCGACCATACCCAGACAAAGAATCTCCGGAACACATTGCGCCACAGCCGCAGGCGCTCGGGAGGCGGCAGCTCGTCCACGGCGGCCGGCCGCAAAACAACATAGGCGAAAAACATGCCACCCACCCAGATCAGGGCGGAGAGCACATGCAGTGTTTTCAATAAGGCCATCATCAAAACTCTCAGAAAAAAGTGGCTTGTTCGGGAACTTGCAACAACGCGCTGACCGGCTTGAAACTCCGGCGATGCACCGTGCTGACGCCGTGTTTGCGTAATGCCGCGAGATGGGCCGCCGTCGGGTATCCCTTGTGCCGGGCAAAACCATAACACGGAAACTGCTCATCCAGCTGCATCATCCATGCATCGCGTGCGGTTTTTGCAAGGATCGAAGCCGCAGAAATGGCCGCCACCTTGCCATCGCCCTGCACGATGGCCTCACTCGGAATTCCGGTCTGCGGGCAATACAGGCCATCCACCTGGATCAGCTGTGGCTGCACGGACAAGGCCTCGACCGCCCGGCGCATGGCCAGCAGCGTGGCTTGCAAAATATTCAGCCGGTCAATTTCCTCAACATCCGCAAACGCCACCGCCCAGGCCAGAGCGCGTTCGCGAATCAGCGGCGCCAGTGCGTCGCGTTTTTTTTCGGAGAGTTTTTTGGAATCGTTCAGACCGGGAATGGGACGCGATACATCCAGAATCACTGCGGCTGCGCTCACCGGCCCCGCCAGCGGCCCCCGTCCGGCTTCATCAACACCGCACAACAAGCCTTGCGGCGTCATGTGCGCTCAAGAAACGGCAGGATGGCGGCCGCCGCTTTTTCCGCAGTATTTTGTTTGAGGCTGCGATGCAGCGTCAGGAAGGTCGCCTCCAGCGTGGCCACCGCCGTCTTGTCCTGCACCAGATTGAGCAAGGCCTGCGCGAGATTCTCCGGCGTCGCCTCTTCCTGCAGCAATTCCGGCACCACGAAACGCTCGCACAAAATATTGGGCAATCCGTAATAGGGCTGATAACTCTTGCGCTTCATCAGCGTCCACGAGAGCGCCGGCATACGGTAGGTAATCACCATGGGACGCTTGAGCAGTGCGCATTCCAGCGTGGCCGTGCCCGAGGCGACGATCACGCCATCGGCGGCAATCATTGCGTCCTGCGCGTGGCCAAACAGCAGGGTGAACGGCAATTCATCCGCGTCCGCCTCATAGCGCACCTGTTCAAAAATGGCACGGGTTTCGCGCGTTGCCAGCGGCACCAGAAAACGCGCCTCGGGCACGTGTTGCAGAATTTGTTTGGCCGTGTCGATCAGCAAACGGGCCAGCTGATTGACCTCGCTTTGCCGACTGCCCGGCAGCAACGCAAACACCGGTGCGTCCAGCGGAATGCGCATGGCCTCGCGCATGGACGCGCGGTTGGGTTGTTCGGGCAGCAAGTCCGCGAGCGGATGCCCCACATAGGTGACCGGCACGCCGGCAGCTTCATAAATTTTGGGTTCGTGCGGAAACAGCGCCAGCATATGGCTGACCGCGCGTTTGATTTTGTGGATGCGCTCGGCGCGCCAGGCCCAGATTGACGGGCTGACATAGTGCACGGTCGGAATACCTTTAGCCTTGAGCGCGGCTTCCAGATCGAGGTTGAAATCCGGTGCGTCGACAGCGATGAAGACATCCGGTTTGTTTTTCAGGAAGTAGTCGCGCAACTGGCGTCGTATGCCGACGATCTCGCGGTAATGCCGCAGGACCTCAACATAGCCGCGTACGGCCAGCTTTTCCATGGGAAACAGGACATCCATGCCAGCAGCCTGCATCTTCGGCCCGCCTATGCCGACAAAACGAATGTCCGGGCGGACTTTTTTCAGGGCGTTCATCAGATGACTGCCGAGCAGGTCGCCGGAGGCTTCGCCCGCGACCATGCCGATGACGGGAGCGGTTTGAGACACGTTAACTCCGGAAAATCAGCGCACGATACCGCGCGTGGAACTGGCCAGAAAATCGGCCAGAAGCTGCAATTCCGGATGGTCGGGCAATTGCGCAGCGATGGCAGCGCGCGCCTCATCGAGGCTCAATCCGGATTTGTACAGCGTCTTGTAGGCCCGCTTGATCGCCATGATGGCCGGGCTCGAAAAGCCGCGACGCTTGAGTCCTTCCGCATTGATGCCGTGCGGCGCCGAGGGGTTGCCCGAAACCAGCGTGTAAGGCGGCACGTCCTGCAACAGGATGGAGCCCATGCCACTGATGATATGCGCGCCGATGCGAACAAACTGGTGCACCACGGTAAAGCCACCGAGTATGGCGTAATCCTGCACATGGACATGCCCGGCAAGCTGGGCGTTATTGGCGAAAATGGTGTGGTTGCCCACCTGGCAGTCATGCGCGAGATGCACATAAGCCATGATCCAGTTGTGATTGCCTACCCGCGTGACGCCGGCGTCCTGCGCCGTACCCAGATTGAAGGTGCAGAATTCGCGGATGGTGTTGTGATCGCCGATTTCCAGCCGCGTGGGCTCGTCCGCGTATTTCTTGTCCTGCGGAATTTCGCCCAGCGAACAGAACTGGAAAATGCGGTTGTGCTGGCCAATGCGGGTATGGCCGTTGATGACGACATGCGGGCCGATGCGGGTGCCGGCGCCGATCTCGACGTGTTCACCGATGATCGAATAGGCGCCAACTTCGACATCCTCGGCCAGCCGGGCATTCGGGTGAACGATGGCGGCGGGGTGAATCATGGAGCTCACTTGCGCCACCGGCTCAGGCAACCGTTTTCACGGTACACATCAGCTCCGCTTCGGCAGCCAGTTGGCCATCCACTTCGGCGGTCGCGGAAAACTTGAAGACGCCACGCATGCTGCGGGTCAGCGCCACCTTGAAGATGAGCTGGTCGCCCGGCGTGACCGGACGCTTGAAGCGCGCGTTGTCGATGCCGGCAAAGTAATACACCGATTTTTCATCCGGCTTGCGCTCCATGGACTGGAACGACAGCAAGGCCGCCACCTGGGCCATGGCCTCGATGATCAGCACGCCCGGCATGACCGGATGATGCGGGTAATGTCCCGGGAAAAAAGGTTCGTTGATGGTCACGTTCTTGAGCGCGACAATGTCCTTGCCCGGCTCGAGCGCTAGCACCCGGTCCACCAGCAGGAACGGGTAACGGTGTGGCAGGCTTTCCAGAATGGCGTGGATATCCATGGTGTGACTCATCGTATTTCTCCCTCAGAACTTTCTTTTTTCAAAATTTCGATTTGTTTTTCCAGCGCCTTGAGGCGCTTGGACATATCGTCAAGATGGCGCAGATGCACGGCATTCCGGCGCCAGTCGTCATTCGGACTGAACGGGTAAATCCCGCTGTAGCTGCCCGCCTCGCGGATCGACTTGCCGACCAGTGTGAACGAGGAAATCTCGACGTGATCGGCAATTTGCAAATGCCCCAAAATCCCCGCACTGCCGCCAATCCGGCAATAGCGGCCGATGCTGGCGCTGCCCGCAATCCCTACACATCCCGCAATTGCGGTATGCGCGCCGATGCGCACGTTATGCGCAATCTGAATCTGGTTGTCCAGCTTCACGCCATCCTCAATCACCGTGTCATCCAGCGCACCGCGATCTATGGTGGTGTTCGCCCCGACTTCGACGTCGTTGCCGATGACCACCCGGCCCGTCTGCTGAATCTTGACCCAGCGTCCCGCGTCCATGGCGAAGCCGAAACCATCAGCGCCTATCACGGCGCCCGAATGCGCGATGAAGTCATTGCCAATGACACAGCGGTGATAAATCGTGACGTTGGGGTACAGGCGCGCCCGCGCACCAATGCTCGCCCCTTCTCCGATAACACAGCCTGCGCCAACCACAGCCCCTGCGCCAATGCGCGCCCGCGCACCGATCACCGCAGTTGCGGCGATGCTCGCCGAAGGATGAATCTCGGCATCCGCAGCTACGACCGCCGCCGGATGTATTCCCGGGGATGATTGCGGCAGCGGGTTCAGCAGCGTCGAAACCCGGGCGAAATAGGCATAGGGGTTGTCGGAAACAATGCGCGGCAGCGTGGTCGCCTCGGCATCCGCCTCGGCCAGAATGACCGCGCCGGCGGAGGTGCCGGCCAATTGCGCGCGATATTTGCTATTGGTGAGGAAGCTGATCTGGGATGGGCCTGCGTGTTCCAGCGTGGCAATGCCTTCGACACGCACACTCGCGTCCCCCAACACGCGACCGCCAAGTCGGGCCACAATCTCGCCAAGCTGCCAGGACACTGCCATCACGAAAGCTTATTTGGTTTCGGCTTTTTCAATCGCCAGGAATTTGATGACTTTCTCGGTGACGTCGATCTTCGGATTGCGATAGACCGCTTCCTGCAGGATCAGGTCATATTTTTCGCTTTCCGCGATGGACTGAATCGCCTTGTTGGCCAGCTCCAGCACGATGGCCAGTTCTTCGTTCTTGCGCAGGTTCAGATCCTCGCGAAACTCGCGCTGCATGCGCTGCAAATTGACGTTCAAGGCCGTCAACTCGCGCTCCTTGTTGCGATGGTCAACGTCCGGCATCTTGCCGCCATCCTTTTCCAGGGAGGACTGCAATTCCTTGGCCTGCTTCATCATCTTCTTGATTTCCTGATCGCGCCCGGAAAATTCTTTCTCGATGCGCTTCTCGGCCTTCAGTGCTGGCGCGGATTCGCGCAGGATGCGCTCGGTATCGACAACGCCGACCCTGAAGTCTGCAGCGTGGCTCAGACCCGCACAGAACAACACCAAAAACATTCCTGCCGTGAAAAACGATTTCATTCCTTACTCCTTCAAAATAATCGCCTAACTTTAGTCCCGCGATTAAAACATTGTTCCGAGACTAAACTGGAATTTTTGCAATTTATCGACCGCCTGCTTATTGAGCGGCACAGCATAACTGAATTTGATCGGTCCCACCGGCGACAACCAGGTCAGCGCCACACCAGTGGAATAACGCAAGCCGGCCGTACCGGGCTGGTCACCCGGCCCGTATACCGCACCACCATCGATGAAGCCGCTCAGTCGCACCGACTTTTCCTTGATCCCCGGGAAAGGCACCAGCAACTCGGCGCTGCCCACCACACGCCGATCTCCCCCTAGAGATGCGCCGGAAACATCTCGGGGGCCGAGTGAGTTGTCTTCAAAACCACGCACCGATCCCGTGCCGCCCGCATAGAAATTCTTGAAGAATGGCAGCTGGTTGCCACCATACCCCCCCGCCACACCGGCCTCCCCATTCAACATTAGAACTATGTCTTGGTTAACCGGGTAAAACCACTGATGTTGATAGTTGAGTTTGTAGTAGCGCATGTCAAGTATAGGCAGTGCCACCTCCATAAAGGCGCGCTGCACGGTACCTTCGGTCGTGTAAATAGCGCTATCGCGGCTATCCCGCCCCCAGCCTACAGTGCCCAACAGATTGCTGTTGGTCGCACCAAAAGTATTGACGTAATCGACAATCCGGGTGGGCGAGCTCGCCAACAAAACCAGCTGGGTACGCTCCACCGACAGGCCGTAATTGATCCTGTCATCCTCCCCGAGCGGCACCCCAAAATTAACGCCGCCGCCCATGGTATGGGAGGAATATTGCGTTACGGTGGTGCTGCGGGAGTCCGTATTGCGCTTGTAGACGTTGAACCCGCGACTCACCCCCTCGTCCGTATAGTAGGGATTGGTATAGGAGAGAGAATAAACCTGATTGATTTTTCCGGTATTCATCTGCACGGCTGCATGATTGCCACTACCGAAGAGATTGGACTGACTGACACCCCCCTGAAATGTTATCCCTTCTCCCCCGGAATAACCTGCGCCAACCGAGATGTTACCCGTTGATTTTTCCTCAACGGCCACATTGACGTCCATCTGGTCGTTGGTGCCGGGAACAGGAGGCGTTTCGACATTCACGGCGGCAAAGAAGCCCAGCTTGTCCACCCGCTGCTTGGATTTCTTGATCTTGTCCACATCGAACCACGCGCTTTCAACCTGGCGGAATTCACGGCGGATCACCTCGTCGCGCGTCTTGTCATTGCCTGCAATGTTGATGCGGCGAATGTACACACGCTGGCCCGGATCAACCACAAAATTGAACGAAACCTGGTGCTTTTCCTTGTTGATTTCCGGAATGGCATTCACGTTGGCAAACGCATAGCCATCCTTGCCCAAGCGTTCGCTGATCAAGCGGGTCGTCTCGGTCAGCGCCTTGCGCGAAAAGGTGTCGCCGGGCTTGATTTTGACGAGTGCATCGATTTCCGCCTTGGGCACCAGCGTCTTACCCGCCACACCGACTTCAAACACCGTGTATTTCGGCCCCTCGCTCAGATTGATGGTGATGTAGATATCTTTCTTGTCCGGTGTGATGGAAACCTGGGTCGACTTGATCTCGAACTCCAGGTAGCCGTTATCCATGTAAAAAGACCGCACGGCTTCCATATCGGCCGAAAGCTTCTGCTTGGAATACTGGTCATTCTTGCTGAACCAGCTCATCCAGTCCGGCGTGCTAAGTTTGAGCATATCCAGCAACTCGTCCTCAGGATAGGCCTGATTGCCCACCAGATTGATCTGCTTGATTTTGGAAACTTCGCCCTCGACCACATTGAAGACAATCGCCACACGATTGCGCTCCAGCTCGGTAACGGTGGTTTTGACGCTCACCGCATATTTGCCCCGGGCAACGTACTGACGCTTCAGATCCTGAACCGCCTTGTCGAGCATGCCCTTGTCAAAAATCCGCGCCTCGGCAAGCCCCGCGTATTTCATGTTGTCTTTGAGCTGCTGCGCCGGAAAATCCTTGATGCCATTCAGCTGAATGCTGGCAATCGAGGGGCGCTCGCGCACCAGCACAATCAGCACGCCCTGCTCGACTTCCAGCCGGACATCCTTGAAAAACCCCGTGGCATACAGTGCGCGGACAGCTTCGGCGGCCCGCTGGTCATCCAGCGTTTCACCGACCTTCACCGGCAGATAACTGAACACCGTCCCCGGTTCGGTGCGCTGTATGCCCTCGACCCGGATGTCGGTAACGGTAAATGGCTGGATGGCCCAGGAAGCGGGCGCAATACAAAGCAGGGAAAGCACCCCCGCCAGTTTTTTCAGTTTCATGAGTTACCCTGAAATAAGGCGATTGATATCGTTGTAAATGGCAAACACCATCAGTGTACCGAGCAAAGCCACACCGATCTTCTGACCCAGCGCCCAAGCCTGCTCGGAGACCGGGCTACCCTTCGCCAATTCGGCGACATAATACAGCAAGTGCCCGCCGTCCAATAAGGGGATAGGCAGCAAATTCAGCACGCCCAGACTGACACTGATCAGCGCCAGAAACCCGAGGTAAGCCGCCAGCCCCATGCCGGCCGACTGCCCTGCGTAATCCGCAATCGTGATGGGGCCGCTGAGGTTTTTCATGGAAACCTCGCCCAGCAGCATTTTCCCCAGCATTTTCAGGCTGATCAGCGAGGTCTCCCAGGTTTTGCGCAGTGACTCCGTCAGGGCCGCCGCCGGCGAATACGACACAGAAGTCAGTAACGCATCGCGGGCCGCCGGGTCCACTTGCGGCGCTGCACCGATGCGACCGACCTGCAGACCATTTTCGCCGACACTCTCTGGAATAATCCGCACGGAAAGGCCTTGTCCCGCCCGGGAGATTTCCAGTCCGACGGGTTTGCCGGGATGCGCCCGAACAATCTCCACGACAGACTGCCAGCGCTCCACGGCAACGCCATCGGCCATCAGGATGCGGTCACCCGCTTGCAACCCGGCACGCGCTGCGACGCTCTCTTCCAGCACGCGGCCGATCACCGGCGGCAACAAGGGCTCGTAAAGTTTCAGGCCCAGCTTACCGAGAAAATCACCCTCCAGATCCTGAATGGAAAGCTGGCGCATATCCAGAATGTGGCTCAGCGGTTTGCCGTTCGGAGCTTGCCCCTGAAGCTGTAAATCGCCGCCATGCTGACCATCGCTGTCGAGCAAATGGCGCATGACTCGCCAGCGCACATCCTGCCAACTCCGCACCGGCTCCCCCTCGATTGCCGTCAGGAGTTCACCGGGCACAATTCGCGCACTGGCTGCGGAAGATCCGAGCAGCGGCTCATCAAGCAAGGGTTTGAGCGCCGGCACGCCATGAATAAACAATATCCAGTACAAGACAATCGCTAACAGAAAATTTGCCAGCGGTCCGGCCACCACAATCGCCATGCGCTGCAGCACCGGCTTGCGATTGAAGGCCCGATGAACCTCCCTCGGCGCCACATCACCTTCGCGTTCGTCCAGCATTTTGACGTAACCGCCCAGAGGAATCGCCGAAATCACCCATTCGGTTTCACCCTTGCCGAAATGTTTGCGCAACAGGACGCGGCCAAAACCCACCGAGAAACGCAGCACCTTGACGTCGCACAGGCGTGCGACCCAGTAATGGCCCAACTCGTGAAAAACCACCAGCAGCGCTATTGCGCCGATGAATGCCAGCAAGGTGCTCATATCACGCGCCTGATTTGTTCCTGTGCCACCCGGCGCGCCTCGGCATCCGCGCCCGTGACATCGTCGAGACTGCGTACCGGATAAACCGGCAGGCTATCAAGCACGGATTCGATAACGCGCGGAATGAACAGAAAGGGAATCTGGCGTTCGAGGAAAGCCGCCACGGCAATTTCGTTGGCAGCATTCAGCATGGCCGGTGCAGTCCCGGCTTCGCGCAGCGCCTGATAGGCCAGTGACAGACAGGGAAAGCGCTCGAAATCCGGCGCCTGAAAATTCAATGTCGCCACCTTGAACAGGTCAAGCGGCGCGACACCGGCGTCGATACGCTCCGGCCAGGACAGCCCATAGGCGATCGGCGTACGCATATCGGGATTGCCGAGCTGGGCCAGCACGGAACCGTCCACATATTGCACCAGGGAATGGATCACGCTCTGCGGGTGAACCACGACCTGGATTTCATCGGCGCTGGCATTGAACAGCCAGTGCGCTTCGATGACTTCCAACCCCTTGTTCATCATGGTTGCGGAGTCGACCGATATTTTTCGGCCCATGCTCCAGTTGGGATGGGCGCAAGCCTGTTCGGGCGTAACGGTCTGCAATTCCTCCAAGGGTGTATTGCGAAACGGTCCGCCGGAAGCCGTCAGCAAAATCCGGCTGATGCCGCCGCGCTGCAGATCGCCGGCAAAATTGTGTGGCATGGACTGGAAAATGGCGTTGTGTTCGCTATCTATCGGCAACAGCAATGAGCCGCTGGCGTGGACCGCATCCATGAAAACCGCACCCGCCGTGACCAGGGTTTCCTTGTTCGCTAGCAATATCTTCTTGCCCGCGCGCGCTGCGGCCAGCGTTGGGCGCAGCCCCGCCGCACCCACAATGGCGGCCATGACAGTGTCCACTTCCGCCAGGGCCGAAACCTGCTCGAGCGCCTCGATCCCGCACAGCACCTCGGTTTTCAAGCCGGCATCCGCCAACATCATGCGCAACTGCGCCGCAGCGGGTTCGCTCAGCACAACGGCAAAACGGGGCTGGAACTGTACACACTGACGGAACAACAAATCGATCTGCGAATGCCCGGTCAGCGCCACCACTTCAAAGCGATCCGGATGCCGCGCCACGACATCGAGCGTGCTGGCGCCAATGCTGCCGGTGGATCCCAGAATAGTCAGGCGCTGCATCAATTGAACCCCTGAAACAACAGCGCCAGCGCCGCTAGCGGCAGAGTGGAAGTCAAGGCATCGATGCGATCCAGCAAGCCGCCATGTCCCGGCAGCAATGCCCCGCTATCCTTGACGCCGGCCTGACGTTTAATGGCCGACTCGAACAAGTCCCCAATGACAGCCAGCACCACCCACCACCAGGCCGTAAGCACCAACGGTGGCAAAATCTGGCGTTCCGAAAACAGCGGGCTGAAACTCCACACCAGCACGACATAAACTGACACGCCGAAAACCGCCCCCGTCACCCCTTCCCAGGTCTTGCCCGGACTAATGCTGGGCGCCAGCTTGTTTTTTCCGAAACGCCGGCCGGCAAAATAAGCAGCGCTGTCCGCCACCCAGACCAGTCCCATGACGAACAGCAACAGCCATGGCGCCGGGGCAGCCGCACGCAGATCCATCATCGCCAGCCCGGTCGGCAACAGCACGGCCCAACCGACCAGCGCCATCAAATAGGGATGGGTGATCTTCCAGCCGGCCATCAGCCAGCTTGGCACAAGCACCAGCCAGAGCAAAGCCGACACGCTGTACACGACGAGTTGCAAACCAAAACGGGTTTCTTGCGCCAGATAGAGATCCGCCATCGCCAAGCCGGCCATGATGAGCACACTCAATAGCGAGTAAAGCGTGGCCATTCGCCCCGTCAGACCGGACAGGCGTGACCATTCGGTCGCCCCCTGCATGACCATCAGCACAATCAGCGCCGCCCACAGTACAGGCGGCAGAAGGAAAAGCGCCAGCAAGAGGATTGCCAGCAACACCATGGCCGTGATGATTCTGGACTTAAGCATTGTCACCTTCCCGCCGCGCCTTCAATTGCTCGCTGGTGCGACCAAACCGGCGTTCGCGCTTGCGATAGGAAGCAATCGCCTGCTCCAGCGCCTGCCGGCTGAAATCCGGCCATAAGACATCAGTGAAATAGAGTTCGGTGTAAGCCAGCTGCCACAGCATGAAATTGCTGATGCGCTGCTCGCCACCGGTACGAATGAACAGATCCGGCTCCGGTTCATCACTCAGCGCAAGATAGGGCGTCAGGTCTTCCTCGCCAAACCCTTGGGCCAATGCCGGGTTTTCGCGCAACATCGCTTGCACCGCATTCATGACATCCCAACGGCCACCGTAATTGGCGGCGACGGTTAACGTGAAGGTTTTGTTGTTGGCAGTCAGCTGCTCGGCATCGGTCATCGCCTGAATCAGCTTGGGATCGAAAGCGCTGCGATCACCGATAATGCGCAAGCGAATGTCGTTGCGGTGCAGGTTGGCGACTTCGCGCTCCAGCATTTTCATGAACAGCGCCATGAGGAAATTGACTTCCTCCAGCGGCCGGCGCCAGTTTTCGCTGCTGAAGGCAAATACGGTGAGATATTCGACGCCCAGATCACGACAGGCGCGAATCACCTCGCGCAGCGTCTCGACGCCGCGCTGATGCCCCATGACGCGAGGCATGAAACGCTGCTTGGCCCAGCGCCCGTTGCCGTCCATGATGACAGCAATGTGGCGCGGGACATCGGAAATGTCGGGGATGCTGCGAGTGGAACTCGGCAGAAGTCCCATCACACCGCCATCAGGTCGGTTTCCTTGGCTGCCAGCGCCTTGTCGATTTCGGCGACGTAGCGATCGGTCAATTTCTGTATTTCATCCTGCGTTCGACGCTCTTCGTCTTCGGCAATTTCCTTCTTCTTCAGCGCATCCTTGAGATGATTGTTGGCGTCGCGGCGGATGTTGCGCACGGCAATCTTGGCGTTTTCGCCCTCCGCCTTGACGACCTTGATCAGGTCGCGCCGACGCTCTTCCGTGAGCATCGGCATCGGCACGCGAATCAGCTCGCCCGAAGTCGCAGGATTCAGGCCGAGATCGGAATCGCGAATCGCCCGTTCGACCGGTCCCACCATGTTTTTCTCGTAAGGCTGCACACCGATCGTGCGCGCATCCACCAGCGTCACATTGGCGACCTGGTTCACGGGCGTCGGGTTACCGTAGTAGTCCACCATCACGTGATCCAGCAAACCGGTATGCGCACGGCCGGTGCGTACTTTCCCCAAGTCGGTCTTGAGCGACTCCAGGGATTTCTGCATTTTCTGCTCTGCATTCTTTTTCAGATCGGCAACCATTTTGCTCCTCCAGAATTAATCGACACGCACCAGCGTGCCCTCACCTTCACCGAACACCACGCGCTTGAGCGCGCCCGGCTTGAAAATACTGAACACAATGATGGGCAGCTTCTGGTCGCGACACAAGGTCAGCGCCGTGGCATCCATGACTTTCAGGTTTTTGCTGATGGCCTCATCGAAACTCAGGCTCTGGTAACGAATGGCTTGCGGATCCTTTTTGGGATCGGCCGTATAAATGCCGTCCACCTTGGTGGCCTTGATCACCACATCCGCAGCCATTTCCACCCCGCGCAGGGCGGCGGCGGTGTCGGTCGTGAAAAACGGGCTGCCGATGCCGGCCGCAAAAATTACCACCTTGCCGTCTTCCAGATAACGCAGCGCCTTGCCGCGAATGAACGGCTCGGCCACCTGCTCAAGACTCAGCGCCGACTGCACGCGGCAATCCAATCCGGCGCGGGTCATGGCATCCTGCAAAGCCATGGAATTCATGACCGTCGCCAGCATCCCCATGTAATCGGCCGTCGCGCGATCCATGCCGGCTGCGGCTGGCGCCACCCCCCGGAAGATGTTGCCGCCGCCGATCACCATCGCCACTTCCACGCCCAGCCCGACGACTTCCTTGATTTCTTCAACAATGCGCTCGATGACTGCACGGTTGATGCCATAGCTGTCCTCACCCATCAGGGCTTCGCCGGACAGCTTCAGGAGAATACGTTTGTAGGCGGGCGCGGTCATGTCATCAGCCCTGTGCTGCGGCTACTGCGGCGGCCACTTCTGCCGCGTAATCTTCGACCTTCTTCTCGATACCTTCGCCGACCACGAACATCTGAAAAGCAGTCACGGAAGCATTGTTGTTTTTCAGCAATTGCTCAACCGTCTGCTTGCCATCTTCCGCCTTGACGAAAATCTGGCCCAGCAAAGTGACTTCGCGCAGGAATTTCTGCACGGTACCTTCGGCAATTTTTTCCAGCATCGCTTCCGGCTTGCCACCCTCGCGCGCCTTCTCGATAGCGATGCGACGCTCGGTCTCGATCTCTTCGGCATTCACGCCGGAAGCGTCGATCGACTTCGGCTTGCTCGCCGCAATGTGCATCGCAATATCGCGACCCAGCGCTTCGTCGCCACCGGCGTAATCTACCAGCACGCCAATCTTGCTGCCATGCAGATAGCTGGAAAGCTTGCCGGTCGTGGTTTCGTAACGCTCGAAACGACGGATCGTAATGTTCTCACCGATCTTCATCACCAGCGCCTTGCGCACTTCCTCAACCGTACCCTCGCCGTTCGCCAGCGCCATACCGAGTAGCGCTTCGATATCCACGGGATTCTGCTTCGTCACCGTTTCCGCCACGTTCCTGGCAAAAGCAATGAAGTCGTCGTTCTTGGCCACAAAGTCGGTTTCGCAGTTAACTTCCACCACCGCGCCGCTCTTGGCATCCGGCGCGATGAACGCGCTGACCACGCCTTCGGCGGTCACGCGGCTGGCGGCCTTGCTGGCCTTGGCGCCACTCTTGATGCGCAGCTGCTCTTCCGCAACCTTGGCGTCGCCGTTGGCTTCCACCAAGGCTTTTTTACATTCCATCATGCCGAGGCCGGTTGCCTCGCGCAGGTCCTTGACCATTGCTGCAGTAATTTCTGCCATTTCAAACTCCATTCAAAAACGATGAAACTTATGAAAAAGGGGCGCGAACGCCCCTTCTCGCGTCGGTTGCGGCGGCTTAGGCAGCCTGTTCCGCAACTTCCTCAACCAGATCTGTCAGCGCCTGGGCGCGACCTTCGAGAATCGCATCGGCGATGCCACGAGCATACAGGCGAATCGCCTGGGTAGAGTCATCATTGCCAGGAACGACGATATCCACACCGGCCGGCGAATTATTCGTATCGACAATGCCAATCACCGGGATACCCAGTTTTTTCGCCTCGACGATGGCGCCCTTCTGGTAGCCAACGTCAATGACGAACAGCACGTCCGGCAAACCGCCCATGTCCTTGATGCCACCCAGACTGCGGTTCAGCTTTTCCAGTTCGCGCTTGAGCATCAGCGCTTCTTTCTTGGACAGCTTTTCGGCGGAGCCTTCAGCGGTCAACTCTTCCAGCTCGCGCAGACGCTTGATCGACTGCTGCACGGTCTTGTGGTTGGTCAACATGCCACCGAGCCAACGGTAATTAACGAATGGTGAATCGGAACGGACAGCCTCTTCCTGGACAATGTCACGGGCCTGACGCTTGGTGCCGACAAACAGCACGGTGCCTTTCTTGGCCGCCAGCTTGCGCACGAAGGCTTCCGCCTCGGCAAACTTAACCACGGTTTTTTCCAGGTTGATGATATGAATCTTGTTGCGATGACCGAAAATGAAAGGGGCCATCTTGGGATTCCAGAAACGGGTTTGGTGACCGAAGTGGACACCGGCTTCCAGCATTTGACGCATCGTTACAGCCATGATTACTCCTGAGTAAGGGTTGTTCACTACCGTTCGCCTGCTTGACCACGCCAACAAGAGCGGGCACCCTGACATGCGCGAACGGGAAATTTGCTCCGGACCATCCGGAGCGGGCGGCATTCTAGCATCATCACCCCGTCCGGCTCAAGCCGTCTTCGGCGCAAAATCGCCCCCATCGGTAAAGTTCAAACTAGCGCAAATGCCGCTGAACCAGATGCTGCAAAAAGCCTTCTGCGGCGTCTTCGACCATATCCAGCACGCGCTCGAAGCCCTCCGTACCGCCGTAATACGGATCCGGCACTTCGCGCTCACGGTGATGGCGCGCAAAATCCAGAAACAACCCCAGATGACTGGATGTCTCCAACGGGCGCAAGCGCTGGAGAATGGCCAGGTTGCCCTCGTCCATTGCCAACAGATAATCGAAGCGGGAAAAATCCGCCGCCTCCACCTGACGGCCCCGCAGCTGCGAAAGGTCGTAACCGCGCTGCCTGGCGGCGCGCTGCGTGCGCGAGTCCGGCGTCTCGCCAATGTGATAGTCATGCGTGCCGGCCGAATCAATTTGAATCTCGTTGCTCAGCCCCGCCCGTTCTACATAATCGCGGAACACCGCTTCAGCTGTGGGGGATCTACAAATATTTCCCATGCAGACAAATAGCACTCTGGTTTTCATGATATTCCTCACAAGGGCGAGATAAATACGCTGTCGCGCAGTTTTTTGAGCTGGTCGCGCAGTTCGGCGGCCTGCTCGAATTCCAGATTTTTGGCGGCCTGCAGCATGTCCTTTTCCAGCCGCGCAATTTCTTTCGCAATCTCTTTTTCGCTCATGGCCAGATACTTCGCTTCGGCCTGCGCCGCCTTAAGCTGAGTACGCCCGGCGTCCAGATCGTACTCCGTGTCGATGATGTCCTTGATGCGTTTGACGACGGATTTCGGCGTAATGCCGTGCGCCTCGTTATAGACCAGCTGCTTGGCGCGGCGGCGGCTGGTTTCGTCCATGGCCCGGCGCATGGAATCGGTGATTTTGTCGGCGTACAGAATCGCCGTACCGTGCAGGTGGCGCGCGGCGCGGCCGATGGTTTGGATCAGCGAGCGCTCGGAACGCAGGAAACCCTCCTTGTCCGCATCCAGAATCGCGACCAGCGACACCTCTGGAATGTCCAACCCCTCGCGCAGCAGGTTAATGCCGACCAGCACATCGAATACGCCCAGACGCAAATCGCGGATGATTTCGACCCGCTCCACGGTTTCCACGTCCGAATGCAGGTAGCGCACCTTGATGCCATGTTCGGAAAAATATTCGGTCAACTGCTCCGCCATGCGCTTGGTCAGCGTGGTTACCAGCACGCGTTCGCCCCGGGCAATGCGTGCGTTGGCTTCGCTCATCAGGTCGTCCACCTGATGCGTGGCGGGACGCACTTCGAGCTCGGGATCCACCAGCCCCGTGGGACGCACGACCTGCTCCACCACCTGCCCCGCATGCTCGGCCTCATACGCGGCAGGCGTGGCGGAAATGAAAATCGCCTGGCGCATCACTTTCTCGAACTCATCAAAGCGCAACGGCCGGTTGTCCAGCGCCGACGGCAGACGGAAGCCGTAGTTGACCAGATTTTCCTTGCGCGCGCGGTCGCCCTTGTACATCCCGCCAATCTGCGGAATCGTCACATGGCTTTCGTCGATGAACATCAGCGCATTCGGCGGCAGATAATCCATCAGCGTCGGTGGCGCTTCGCCTGCCTTGCGCCCGGAAAGATGGCGCGAGTAATTTTCGATGCCCTTGGTGAAGCCGATCTCGGCCAGCATTTCCAGATCATGGCGCGTGCGTTGCTCGATGCGCTGCGCCTCGACCAGCTTGCCTTCCTTCTGGAAGAAGGCGATGCGCTCGGCCAGCTCCAGTTTGATGGTTTCAATCGCACGCAAGGTGGTTTCGCGCGGCGTCACATAGTGGCTGGAGGGATACACGGTGTAGCGCGGCAAGCGCGTCTGGATGTGGCCGGTGAGCGGATCGAACAAGGCCAGCGATTCCACTTCGTCGTCGAACAGGATGACGCGCAAGGCATTCTCGTTGCTTTCCGCCGGAAAAATATCGATCACATCGCCGCGCACCCGGAAAGTGCCGCGCGCAAAATCCAGCTCATTGCGCTCATATTGCATCGCGACCAGGCGTTGAATGATGTCGCGCTGCGCCAGTTTTTCGTTTTCGCGCACATGCAAAATCATGCCGTGATAATCCACCGGGTCGCCGATGCCGTAGATGGCGGAAACGGTCGCGACGATCACGCTGTCTTCGCGTTCCAGTAGGGACTTGGTGGCCGACAGGCGCATCTGCTCGATCTGCTCGTTGATGCTGGAATCCTTCTCGATATAGACGTCGCGCGCCGGCACATAGGCCTCGGGCTGGTAGTAATCGTAGTAGGAAACAAAATACTCGACCGCGTTCTCGGGAAAGAACTCACGCATCTCGGCATAGAGCTGCGCCGCCAGCGTCTTGTTCGGCGCCATCACGATGGCCGGACGGCCGGTGCGCGCGATGACATTGGCCATGGTGTAGGTCTTGCCGGAACCGGTCACCCCCAGCAGCGTCTGGTAGGCGAGACCGTCTTCAATCCCCTCCACCAGTTGCGCAATGGCCGCCGGCTGATCGCCCGCCGGGGCAAACGGCTGGTGCAAACGATAGGGGCTGTTCTTGAAAGTGGCGACACTCATGTGCGGTGCAGGATCCGGAAATCTGGCCACACATTCTAAAGCAAGTGGGTAAAGCCTTCTTGCACGGCTAGCAATCACCCGTCAGACGCGGGCACCCCGCCGTGCCGCCATGCGCCGCCCCAGGGTTGCGCGCTGCGCCGCATCCAGCAGGCCTTCGGCCAGCGGCAGCAATTCCGCGTTTTCCAGGGCGATGTGGGCGAGATAGCCCGCGTTGAAACGTGCTACGACCTGCGCATCGAGTTGCGCCGATGCGCTTTCCGCGAGCGCCAGCAAGCGGGGGCGCAGCGTCTGCCAGTTTTCTTCCAGCGCCCGGTGTTCGGCCAGAATTCGGGAAATCAGCGGGGCTGCCGCCGGATCGGCGCTAGCCAGCAATTGCGGGAACAGGTCCTGCTCTTCGTCCTGATGGTGATGCTGGCCAGCCGTATCGAAATAGCGCAAAACCGTGCGCGCGGCCTGCACCGCCTGTGCGTCGGCGCCGTGCATGCCGACGTGCCGGACCAGTTTTTCAAGCAACACGCATTGCGCGGCGATGCGCTCATGACAGGCCGCCAGCATCCCCAGCGGATCATCAAACGTTGGCGCGGGAATATTTGCGCCGGGTAAGCCGGTCACCATTACAAAATATCGGCCAGCGTACTGGCTTCCAGCGTTTGCAGAAATTGTTTCTGTGCGTTGAAGAACACCCGGCGCAGTTTGCATGCCGGCATCAGCGGGCAGACGTCATCTGTCACTTCCTCCCGCATGCAGTACAGCAGCGCGAGATTTTTTCCATCACGCGCACCACCTCGCCCACGGTAATTTCAGCGGGCGGTCGTGCCAGGCGAATACCGCCATTCCGGCCGCGTTCGCTGGTAATCAGATTCTCGGCCACCAGTGTCATCACCACTTTCATCAGGTGTGTCCGGGCAATCGCAAAGGCTTCCGAAATCTCTGCGATGGTCGCCGTCCCACCTTTTTCCCCCAGAAAAATCAATGTCCTGAGCGCAATATCTGTCGATAGATTGAGTTGCATGTCCGCCTCTGAATGTTTTGCAAAGCTATGCTTCGCAGACTGAAATATAACATTCATAAATATTGAATGTTATGAAATTCTGCGATATATTCGTTATGAAATTCTGCGATATATTCACCGCAAATGAATCTTTAGTTTCTTGCACTTCAGAAGAGGCCGCCATGATCGAACCCGCAAACCTCGCAAACTTTTTCACTATCTTCTTTTCATCGGCGATGGTTATTCTGCTTGGCGCGCTGTATGCCCTGCTGTTTGCCTTTTCCCACCTGAAAGGTGATCGCCGGCTAATGCCGCTAGCGTATCTCTCGTACGCCGGGTTAACGGTCGCCGCCCTCACGCTGGCGCAGGCGGCGAATCTACTCAAGCAGCCGTTCTGGTTCAGCCTCGTCATCCTGATGCTGCTGGGTTATCTGCTCGCCCCGCACGGCATCTGGCACCTCTGCGTAGGCACCCACGCCGATGAAGAGGCACAGGGTGCGGAAATACCCGCCTGCAAACCGAAATTCATTCCATAACCTTGAAGGAGAAAACCATGGCAACAAGTCAGTGGTGGTCGTCTGAGTCATTCTGGCGCAAGACGGCAATCTGGGTCACCGGTGGTTCGATGGTGATATTGATATTACTTACGATGGACACGCTGCCGAAAATCAGCGCAGGTTCGCAGCGCGTTCCGGCCTATTCGGCAATCAATCACCGCATCGAATACAAGTTTGATGAAGCTCGACACGTTCAAGTGCCGGTCATCGGCCAGGAGGAGCCGCTATTCGGAACAAAACTGTCCGAGGCAGAAGCCGAAGCGCTGGTTTCCCACGGCAAGATGACCGTGCAGGCGAAAAATTGCATGAACTGCCACACCCTGCTCGGCAACGGCGCTTACTACGCGCCCGATCTGACCAAGGCCTGGCTGGACCAGTATTGGGGCAGCAGCGATATTCGCGAAAACCAAATGGTGGAATTCATCAAGGATCCTTCCAACAAGCTGCATAACAGCCTCAACCGGCGCATGCCCAACCTGGGTGTCACCGACGAAGAGGCGCGTGCCGTCGTGGCCTTCCTGAAATGGATGTCTGCGATCGACACCAACGGCTTCCCCTATAACTTCAAATCCATCCAGCAGGAGAATTGATCATGGCGAGCACGATGGGAAGGTTGGATAGCGCCAACCTCAACGGCGGCCAAAAACTGGCAGTCAAATATTTTATGGTCGCAGCCGTATTATTCGGTGCGCAGATCCTGTTCGGCTTGATCTCCGGCCTGCAATATCTCAAACCCGAGCTGTTTTATGGCGTGCTCGACTTCAGCGTCAACCGCATGGTGCACATCAATGCGCTGGTGGTCTGGCTGCTGTATGGCTTCCTCGGCTCGGTGTACTGGATGCTGGAGGAAGAATCGCAGCACGAAGTCGTCGGGCTCAAGCTGGGCAACCTGATTTTCTGGGTGCTCACCTCGGCCGTCACGGTGGTGGTGCTGGTCTATTTGCTGGTGCAGGTCGGGCCGGGCAACGAGACTTCACTCTGGCTCATCCACGAAGGCCGTGAATACATCGAAGCGCCACGCTGGGCCGACATCGGCATCGTCGTGAGCGTGCTGGTGTTTTTCTACAACGTGGCTGCGACGTTCTCCAAAGGACGCTACACCGGCATCGCCGGCGTGCTGGTGCTCGACTTGCTGGCCCTGTTCGGTCTGTATCTCGCCGGCATGTTCTACACCCCCAACATCTCCATGGATCAGTACTGGTGGTGGTGGGTTATCCACCTCTGGGTGGAAGCCACCTGGGAAGTCATGGTCGCCTGCATCATGGCCTACGGACTGATGAAAGTGCTCGGCGTACGTCGCAAGATTGTCGAAACCTGGCTGTACATCGAAGTCGCACTGATGTTCGGTTCGGGCATTCTGGGTCTGGGTCACCACTACTTCTGGATCGGCACCCCCGAATACTGGTTCACCATCGGCGGCCTGTTCTCGGCGCTGGAGCCCGTGCCACTGGTTGCCATGGTGGTGCATGCGGTATTTGACGCCGGTGCGCGCCATGCCAAAAATTCCAACCATCCGACCATGGCCTGGCTGATCGCCCACGCTTTCGGCAATTTCTTCGGCGCGGGCGTCTGGGGCTTCATGCACACTCTGCCGCAGATCAACCTCTACACCCACGGCACCCAGTGGTCGGCCTCGCACGGGCACCTCGCCTTCTTCGGCGCCTATGCCACCATCATCATCGCCTTCTTCTATCTCGCGGCCCAACGCTGGCGCGGCGGCGTCTGGATGTCGGGCGAGCTGCCGGGCAACGGCTGGAAGTGGAAATGGGCGCTGGCCCTGCTCAACGTGGGCATGATCGGCATGACCGTAGCCCTGCTGATTTCCGGTTACGAACAATCGCAGATCGAACGCGCCATCGAAGGTTCGAGCTGGATCGGCTATTTCGCCGCACAAGCCCACCCCTGGTTCGTTCAGGGCATGTGGTGGCGCGAGGCATTTGGCGTCGTATTTACGCTCGGGTTCGCGTTGCTTGTGTGGGACTTGCTCACCATCGGCAAGGGCGAAAAACGCGCCATGCAGGAAGTCAAATCTGAGGAATGAAGTCGATTTTGGTGCGAGCCTGCTTGCTTATAAGGACAAGCAGGTTCGACCGGATCCACGATTCATTTGCGAAATATCACAGGGAGATTGAAATGAATATTCGATCCGGAAATCATTGGTGGCCCTTGCCATCCTGGCAGCAATGCCGTTTGCGGTTCAGCCTGTCCAGGCCAGTGAGAAAGTAGCCCCCGAGGTTGCAGCACATCATGCGGGAACATCACCCGTTGGCGATGCGTTGATGCACAAGGATGCCAATCCTGACGCTCCGAAAATGACTGCCGTCGAATTCGATCGGGCGCGCCAGCTCTATTTCGAGCGCTGCGCGGGGTGTCACGGCGTGTTGCGAAAAGGGGCGACCGGTAAAGCATTAACGCCGGGGACCACGTTGAAACAGGGCACGGAATACCTCAAGGCCTTCATCGGCTACGGATCGCCCGGCGGCATGCCGAACTTCCTGACCTCGGGCGACTTTAACGAGCAGGAAGTCGACCTGATGGCGCGTTACCTGCAGCAGGAGCCCCCCGTACCGCCGGAATGGGGTATGAAGGAAATGACCGCAAGCTGGAAACTGCTGGTCAAACCCGAAGATCGTCCGAAGCAGAAGATGAACAAGGTCAACCTGAAGAATGTCTTCTCGGTGACCCTGCGCGATGCGGGTGAAGTCGCGCTGATCGACGGCGACACCAAGCAAATCTGGGGCATCGTCAAGACAGGTTACGCTGTGCATATCTCGCGCGTTTCCGCCTCGGGGCGCTATGTGTACGTGATCGGCCGCGACGGTAAGCTCGACCTGATCGACATGTGGTTCGAGAAACCGACCGTGGTGGCTACGCTCAAGGTTGGCATCGAGGCGCGTTCTGTGGACACCTCGAAGTTCAAGGGCTATGAGGACAAATATGCGATCGCCGGTTCATACTGGCCGCCGCAGTATGTGATCACCGAGGGTGATACGCTCAAGCCGTTGAAGATCGTTTCTTCGCGCGGCATGACGGTGGATGGTGAATATCACCCAGAGCCGCGCGTCGCCTCCATCGTCGCCTCGCCGCACAAACCGGAATGGGTGGTCAATCTGAAAGAGACCGGCATGATCCAGCTGGTGGACTATTCCGACCTCAAGAACCTGAAGACTATCACCATCGAATCGGCCAAGTTCCTGCATGACGGCGGCTGGGATTCGACCAAGCGCTATTTCCTGGTTGCGGCAAACGCCTCTAATAAGGTCGCAGTGGTTGATACCAAGCTGGGAAAACTGGAAGCATTGGTTGTGACTGCGGCCAAACCGCATCCTGGTCGTGGCGCCAATTTCGTTCATCCGAAGTTCGGTCCGGTCTGGGCGACCTCGCACTTGGGCGCAGACGTGATTTCACTGATCGGTACGGATCCGGTCAAGCACAAAAAGTATGCTTGGAAGGTCGTGCAGGAATTGAAAAATCACGGCAGCGGTTCCTTATTCGTTAAGACCCATCCGAAATCGCATCACCTTTACGCGGATTCACCGCTTAATCCGGATGCAACATCTGCAGAATCGGTGACGGTTTATGACATCAGAAATCTGGACAAGCCGCCGGTCATCATCAATGTAGCCAAAATGGCCGACCTGCCGGAATCGAAGACAGCAAAACGAGCCGTACATGCTGAATTCAATGCCAATGGCGATGAGGTCTGGTATTCGATTTGGGCGGGCAAGACTGAACCTTCCGCGATCGTAGTATTGGATGACAAGACGCTGAAGTTGAAGGCTGTGATCAAGGATCCGCGCCTGATCACTCCGACCGGCAAGTTCAATATCTGGAACACTCAGGAAGACATTTATTGAGTCGTCCGGAAGCAACATCAAGGGCGGGTGATTCCCGCCCTTTTTATGAGATAGATCACCATGGATATCCCTCGAATCAGACTCGCTGTTTGCAGCTTGCTGCCTGTTGTGTGCTGCGCACCGGCGCTGGCGCAAGAATCACCCATGCTGCCCGAACTGGTAGTGACGGCAACCAGGACATCGACCGATCTGGCCGATGCGCCCGCCGCAGTCACAGTGATTTCCGCCAAACAAATCGAAAATAAAAACGCCTCCCGGCTGGGGGATGTGCTGGATCAGGCTCCCAGTCTTTACTTGCGCGGCGGGGCGCTCGGGCAATCACAAGGCACGCTCGGCACCAGCGGCATGTCTTTGCGCGGTATCGATCAGACGCGGACACTGATTCTCCTCGACGGGCAACCGTTGCAGGATGCCAGTTCGGGTAAGGTGAACTGGCGTTTTCCGTTCGTCGAGGACATCGAGCGCGTCGAGGTCGTGCCGGGCGCGTTCTCATCCTTGTACGGCAGCAACGCCATCGGCGGCGTAGTCAACATCATCACCAAACAGGCCAGCCAACGTGAGTTGACGTTAAAGCTCAAGAAAGGATGGCAGGATGCCAGCGGCGAAGATGCCAGTATATTTTTCCGCGACAAGAGCGAGAGTGGACTGGGGTTCGTTGGCGGCCTGGGCATACAGCGACGCGACAGTTATGTGAACGACTTCATCGTTCGGGCGCCGGTGCCCGGTTTGGCGGGAACTCCGGTGGTGGGAGCGCAGCCCATCACCACCCGGGAAGGGCTGCCGACCTACCTGGTGGGTGACCTGGGTAAAACGCCATGGCAATCGAACAATGCCACGGCCAAACTATCCTACGATCTGAACGCCAGTGACAAATTTTTCGCTGGGATCAATCACCAGGAAACCAAGGTAAGCCATAGCCAATACAACAGCTACCTCAATGACGCCGCGACGGGTGCACCGGTTGCAAGCGGAATCTTGGACATCAACGGTCAGCGCGTCAGTTTTTTGAATTCAGATTTCGCGCCGTTTTCATCATTGCCCTTATACGAGGCAGCCACCCGATATTTCGTCGGCTATGACGGCGCAATCGGCAACGACTATCTGCTGAAATTCGACATCGCAAAAATCGCCCGCGCTTACAACTTCTCTGCTGCCGGTCCAGCGGTAACCTGGAACAGCGGTGCAGGAACATGGACTGACACGCCCAACAGCAGTTTGGATGGCACGGCGCAATTGAGTTTTCCTTTGAGCGAAAAGCACTTCATGGTTACAGGTATGGCGCTGCACAAAGATGAAGTGAATCAGCGCATCTACGCGCTAGCCAATTGGCGTGATCCGGCCACCAGAACAGCGCCGAACAGTGGTTTCAACGGCCATTCAACGACAACTTCCATTTTCGTGCAGGATGAATTCGAAGCGACACAGGCGCTAAAGTTATATCTGGGTGGACGCTGGGACTCATGGCGTGCACAGGGTGACAACTTCGTCGTCACACCCGCCGCTGCGACGAACTATGCCGAGCGCAATGCTTCCGCATTCAGCCCCAAACTATCCGCAATCTACAAAGTGAACGGGGCGTTCATTCTGCGCAGCTCTTTCGGCGGGTCTTTCCGAACGCCGACCAACCAGGATCTTTACAGTTCTTCCACCAGCCGTGGACGCACGACAAATGGTGATCCCAATCTTAAACCCGAGCGGGGTGAAACGTGGGAGATGGGCGGCGAATGGCACGCCAGTCCATCCGCAAAATTGACGGCAACTTACTACGAAACTCAACTCAGCGACCTGATCTATGTAAAACAAGTCACCACGGTCGCGCCGCTGCTGTCGCAGCGCATAAACGCGGGCAAGGCACGTGTACGGGGTGTGGAATTAAGCTCTTCCGCTGAAATAATGAGTGGTCTCAGGGCGGAGGCCAACTATGCCTATATCGATTCCTGCATCCTGGAAAACTCAGCCGATCCGTTGAGCGTCGGCAAGCGTTTGACCGATTCACCCAGGAACATCATTGGCCTCGGCATGACGGTGCAACATGGCGCATGGTCGGGAAATCTGAATGCGCGTTATGTGAGCCATATTTTCTGGAATGCACAAAATACCGATGTGGTGGATGGCGTTCCCGGAAGCTACGATGCGCACACCATGGTCAACGCCAAAGTCGGCTATGAATTCGCCAAGGGAGTGGCGTGGAAAATCGCCGTCAACAATTTGTTCAACACCAAGGCTTACTCCTACTTCCTGCTGCCTGGTCGCAACCTGACGACAGAGCTTGTCCTGTCGTATTGATAGCAATCGGAGTAGCGTGACGAGGGAGATGCGGTGCGCGGGGGTATAATGCCCCCAATTTCACGACCACGACACAAGAGACGCACATATTGGACACTGTCAGCTTTGCCGACCTGAACCTTGCCGCGCCGATTCTCAGGGCGCTCACCGAAGCAGGATATGCCACCCCCACCCCCATCCAGGCGCAGGCCATTCCCTTGGCACTGGACGGCCATGATTTGATGGCGGGCGCACAAACCGGCACCGGAAAAACAGCGGCATTTGCCTTGCCCCTGCTGCAAAAAATGCTGCCGCATGCAAGCAGCAGCACCTCGCCCGCGCGCCACCCCGTGCGCGCCCTCATTTTGACGCCGACGCGGGAGCTGGCAATTCAGGTTGAAGAGAGCATCAAAGTCTATGCCAAACACACCCAGCTGCGTTCGCTGGTGGTGTATGGCGGTGTCGACATCAAGACACAGACCCCGACACTCAAGAACGGCGTGGAAATTCTGGTCGCCACGCCCGGGCGCCTGCTCGATCACATTGAACAAAAAAGTGTGCAGCTCAACACCGTGCAGATGCTGGTGCTGGATGAAGCAGACCGGATGCTGGACATGGGTTTCATGCCGGACCTGAAACGCATCCTCGCGTTGTTGCCGCGTACACGCCAGAGCCTGATGTTCTCCGCCACGTTCTCCGCCGAGATCAAAAAACTCGCCGACGATTTCCTGATTTACCCGACACTGGTTGAAGTCGCACGCAGCAATGCCACCGCCGATACGGTAACCCAGAAAATTTATCTGAGTGAATCTGCGGACAAACAAGCGTTATTGGAAGCGTTATTGCGGGAAGAAAACGGCGGACAAACCATCGTTTTCACCCGTACAAAACTGACCGCAGCGCGTCTGGCCCGCCACCTGCAACGCGAAGGCATTGCGGCCGGCGCCATTCACGGCGACAAGACCCAACAGGAGCGCCTTGAAGCATTAAATGCTTTCAAAAGCGGACAGATCACGGCGCTGATTGCCACGGACGTTGCCGCCCGAGGATTGGATATCGATAACCTGCCACGCGTCATCAATTACGAAATTCCGCATACCGCAGAAGATTACGTCCATCGCATTGGCCGAACCGGCCGCGCAGGTGCAACAGGAACCGCAATTTCACTGGTCGCACCGGAAGAAGAAAAATTCCTGGTTGATATTGAGAAACTGATCAATACCAAACTGAAACGTGAGCACTATGCCCTGTCAACGCGCACACGTCCGAATTCCAGAGCGCCCCGCGAATTCCATGCAACGCCACAGAAAAAACCGTTGCATGATCCCTGGTTCGACAAGCCTTACGAGCCCTGTGTCAGCGCGCCGAGCACGATAAAAAAAGAACCCGCCGCCCCGCAGCAGAGCAAGGCTATGCCGGCCTTGTTCCGGCGAAAAACGCAATAAAAAAACCGGCGTCCGCAAAGGCGCGCCGGTTTTTATCTTGCTTCCAGCTACCGATTCCTAATCACCTATCATCGGGTTTTTATTTTTTGAACTGGTAATGATCAGGCGCGCCTTGCGAACTCTGGCAATCGCCATGATCACATCCGAAACAGAAGCTTTATTCGCAGCACAAACCGCATCAATCGCTGCCGACAAAGCCGCCATCCCTTCACTCTCCTTATTCAGTTCAACCTGATTTTTCTTTTGACTGCGGTTTTTAAGCTTTTTCAATTTAGCCTCCATATCCGCTATCTGCTGCTCGACTGTTCTACGAACTCTGGTTTTAGTCATTACTCCCTCCTTAATCAACACACCGATTTATCTGGACTGCACGGAAATTCTATTGCAACGAAAATTGATATTCAATAATTCCATAAAAATTTTACAATTCGACACGTAATCTGCCAGAAGTCGGATTTTTTAAAAAATGCGCAATTAAGGACACGCTGAACAATTCAGTTTTTTCCTGAACTGACCGCATATCGGTCTCGTTTACATGCCGGATTTATTTTGTCAGTCCGGCTCCCTTGGTTTTTCAGCCCGAAGGCTGGATAATTGCTTC